>Ga0209698_10002338_pt1 | contig 21591 bp, 18 predicted proteins | sample LitLauG_LLR_2012_FD_187203 | JGI IMG/M metagenome (GOLD analysis project Ga0209698, IMG submission 187203) | Freshwater sediment microbial communities from Pennsylvania, USA - Little Laurel Run_MetaG_LLR_2012 (SPAdes) (version 2) | ecosystem: Environmental > Aquatic > Freshwater > Creek >...
GCTGGCCGCCACCGCCGGTGTCTACTGGCTCACGCTGCGGCTGTATTCCTCGGAGCGCGTGGCCATTGCGGGCTAGGTGCCGCTTATGACCTTGCGTCAAGCCAGACGCAGGCGCTCCACCAGCGGCGCCCAGCTGTTGGCCGGATCAAAGGCCGCGCCCGCGGCAAAGGCGCGCGCCTGCAGGTCCGGATACCGTGCCAGCACCGCGCCTGCCGCAGCCAGCAGTACCTGCGGGCCGGCCTCGTCGATCACCATGCCGGCGCCGCTGTTTGCCACGATGTCCGCCATGGTGGTGCCCGAGAGCGTTATCACCGGCGCGCCGGCGCGCAGCGCATCGAAGGTCACCGCGCTCATCTTGTCGGCGTATTCGGCGCGCTCGTAGGGTTGCAAGCAGATCGCGCCGGGAAACAGCGCGGCGTAGCGCGCGCCATCGAGCGTGTCGTCGAGCAGCGTGAGTCCCTGGTAGCGGCAGGCGCGCAGGCGCACCAGATCGGCCGCCGTGCGTTCGTCGTAGCGTCCGTAGTGGTCGCCCGAAGTCTGGACCGCGATGGGCAGCGTGGAACCCGACTGTGCCATCCATTCGACGAGGTCGACGATGCGCGAAAAGCCCTTGTCGGCGCGTGCCGCACCGGCCGCCAGCAGGCATCGAAACGGCGGCGGCGCCGCGCCGGCTGGCGTCGCCGAGCCGCCGGCGGCCAGCACGGGCAGGATCCGGCGCACCTGCGTGAAACCGGCCGCGCGCAGTCGCGCGACGATCTCGTCCGAGGTGCCAAAGAGCTCCAGCGCGGGCTGGCGCCGCGCCAGCAGCGCCAGGGCACGCGCGCGCCGCGCACCCACGCGCAATTTGTGGAAGTAGAGAAACACGCGGTGTGGCGGCAGGATTCCGCGCGCGGCCAGATCCAGTGCCCGCAGGTCGAAGTAGGTGGCCGTGGGTATCAGCACCGGGTCCGCCGCTCGCAACAGGCGCCGATACAGCAATAGCGCCTGCAGTTTGCGCCAGCGGCGATGGAACACCGGTTCGAGCTGCATGGCGCCATCGTGCCACCCGGGCAGCTGCGCATGACGGTCTATCCAGACGCGCAAGGCCATTGCGGGCGCGGCGGCGCGCAGACCGCGCAGCAGCGCCGCGCAATGGCCGGCCTCGCTGGCCAACGTAGGCTCGACCACATTGATGCAGCGCTGCGCAGTCACGACCAACATGGACCCCCTCGAATCGGCTTCTGTGCCGGAGGAACTGCACCATTGCGGATTTCCGCATGCGAGCATGCCGAAGCGGTCGCGGTAGCAGCGTTCGAGAAAATATTATCCGATAGAATGCCGCGATGAACCGAGACCCCGAGGCAACCGATCAGTCGGCCATCGCGATGGGGAGGCCCGCCGGACCGCCGGCGGGGATCGCGCCCGCCCCGTGGGCGGGCCGCTACCTCGGTCCCATTATCCTCTTTGCCTACCCGGTCCTCACGCTCGTCGTGCGGGGGGCCACCAGCGCGATCTTCTTCGTACTGGTGACGGTGTCATTGGCGTATCTGGTTTCGCGACGCATGCGGCGCGCGCCCGTCGGCCTCGACCCGGCCGCCCTTGCCTACGCTGCCGCCATGGCATCGGGGTGCTGCGCGGTCCTGGCGAGCGAACTGTTTCATTGGCATTTCGGCTCGAAGCCGTTTGACGAGGCCAGCCGGCTGCTCCTTGCCGTGCCGATTTTCCTGGCCGTGCGGATATCCGGCTTGAACCCACTCATGGCCCTGCAATACGCCTTCCCGGCCGCGGCACTGCTGGCCTTGTGCATCGCCATCGTCCACCCGACCTACGATGCGGGGGGGCGAATCACTCCGGATTTTCTCAATTCGATTCATTTTGGCGACCTTGCCGTGATGCTGGGGTTTCTATCGCTCTTCAGCATCAATGCCGTCGGCCGGGATGCCATGCCCCTGCTGCTGTTGAAGTGCGTGGGTCTGGCCGCAGGCGTTTACCTTTCGGTGCGATCGGGGTCGCGAGGAGGCTGGATAGCGATCCCGATATTGGGCCTGCTCTGGACCTATGCGTATCACAGAAAGCAATTCCTGACGCGCTCACTCGTCGCGCTGGCGCTGTTCGCCGGCCTGTTCCTGTGCCTGTACGTGTTTTCGGCGGCGACGCGGCAGCGCTTCGTCGAGGGCGTCGCCGATCTCGCCGTCGTCTCGCAGGGCAACCTTGACACATCCATTGGGCTGCGTTTCCAGATATGGAAGGCAGCGCTGCTGCTTTTTGCGCAGAACCCGTTGTTCGGCATCGGATTCGATCAGGTGCCGTCGATGTTCCAGGCGCTGAGCGATGCGGGAACCATCACCCCGCTGGCCGTCAAATACGGCAGCGCCGAGATCCACGACGAAATACTCGGCTACGCCCTCAAGTACGGAATCGGCGGGCTTGCGGCAATGGTATCGGTCTACGCGGTGCCGCTGCTGGTTTTCCGGCGCACACTCGGTTCGGCCGACCCCACCGTGCGCGCCGCATCGTGGATGGGGATAGGCCTGACGACCGGTTTCTTCCTGTTCGGCCTGACGGTGGAAATCCTCAACCTGAAGGTAACCGTGACTTTTTTCAGCCTGACCCTCGCCTTGCTGACCGCCGCGGCGACCCGGCAGAGCCGCCAAGTGGGCGGCCATCCATGACCGTGAAAGGCGACTACGCGATCACTTTCGCCTGCCTCAACCAGGTCGCCTACACCCGGCAATGCGTGGACAGCCTCGTGCGAACCGGCGTCGACCTGGGCCGCGTGGTCGCGGTCGACAACCATTCGAGCGACGAGACACGCAGCTACCTCGAATCGCTGCCGCTGGGCGGGCGCATTTTCAACAAGACGAACCTGGGCTGCGGGGTCGCCTGGAACCAGGGCGCCCTGGCCATTCAGGCCGAGTGGAGCGTGATCATGAACAACGATGTGGTCGTTGCGCCGGGCTGGCTCGACGCCCTGCTGGACATTGCGCGGGAGCGCAGTCTGAAGATCGTCTGTCCGGCGATGATCGAGGGCGATCTTGACTATGACCTCGACGCCTTTGCCCAGGATGCCGCGCGGCGGATGCAAGGTGCAATCCGCCTGGGGAGGCGCCATGCCGTCTGCATGGCGGTCCACAATTCGGTGTGGCTCGAGATCGGCTATTTCCAGCCGGTGCCAAGGCTCCTGGGCTTCGAAGACAGCCTGTTCTTCAATGAAGTGCGCAAGGCGGCAATTCCCACGGCGATCACCGGTGCCTCGTGGATCCATCATTTCGGTTCCATCACCCAGAGCGCCATGAAACGCGAGCGCGGCCTGGCCGCCAAACAGGCGCTCGGCGGACCGAATCTCAATCGGCTGCTGGGGCTGGGCTGGGCGGGCCGCAAGGCCATCAAGTTCAGGAACAAGCGGCAACTGCGTGCTTGGCGCGAACAGGAACTCGCCGAGTACGCGATGACCCTGCACGGCGTGCGCGGGTCCGGAACGTTCCAATGGTTGTAACGGGGACGCCTTTGCGCGCCACCCGGCTGCCTTGATTTCGCCGGCCGCGCGCGGTGCATCGGCAAGGCGGCAACGCGCCGTCCGGCCGGCAGCGTTCCCCGGCGCCGCCGGATACTGATCCGGCAAGCCGCGGAGCTCAGCCATGGTCTTCAGCAGCATCATCTTCCTGGGGCTGTTCCTGCCGGTGGTCTTCGGCATCTATTGCCTCGCGCCCAGGCGGCTGCAGAACCACGTGCTGCTGCTGGCGAGCATCATCTTCTACGCTTGGGGCGAGACGCGTTTTGTCGCGCTGGTGCTGGTCTCGATACTTGCCAATTTCTGGCTGGCCAAGGCGATCCATCGCGGCCGTCGCAGGCGCACGCTGCTCGCCGTGGCAATCGGGTTCAACCTGCTGCCCTTGTTCGTCTTCAAGTACGGCAACTTCTTCGTCGACAATCTCCATGCGCTCGCCGGGCTGTTCGGGATTGCCACCTGGACCCTCGCGCCCATCGCGCTGCCGATCGGAATATCCTTTTACACGTTTCATGCGATCTCCTACCTCATCGACATCTACCGGCGCAATGTCGATCCCAACCGCCATCTTGGCCAATACGGCCTGTACATCCTGTACTTTCCGCAATTGATTGCCGGGCCGATCATCCGCTACAAGGATATCCATACCCAGTTGCCCGCTCGCACGACCTCACGAGATGACATCACGCGCGGCATCGTGCGCTTCACGATGGGGCTTGCCAAGAAGGTGCTGATCGCCAATGAACTTGGCCAGGTTGCGGACGCGGGCTTCGACGTGCCGGCCGCCAGCCTGGGCGCGCCCGTCGCCTGGCTTTGCCTGGTGTGCTATGCGGGCCAGATATATTTCGATTTCTCCGGCTACTCCGACATGGCCATCGGTCTGGCGCGCATGTTCGGATTCCGCTTTCCGGAGAACTTCAACTATCCGTATAGTGCCCGGTCGCTGCAGGACTTCTGGCGACGCTGGCACATCACGCTATCAACCTGGTTTCGCGACTACGTCTACATTCCCCTGGGCGGCAACCGCGGCGGGCGTGCCCGCACGCTCGTCAATCTCTGGCTGGTTTTTCTCCTGACGGGGCTGTGGCACGGCGCGAGCTGGAATTTCGTCGTTTGGGGCGCAATTCATGGGTCCTTCCTGATCATCGAACGGCTGGGCCGGGTGCCCGGTGCCGCCGGGGTGGCAGGACGCCAGGCTGCGCAATGGCTAACGGTGCTGCTGGTACGCAACCTGTACACGATGCTGGTGGTGATGCTGGCCTGGGTTTTTTTTCGCGCCTCGTCGCTGCCGCAGGCGATCGACTACGTGCTTGCCCTGGCCGGCCATTGGCCCGATTCGCAGGCGACGGTGGCGTGGGATTCGGTCTATTCGCCCCGCATCGGCCTGCTGATCGCCGTGGCGACGCTGCTTTCGGTCGGGGCCTACCGGCATTTGTCGCGAGCGCTGCAGCCCGCCTGGCAGGCGCTGTCCCGCGCGCATTGTGACGGCTGGGCACGGGCCATTCCGGTCGCATCGATGCTCATAGCGAGCCTGATGTCGATCGCGCTCGGAAAATACAATCCATTCATCTATTTTCGCTTTTAGCAGACGCGACCAACCGATCATGAGGCTACGCACAGGGTCCGGCGCCGGCAGGCGACTTTTCGCCTGGATCAATGCAGCAGCGGTAGTGGCGGTCTTTTTTGGAATTCTCGCCGGGCCCCTGCTCTGGTTCGGGCGGCCCGATTTCGCGCCGGTGCAGGCGCAGGCGAGCCGCGGGTCGACCCCGCCGCCCGGGCTTTCCATCGACTGGCCGCAGCGCTTCGAGCGTTGGTTCAACGACGGCTTTGGATTCCGCGACGCCCTGATCTACTACGGTTCACGCTTGCAGATGGCAAGGACCGGTACGCCGTTCAACCAGAAGGTGGTGATCGGACGCGATCAATGGCTGTTCTTCGACGACACCGCCACGCGTGGGCGCCCGCACTTTGTCGAATTGCGAGGCCAGGCGCCGCTGGCGCAGTCCCAGCTCGCCCGCATCGTGGGCAACCTGGTGCGGATCCATCGCAATCTGCAGGCCTGCGGCATCCGGTTCTATTTCGTCATGCCGCCCGACAAGCAGACCTTGTACCGCGACAAGCTCGGCCAGGTTTTGCCGGAAAATGTGACGACACCCGCCGATCAGCTGTTCGAGCGCATTCGCGCCGCCGATCCCGCACTGGAGGCGATCGATCTGCGGCCCGTGCTCAAGCAGGCGCGGGCATTGCTCGCCGACGACCTCTACATGCGAACCGATACGCACTGGAACGAATTGGGGGCTTTCGAGGGCTATCAGGCCATCGCCCGGCGCCTGGTCGCCGACCATGTTCTGGACAACGACCCGCGCGCCCAGTTGCCGGCGTACAAAATCACCCGGACACCGTTTCCCGGTGGCGACATCGCCGTGAACCTGTTGTCGCTGTCCGACTATTTCGAGGACCAACGCATTACCCTGGAGCCCCTGGTGCCCCGCACCGGGCGCATCGACAACGCCCGGTCCGCCGCGCCAAGCGCGAGCTCTCCTGCGGTTGTGGCCTACGAAAATACGGGCGCGCGTGGCCGGATGGTCATCTTCCACGACTCGTTCGGCAATTATCTCCTGCCCTTCCTGGCGGAGGATTTTTCCCGGCTGGTCGCGGTGTCGGGCCGGCTCGATGGTGCGCTGGTCAAGGCGGAAGCGCCCGGCGTGGTCGTGCTGGAAGCCGTCGAGCGCAATCTTGCGACGCTGGTCGACCCGCCTTTGGCCATCGACAGCCCGTGCAATTGAACGGCCCGGGCGCCCATCACCCGCGCACATCGGCCGGGATGTGCTCCCACACCGCCTCCCGGACGGTGGCATAGCTTGGCCAGCCCCGCGCGTCACCGAGCACGCGCGCGCGATCACTGCGCGGCCGGGTGCGCGTCGGATCCGTTACCCCAAATACGCCGACCAGCGGCGCCCCGCAGGCGGCCGCGAGGTGGCCCGAGCCGCTGTCATTCGCGACGACGAGCCGGCTGCCCGCCAGCAGGGCTCCAAAGGCTTCCACGTCCAGCGCTTCGAGTAGGCGCGCGTCGGGGCAAGCCTGGCGCGCCGCGTCGTGTTCTCCCGGACCCGGGCAAAGGACGACTTCCTGTCCCGCCAGCGCGAGTTCGCGCGCGAGGCGGCCAAAGCCGTCCCAGCATTTGACTTTGCCATGGTGCAGCCCGACTGCGACCGGGCAAACGACGATATACGCACCGGCGCTGCCGGCGCGCGCAAGCGCGGCGCTGGCGCGATCGCGGGCGGCATCCGACACACGCAGTGCCGGCACGGGTGCTGCGCCGGCGGGCAGCTCGAGGAACGCGCTCCCGAGAGCGAAGTAGTAATCGACCATGTGCAGCCGGCGCGCAGACGCGGAGAGCGCAATTGCGGTTCGCAACAGGACGCGGCGCGCGTCGGTGGCGTAGCCGACCGCGCGCAGGCCGGCCAGCCGGAATTCCAGGGCCGAAGAAAACGAATTGGTCAGCAGCAGGGCCTCGGGCGGTTCGGCCGCAGAGCGACTCAGGGCACGCAATCCGCGGATACGGTCGAGCCGGCCCTTGCGCTGGCCAATCACGGCCCACGGGTACGCGGCAAACAGTTCCGCGGCCCAGGGGCGCCCCACCAGGGTGATACGGCATCCGTGTCGCGCCAGCAGTTCGAGTGCCGGCAACGCCATGCAGGCATCACCCAGATGATTCGGCAGGCGGACTATGACGGACTTCAACGGTGGTGTCGGCGCAATGGACAGCTTGGGAGCGGGCAAGGCGCCAGATCCGCGGGTGCCGCGGGCAGCGCCTGCCGAAGGATCGCATACACTGCCTGCTGGCGCTCACAACCCAAGGCCGGGTAACAAGGCCATCTGTCAACGCTACTTTGCCTCCGGCACTGACATCGAGAGAATATTACCGGATACGAAGCATGAGCAAGCCCACCACCGCTACGCAAGGCTCCGACTCCGGCGAGGACATTTCCCGCAGCAAGCCTTCCCTGGGCGCCGGCAACCCGAGCCTGCGGCGCATTGCCGGCCTCGTTCTGCATTACCGGCCGGTGCTGGCGCTGGCGTTTTGCACCATGCTCGTGGATTCTGCCTGCCAGGGCGTGATAGCCCGGCTGACGAGCCTGCTGCTGGCGCGCGGCATCGTCGAACGCGACGCGTCGTTTGGATACTGGGTTCCGGTGGCATTCGTGGGCGTGTTCATCGTTCGCGGCTTTGCCAATTTCGCCAGTTCCTACCTGGTCAGCAGCGTATCGCAGCGCGTGCTCGTCGATTTGCGCCAGGCGATGTTCAATCGGTTGCTGCGCTGGCCGCAGGTCAAGCTGGAAAATACCCCGTCCAGCATGGTCATATCCACCTTCATCAACGAGGCGAGCAACGCACTCAACCTCGCAGCGGAGGTCTACCTGACGCTGGTCCGCGAGTCGCTCACCACGATCGCGCTGCTGGGATTGCTGCTGTATGACAACTGGCGCCTCACGCTGCTCACCGTGATAGTCGGCCCGGTGATAGCGCTGGTGCTGCGCAGCTTCAGCAGCCGGCTGCGGCGCCTCAACGCGGAGAGCCAGGCTATGCTGGGCGGAATGGCGCAGGCGGTGCAGGAGGCGCACGAGGCGAGCCGCGTTATCAAGGTCTACGACGGATTCCAGTACGAGACCGATCGTTTTGAACGGATCAACCAGCGCCTGCGGCGCTTCGCCATGAAGATGCAGGTGGCGTGGTCGGCGGCGACCCCCGCGACCCAGGTCATCGCCGCCATCGGCATGGGAATCGTGATCGGCATCGCGATGTGGCAGGCTCGAGCCGGCCTGCTGAGCCCGGAGCAGTTCATCGAGTTCCTCACCGCCGCTTTGCTGATCCTGCAGCCCCTGCGCCACCTGGCGTCGGTGAACAGCCCGCTGGCGCGCATGTCGGCCGCGGCCGACAGCGTGTTCGCGATGATCGATTCGGTGACGGAAGAGGAAACCGGCAGCCGGCGCATCGAAAGCTCCAGCGGGGCCATCACCTTCCGCGGCGTGGGCTTCAGGTACCCGGGCGCCGGATCGGACGCCCTGCAGGGCATCGAACTCGATGTGCGCCCGGGCGAGACCATTGCCCTGGTGGGCCCGTCGGGCGCCGGCAAGACTACCCTGGTCAACCTTGTCCTCCGGTTCATACGCCCCAGCACCGGCGAGATCCTTATCGATGGGGTGCCCATGGCCGATCTCACGTTGCGCAGCCTGCGCCAGCAGATCGCCCTGGTTTCCCAGGACGTGGTGCTGTTCGATGACACGATCGGCGCCAACATCGCCTACGGCGGCAGCGGCGATGCCACGCCCGCGCAGGTGCGGGCCGCCGCGGAGGCGGCATACCTGCTGCCGCTGATCGAATCCCTGCCCAACGGATTCGATACGCGCATCGGCGAGAACGCCGTCAAGCTCTCCGGCGGCCAGCGCCAGCGCCTGTCGATCGCGCGCGCCCTGCTCAAGAACGCGCCGATATTGCTGCTGGACGAGGCGACGTCCGCACTGGACAACGAATCGGAGCGCTTTATCCAGCTATCACTCGAGCGCCTCATGCGCGGCCGCACCACCTTTGTCGTGGCCCACCGCCTCACCACCATAGAACGCGCCGACCGCATCGTCGTGATGGAAGGCGGGCGCATCGTGGAAGTCGGCCGCCATGCCGAGTTGATCGAGCGCAAGGGGCTGTACGCCGGCCTGCACCGGATCCAGTTCGCCGCCTAGCAATATGCCGGCGGATATATGCGGGCGGAACGCATTGCCATTGCTGCGTCACGGCCGGGCGGACGCCGCCGCGGCCGTAAATGCATGCCGCTTTAAATCCAACGGATCGATGTTCCGGGTACGGGTACGGCAGGGTCGTGGGCAAGCCCGGCCGCGCCGGTCTGGATGCTTCGTGACGGCTGCGTGACACCGAGCAGCCTCGGTTACCCGCCCTGTTGCGTCGCGGCCACTGATTGCGACATGTCACGGACATGAAATACGCGCTCACTAGTTTCGCACTTTCGAATTTCATTACGAAAGAAGGTTTGCGAAATGTCGCCCGTTGCTTGCCGTAAATCGCCGATAGCGATTGCAGTCTCCGCCGCCCTGTTTGCGGCCATCCCCCTCGCCCACGCCGCTGCCGAGCCGCAACTCGAGGCCATCACCGTCTCGGGTGCGCGCGAAGGCAGCGCCACGTACGAAGCGCCGACCCAGGGTTCGCTGGACGCGGGCGAACCCCAGTCGATCATCAATCAGCATTTCATAGAGAACAACGTCACGGCGGGTGCGAATTACACCGACATCGTGAATATTGCGCCGAGCGTGTCCCAGATCACGCCCAACGGCCCCGGCAATGCCGAGATGCTGCAGATGTCCATCCGCGGATTCCAGGACGGGCAGTTCAACGTCACCTTCGACGGGATTCCCTTCAACGACTCCAACGATTTCACGCACCATACCACTTCGTATTTCACGGCCGGCACGGTGGGCAAAATCGTCGTGGATCGTGGACCCGGCACCGCTGCGGAGGTTGGCAATGGCACCTTCGGTGGCACGGTGGCCGTGCAGTCCAAGGACCCGATGATGACGACCAACGTCAGCCCCCTTGCCACCATCGGGACCTGGAACACCAATGCCCTGTCGGTGCAAGTGGACACGGGCGTCATCGACGGCACCCAAGGCGGCCGGGCCATGGTGACGCTCACCGATTTCAATACGGCGGGTGCAATGAGCAACAACGACCTGCGGCGCAAGAACGCCATGGTCAAGTACGTTCAGCCCCTGGGCTCCGACACGACGATCACCGCCGTGGCGATGTACAACACGCTGCACCAGAACGTGTCGCAGTTTGGCACGACCCTGGACAATATGGCGGCGTATGGCGCGCACTTTAGCCTGAGCCAAATTCCGAACAGCGACAGCTACTATGGATACAACTTCGACGACATCCATACCGACTTCGAATACATCGGCGTGAAAACCCGCTGGGACGGGGTGCGCATCGACAACAAGGCGTACACCTACGCCTATTACCATGGCATCAACGAGACCAACGACACGAGCCTGTTGCATACCGGCAGTGGCGCGGCAGCGAACAATCCGCCGTTTTCCACCTCGGACGTCGCGGGCCAGATCGGCGTGAACAATTACCGCTCTTGGGGCGACATCCTGCGTGCCGAAGGCGAGATCGGGCCCGGCACGTTGCGCGGCGGCCTGTGGTTCGACTACCAGTGGAATGACCGCAAGCTCTACAACGTCGACTGGACCCTGGGAGGCATCCCGGATGCGTCGACGGCAACCTCGGTGTTTTCGGGCGGCCGGTACTTCCGGGACGACCTGACCACCATCGATCCGTTCATCGAATACGAGTTTCATCCCATCGAAGCGCTGACTGTGACACCCGGCGTGCGCTACGCTTCCTTCAAGCGCGACCTGAGTGGCCCGGTCTTCCCGAACCTTACGGGCCCGCAGAGTATTTCCAAGTCATACAACAGCGCACAGCCTTCCCTGTATGCCAATTACAAAGTGCTGCCCAATGTCAGCGTGTATGCGCAGTGGGCCAAGGGGTCCATGGCTCCCAAGGACAGCAACAGCTTCGCGACGCTGCACGGAGAACCCGACATCGGCACGGAAAACACGAACAACCTGCAGGCCGGCGGCACCTGGAAGGCCGATGGCATGACCATTTCGGCGGCCCTCTACCACATCAAGGTCACCAGCTTCACGCAGATCAACGGGCCGGGGAGCAGCCTGACCAACTACGGCGACTCGACCTTCAAGGGTGCGGAGTTGGAGGGAACCTATGCGCTCGGATATGGGGTTGCGCTGTATGGCAACTACACGCACAACAGCCAGGACAGCGCACTGCAAGGGCCGATCCAATACGCCCCCGACAAGACCTTTGCCGCCGGCCTGATCTACGATAATCACCATTTCTACGCATCGCTGATCACCAAGTACACGGGCTTTGAATACCAGGGCGTGCAGGCCCAGCCTCCGAACAACGGGAACGTGCCCCCGCTCGCGAGTTGCGGACCCGCCGGACCCTGCTACAAGATGCCCGGTTATTCCATCACCAACCTGTCGCTGGGTTATACCTTGGCCAAGCCGTCGACCGGAATCAAGGACGTCAAGTTCAGGCTCCTGGTCTCGGACTTGTCGAACAACCAGAGCATCTATTACGTCTACGGCAACACCACGGGTATCGGCACCCCGCAGTATCACGGTGGCCAAGATGCGTTCATGACCCTGCCGGGTCGCGGGTACTCGTTCAGCCTATCCGCCGACTTCTGACAATTGCTCGACCCACGCCGCTGCCGCGCAATGCGGGGGCGGCGATGTGGCCGCCCCGCCGTTCCGGGGGCGGCCATTTTTTCAAGCGTTGCCGGGGCGCTCGAGCCTGCCGGGCGCTTGCGCCGATTTCTCGGCCGGCTGCAGGCAGCGTCGATTGACACTGCGCCGGTGGTACCCCCGACCGCCGGATCACTGATCAGTCATGCGCTTGAGATACGGGGCCCGGCACCGCCATGGACCGTCGGAGCACAAGCCTTGGTGGTGTGGGCGCCCATTCCGCAAATCTGGGGGCAATAGACAGGACAATTTCCCTGATGCCGCCCTGCCGGGAAACCTATATTGCAGGAGGGAATAATTTGCTATTGGCCTGCACGTCGTTGGTGCGGGAAGTGGAAAGAAGGTGTAATGAATATCTCGCGGATGAAGATTGGCCACCGGATCGGCGCGGTCGTCGGTGCCATCGTTGTCGTTCTGGCCGTGGTCATCGGCGCCGGCCTCGTGGCGCTGCGCGGCCTGCATGGGGAGATGGTCTCGGTCTCCGATGACCTCGTTCCCAAGCTCGAAAAGGTGGCCGACTGGCAGATGAGTGTTCTGGAGAGTTCGCGCCACGAGCGCAACGCGCTCATCATGGATGATCCGGAAAAAGTCAAGGCGGAAATCGCCGCACTCCACGATGAACGTCAGAGGCGTGGCGAGATCCTCAAGTGGCTCGACGAGCGCGTCGTCAGCGACGAAGGCAAGAAGACCCTGGCTACGATAGCTACCACGCGCGCGAAGAATTCGGAAGGCGAAGACCAGTTCATCAAGCGCCTTGAATCCGGCGACGCCGCGGGCGCCAAAAAAATCCTCCTGGACGAGCTGCGGCCGATATTGATCCAGTACCTCAAGGACATCGACGCCTTCCAACAGGTGGAACGCAAGCTGATCGCCGGCCAGGCGGCGGCTTCTGCGAAGACCTATGAAACCACCATGCTCGTCCAGTTCTTGCTGGCGGCCGCGGCCGTCGTGATCGCGGTGGCCTCGGCATGGCTGCTGACGCGCTCGATCACCCGCCAGTTGGGCGGTGAACCCGATCACGCCGCCGGCGTCGCGCGGCAGATCGCCACCGGCAACCTGGCGGTCCATATCGATACCGGCAGTGCCGGTCCGGACAGCCTGCTCGTCGCCATGAAGGAAATGCGCGACAGCCTGGTGCGCATCGTCGACCAGGTGCGCCAGAGCAGCGACAGCATCGCCACCGGATCGAGCCAGATCGCCGCCGGCAACCAGGAACTGAGCGGCCGCACCGAGCAGCAGGCCAGCGCGCTGGAGCAGACAGCGGCCTCGATGGAAGAACTGACCTCGACCGTGCGACAGAGTGCCGACAACGCCCGCCAGGCCAACCAGGTGGCCGTCTCGGCCAGCGAGGCCGCGGCCAAGGGCGGCGAGGTGGTCGAGCAGGTGGTGTCGACCATGAACGACATAGCCGCATCGAGCAAGAAGATCGCCGAGATCATCAATGTGATCGACGGGATCGCGTTCCAGACCAACATCCTCGCCCTCAATGCGGCAGTGGAGGCGGCCCGCGCCGGAGATCAGGGTCGCGGCTTCGCGGTGGTGGCTGGCGAGGTTCGTAATCTTGCCCAGCGCAGCGCCCAGGCGGCCCGCGAAATCAAGACGATGATCAACGACAGCGTCGAGAAGGTCGACACCGGAAACAAGCTGGTCAACAATGCGGGCGTGTCGATGCGCGCGATCGTCGACCAGGTCAAGCGCGTTACCGATCTCATCAGTGAAATCACCAGCGCATCCCTGGAGCAGTCGTCCGGGATCGGGCAGGTCAATGAGGCGGTGACGCAGATGGACCATGGCACGCAGCAAAATGCCGCCCTGGTGGAGCAAAGCGCCGCCGCTGCGGCCAGCCTCAAGGAACAGGCCGGCCGGCTGATCCAGGCCGTCTCGGTCTTCCGCCTGAGCGCAGCCGAGGCGGTGCAGGTCATCGAGCAGGCCCGCGCCCCCCATCGTGCGCCCCCGGCTGCCCGATCCGCAACGCCTCCGGCGCACAAGGCGGCGGCCGCGAAGCCGGGCCCTGCGGTCGCCGCGCGGGCTGCCGCACCGGCTCCGGCTGCGCGCAGCGCGGCCGCGCCAGCACCCAAGGCCAAGGACGGCAAGGACGACTGGGAAGAATTCTAGGCAGCGCCGGCGCCTAGATCAGCACGACGTCGTACTGCTCCTGGTGGTAGAGCGTTTCCACCTGCATGGATATCGGCTTGCCGATGAAGTCCGACAGCATGGCGAGCGACTGCGATTCCTCCTCGAGGAATATGTCGATGACCTTCTGTGAGGCCAGTATGCGGAATTCGCGCGCGTCGCCGAACTGGCGCGCCTCGCGCAGGATCTCGCGCAGGATGTCGTAGGAGACCGTCCGCGCGGTCTTGAGCTCGCCGCGGCTGCTGCACACCGGGCAGGGTTCGCACAGGATGTGGGCCAGCGACTCGCGCGTGCGTTTGCGCGTCATTTCCACCAGGCCCAGCTGGGTGAATTCGCTTACCGTCATGCGCGTGCGGTCGCGCGACAGCGCGCGGCGGAACTCGCCCAGTACGGCATCGCGGTGCTCCGCCGTCCCCATGTCGATGAAGTCGACCACGATGATCCCGCCCAGATTGCGCATGCGCAGCTGGCGCGCGATGGCGTGCGCCGCCTCCAGATTGGTCTTGAATATCGTGTCGTCGAAGTTGCGGGTGCCGACGAATGCGCCGGTATTGACGTCGACCGTGGTCATGGCCTCGGTCTGGTCGATGACCAGGTAGCCGCCGCTCTTGAGATCGACCCGGCGGGCAAGGGCGCGCTCGATCTCGTCGTCGATCAGGTGCAGGTCGAAGAGCGGCCGCTCGCCCGTGTAATGGGCCAGGCGCGCCTCCACGCCCGGCACGAACTGGGCGGCAAAGGACTGCAGCGCGGTGAAGTTCTCGCGCGAATCGATCACCAACGACTCGGTCTGGTCGGTCACGAGGTCGCGCAGCACGCGCTGCGCCAGCGACAGTTCCTGGTAGAGCAGGGCGGGCGGCGGCGCCTGCGTGCTGGCCTTGCGGATCTGGCTCCAGCGCTTGCGCAGGTAGTCGATGTCATTGCTCAGGTCGTCCTCACCCGCGTCTTCGGCGCTGGTGCGCACGATGTAGCCGCCGGTCTCCTCGGGCGGCACCAGGCGCGTGAGCAATTCGCGCAGTTGCGCGCGTTCTGTCTCGTCCTCGATGCGCTGCGAGATTCCGATATGCGATTCCTGCGGCAGGTAGACAAGATTGCGCCCGGCCAGGCTGATCTGCGTGGACAGCCGGGCACCCTTGGTGCCTATGGGGTCCTTGATGACCTGCACGACCAGCGCATCGCCCTCGTGGATGAGGCGTTCGATGGGCGGCTTGTCGCCGTTGCTGAACTGGCGGGTTTCCCAGATATCGGCAACATGGAGGAAGGCCGCCCGTTCCAGGCCGATGTCGATGAATGCCGACTGCATGCCCGGCAGCACGCGGGCGACGCGCCCCAGGTAGATATTGCCCACCATGCCGCGCGTGGCCGTGCGTTCGATGTGCAGTTCCTGCACGACGCCGGCCAGCAGCACCGCGACGCGCGTCTCCTGGGGCGTGATATTGATGAGTATGTCTTCGGCGGCCATGGCGGTGCACGGTCAGGGGGTATGGGGCCAGGGTGCCCTGGCGCAGAGGTCGTCCATGGTAACCCGTAGCGCAGCGCAATTGCCGTCGGACCCGGCGCCCCGCGTGGATTGCGCTGCAGTGCGGCTGTCCGGTCGCCACCGGCGGCCGCTGGTGCCGCCGGGCGGGAATCGCGGCGCCGTGACTACAGCACCCGCACGCCGGCCCGGCCCAGCAGGGACGCGGTTTCGGCCAGCGGCAGTCCCACCACGCCCGAATAGCTGCCCTCGATGCGTTCGATGAAGATTGCCGCACGTCCCTGGATGGCGTAGCCACCCGCCTTGTCGAAGGGCTCGCCGCTGGCGCAATAATTCTGGATCTCCAGGGCGTCCATGGTACGCATGGTTACCTGCGTGACCGACACGGCGGTGGCAACGCCGTGATACCGGTCGGGCGCCTGGCGCGGCACGGCTAGGGCGATTGCGGTGCGCACTTCGTGCGTGCGCCCCGACAGCCGCTCCAGGAAGCGCGCGGCCTGCTGGACATCCTGCGGCTTGCCCAGGATGTCGCCGTCGACGATGACGACGGTATCGGCGCCAAGCACGGGCTTGAGCAGCAGCGTGCGCGAGACCAGCGCCTGTACGCCGTGTTCGGCCTTTTCGCGTGCCACCCGGACCACGTAGTCGGCCGCGGCCTCGTCGTCGCGCTGCAATTCGCTGATGTCGGGGCCGCGCGGCGACGCCGAACGCAGCAGCAGCGTTTCAAAGCGCGCGCCGATCTGGCGCAGCAGCTCGCGGCGCCGTGCGCTGTGGGAGGCTAGGTAGAAATCGGCCATGGTCGTGAAGATTCTAGCCCCAGCCGACTTCCGGTGTAGCACCGCCGGTAATGGTCTTTCTGCGCAGGCGGGCGCTCGATGCCGCCCCCTGGTCCCCGCTGCTCAACCGCGGTGGTACGGATGAGCGCTCAGGATGGACCAGGCGCGGTAGAGCTGTTCGGCCAGTACCACGCGGGCAAGTGCGTGGGGCAGGGTCATGCTCGACAAGCGCAGGCATAGGTCGGCATCGCGCTTGATCTGCGGATCGAGGCCGTCGGCGCCGCCGATGACAAATGCCGGGTCCCGGGCGCTGTCTCGCCATTGCCCCATTGCCTCGGCTAGCTGGGCCGTGGTCCAGTCCCGCCCCGTCTCGTCCATTGCAATTACCAGGGAATCGGCCGGCAGTGCAGCGCGCAACCGCGCGCCCTCGGCCGCCTGCAACCGCGCCACCGGCTGACCGTTGCGCGGCTCGGGCTTGACCTCCTTGACGTCCACGCGGAAGTCACGGGGCATGCGTTCGGTAAATTCCAGCACCGCTGCAGCGGCCCAGGCCGGCAGGCGCTGACCCACGGCGGCAATGCAGATCTTCACGGCGCCGGCTGGCGGCTTCGAGCAATGCGGATGATCATTTGCTTTCTGCGGCGGCGCGCGGCTTGCGCACGGCCCGCTTGCGCGGGGCGGCCTTTGGCACCGTGGGCTTGGATGTCAGCCGGACATTGACCTTCTTGCCGCCCCACAATTCCTCGAGGTCGTAATAGGCCCGCACTGCCGGTTGCATGATGTGCACGATCACGTCGCCCAGGTCGACCAGCACCCAGTCGCCGGTTTCCTCGCCTTCTACGCTGACCACATTGCCGCCCGCCAGCTTGACCTTCTCGGCCACGTTGGAGGCGAGCGAACGGGTGTGGCGGTTGGAGGTGCCGCTGGCCAGCACGACCCGGTCGAACAGGTCGGAGAGTTCCGTGGTGTTGTACACCGCGATGTCCTGCGCCTTGACGTCCTCCAGGGCGTCGACGACCAGTCGCTGCAGCTTCTTATTGTCCATTTACCGCCAGATACAGTTGATGAGCCTGAATGTACCCGAGCACGCCCGGGGATAGGTAGTGTTTTGCGCCGGCCAGGTCGCCGGCGGCCACCGCGTCCCGGATCTGCGTTGCGGAACAGTCAACCGGCCGCATCGCGAATGCGGCGAAGCATCCGGCTGGCTGGCCGGCAAGGTCGGCCGGTTGGGCCCGGCGGGCCTGCACGTAGGCGGCCAGCGCACCGGAAAGCACGCTGGCCTGCCCTGCCCGCTGCGCGTAGGCAATATGCGCCAGTTCCACGAGCGATCGCCATTCGTGCCAGCTTGGCAGGTCGCGGAGCTGGTCAAACCCCAGTATCCATACCAGCGGTACCGCCGGACCGACCGCCGCGCGAATCTCCCGCAGCGTGTCCACCGTGTAGCTCGGACCTGCGCGTTCGACTTCGCACCGATCCAGCACCCAATTCTCACCGGCCCGGCCACCATGGTCCTGCAGGGCGGCTTCGAGCATTGCAAGGCGGTGGCGAACCGGCGTAACACCTGATTTCTGCCACGGCTGCCCCGCCGGAATCAGCCGCAGCTGCGCGAGCCCCAGTGCCGACTGCGCGTCCTGCGCCAGTTGCAGGTGGCCGGCGTGCACCGGATCGAACGTGCCTCCCAGCAGGCCGATCACGCCGGCCGGCGCAAATTTGGCGGCGCCTGCGCGCTGGGCGCCAACGGGCGTCACGCCGGTGCCAGCCAGTCCCGGGGGCGCAGGAAATCCGAGTACAGCCGCGCTTCGGCGCTGCCGGCTTCGGGCTGCGATTCATATCGCCAGCGCACGCTGGGTGGCAGCGACATGAGGATCGACTCGGTTCGTCCGCCCGACTGCAGCCCGAACAAGGTACCGCGGTCGTAGACGAGATTGAACTCGACATAGCGGCCGCGCCGCAGGGCCTGGAATTCGCGTTCGCGCTCGCCGTAGGGCAGTTCGCGCCGCCGCTGCGCGATGGGCACGTAGGCCGGCAGGAAATGGTCGCCGACCGAGCGCATGAGGGCGAAGCTTGCCTCCCCGGCCAGTTCATTGAAGTCGTCGAAAAATACACCGCCGATACCGCGCGGTTCGCCGCGGTGCTTGAGGAAGAAATAGTCGTCGCACCAGCGCTTGAAGCGCGGGTAGTAATCCGGACCAAAGGGGGCCAGGGCATCGCGGCAGGCGCCGTGGAAGTGGCAGGCGTCCTCCTCGAAGCCGTAGTAGGGCGTCAGGTCCATGCCGCCGCCGAACCACCAGGTGCCCGGACCGCTGTCGGCGCCGCGTGGCTGGGCCCGGAAAAAGCGCACGTTCATGTGCACGGTGGGAACGTACGGGTTGCGCGGATGCAGCACCAGCGATACGCCCAGCGCGCTGAATCCGCAGCCGGCCACCTCGGGGTGGGCCGCGCTGGCCGACGGCGGCAGTCGATCGCCGCTCACCTGCGAAAAGCCGATGCCGGCGCGCTCGAAGAATCCGCCTTCCTCCAGGATGCACGTGGTGCCCTGGCCGCGCAGTGGTTCGTCGGGCGCCTTGCGCCATTGGTGGCTGGCGAAGTGGCCGCCATCGATGCGCTCGAGCTCGCGCACGATGCGCTGCTGCAGGTCCAGCAGGTAGGTCTGGACGGTCTCTACGGCGACGGCATTGGTCATTTCGGCATCCCGGTCTCTACGGTGACGGCATTGGTCATTACGGCATCCGCGTGCAAGGTTGTGTGGGGACTTCAGGCGCTGCCGGGCAGGGCGCGATTGCCGATGTCGCCGCGGAATTGCGCGCCGTCGAATCGGACCTGGCCGGCGGCTTCATACGCACGGCGGCGCGCCGAGCGCAGATTCTCGCCCAGCGCCGTCACGCAAAGGACGCGCCCACCGCTGGTGAGCAGTTGGTGCTTTTCGCGCACCGTGCCGGCGTGGAACACCATGGCATCGTCGCTGTCGGAGGGCAGGGCGCTGATCACATCGCCCTTGCGCGGATGGTCCGGGTAGCCGTGCGCGGCCAGGACGACACCCAGCGCCGGACGGCGGTCCCATTGCGCATCGACCTGGTCGAGCGTGCCGTCAATGGCGTGCTCGAGCAAGGTGAGCAGGTCGGACTTGAGGCGCATGAGTATCGGCTGCGTCTCCGGATCGCCAAGGCGGCAGTTGAATTCCAGGGTCCGGGGCTGGCCGTCGGTACCGATCATCAGGCCGGCGTAGAGGAATCCCGTGTAGGCGATTCCCTCGGCGGCGAGGCCCGCGATGGTGGGGTCGATGATTTCCCGCATCACGCGGGCGTGGATGGCCGGGGTCACCACGGGCGCCGGGGAGTACGCGCCCATGCCGCCGGTGTTGGGCCCGCGGTCGCCGTCAAGCAGCCGCTTGTGGTCCTGCGAGGTTGCCAGCGCGAGCGTGTGCCGGCCGTCGCACATGACGATGAAGCTGGCCTCCTCGCCCTCGAGGAAATCCTCGATCACCACGCGCGCACCGGCCGTTCCCAGGGAGCCGTCGCCCAGCATGCCGTCCACGGCCGAATGCGCCTCCGCGGTGCTCTGCGCGACGACCACGCCCTTGCCTGCGGCCAGGCCATCGGCCTTGATCACGATGGGAGCGCCGCGCAGGTCGATGTAGTCGTGTGCCGGCGCGGCATCGGTGAAAGTCTTGTACGCGGCTGTCGGTATGGCATGGCGCGCCATGAAAGCCTTGGCGTAGTCCTTGGACCACTCCAGTTGCGCCGCCGCCCGCGTTGGGCCGAAGACGCGCAGGCCCGCCGCGCGGAAATCGTCGACGATTCCGGCGGCCAGCGGCGCTTCGGGTCCGACGACCGTCATTCCGATCTGCTCGGCGCGGGCAAAGGCGATGAGCGCTTCGCTGCCATGGAGGTCGACGTTCTGCAGGTTGCGATCGCCGGCGGTGCCGCCGTTGCCCGGCGCCAGGTATATACGCTGCGCCCGGGGCGACCGGGACAGCTTCCATGCCAGCGCGTGCTCGCGGCCGCCGGAGCCGATCACGAGCACCTTCATGCCTGCCCCTCCCAGCGCAGGCCGTTGTCGATCGCAGGAGCGCTGACGGGGCCGGCCGGGCGGCCCGCGCCGCAGGGAATGCCGCGGCCTGGCTTCATGTATCGAGCGTGGCCGAGGAATAGACCTGCTGCGTATCGTCCAGGTCCTCGAGCACGTCGAGCAGGTGGCGCATCTTCTCGGCGTCGGATCCGGTCAGGTGGATTTCGTTGAGCGCCTTCATGGTGACGTCGGCGAATTCAGGCTTGAGGCCGGCGCGCTGCAGCGACTGCGAAACGGCGTCGAAATCGGCCGGCGCGCAGACGACCTCGATCGATCCGTCGTCAGCGCCGATCACGTCCTCGGCGCCGGCGTCCAGGGCCGCTTCCATGACCTTGTCCTCGCTGGTGCCCGGCGCGAACAGGAAATGGCCGCAATGCCGGAACTGGAACGCCACCGAGCCGTCGGTACCGAGGTTGCCGCCATGCTTGGCAAATGCGTGCCGGACCTCGGCCACCGTGCGCACCTTGTTGTCCGTCATGGTGTCGACGATCACGGCGGCGCCGCCGATGCCGTAACCCTCGTAGCGGATTTCCTCGTAATGCGCGCCCTCGAGCTTGCCGCTGCCGCGCAGCACGGCCTTGTTGACCGTTTCCTTGGGTACGTTTACTGCTGATGCCTTGTCCAGTGCCAGCCGCAGGCGCGAATTGGATGCCGGATCGGGCCCGTTACGGGCGGCGACCGTGATCTCCCGTATGACCTTGGTCCAGACCTGGCCGCGCTTGGCATCCTGGCGGCCTTTGCGATGCTGGATATTGGCCCATTTTGAATGCCCGGCCATAGCCTGTGTCCTTGCAGTGCGCGGTGCGCACAGCGTGATATGAGGGGGGCGCAAATACTAGCATCCGCGCTCGCCATTGGCGCCAACCGGCGCCCCTGCGCCCGCCGTGGCTAGCGCGGGGGCGATTCGGGCTGCGACTCGGCGCGCTTTTTTTGCGATGCAGCGCGCGCCGCCGCGACCCGTCGGTATACCGGTCCCCAGATGGGGTGGCCGATTTCCGCATCAGAGAGATGAAAGTCCGGATCGGATGCAAAAGCGGCCTGGAACTGCGTTTCGCAGTCGGCCGGCCGGTTGAACGCGCAGGCGATGAAGGCCAGATGCTTATGCGCCACGGCTGCGTCGTGCGGATCGCGCAGCCGCTGTCGCACGGCGGTTTCAAAATTGGCTTGTGCGCGCTCGAAGGCGCCGTCGTCATATTCGACCAGGCCCGTGGCCAGTGCGCGTTCCGCCGGTTGCTCGAGCAGGTTGGCGATACTGGGCGGCGGCGGGGGCGGGGGCGTCTGGCAGGCGGCCAGCGCGAGCAC
>Ga0209698_10002340_pt1 | contig 21552 bp, 20 predicted proteins | sample LitLauG_LLR_2012_FD_187203 | JGI IMG/M metagenome (GOLD analysis project Ga0209698, IMG submission 187203) | Freshwater sediment microbial communities from Pennsylvania, USA - Little Laurel Run_MetaG_LLR_2012 (SPAdes) (version 2) | ecosystem: Environmental > Aquatic > Freshwater > Creek >...
CGGAAACCGCTTTTTCAGCAGTGGCTCAAGCTGATCCTTCCACAAAAGATCGACCACCTGTTCGTGGGTCAGCACGGAGTAGGCAGGAGCCGTCCGGGCACCAAACAGCACGGCACACAGCAGCACGAAAACGCGGATTGCGCGGGTCACTGGCCGGACAGTGTGATTCCGGGCAATTCGATCCGTCTGATATCGCATGGTTTCGGAACCGGGTTCTACTGAGCCGCGACTACCAGCACGACGAACGAATCGGGCTCAACCTTCCGCTCCGGCCGCGGCCCCACATTGGCCGTTACGGTGAAGAGCTGGTGCGTCTTCGGATCGACCGCCATCGTGCGGGCTCCCTTCTGTGTGACGACGGTCTGGATCACAGTGAATTTATCGGCGGAGTCCTCATGGATCACCGTGATGGTTCCGTCCCCGGCCGAGGCAAATGCCAGGCCGAAGTCGGCATCGAAGGCGGTTGCGTCGCAACCATCGCCGATCGGGGGACTGGCCACCATCTTTCCGGTGTCCGCGTCCACGATGGCCATCTTCTTGTTGCCGCAGCCGGCAAACAAGCGGCGGTTCTTGCGATCGAGCGAGAGGCCGGTGGGCTCCTCGCAGTCAGCGAGTTTCCAGCGCGACTTCACGGCCAGCTTCACGGGATCAAATGCCACCAGCTCCGACGTGTCTTCAATGTTGACCCACATCGTGCCCTGGGCGTCGGTGGCGGCAAATTCGGGCTTGCCGCCCAAGTCGAGTTTCCCGGCCACCTCACCCTTCGACGAATCCACAGCGGTGGTGTCGTGGCCCCTGCCATTGAAGGTGAACACACGCTTGGAGAATGGGTCATAGACAATCGCATCGGGCCCACTGCCGACCTTGATTTTCTTCTGGAGCGCGAGCGTCTTCAAATCGAATACGCTGACCGTGTCTTCTCCGCCGTTGCTGATGAATCCGCGTCCGAGGTCCGGGACCAGCGCGACGCCGTGGACTCTCGGGGTGTCGGGAACCTCTCCTACCTGCTTGCCGGAATCCGTGTCGATCACCATGACACGGGTTGACCTCGCTATGAACAAGCGATGCCCGTCACTGTCGACGGTCAGGTAGTCCCATCCGCCGTCGCCGCCCAGCTTCCACGTCTTGGCGAGTTTGTAATCCGCCCCGTTGGCCGCCGTCGCCACTGCCATGGCCGCCAGGAAAACGAATGCGATCCGTACTACTTTCAGCATTTTCATGGACACTACTTTAGCGCATCCTCGCCAGGGCTTGCGACTCGCAGGGGCACCCAGGCAAGTCCGGTCCCCGGTTTACCGAGGTAACTTTCCCGGCGTTGCGCACCGTCCTATGCTTGGCCCATGGACATGCCACCGAATTCACCCACACCCGACTACGGCACGCTCGGTCCGGGCTCCGACGTTAAGCCGTCGACGGGCATCAGCCTTCGCATCTCGGCGACGACGGCCAAGCAGCCGCGCCCTGCCCAAGTTGCCTTGTCATCCATCCGCATCGCTTTGGCGATGATGGCCGGGACGATGACGCTGGGCGCCGCTTTTTTCTATACGCAGTCCCTGGCGCGCAGAGACCACGGCATCGACAACGGGGCGCGCTCCGCCAGCCCATCACGTTCATCGCGCCGGCTGCAACCTGCAGCGCAGAGAGACGCCGAGCAACTCCTCCAGCGCGCCGCGGCTAATGATGTTGCGGCGGCGGAGCAGATCGAAGCACGCGCGGCCACATGGCGTGGGCAGATTGCACTCACTCCCCAGCTGACCCACCTGATTACGGCGGGCTTGAATGCCAACGATCTGCGCGCGCGCGCCGCCACGATCCAACTTGACCTGGCCGCCATGAACGTGGATCCGAACGCGGCCACCGTCGACCGCCTTGCCGCGCAAGCCGATTCCACCAATCACGCCACGCGGATCTGGGCGATCTGGACGCTCGGACTGGTCGCGAACCGGGGCATCGAGCAGGAGCGCATCACCGAGCTGCTGATTGCGCACCTGGCGGACCCTGACGTCGATTCCCGTCACTGGGCGGTGGAAGGGCTTTCCTACGTGGCAACGGATGCGGTGATTCCGCCTCTGCTCAAGACGATGCACGACGATGCTTCCCCGGTGGTCCGCGAGCGCGCCGCCTGCGCTCTGGCTCAGTCGGGGATGCTGACCGATCAGCAGCGCCGCAGCACCATTCCGACGTTACTTACTTACGCTGAAGATCCTTCTCTGAACGCGCAGACCCATGCGTGGACTTATCACGCTCTTCGGGACATCACCGCACAGAAGCTGCCCGACGATGCCGGGGCGTGGCGAAATTGGTATTCGAGCAGCCGCTAGCACCCTCCCGAGGTTCGGTTGCCGGTCAGCGGGAGCCATTTCCAGTTCCACAATTGTGCAAACTGTTGCCCCTACCCTGGCTATCAGGCCTGGAATCAGCTATCTCCCACGCCACAGTTTGGAATCGAGCTTGCTCCTGTCTTACCGGAGGTGCGTAACCAGCTCTCCAGTTGGGAGCGCGACTTACCATGAAGACTGCATTCCTCGTTCTGTGCTTGCTTTTGACGACTGCGGCATTCGGACAATACGTGGGTGTCAGCAGTCAGCCGCAACCCTACCAGGCGCCCAGCCATCCCGAACACGCCGCCATCCACGATCTCGCGACGGAACAATACGTCCTTAGCGGCTCGAACTATTCTTCGGCGCAGGGAGAAAGACCGGTGTGGGACCTGCCCCAGGCACCCGTCCAGTCTCTTGGGGAGACGGCCCGCATCCTCAGAAAAGAGCACGCCAAAGTGAAGAAGGCGCGCACTGTTTTCGAGAATTAGAATCGGAGTTCAAACGAACTCCCGGTTCGCCCCCGTTAGCTTCTCTCCAAATCCATTCCAGGCAAGTTGCCTTCCTCTCGAACGAGCACCAACGTTAGAGTAGAGACGCGGCTGGCCGCGTCTCCACGGTTATGGTTGCAACTGAGTCAGTTCACTCAGCTGTTCGTCGCCGTCTCCAGCGCCCGAATGTATTCGACGACGGCCTCTGACCAGCCGTCGATGTGCATCCAGGCGCCATAGCCGACGCCATTCTTGTAAGACGCCACATTGATCACGTATCCCGTGTCCTTCGGCTTGGGAACGGAGTCGTGCGCCTGCTCGTCGGTGATGACGATCAGGCGATCGTAGCGCTCATACGGATTGTGCCCGGCGCGGCGGTTCAGTTCTTCGACCGCCTTGCCGAGGTAGGTACCGTTGTGGCGCTGCGAAGCGTCGATCGCATCGCGCAGAGCAAAGCCACGACGGGCGGGCACCTCGACCAGGTTGTCCGAGAAGGAGAACACGCTTACCTTCTCGGCGATCTCGCGCAGAAGCACCGCCAGACCGTAGGCGGCGTCGGTACGCTGCATGTCTGAACGGCGCGAGAGCGGCGCGGTCATGGAACCGGAGACATCGACCAGCACGACCGTGCGGCCGGCGAGCTTCGGCTGTTCCGCGACCGACTTGAGCATCGCTTGCTCAAGCGCTCCTTCCCACTGCGGCGCATAACGCGCGGCGGTAAGGAAGCGAAACGGCAAGACGCGCGCCGTGCTCACCGCGCCGAGCGCTTCGAGCACGAGTGCCTCGTCCACCGCGGCCTCACGCAGGTTGCGGAGGTTGCGAAGCAGGGCAAGTGCACCCAGCTTCTTCTCGCGCAGCAAGCGCTCCCAGGCCTCCCGCTTGTCGGCACCCGAGGAGAGTGCAACCTCCCAGGTGTCGGGCGTCGAGAGACGTCCCCAGACGAGCTTCTTCCAGACTCCCGCCTGGGCCGCATCGCGCGGCTTGGCGTGCGAGAGGAACAGCACATCGCGCAGCTTGATGGGCCCGCCGCGATCGTACTTGGCAAGCTGGTACTCATCAAACTTCGGGAACGCCGCCGCCAGGCCCTTCTTCACCTGGGCAGAGAGCGGCATTCGCCCGTCTTTCCAGTAGATGGCGACGAACTCGGCGAGTTCGTCGGCACGCTGGATGACGCGCTCAAGCGTCTCGGCCACGAAGCGTCGGTGGGTTGCGTGGCGCGCCATCTCGCGGACCAGGAAGAGCGGCGCATGACGCAGCTTCATCTGCTCACGCGCTTCGACGGCGAGCGCGGCGACCTTCTCGGGCTGGACCTTGGGAACCAGTTCCGCAATGCGGCCGGCGATCTCGACGCCGTCTTCGTAGAACTGCGTCTCCCAAAGCAGGCAGGCGAGCACCGAGCGACGAAGCTGGTGCTCGAGCGAGATGTTGCGGGCGGGTGCGCCCTCGTGGGTACGCGGACCGAAGTTCAGGTTGAGCATATTCAGACGGGCCATATTTTTTGCTCCTAGCCGCTAGCTACTGGCTTCTAGCTTTCAAGTAATCGCCGGGGAACATGCGATGCGGTACTGGCATTGCTGCCATCCGGAGACCTTGCGGTCCCGCGGTTCCGAAGTAACCGCGATCTATCACCACCGGCGAGCGTTATTCCTCAGTCCGCGGCACGCGGACAGAAATGTCCGCGCCACACGCCGACTGCCGTGCACCAACGATTCTTGTGCTCACCCTGGCCACCGATATACTTACGCCATCCGGGCGAACCGATGAGCACGCCAATCACAGTTCTTACCAAACGCGTTGAATCCAAGATCGTGCTCATTCGAGGGCAGCGCGTCATCCTCGACACGGACCTTGCCGCACTCTACGGTGTCGAGGTGCGGGCCCTCAACCAGCAGGTCAAACGCAATGCCCGCCGCTTCCCGGGTGACTTCGTCCGGCAACTCTCGGCTGACGAAGCCGCCAGTTTGAGATCACAAACTTTGACGTCAAACTCGGGCCGGGGCGGGCGGCGCTATCTGCCCTATGCCTTTACGGAACACGGCGCGATCATGGCTGCATCGGTGCTGAATTCCGAACGCGCGGTCGAAATGAGTATCTTCGTCGTGCGCGCCTTCGTGCGCATGCGCGAGGCCCTCGCCGCCAACCAGCAAATCATGGCGAAACTGTCGGAACTCGAGCACCGGGTCGAAAACCACGACACCAGCATCCAGGATCTGGTCGAAGCCATCCGCGAGTTGATGGAGCCGCTTCCGGCGTCCGGCCGCCGCATCGGATTCGACTTGCCAGCCGAGTCGACCCAAAGCTCTGCAAAGTAAGTTGCTGTGATGTCGCCGAATCCGCGGGGCTTCCTAGAGCCCCGCGGCAGCGACCTCAGTTGCCACTTCCGCTTCGGGCAATTCGCGCACGAAGCCAACGATGGCTACTCGTTGCGGCGAGGACCGGTCGCGGTAGTCGGTGCAGTACATCACGTCGATTGCGATGGGACGCACGCCTGCCCCGAACGTGCAGGAGACCGCACGCTTTCCACTCACCGCATACTGGATGTGCGCGAACGAACAAGTTGCGCACAAAGGTGCAGGCTTCGGTTCGCGACGCTTGCGGACGACCGCGCCACCGATGCGCATCTGGATATTGATGAGCACCAAGTAACAAATCAAAGGCATCGCGTGTAACCTCCTTTCCCTGACTATGTCCGAAACACGCGCTCAATCAGACTTCCAGTGCCACAAGGCGGACAAGAGTGTCCGCCCTACACTTATCGATCCTTAGGCCCTGCATAGTTTGGTCGGGGTACAGTTGGTCACGGTTGGGCTTGCGCCCTGGAGGGTTCGAACCTCCCGGCTCCAAAACGGAGCCGTTCGCCGAAGAAGTATCCGTAACCTTCGCCACCGACCCTGTGAAGCTAAGGCTGGGGGAAACAGCGGAAATCCCAACGAATGGGATCCCGCAAGCGGCAGCGGTATGGTCGATTTACAGTCGAAGGAACCGCGGCCTGCGCCACCCAGCAAAATTGTGGTTAAGTGTGCGTTACGAGCGTCGGGGACTTAATAACTGACGCAGTCAGACGACGCCCTAAGCCAAACTCGACCCTGTTCGAGTCGCGTTGGCATCGGCAGCACGTTATGGGTTGTGCGTTCAATCGCCATAGGGGCGTCCTTTCGTAGAAGATACTCTGAAGATGACATGACTTTGATTTTTCTGCAAGAGGGAAACAGAAATTTTCTTGTGGATTCTTCAGAGCGATATGCTCGTCGCTGACTGCATCGTGTCTATTACATGAGCTGATGGTCTCGACCGACGGCCTGAACGTAGCGCCGCCATGGCCCGTCGGCTCCACTCAGGGCTCGCTCTCGCCCGCCCGCTCCGAGGGCGAGACGCCCTCGGGACAGCCGGCAAGATGCCGGCGCTACCCTTGACCAATCTGGTTGAACGCGCCCTGATTATCCAGATTCCGGCCTGAGACTCCAAGTAACAGCATTGCCGACGATAAGCTCAGCAATGGTCCAGCCACGCTGAACAATGCCCGGCCGACCGTGCCGGGAGCACCGCCGTAATATCCGTCGAGAACAAATGCCATCGCGGAGGTGGCCGCGACCGGGATCAGCCACGATTTGGGGAATTGCTTCAGGTTTGGGATGGCCGTTGGCAGCAACCACAGAAAGATGTACCAGAAATTCCGGTCCCATAGCGACCAGGCAAAGTGCTGTACGTAGTCATGATTCCCGTGGAGGGTGGCTGCAAAATGGATTGGACTTACCAAGCTGCCCCCGACCCGCCATTGCGCGCCGATCAGCGTGGCTAGGCTGACTGTCCAGGTAGTCAGAATCCATGCGGCGCTTCGCAGCGGAGAGCGGGATCCTCTGCGGACGGCCAACCACCAGGCAGCCGTGAATGCCATGCTGAATGGAATGAACGACTCTTTCGTCATTGCGCCGAGCGCCCCGATCACCGGCAACGCCCACTGCTTGCGTTCGCATAAGGCCCAGAGAAGAGCGAGCAGGAAGAAGCCTTCGCCGGCGTCGACCAAACCCACCAGACGGAGGTTGGAGACGGCAAAGTTGAGCAAGTACAGAAGAGACGCAACCAGAGAGACTGTGTAACTGCCGAGCTGCCGCGTGCCGAGGAGCACGATGAGCGCCGCGGTCGCCGCCACGAACAAGGAGTCCGCGGCCAGCAGTCCGAACATGGCTGGATCCCAACTGACGTCCCTCCCCTTTGCAAGTTGGTAGAAGGGCTTTGCAAGCCAGGGCACGAGCACCCGGAAACGGATGTGATCCGCGTCAGCGCCCACGGTTCCGGTGACCAGCGCCGCATAGGCTTTGACGTCGGGAAGGCCGGGCGTCTGGCGCGGGTCATAGCGGTTGAGAACCGGGTATCCGAGGCCCCATGAGATCAGGACGAAAAGGAAGAAGAGAAGCGCCAGTCTGGCCGTCGTGATCTTCGTTTGCCCACCAGTCAGACTCTCCATGTGCGCTCGGCTCACTGGCAAGGTAGCGTCCCGACTGTCCATTTTGCAACTTGAATCCGCGCGAGGGAGCAGGGTGGTTGTTTTTCCGATAATCTCTAGGGTGATGTATCGGTGCTTGTGAAATCGTCGCGGAGGATCAGGGTGGGATCGCAAAAGTGGATGACGCTGGTAGTGGTGGGTTGTCTCGGGCTTTCCGTCTTCGTCCAGGCGCAGCAGGCGCCGCAGCCGGATGAGCCTAGTCGGCGGCTGGCACACGACATTTTCAAACAACTGATCGAGATCAACACGACCGACTCGGTGGGAAGCGTGACGGCGGCGTCCGAAGCCATGGCGCAGCGGCTGCGAGATGCGGGATTCCCGGAGAGCGATATTCACGTGCTCGGCCCGAACGATCGGAAGAAGAACGTTGTCGTGCGGCTCCACGGGTCGGGCAAGCACAAACCCGTCCTGCTGATCGGGCACCTCGACGTGGTCGAAGCGCGGCGCGAGGACTGGACGACCGATCCGTTTCAGTTCGTCGAGAAAGACGGCTACTTCTATGGACGCGGCACCAGCGACATGAAGGACGGCGACGCAATCATGACAGCCACGTTGATCCGGCTGCAGAAAGAAGGATTCATACCCAGCCGCGACATCATTCTGGCGATGACGGCGGATGAAGAGGGCGGAACGTCCAATGGCGTGGATTGGCTGATCAAGAACCATCGCGACCTGGTGGATGCGGAATTCGTGCTGAACCACGACGGTGGCGGTGTGCTGTTGAACCACGGCAAGCCGCAACTGATGGAAGTTGACGCCACCGAGAAGCTCTACGGAGACTTTGTGCTGACTACCACCAATCCCGGCGGCCACAGTTCGCTGCCCGTGCCGGAAAACGCAATCTACGAACTGGCAGCGGCCCTGACGCGGTTAGCTCAGTTTCAGTTTCCGTTCGAGTTGAACAGCATCACGCGCTCCTACTACGAACGCATGTCGAAATTTGAGACGGGCCAGCGCGCCGAAGGTATGAAGGCAGTCCTGAAGACTCCACCCGATCTGGATGCAGTGGCTCGCCTGTCGAAGGATCCGATTGACAACTCGACCCTGCACACGACCTGCGTGGCCACCCGGTTGAGCGGAGGTCACGCGAACAACGCTCTGCCCCAGAGGGCACAAGCTAATATCAATTGCAGAATTGAGCCCGGCCATTCGCTGGAAGAGATCCGGCAGACGATTGAGAAGGTGATTGCTGACCCGAAGATCAAGCTGCAGTTCCGGGAAAACAACAGTGAATTGCTCGATCACGGCAGCGACCGGCACAGCTACGTGCCGCCGACGCCCCGCGATGAGGTGTTTGGTCCACTGGACAAAGTCGTCTCTGCGATGTGGCCGGGAATTCCGGTGCTGCCGACCATGAGCACGGGCGCTTCCGATGGTGTCTACACGAACGCGGCGGGTATGCCGACGTATGCGGTTTCGGGCGTGGCCTACGACCGCGACGACATCCGCGCGCACGGCAAGGATGAGCGGGAACAGGTCGACGGATTCTATCGGGGAGTGGATTTCTACTACGCATTTCTGAAAGCGGTGACGAAGGAATAAGCCGCGGCGGGCGAGGGCGCCCGCCGGACAACCGGCGGGACGCGGGCGCTTCCGCTTTCTTGACATTCGCTTTATTTTCGCCTATGCTGCGCGCATGGCGATCACTCGGCGTCAACGCGAGTTGTATGACTTTCTTTCACGTTTTGTGGCGGAGAAGGGCTATTCCCCTTCATTTGAAGAAATCAAGGAAGGCATGGGCCTTAGTTCCCTGGCGACCGTCCACAAGCACGTCACCAACCTGGAAAAGAAAGGGCTGCTCACGCGGGACTACAACCGGAGCCGCTCGATTGATCTATTGCCGCCAAAGGGAAAACTGAAGCAATCGATGGCGGTGAATACGGCGGTGGTGCTGCCGCTGGTCGGCCGGATCGCGGCCGGACAGCCGATTGAGGCTGTGCAGCATAACGAGACGATCTCGCTGGCCGATTTTGTACGCTCGAAGGAAGTGTTCGTGCTGGAAGTGCGCGGCGAGTCGATGCAGGACGAAGCGATCCTCGACGGCGATTACGTGCTGGTCGAGAAAGCAAAGTCGGCGCACAACGGTGATATTGTCGTGGCGCTGGTTGATACTACGGATGCGACGCTGAAGCGGTTCTATCGTGAGGGAGACAATATCCGGCTGCAGCCTTCGAATGCGGCGATGAAACCGATTGTTGTTCCTGCGGCGTCGGTGGAGATTCAGGGGCGCGTGATTGGAGTGTTGAGGAAGTACTGAAGAGCAATGGCCAGTTTCCGTGCGTTCAATCGGCGCGAGTGGACGGGCGGGGACGCCCATCCCTCCACTCAGAATCGACTCAGCTGGAGTGGCGGTCCAGCGCCTTCTGGATGTCTTCTTTCGAGCGGTAGCCGACGAGTTGTTCGACCACCTGCCCGTTCTTGAAGACGAGCAGGGTGGGGATGCCGGTCACTTTGTAGCGCATGGGCGTGGCGCCGTTGCGGTCGACATCCATTTTTCCAACCTTGACTTTGCCCTGATATTCCGTGGCCAGTTCGTCGACGATGGGCGCGATGGCGCGGCACGGGCCACACCAGGCAGCCCAAAAATCAACGAGCACAGGTTTGTCTGACTTCAGCACATCGGAATCGAAATTCGCGTCTGTGACTTCGACGATGGCGTTGCTTGCCATTAATCCTCCAGGAATTCTCAGTTCTCCGCCACTTGGCGGCACCGGGCCGGACGTATCAATGGTCACGGTGGGTCCTAGATCTCTATCCTAGCACTGACTCTTAGATGCTCGGCAAGTGCAGAAGTCGCAGGGGTGCCGCGGAGCTACCGGGAGGGCTGGGAGTCGTAGAATGGCTGGTCTTCAGGACAGGACGAGATTTGTGAACTCCCATCTGGACAATTTGAGAATCGTGCTGGTCGGGACACGGAATCCGCTCAATATTGGAGCGGCAGCGCGAGCCATGAGCAACTTTGGGGTGAAGCATCTGCGGGTTGTCCATGCCTATGAGGTGGCGTTCCGGGAGGCGCGGTCGGCGGTGAACGCCGCAGAATTACTGGCCAACGCGGAAGAGTGTGGGAGCGTGGCAGAGGCAGTGGCGGACTGCCGGCTGGTGATAGGCACAACTGCGGCGGGACGCCGGGAGTTGCGGCATGAACTCCGGCGGCTGGAAGTGGGTGGGCGAACGATCCGCCGGCGGTTGTCCTCGGGACCAGTGGCTTTGCTGTTTGGCTCGGAAAAGGTTGGGCTTTCCAATACGGATCTCAGCTACTGCGACTGGCTGATGCGGATTCCCACGCGAGCCCAGCATGGATCGATGAACCTGGGACAGGCGGTTGCAGTTTGTCTGTATGAATTGGTGCGTGAGGGCAGCACGTCGGTGGAGAAGTCCAGATCCACTTCCGCCGAAGCGGGAAAGTTGGAAATGATCACGCAGTTGCTGTTCGGCGTCCTGCGCACCAGCGGGTACGTGAAGCCTCGGCTGGGATCTGCTACGGAGGAGAATGTGCGGCGGATGGTCCGGCGTATGCATTTGGACGCAAGTGATGCCGAGGCGTGGCTGGGGATGTTGCGGCAGATTGCGTGGAAACTCACGACGAAGGATGCGGACAAATAACTGGCCTCCAAGATCATCGGCAATTCATTCTCCTGCCCGGAGCCGGTCTGGACCTCGCGCTTCGAAATCCAAGGGCTCTATCCCATTCAATGGATAGCACTTGCAGCTGGCGTCCCCCGCATTGTGATGGACATCACACTCAGAAGTGAGCTAAAACACTGCCACCATGTTCACGCGGACCTGACAATGACGGCCATCGGTGTTGGGGTAGACAAGCTTTCATTGATCTTAAGTTCTTAAGAGGAGAGTGTATGCGGCTCAAGAGTTGTGCGGTATGGTTTTCGATTGTGATGCTGGCATTGGCCGTGGCGCCCTACAGTCACGCCATTCCTCCGTTCTCGCGGCAGTATGGGACGTCGTGCAGCACGTGTCATATTGATTTTCCGAAGCTGAATGATTTTGGGAAGGCATTCAAGGATGCCGGCTTCAAGTTTCCCAAGGGCGACGAGGACTTCATCAAGATACCTCCGGTGATGCTGGGTGCTCCGGCGCAGAAGGAAATGTTCCCCAAAGTGATCTACCCGGGTACGATCCCCGGCATCCCGCAGATCGGGTTGCGGTTTAATACCTTCTTCCAGGTCTATAGCCGGAACCGGAACAGCCTGACTCCTCCGCAGCCCGACGGAACGACTGGTGCGACCTTCACCCCACGCACCGACTTCCAACCCGGCCTGTTCAGCATCTTCACGGCCGGCAACTTCGGCGACGGCATTGCCTTCTGGGTGGATGACGATTTCAGCGTGGGCGGAGCCAACTCGAACGGTGGGCTCGGCGACGGTTACCTGAAGTTCGTCGACATCGGGCGCCTGCTCAAGCTGCCCAAGGATTCACTGAGCCTGCGAGTGGGCCAGTTCGAGGTTGACCTGCCCTTCAGCCAAGCACGCACTTGGAACCTGAGCGGCTGGGATATCTACGACGAGGCCAACTTCGGAGCGGTCGGTGGACTCGGCGCAAGTGGCGTGAACAACGTTGGCGGCGTGAACAACGCGTTTGCTTTTTCCTCGCCGGGACAGGGTGTGGAACTCAGTGGCGGCCACACCTACGGCGGCTATCACTACTCCCTGGCTGTCATCAATCAGAACACTGGGGGCACGACCGCACCGGGCTCAAACGTCAGCCCTGCGACGGGATTTACGTTCTCCGATTCCAACTTCAAGGATATCTACGGCCGCTTCCAATACCGCTTCAATCTTGAGAAGGATGCGGCCAGCCGAAACGACATTCAAGCGGCGGGCGCCACCGGGCCGCGCGATCACACTTATCTCCAGGTCGGCACGTACTATTTCTACGGACGGTCGGTCCAGCGTATACAGGGAGAAAGCTCGGTTCTCACAGCGCGCGAGCCGTTCTACCGTACGGGCGGCGATTTCAGCTTCAACTATCGCACGTTCAACTTGTTCGGTCTGTACATGTACGGGCACGACAAGGATTCGATTCTGAACGCGGGCGGAACGGCCTTTGTTGCCGGCGGTCCTGCGCACTTCAACGGCGGATTTCTGGAGGCTGATTACCTAGCGCTGCCGTGGCTGATGACCATCATGCGTTACGACCGGGTGCAATCCACGGCGGACTTTCTGGCCAGCAACAACCTCAATGGCAACTATTTTCAACCGGCCAGTGCTACCCGGAATCGGATCACGCCCGGCGTGCAATTCCTGATCCACGCCAACATTAAGGCGTCTTTCGAGTATCAGATCCGGCCCCCGCAGGCTTTCACCGGCGGCACGACCGCTCCTGAGCAACGCACCAATCAGGCGGTCGCCGGATTAGAGTGGGTGTACTAGAATTTTGAATCGTAGACAAGTTGCGAATTTTTGAACAAGGAGAAATCATGAAGCGCAATGTTCTGGCAGTTCTCGGGGTAGTCATGGCTCTCGCTCTGGCGGCCAGCGCCGGGAGCATCAGCGGTAAAGTTTCCGGAGTCAACGGCGAGTCGGTGGTATACGTGGACACGATCGCGGGCAAAACCTTTCCCGCACCGGCCGAACATCCGGTCATCGATCAGAAGGGATTGTTGTTCCAGCCACACATTAACGTGGTGCTGGTGGCAACGACCGTGGAATTTCTGAACAGCGACAAGGTCGCGCACAACGTGTTCTGGCCGTCGCTGATGCAGGGTGGCAAGAAGTTGCCGGGAAAGAATCTGGGCACCTGGCCCACCGGGGAGAAGCGGCCTTTCAAGTTCGACCAGCCGGGAGTGGCGGCGCTGCTGTGCAACGTGCACCCGGAGATGGCGGGCTATGTCGTGGTGGTGCCAACGCCGTATTATGCCAAAACCGACAAGAGCGGGGACTACAAGATCGAAAATGTTCCGGACGGCCAGTACAACGTGGTGGCCTGGCACGAAGGCGCGAAGACCTCGACCAAGGCGGTGACGGTGGCGGGCGACACCAAGGCTGACCTCACTGTGAGCAAGTAATCGTACGAATCGGGGAAGCGGTGTGTAAGCTCCGCTTCCCCTCGACTACAATCTGATTTTCTCCGAGGACGGGTTCGAGAATAGCTGCATGCTAAAGCGCTTTCTAGAGAAGCGGGTGGATGAGGACTGGCTGCATACCAACTTCCCCTGCATGATGGCCTGCCCGGCGCACACGAACGCGGGCCGGTACGTCGCGCTAATCGCCGAACGCCGCTTCGAAGAGGCCTACCAGTACGCGCGCGGACCCAACCCCTTGGCCAGTATCTGCGGCCGGGTGTGCGCGCACCCGTGCGAGACGGCATGCCGGCGTGGTCAAATCGACAAGCCCATTTCGATCCGCGCGCTGAAACGCTTTCTCACTGAACGTTACGGACCGGAGTCCAAACATCCCATCGATGTGAACGCCGGGGCGGTCAGGGAAAAGCTGCCCTTCAAGGTGGCGGTGGTCGGCGGAGGCCCGGTGGGGCTTTCCGCTGCTCACGACCTCGCGCTGATGGGGTATTCGGTAACAATCTTCGAAGCTGCGCCCGTAGCAGGCGGGATGCTTTACCTGGGCATCCCGGAATACCGTTTGCCGCGGGGCGTGGTGGAAGCGCAGGTGCGCGAGATTCTCGCGACCGGTGACATCGTGCTCAAGCTCAATCAGAGAGCGGGCCGCGACTTTCAGATTGCCGATCTGCGGCAGCAGGGGTTCGACGCAATTCTGCTGGCAATTGGCGCGCATCGCAGCCGAGATCTGACCATTCCCGGCGTGGACCTTGATGGCGTCCATCGCGGCGTGGATTTCCTGCTCAACGTGAACCTGGGCTACAAGTTCACGATCGGTCGCAATGTGCTGGTAATCGGCGGCGGCAACGTCGCGATGGATGTGGCCCGCTCGGCGGCGCGCGAAGTGTTGCGGCAGCACACGGCGGGCGTGGAGGAACTGGCGCCGTCCGAAGATAACGTGGCGGCGGTCGCGACTAAGGAAATGGTGGACATCTCGCTTTCCGCGCTGCGCATGGGCGCGCAGGAGGTGCATGTTGTCTGCCTGGAAAATCGCGATGAGATGCCGGCAGCGCTGGAGGAAATTGAAGAAGCCGAAACCGAAGGCGTCATTCTGCATCCGGGATTCGGCCCCAAGCAGTTTGTCGGCAAGGACGGCAAGGTTACTGCGCTCGAAGTCTTGAAGACGAAGTCGGTGTTCGATGAGCAGCGGCGCTTCAAGCCCACGTTCTACGAAAACAGCGAATCGCAGATCGAGTGCGACACGGTGATCATGGCCATCGGGCAAGCCGCGAATCTCGACTTCCTGCGCCCCGAAGACAAAGTCGAAGTCTCGCCGCGCGGGCTGATTGCAGTGAATCCGCATTCGCTGATGACGTCGGCGGCGGGCATTTTTGCGGGTGGTGATTGTGTATTTGGACCCCGCCTCATTATCGACAGCGTGGGCGACGGCAAGCGCGCGGCCATGGGCATTGACGAGTTCCTGCGCGGCACGCAACATCCTGAGCCGATCATTGAAGTGACCGACCTCAAGCGGCACAGTATGCCACAGGAATTCATGGACCTGGTGCGGCAGCCGATCCCGATGTTGCCGCTCGATCGACGCACCGGCATGACCGAGGTCGAAGAGTGCTACGACGAAGCAGCGGCCGTGGCCGAGGCGAGGCGCTGCCTGCACTGCTGGGTCAACACAATTTTCGAAGGCTACGGCGACGATGCTTCGCTGTGCGTTCTCTGCGGCGGCTGCGTGGATGTCTGCCCGGAGAACTGTATCGAACTGGTGACGCTCGACCGGGTCGAATTCAGCTCCGAGGTCCTGGAGCATCTCTCCGTCAACCGCGCTCTTTACGAGGCAGAGTTGACCGACATAGCGCCCGAAGAATTGAGTCAGGGCGTCGGATCGGTCATGCTGAAAGACGAGACGCGCTGCATTCGTTGCGGACTGTGCGCGGCGCGGTGTCCGGTGAACACCATCACGATGGAGTCCTACAACCTGTTGCCGGCGGAACCGACCGGCTTGATTTCCGTGGAGGCGATCGATGTCCGCCTGCGCGCCAAACCGGCCGCACCGGCGGGCGCACCGAAATAACTATGGCAGAAGAAAAGAAGGAGAGAGTTCAAACCGCAGCTAGTTCGGGCATCGACCGGCGGGAGTTCTTCGTGCGCATCGGACTGGGCTCGATGGGGATCGCCGCCGCTGGAACGGCCGTCTTCGGCTACCAGTTTCTCTCGCCCAACGTGCTGTACGAGCCTTCGCCGGTGGTGAACATGGGCAAGCCGGAGAGCTATCAACTTGACTCGGTCACTCTGGATGTCGACGCCCGCATTTTTGTAGTGCACGGCCAGGAAGGCTTTTTCGCGCTGAATGCGGTGTGTACGCATCTGGGCTGCCTGACCGCCTGGAAACCGGAGATTGACACGATTGCCTGCCCGTGCCACGGCAGCAAGTTCACTCGCGAAGGCGTAAAGAAGGAGGGGCCCGCTCCGAAGCCGCTTCCGTGGCTGCGGATGTGGCTCAGCGATGACGGCGAACTGATGGTCGATCGGGCCGATGAAATTCGTCCGCAGCAGTTCGTGAGGGTTTAGGCATGACAACACTGAACCAATACTTCGACCAGTTGCGCGAAACCAAGGTCTGGCGGTCGGTGTTTCGCGGTGGCGTGGGCAAGAGCACACTCCGCAACTCGATGGCGATCCAGCAGAACGTATTTCTGCATTTGCTCTCGACCAAAGTGCGGAAGCGGATGCTCGAGTTCAACGCAACCTGGTACCTGGGCACGCTCACGCTGGGAACCTTTGGAATTCTGGTGATCACGGGAATTCTGCTGATGCTCTATTACCATCCTTCGGCGCCACAGGCCTACGCCGACACCAAGGACCTGCAGTTCGTGGTTTCGTCGGGACAGTTCCTGCGCAACCTGCACCGGTGGTCAGCGCACGCGATGGTGTTTCTCGTGTTCGCGCACATGTTTCGCGTTTTCTATCGGGGCGCGTATCGTCCACCGCGAGAATTCAACTGGGTGATCGGCGTGGTGCTGCTTCTGGTCACCTTGCTGCTCAGCTACACCGGCTATCTGCTGCCTTGGGATCAACTGGCGTTCTGGGCTATCACGGTGGGATCGAACATCGCTTCGGCGGTACCGCTGATGGGCAACAAAGTTCGCTTCCTCATGTTGGGCGGGCACTTCGTCAACGCGAATGCCCTGCTTCGTTTTTACGTGCTGCACTGCATGATTCTCCCCTTGGCCGCACTGTTCTTTGTTGCGATCCATTTCTGGCGGATTCGCAAAGACGGCGGCTTGTACGCGCGTCACAGCGAACCGGATGTGGTGATGACGACGGCTCCCGCGAGGCCACCGCTATGAGTGATCCTAAAGACTTTGTCGCCGGGGTAGGTTCGGACCAGCGAAAATCGCCGGTGCGCGTCGCGTTCGTGACACGACGTACTTCCGCGCAGGTGAAAGCGCAAGACGAATCCATCGTACAGTCGTTTCCGGAAGTTTTGTTCCGGGCCGCGATCGCCGTGCAAGTGCTCGCCTGCGTGCTGGTGCTGATCTCGTTGTTCTTCAATGCGCCGCTGGAAGGGTTGGCTGATCCTTCGCACACCCCGAATCCGGCCAAGGCGCCCTGGTACTTCCTCGGCCTGCAGGAACTGCTGCACTATTTTCCGCCTGTCGTTGCGGGAGTTCTGGTGCCTACGCTGGTCGTGCTGGCGTTGATCGTGATTCCGTATTTCAACATCAACATCGAGGCCGAAGGGCTTTTTACAAAGGATCGTAAGAAGCGGCTCAAGATTTTCGCGGGTGTCTCGATTGCGTTCTGCGTCTTTCTGCTGGTTTTCGATGTCGTTGTGGCGCTTGTGCCTACGCTGATCACGGTTGCGCTGATGGCGTTAGCGGCGTACACGCCGGCAAATTCGCCTTCCGCATTTCGTCGATCCCTTGTGGCGAAACCGCTTTCCTTCTGGATCATGAGCTGGTTTTTATTCGAACTGGTGGTGCTGACGGCGGTCGGCACACTATTCCGTGGCCCGGGCTGGGCTTGGGTCTGGCCGTGGTCTGGCCCTGGAGGAGTTAAGTGAGGCTCCCAGACAGTCTTGAGAAACTCCGCCAATTATTCTTTGGCGATGTGGTGCGCACGTTTGGTTGGACAAGCCTGCTGCTGCTCGTCCTTCTGGCAGTCTCTCCGGCGAAGCATTTCTTCGCTGACTGGCATCGTTACCAGCGCGGCTACGAGCGGCTGATCTCGAAACGCAGCGATGCAGTCACGCTGCGGCGCCACTTTGAACCCGGTATTCAGCAGATCTGGCTCCCCGAGATGGGCGTGGTTGATCGCTGCACAACCTGTCACAGCGCGCTCAAGGAAGCTACGCTGGCGGATGTGACGACGCAGCCCTACCGCCCGCACCCGGTGATTCCACACAAGCCGGAAGAAATGGGCTGCTCGATCTGTCATCGGGGGCAGGGCACGGCTACCTCGGTTGAGGACGCACACAAGAGCACGCTGGCGTGGGAAGAACCGCTGCTCCCGGCGAAGTATCTGGAATCCTCGTGCGGACAGTGCCACCAACAGGATCTGAAGGGCACACCGCAATTGAATCTTGGCCGCCAGATGCTGAGCCAGTATGGCTGCGTTCACTGCCACACCATCAAGCGGCCCGATGGCACCGTGATCACCGGTACGGACGATCCGCCCTCGCTCGCTCACATCGCGGACAAAACCACGCGGGAGTGGATCTATGCGTGGCTGAAGGAACCGCAAGCGTACTCGACGACGGCCACCATGCCGAATTTCAAGCTGAGCGACGACGATGCCCGCGACGTGTCGGCGTTTCTGATTTCGTCGAGCACGCCGATCTCGCTGAAAGTCGTGCAGGCCTCGCTGCTGGAAGCAAAGAAAGTGAAGGACGACGCGGCGTTGCAGACCAAAGCGGCGAGCCTGTATGGCGAATCGTTCTGTGCATCATGCCACGCCGTTCAGAATGCGGCGGGAAATCTGGTGGGGGGCAATATTGGACCCGAACTCACGAAGATCGGGTCCAAGGCCAGGCCCGAGTGGCTGCAAGCGTGGGTGCGAAACCCGCATGAATACGATCCGCCGACGGGCATGCCACACTACCGCTTCACCGATCAGGAAGTCGGCGAGCTGACTGGATTCCTGTTGGCCAAGACGGACCCCGACTTACTCGCGAATGTACACCTGGAAGCGGCGACGCCGGAGCAGATCGCGCATGGCAAACGGCTGGTCAACGATTACGGATGCGCCTCGTGCCACGAAATCAACGGAATCAAGAGGCCGGAGAATTTTGCTCCGGAACTGACGAAGATCGGCTCGAAGCCGGTAAACCAACTCGCGTTTGCTCCTGGCGTACCTCACACGCTGTATGACTACATCGGCGCGAAGATTAAGCAGCCGCGAGCGTTTGGCTCTGCGCTGAAGATGCCGCAATACACGTTCACCGCGGTCCAGATCGACGCGCTGGTCAACGCACTGCTGTCGCACAACGAGCGCGCATTAACCATGCCGACAGCGAAGACCGTACCCGCTCTCGCCGTGTCGCATTACGAGCCGGCTGGCAAAGCGGGACAGTTGATCAACGACCTGAATTGCTTCTCGTGCCACACAATCAACGGCCGGGGCGGCGACATGGCTCCCGATCTGACGTTCGAAGGCAGTTCGGTGCAACGAGAGTGGCTGGTACAGTTCTTCCGCGATCCGAACACGCTGCGGCCGGCGTTGATCCGCCGCATGCCGAAGTTCAACCTGACGGATGCCGAGATCAACATCCTGACCGATTACATCATGGCCGTTTATCAGTCTCCAAAGATCGATCGGGATGCGACGCCGCTGGGCGGATACGGGCCCGGGCAGGTCGAATTGGGCAGACAACTCTACTACTCGAAATATGGATGTCAGGCCTGCCACATCATCGACACGAAGCAGGACAAGGGGTATATCGGGCCCACGCTGACGCACGTTGGTTCCAGACTGACGGCCGCGTGGATCTATGGCTGGATGAAGGATCCGTCGACGCTGCGGCCCGGGACGCAGGAACCGAAGCGCAACATGAGCGACGAAGATGCACGCGCGCTGACTGCGTTCCTGATGAGTCAGAAAGGAAGCGAGAAACAGGAGGCGAAGAAGCGATGAAGCGCACCGCCTGCATTGTCATTGTTGTTGTCACGGGCTTGTTGGCGGGATGCTCGCGGCAGTCCGCCACATCTGCGGCTCTTCCGAAACCGGCTGCCTATGGCGCTGCCATCGTGGAATCGAGCGGTGGCAAGCAGACCGCGGAAGTGGGAACACCGCTCGCTCAACCGATCGTCGTGCAAGTCAATGACGAACAAGGGAACGCTGTCACCGGAGCGCTGGTCGTCATTCGCGGGCCGAATGGCACCTACCTTGACCCCGCTGCCGGACTCACCGACTCGAGCGGACAATTCACAAGCAGTGTTTCCCTGGGCACGGTCGCGGGACGATACCAGCTGGTTGCGAGCACGACGACCAAGGCGGGCAAGAACGTGGAACTCAAGATGGAAGAGATTGGATTGGGCTACCAGGAAATGCTGGGCAGCGCACTGAACGATCAATACTGCGCCCGCTGCCACAACCAGGAATCGACACCCCAGCGCGTATCGAATTACGACAACCTGGAAGTGAAGCCACATTCATTCACTGAAGGCGACACGTTAAACAAGATGAGCGATGCCGACTTGACCGCGATCATCTCGCATGGCGGGCCGGCGCTGAACAAGTCGCCCCTGATGGCTCCGTACGGATATACTTTGTCGAAATCCGAAATTCAGGCGTTGATCGCCTACATTCGGATGGTGTCCGATCCTCCCTACGGAGCTCCCGGGATTGTTTACGCGCAAAAGTAAGTGTTGGCTGGCTGTCTTCATTGCGGGCTTCGCCTGCCTGGCTGCAGGCCAGGCCCTGACTCCCGCCGAAATCAAGAATCCCCAGTTGCGCGCGCTGCAGGAAAAGTACTTCCAGCAATTGCAGGCGGTTGGGGCCGAGATCCAGGGCCACATCTTTCCCTATCCCTTCTACTTCAGCCGTGTGCTGGATCTGGAGTTAGTGCAGCAGGAGCGCGCCGACCAGCGTTCGCTGCGCTTTGACAACTACGGCGGGATGACCGTAGTCGAACTCACGGGAAACTATTTCGGGTCCTACTCCACGGAGTTGGTGAACAAGAGCCATCGCGCTTTACGGACCTACCAGGACGTCATGCTGCCGATCCTCGAGATTGCCGTTCCCGCTCTGAAGGACAATCCTGATGTCGAGGGATTTGCCATGGAAATCTCGCATCATGTCCGCGGGAAAACCATGGGCATGAATGTCGAGCGTCCGGAAAACCTGGTGCTTGCGCTTTCTAGAGATGCAGCGATAAGGCTGGTTGGCGCCAAGAATGAGAACGACCGTCAGGCGGCGCTGCTCGATGGCCATTTCTACTTCAATGGCGAACCGTTCGTGCTCTACCTCAGCGACCAGGCAGCGCAGGACGCTGCCAAGCAACTCGATGCTGCCAGTGCGCCGGGGAAAGACGCGGGCGCGGGGAAATCATCCGCGTCGCCCACCAACGCACCCAGGATGGCAGCACGTGCGGCAGCCTCGGCAGCTCCGCCGCGCGACACCTCGCCGGAAGCGCTAGCCAAAATACAAGCAACTGATCAGAAAATGATTGACCTGGTGGCCAAGGAACTGGATCCGCAAGCCCATTTCGTTTCCTATTCACCGCCCGCGATGGTGGCGTTCCGGAAGAACGCGTATCTGGAGTTTTCAGTTGCGACCACGCTGCCCGTGACGAGCGGAGGAAGCCGCTACAAAATGGCGGCGTTGGCGTTCGACGACCATATCGCACACCTCGTTCGACCGATGATGGCCTATTTCAAAGGGGACCTCGACTTCGACGGCATCGCTTTCAGCACTACGATTCACCTCGGTGACAAGCCCTCCGCAGACCAGGGCAGCGAGGCGGTGGAATTCTTCTTCCCAGCCGACGCGCTGCGCTGCTACGAGACGTACGATTGCACCGGGCAGCAACTGATCGATCAGGGATCGGTGTTGATCAACGGCGAGCGCGTCAGCCTGGACCTGCAGATGGCAGAAGCGGGCGAGCGTTAGTTGGGACTGGAGGCGCGGGTCGGAATCGAACCGACGTATAAAGGTTTTGCAGACCTCTCCCTTACCACTTGGGTACCGCGCCTGACGAAATCAAGGTAGAGCTTG
>Ga0209698_10002341_pt1 | contig 21550 bp, 2 predicted proteins | sample LitLauG_LLR_2012_FD_187203 | JGI IMG/M metagenome (GOLD analysis project Ga0209698, IMG submission 187203) | Freshwater sediment microbial communities from Pennsylvania, USA - Little Laurel Run_MetaG_LLR_2012 (SPAdes) (version 2) | ecosystem: Environmental > Aquatic > Freshwater > Creek >...
GGAACCGCAGCGGGCCAATCGAGAATGCGGCAACCAATAGGGATGCATTGTCGCAAATGATAGTTATCCAATGAGCAGAGGGAGCCGGGTTCACCGGGCTGGATTGAAACTGACGACGAGCATGGCCGTGCTCATCGGGCTGGCAACGCCAGCGGCAGTCCGGGCTCAGTCTGGCGACAATAGAATTGTTGCCCCGGGAGGGTACCACGACCTAGTTGAATCACGAAATGATCCCAACACTCCCGTTATCCAGATGCGCGGCGATGCCGATATGCCATCGATCGAGTTGGTGGGCGACGCGCGCAGAGAAGGACTATGCTCCAATCCTTTTGCATCTGATAGTGGCTTAAGTAGTGCGACGATTTTTTTTCAGCACACTCACTCCACATCCAGTTCTACCCGCTCTCCTCTTCCACCAGAGGGCTCATCGGATGAAGGTGGGGACAAGGCTGATGGGTATCCCAATTCGACAACCGCAGTAGTACGTGTTTCCCGGCCGGATCTTGGCCGAAGAATCTATTACAAGAACAAGATCGAGTTCTCCTTAGACGGTGGCTGGCTTCCGATCAACATACCTTTTGTCTTCGACGTTTTCTTAGGCGATGGATACACGATGACGAACCTCAGGTACACTTTGGTGCCTATTGTCGCCTCCGTCCGATGGCAAGTAGATGATGTGGGTGGTCCGTGGGTTTTTCGCGGAAATTGGGACATCGAAGCAAGCGCGGCGGTGACGCTAATTCCACGGGGACCAGAGTCGCGATACATTGCGTGGATCATGGGCTTCCGGCGCAATTTTGTTCCGCGAAGGGGAAGAATTGCGCCTTATTTTGACGGACGCTTGGGTCTCGGAAATATTGACGCTAAGGAACCGCTCGGCGTGCTCTACGCACAGGGACAGGATTTTACTTTTACGATGAACATGGGCAGTGGAGTCCGATACAACTTCAATTCCCGGTATTCGATCTCGGCTGGTTTAAATTGGATGCATATATCGAATCTCTATCTGTCCGAACCGAAGTTTGCCAATTACGGAATTAACGTCTACGGGCCGATGTTTGGAGTCAATGTTCGGCTGGGTCGGCTTGGGCATCGCCGCTCAGAGTAGATGGCAGATTCCAATGACCGTTGCTGAAATGTCATGAGGCAGGTGTCGCTTTGTAGGAACGACGCCAGTATTTCTAGTGCAGATTCACGAATTCGTCGATCTCGAAATGAAGCTTCTTAGCGAGTCTCGGCCGTCGAGAAGCGGAAGCGCGTTCCTCCCGGTTCGCATTGGAGCAATCATAGCGACTTTCGGGTTGTTCCTCACGTCGGGCTGCGCAACCCCGCATGCTGTTCTTCAATTCGCAGCTCCGAGCACGGCAACCGCCGGTTCCTCCTTCACGATTACCGTGACCGCGATGATTAATGGCAGGCGGGACACATTGGTCAACAGCTACATCAGCTTCACTAGCTCAGACCCATCTGCCGTGCTGCCCGGTTTGTACCGCTTCACTCCGTCGGATGCGGGTTCCCACACCTGGACCAATAGCTTCACGCTAATGACTCCGGGCGATCAGACGATATCCGCGACCATCTACGACGCCAGTGGCATTAACGGATCTGCCACTGTGGCCGTCTCTCCGTAGTACTCCCCACCTCGGATCACCTCAACCTGCTCGCAGACGCCCTTCCCACTTATCTCAAGTCACCCGTGTGCCGGCGCGAGTTATTTCGCGAATGGAAGGGCAGCATTTTGCACGGAATGCGCTACGCGTCTTGAGGCTAATCCCATATTCTGCGCGATGTGCGGAGAACGCCATGTATTGACCGACAATGCGAACTTCGGCCTGTCGATAAAGATGCACTGATCGAAAAGTTGAAAGGGAAGCTGAGCGCGAAAAAAAGATAGGGTTTAAGTGCACCGCATTACAGCACCATGCTTTCTAACTGACCCTACGTGATAGTAGCGCACCAGCAGCCAGTCGCGAGTCTCAACGTACCACGCACTTCAATCTCCTTTCACGACCCAACGAAGCCGGCGTCTCCCGCAATCACCATTCCCCAGATTGCCTGGTTCAATGAAGCGGCGAGGATCATGTGGATGCTTGGGGCGGAATGGTGCGTCCCATGATCAACGGAAAACCGGCCGCTTTTTGGTCGTTGGTACGCGTGAGAAAAGAAGCAAGAGACGGTCCAGTTGGTTCCCGGGCCCGTGATACTTTTGCGATGGCAACCCACCGCGCTTTGGTCGGCTGGCAACACCGAGTCACGCCCTCGCCGGGTATGGTTTCCTACAGAATTCAGCGGTGCCACCTGGACTGCGGTGTCACGGCCTTCTGTCTCGCCCTACAGTGCATCGCCCCGGTTAGTACGAGAGGATTTGTCCGTACTTCGTAAATTTTGTGGCTGAATCCAGTTTCGACGCTTCCTCTTGAGCGCGTCCATTTTCGCCAATGCTGCGGAAACAAATGTCATAGCACATACGTTTGCTTGTTCGGATTTTGTAACGCGGGGGAGCCGACGTAAGAGTGACAATTCCAGTCTGGCTGAGTAGCCATTCAAGTAATACAAAAAATCCTTTCGGCGATGTCTTTCGCATCATCTTTTTCCTTGACAGCGGTAAGTACCTATCTTAAGGTTTTCGCTCACATCGCGTTGATCTGGCCACCTACCTTCGCGGTGTGAACCCATTACGAGAAGAAATGAGAGTGTCGGGCCGGTCAGACTTGAGTCACGGCCACGGCTGAACGCAGCAGGGCCCATCAGTCTACTTTTCGGAGTGTAAGTGAGATTACGCGCGAGATTGGCCCTGTTGTGGAGTTTCAGTTTCATATCGCTCCTTCCTGCTTTTAGCCAAACTCAAGTAAAGATCGGGCAGTTGGACCTGACGATTGGCGGACTCTCAGCCACCGTAACGCCCGCCCAGCCTGTGATTCCGAAGAACATCGCTTCCGGTGTTCAGATTGTTGCGACGCTCAACGGTCAAGCGCTGACTCCCAGCCAGGTCGCACAATATCTGGGAGGACCGTTTCAGATTCAAGGTGAGTACTCCGGACCCGGACTTTCGCAGACAGTCGAAGTTCCTCAAAGCACTCCTGCAGTGAATTCTCTCGTGCTTGATCTGCCGGCCGTGACCGAGGCCGGCAATTACACGCTGAGTAACTTGCGGTTCACGGTGAACGGGAATGATGTATTTGATCTTTCACCGAACAGTGTAGTCGTCGATGTAATTGACCAAGTACTGGTGACGTCGGTTCAAACCCAGGCACTTACGCTCGACCAGATTCAGTCGATGGGCGTGGTGCTGGATAGCAACGATTACACCGGTTTCCAGTTCACGGTTGGATTGCAGCTATCGTCGCAGGTGGTGAACGTCTCGTTCCCGGTTGTGTTCGACCCGCAAGGAGTTCCGGTTCCGCAGCCGTTGTCGCCGCCCAATGTTCCAACTCCCCCAGGGGTGAGTGTGCCGGTGACGGTGGTCCCGGTTCTGCTGCAGGTCGGGGAGGCGGGAGGCGGCGGCGGAGGCAGTCCTCCACCGACTCTGCCCGGGGGCGCACCAATTCGCATTCCGAGCGTGCTGGTCATTCCTGGGAACGTCGGCTATCTGAAGCAATTCTTCTCTGCGCAGCTTTACGTGACCAACGACACACCAGCGGAAGCGAACCTGGTGGTGAACAACATCACGGGCACGATCAATTTGCCGCCTGGGCCGAGCGGAGTCGTGGGTGGAAGCGACGAGCCGCTGGGGTTACCGAACCTGACGAGCGGGCCTGAAGCGACGACGCTGCCGATCCTGCTCAACGGGGCGAGCACACTGAATGCGGGGCAGACCGGTCAGGCGCAGTGGACGATTGTTGCGAATTCCGAAGGCTTCTACAGCGTCAATTTTGGAATCAATGCAACGTTAAATGGCCTTCCAACCGGGCCGGTGAGCCTGACGGGAAGCGCGAGCGGCGGATTGCTGGTGCGCAATCCGTACTTCAACATGACATTCACCGTTCCGGGGGTGGTGCGGAGCGGAGAGTTGTTCAACGTTTATGCCACGGTTACAAACACCAGCAAGTCGTACGCGAACAATCTTACGGTAGCGATCGACGCGGCCAGTTTGAGTGGCGCGACTTTGGTCAGCACTCCGCCGCCGCCGATTCCGACCCTGAATCCTGGCGATTCGACGACGCTGACGTTCCAGTTCAAGAGCCTGACCACAGGAAAAGTGGTTGCGAATTACTTGCACTTTGATACGCAGGACGGAACGACAGGGCAACTGAACTTTACGTTGGGTGTGTACGGCAACGGAACGCCGATGTCGCCGGACACGATCGTGCTGCCGTCGGCAGTGGACAATCTGCCGACCGACCTCGTCGATGCCGCGATGCGCGTGCTGGGACAAGCCTGGAGCGTGGCGAATGCTCCGCCGGGGACGCTGCCTGCCAACGTCATGCCTACCTCGACGAACGTTGTGATCCAGAAAGCGCTCGCATTTTCCGAGGCGGGACTGAGGCAGAGCCTGGGCGAACCGCTTCCGAATGCAATTCGTGACCTGGCGCCTGACTTCTGGGGTGGATCGCCAGTCGATCCCGGATTCAACCAGGTACTACAGACTACGCCGGCTGGGCAGAACTTCATCAACGTTCTGGGCGCAAACCTGGCGCAGCCGATGGTGAACGCCGGTGGGCCGGGACCGTATGAACTGCAACTGACGCAACTGGAGGCCTCGGGGCCGAACTTCGTCGCGTTCTCGGTGGGCAGCGGAACCACGGCTGCGCCGGTTACCGTCACGATGACGGACAGCGCCGGGAACCAGCTGGGGTCGAATATTCCGGGAGGAAGCATTCCGGGAGGAGTGTTGCTGCCGCTGGGTACGAGTTCGCCTGCGCCAGTGGTGGGGTTGATCACGGCGCCGACGTTGCCACCGTACACTCTGCTGCTTACGCCGCAAGCCTCAGGATTTGCGGAGATCACGATTGCCATCCCGCGACCCGATGGCACGGTGGTGCGCGGCGACATCGGCGTATCTGTGAACCTGAATCAGCCGATGCGTGTGGTGGCGGATTTTAATAACCCGAACAACCTGGTGCTGCAAGTCGATTCATACGGGAATGGAACGTTCGCGACGAGCGTCCCGATGAGCACGCAGGTGATTGCGGCGGCAGGACCGAATCTGACGTCAGCGACGGTGATTGGCCCCGGGACGGTGAGCCAGGCGGGTCCCTTCGGAATGAATATGGTGCTGCTGTTTGATCGCGTTGTAGATGCAACCAGCGCGAGCCAGACGGGCAACTATGTGATTCCGAATAACTCGGTGTCATCGGCAAGCCGCCAGTTGTCGGGACGATTGGTATTTGGAAACCTATCGCAGCCTGAGGGGCCGTACGTTCCGACCACGGTCGCGGTGAGTGGAGCGCTGGATGAGCGGGGAGTGGCGGGTCCAACCGGAACGGTGAACCTGCACTCGACGTTGCAAGATCCTGGCGCGGTAGTTTCGGGGCGCGTTCTCAATGCAGATGGCAGCACATCCACCACGGCGACGGTGAGCTATCTCAACTCGCCGTACGATCCGACCTGCCAAAGCGCAGGAGGGATGCAAGGCCTGGCAGCCATGCCAGTCAACGGCAGCGGGGTTTACCAGTTCCGCTATGTCCGCCAGGACAATTGCGGCGGGCCGTTTGCGATGGCGACCACGGATCCCACGAATGGAGCGCTGCGACAACTCTCTTCGTACGTACGTGCTCCGGGTCAGCAGATCGTGCTGGATCTGGCGATGCTGGGAGTGGGTTCGGTGTCTGGCCAGGTGACGGATTTGTCGGGCAATCCGGTGACGGACGCGCAGGTGGTTGCGATCAGCGGAACGGATCCGCAAATCGGCGGGCAGGCGTTCACGGACGGAAGCGGCAATTACACGATTAGCGGAATCACGGTTGGCCCGTTCACGGTCAAGGCCGGAAAGGGGAACAGCCTGGGATCGTCCGCCGGCAACATTGAGCGCGCGGGGACCACAGCTGTGGTAAACCTCACGCTGAATGGCGGCGCGGTCAACGTCTCTGGTGTTGTAACGCAGCTTCTGAACGGGGTGAGTTCGCCAGTACCGGGACTTCCTGTTGTGTATTACCAGGCTCTTGGCGGCAGCCGGATCGCGATGGGTTATGCGCTGACGGGCAGCGACGGCAGTTATTCGATCACCGGAATGCCGACTGGGAATTACACAGTGGAGGCGACGCTAGGTTCCGGGCTGACGGCGGACGATTCCGGGGTTGCGACGGCGGGCAGCAACATCGTCGCGAACTTGACGATCAGCATCCCGACCACTGCGGTGGTGGAAGGAGTGGTGACGTACCCGAACGGCTCACCGGCGGCCGGAGTTCTGGTCTATCAAAACCAGTTCGGCGTGTTGACGGCTGCGGACGGAACATTCGCGTTGGGCGGCGTTCCGGTCAGGCCGTCGCAATCTCAGACGATTTATGCCCGCACCGTGGATGGATTGCGCAACGGGCAAACGACAGTTGTGGTGAATTCGGCGACGCAGCCGATTACCGGAGCGGCAATCACACTCTCGGGCATCGGCACTGCGCAGTTTACCGTTCTCGATGCCAACGGCAATCCGGTCAGCGGGCAGCAGGTGAAGGTGATTCCGGGCAGCACGGGTGGATGCGCCGACGCTTGCGGCTGCAACGTGCAGACGACGAATGCAAACGGGGTGGTGACGTTCACGGGGCTGGGAGTAGGGAGTGTTACTGCCTCGGCGGGGAACAGTGCCGGCGACTTCACCAAAGCCACGGCGAATATCACACAAGATGGAATTACGGGATTTGCCGTGATGCAGTTCCACGGCAGCGGCACGGTAACGGGATCCGTCGTCGATCCCAGCAACAATCCGGTGCTGGGCGCGACGGTGCAGTTGAGCTCGAATACGTTTAATGCGGCTTACTGCGCGGAGATGCCGAGTTACACACAATCTCTGCAGACGGACGTCACGGGGAAGTTCCAATTCAACGGGGTGCTGGTTGGTCCGGTGGGCGTGACGGCATCGCAATCGTTCTATCCGACGCAGGTGGGAGCGCAGGGAACGCTGTCGAAGAATGGCAGCACGGTCAACTTCAACCTGCAAATGGTGAACACGATTTCCGGCGTGTTGTCGGGAGTCGTGTACCTGCCGGATGGCGTGACGCCTGCGGGTGCGGGAGTGCAAGTCACGGCGAACGGGCCGCTGCCGAACATTACGGTGAACACGGACGCCACCGGGTTCTTCAAATTCGCGAAGATTTTCCCACAAGGGATGTACTCACTGTCGGCGGCCGATCCGGTGTCTGGTGGCGTGACGCAGATGAATGTGTACCTGATCGCCAATCAGGACACGACGCAGAATCTCCGGCTGCTGGGGACAGGGACGATCAACGTCTCGGTGGTAGACGGCGCGGGCATTGTGGTGCAGACGGCATACGCGACGTTGAATGAGAACGGCTATCCCAACGCAGTGTTCAATGGATCGCTCAACGCGTCGAATCTAGGCGTGATCGCATTCCCCGATGTGTTTGAAGGAGACTTCAGCGTCTCTGTGGTGGATCCGTTTGGGCGAGCGGGACGGACGTCAGGGAAACTGCCGCAGGGCGTGAATTCGGTGAACGTCCAGGTGCAGTTGACGACGACTGGCACGGTGCAAGGGCACTACTACCTGCCCGACGGCATCACGCCGATTCCGAACGCGATAATCAATCTCGTGGCGAGCGGCCGGACGATCGGGCAGGCAACCACGCTCAGCACCGGCGATGTGGGATCGTTCACCTTTGATTATGTTCCTGCCGGCTCGGTGCAACTGAGTGCACAGGATCCGTTGAGCGGGCGAACGGGAATCGCGGCGGGTTCGATTACGACGCAGGGACAAACGCTGACGTTGAACGTGCTGGCGGAAGGGCTGGACACCGTCCAGGGACTGGTCACCAGCGATGGCTTGCCGCAACCGGGCGCAAGTGTGACGGTGACGTCTGGAACCTTCCAGGCCTCGACCAGTGCGGACGCTAACGGCCACTACCTGATGGCAGGAGTTCCCGAGGGCGTGGTGGTTGCGACAGCTAGTCTTGGGAATGGTTTCCTGACCGGAACTGCATCGGTATCGATCAGCGGCGATGGCATTACGTATCCGTTGAACGTGGCGCTGCGCAGTTCGGGCAGCGTGACTGGACAAGTAGTGCAGGCAGATGGAGTTACGGCCGCGACGGCTTCTGTGGTGACGATCACGGTCGGCGGAACTGGTGGTGGAACACTGAGCACGACCACCGATGCAAACGGAAACTTCTCGTTCGCGGTAGTGCCGGCGGGGATCGCAACTTTGTCGGCGCAAGTGCTCGGCAGCATTGATGAGGGCACGGGCCAGGTTGCGGTTCCGACTGGATCGAGCATTGCGGCGAAGATCACGCTGAATGGAATCGGCTCGCTCTCTGGAACTGCGGAAAACTCGCAGGGCCAGCCAACAGCGGGAATCATTGTTCTTAACGGCACGGGGCAGTTCCCGTATTACCTGACGGTCACAGCCGCTTCGAACGGGACATTCTATCTGCCGCAGGTACTGGCCGGTCCGTTCACGGCGCGACTTAGCGAGAACAGCGGCGGATTCACGTTGTACGGAACCGCCACGGGAACAGTACAACCCAACAAGACCGACAACCTGACGATTGAAGTGCAGCCCAGCGGAACGGTGATGGGCGTGGTGTTGCGTCCGGACGGGCAGACTCCGGCTGTGGGAGCGAACGTCACCATTCAACTCGCGACGGGCGGGAGCATCACGCTGCAGGCGCAGAACGATGGCAGCTTCTCGGCGGCAGGCGTGCCGCTCGGGAACTTCACGGTGCAGATCAGCGACCAGGTCTCCGGAGGGCTGGTCGCGGTGCTGGCGCAGTCGCTCGCACACAACGGCGACACGGACAATCTGGGAACGATCACGCTCGATGGCAACGCACTGTCGGTGGTGAGCAGTAATCCGACAGATGGCGCAACCGGCTTTGGAGTGACGGCGCCGATCACCATAACGTTCAGTGAGGCGCTGACTGGAGCGAATGGGGTTTATGTCACGAACGGAAGCAATCTGGTTTATCTGAATTCGTCCCTGTCGACAGACGGTAAGACGGTCACGTTGCAGGGGACGATGCCGGACGGCATTCCGCTGGTTCTGAATGTGACGGGCCAGGTCACCGACATTTTTGGCCGACAGCTGCTGACGCCGCAGACCATTCACTTCACCACGGCGGACCTCACGCCACCGTTGGTGACTTCGATTGCGCCCGCGAACCAGGCGATCCAGGTGCCAGTGAACACGACTGTCGTCGCGACGTTTAATAAGGCGCTCTCGGCGACGGCGACGGTGAGTAACGTGATCAGCGTGAGTTCAGTGGGCGGCCCGGTGGCCGGAACGACTTCGCTCTCTGCGCCGAATGCATTGACGTTCACTCCTTCGATGCCGCTGGTAGACAACACCGTTTACACCGTGACGGTGAACGGAGCGACCTCGTTTGGCGGCAATGTGCAGACGACCGCATTCACGAGCACGTTCGTTTCGCCGGAGACCGCAACGCCGGTTCTGCAACTCACTGCGCCGGTGAATGGCGCGTACGTGAACAACGGAAAGCCGACGATCACGATTTCGTTGAGCGATCAGCTGACCGGGATCAATCCGGCAACGGCGACGATGACGCTGGACGGGCAGAGCGTCACACCGACGGTGTACTCGACGCAGATGAGCTTTACGCCAGCGACGGCACTGGCGGATGGCACGCACATGATTACCGCTTCGGTGCAAAACAATGCGGGAGTGGCGGGAGCGGTTTCCGCATCGTTCATTGTGGATACGACGCCGCCGAGTGTGGCGATGCTGAGCGGCATTACTGCGAATCAAGTGTTGAAAGGACAGATTCCGATCTCGGCTTCCGCGACGGACTCGATCTCTGGGGTTGCGAAGATCAGTCTTCTGGCGGATGGAAACGTAGTGGCGACGCTGATGCCACCGGGCTTCTCGACGACGTTCAACTCGGCAGTGCTGGCGGATGGTCCGCATAACTTCGCGGTGCAGGCAGTGAACAATGCGGGCAGCACGGGTCCGGCGAGCGCAGCAATCCAGGCATTCGTCGAGAACGTGCCACTGTCGGTATCGATCACTTCGCCGTTGAACAATGCTCCGTTCAAGGGGCAGGTCATCGTGACGGCAACGGCTTCCGAACCGGTGCAGAGCATTGGATTCACGTTGGGCAGTCAGACGGTGACGGCGACGGTGTCCCCGTATCAGGGCACGCTGAGCCTGGCGGGAGTGCCGGATGGATTGCAGACGATCACGGCGACTGCAACGGACTTTGCGGGAGACACGGCGTCGACGACGGTGACGATCAAGGTGATGCAGACGCCGCCGGCGCCGCCGAACGGCAATCTGATCTTTGCCGAGCCGCCGAATGGTGGACTGTCGCTCGTGCATGGATCGTCGGGTGCGGTCAGCGGCCCAGGGCTAACGATCAAGGTTACGGATACGGCAACGGGGACCACTGCAACTTCGACCGCGGCCAACGACGGATCGTTTGCGACGAACATCGCCGCAGCCGTCAACGACACACTGTCACTCACGGCCACGGATGTAGTTGGAAACGTCAGCGCGGGGACATTGATTACGGTGCGGCAGACGGCTTCGCTGCCGCCGTCGTCGGGCAACACTTCGCTGATGTACCAGGGTGACGTGGTGGATCGGGTGGGCGGAGGGAGCAACGGACTCTCGCCGGATGGACAGCTGGATGCAGTGTTCACAATGAGTGTGAGCATCGGCCAAGGCGTCACGCGGACCATTTCGTACATTAGCCTGGTCGGGCCGCAGACGCGCAGCACGCAGTCCTCAAATTTGGGTGTGGCCGCCGACGTTGGCTCGCCCTTGCTGAATGGAGCGAACGGGCAAATCAACTTCCCGGTAACGACGGGCGCGACGTTGACGTTGTTTGCGGTCGATAACGGATTGATGCAGCCGGGGGCAACCTATACGGCGACGGCGGTCTTCACCGATGGATCGAAATTTGTTGGGACCTACACCTACGTTGCGCCTGCCGACCGGCAGTACGTTGCGCATTCGGCAACGATAACGGCGAATCCGGCGACGGTGCTGGTAAACGGCACGACGCCGAGCACGTCGACGATCACCATCACAAATATTCGCGATATTGATGGCACGGTCGTTCCGGATGGCGCGAACGTCGCGCTGTCGGCTACGAACATGGCCACCGTGAATCCGGCTGGAACGCCAGTGCCGTCGGCTGGTGGGGCGTTCACCGACGGAGTGACCGCCGCGAACAATCCGAATTTCCAGGTTTACACGATTCATAACGGAACCGTCACTGCGACGTATTCAACGCAATCCGTCACTGCCACGCCGATTTCGGGCACGCTGGCCGTGATTCAAATGCAGGCTGCCGATGCCAGCAACAACGTGCTGGGAACACGGGTCGTATCGAGCCAGGACATCAACATTCGCGCTACGGCGGATACGGCTGTCGTCTCCGTTTCGCCTGGGTCGCTGTATGCGGATCGCGGTGACCATCGGAGCCACATCACAGTGGTGCTGCGCGACGCAAATGGGAACGCGCTGCCAGACGGGACGCAGGCCGCGATCACGGTGGCAAGTGGCAGTTCGATCATTGGATGTTGCTGGACGGGATCAGCCGGCGGAGCCCTGCTTGGCGGGGCGGCGTCGCCGAATGGCGGAAGTTATGTGCTCGGCACAGTGAGCGGCGGAGCGATAACGCTCGACTATAGCGACTTGGGAATTGCGGAAAGCACAAATCAAACCGGCGCCGCTGTAGTTCAGATTCTTCCGGTCGACAGCAACGGTTATGTCTCGAATTGGAGCGCGATTGGATCGGCCACGATCACTTTGGCAGGCGCGGCGGGAGCCGATATCAATCCAGCTCAGCCGAGTGTGCCGCAGGTTTCTCCGGCTGAACCTCTGCCCATCAAGATCCAGGATGTGCACGATGCCCGGGGCAATCTTGTGCCCGACGGCGCGAACATCGGGATCTCGGCTGCATCAGGCAGCACGATTTGGGGCTGCTGCTATGTGAGTTCGGCGGGTGGTGCGATTACGGATGGAACGCCGGTCGTTCAGAATCCAGCGATGCACTACTTCCCGCTGCAATCCAACGGGTTCGTTTCCACCTACGTCAGTGACGGGTCGCAACTCGCGATTCCGGGGCAGACGTCCACGGCGGTTCTGCAGTTGGCGATGGTGGACCCGAATGGCAGCACGATCTCTTCGAACGCCATCGCGGTGATGAGCCTGATTCTGGTGCCGCCTTCGAACACGGTGGGTTATTCACAGCCTGCGACGATTCTGGCGGATGGAGCCGTCCACACCGCTACGGTGACCTTCCAGCCGGTCATCGACGCATACGGCAACACCGTGCCCGACGGGACGAAGCTGGCGGTCTCGGTCAACAGCGGCGCCGCCATCTGGGGTTGCTGCTACCTGTCGTCGGCTGGCGGTCAAATCCTGACCGGCACGCCTTCGCCATCAAGCGGGTACTACATCCACACGGTGCAGAATGGAGCCCTGACAGTTACTTATGCCGATCAGAACATTACGGCAGCGACCGGACAGGAACTGACTGCCAACGTTGTTGTGCTGGAAGCTAACAGCAGCGGGCAGGTAACGAACTACAACGCGGTGGGAGTGGTTCCGGTAGTGCTGGCCGGCATGAGCAGTGCGCAGGGATCGGTCAGCCCGACGGAAGTCGTGAACAGCAGTGGCCAGCACGTGACTCCTGTGACGTTCTCGAACTTCCGCGATGCCGCTGGCAATCCGGTTCCGGACGGCACGCAGGTTGCGGTGACCGCCGTCAGCGGTGGTTCAATCGTCGGCTGCTGCTACGCGTCGTCGGCTGGTGGTGCAATCGTAGGAGGCACGACTGCGCCGTTTGGCAACGGGAATTACCAGCTGTTCACGATCACCAATGGACAGATTGTTCTGCAATATTCCTCCCAAGGAGTAACCGGGACATCGCAGCAGGCGATCATTCAGGTGATTCCGGTAACGCCAGGAGGAAGCGCGATCAGCTTAAACGCGGTCGCGACTGCCTCGATCCAGTTCCCAGGAAGCGCCAACGTGAGTGTGTCGCCGACTGATCTGACGGCGAATGGCCTCTCGAATCAGAGTTCAGTGACCATCAGCGGGCTGAAGGAGACGGACGGAGTGACGCCAGTCCCCGATGGCGCACTGGTCGGACTGACGTCGGTGCCCGGCGTGACGATCTTCGGTTGTTGTTACGTTCAGGGCGCAGGGGGCACGATCACTCCCGCGGGCGCATCGCCTGGCGACGGCACGCTGGCCACGAACAATTCGAATTTCCAGCAATACACCGTGGCAGGCGGGCAAGTACTGGCGTCCTACTCCGACTTGGGAGTCACCGCCGGAGTTGGTCAAACGGTGCAGGGTTACATCGCCGTGGTACCGCTGAGCAGCAACGCCACGGTGCTGACCAACACCGCGATTGGATTGGGCACGGTCAATTTACATGGAGTTACTTCAACGACGGCGAGCGGACCGGCGACGATGTCGCTCTCGAGCGGCAGCACGGCAAGTGTGACGTTTAGCGGAATCAAGGATTCGGCGGGGAATACGGTTCCCGACGGAACGGCTGTGGCGGTTACTGTCGGCAACGGCATCACGATTAACGGTTGTTGCTATGTGATTTCGGCGGGGGGCAGCATCGTCGACGGGAATCCCTCGCCATCGGGCAGCAACTACAAGGTCTTCACCACAGCAAAGGGAGCGGTGACCATCACCTATTCAACCAGTGGTGCTTCCGCGGGCACGGCGAATGTTCAGATTCTGCCGGCCAAGCCCGATGGGACCGTGATCAATAACGTGGATCTGTATAGCGGAGTTTGGCCCATCACGATCACGAATTGATGGGGGCAGAGCTCAGTTGGCAGTTAAGGTGGCGCGGGAGTTGCTGTGAGGATCGAAAGAATCTCAGCACAGAGGAAGGCGAATTTTGGGGGAGGCACGGCGCATTAGCATGAGTGGAGGCAAAACAAGAATCGGAGGGAACCTCCGGCGGACTGTCGGTGCCTGGTTCATGCGGGGTCGATCCGATTCTGCGGCTACAAGGATGGTGGCTGCCGCCATGCTGGTTTGCTTTGCCTGGGTGTGCCCCGCGGTTGCGGACAGCGGCCACAGTCCGGTGGTGTTCCAATCGCAGACCTTTGTCCGCACGAATGGCAATGCGAACACTTATACCGCCACATTCAAGGTGCGCTCCTGGGTGGTTGCTCCCTTCAACATGCACATCCAGAACGGAGACCCGAACGGACGCGAGCGTGCGTCTTCGGTCACGGTCACACTCAACGGCACCCAAGTGCTCGGCCCGTCCAATCTCAATGGGAATGTTGGCACATTGGATATTCCGGTCTCGCCCATCGTTGGGGTAAACACGCTGCAAGTTACGATGGACGGACAGAGGGGTTCGGAAGTCACGATCACGATCTGGGGCACCAATGCCGACCAGGTCGCGCCGACGGTCACGGTCGTTACCCCGGCGAACGGCAGCGATATCAACACGGCTACGCCGAAAATCGAAATCACCTACACAAAGCCGCAGGGAGAGAGCGGAGATGATCATGCTGACTGCGACGAGACCACACTGAAGATCACGATCGATGGGGTCGATCGCACGTCTTTATTTACGATTCGTAAAGGCGACGCCTCCGCAACCATTCCTCCGAATCTGGCACTCACGGCAGGAACCCATACGATCGTTGCCACGCTTTACGATGAGGCCCGGAACCAGGGGTCGGCGACCTCGACTTTCACGGTAGATCTGACGCCGGCGACGATCCAAGTTGTGCAGCCCGCTTTGGGCGCATATCTGAATACAACAACGCCCACGATTGTCATCCAATATTCAGATAACAACGGGGTCAATCTGAATACGCTGAAGGTGCTGGTGAATGGAAACGATTTAACGTCACTATTCACCAAAACCAACACGGGTGCGACGGCGACCCTACCGGCCGCGAACGCACTTGCGCAAGGCGCAGTGCAGATCGTGGCGCAGATTCAGGATCTGGCCGGCAACCAGGCGACTGCATCGAGTTCGTTCAACATCGACACGACCCCGCCGACGATTTCGATTACACATCCAGCCGCGAACTCCTATCGCGGTTCTCCGACCGTCCCCGTCGTGGTGCAGTATGCGGATGACCAGGCGATCGATACCAGCAAGCTTGCCATCACGATCGACGGTGTCGCATTAACACCCACAGGGGTCACGGCGACGGGCGCGAATGCGACTGCGAGCGGGGTTGCGAACGGAGCGCACGTGCTGGTAGCTACGATCAAGGATCTGGCAGGGAACATCGGCACGTCCCAGATCACGTTTTACGTGGACACCAGCATACCGACAATTCACGTGGTCCAGCCCGCGCCAGGTTCTCTGCTGAATGCGTCAACGCCGGCGGTGACGGTTACCTATACAGATGCGGTGGGTGTCGACACTTCGACCTTGAAGATTTATGTAAACGGGGCTGACGCGACGAGCTTATTCACGGTTACATCGAGTTCCGCGACGGCTCAGTTGACCGCGGCTTTCGCGCTGCCCGATGGTCAGAATACGATTAACGCGCAAATCGCGAACCTGGCGGGAACGGTTGGTACCGCGACGTCCTCGTTCACGGTGGACACCACTCCGCCAACCATTGCGATTCAGGCGCCTCCAGCCAGGACGAACAGCAATACTCCCACCACGACGATCGTCTATTCCGACGCCACGTCTGGGGTCGATCCTTACTCGTTGGTGGTAACACTGGACGGGTCGAACGTGTCGACTCTTGTGGCCCCGGGAGCGAATTCCGCCACCGGCGTGTTGCAGTTGAATCCACCGCTCGTCGACGGGACGCATCAGCTTTCCGCGACCGTGAAGGACCGGGCAGGGAATCAATCACAACAAGCAACGCTATCGTTCCTGGTGGACACCAAACCGCCATCGATCTCCTTTACGACTCCGGCCAACAATTCGTTCATCAACAATGCAACGCCGAGCATTACCTTGCAATACAGTGACGGTAGTGGCACGGGCGTGGACCCGAGTTCGGTCGAGATCTTCCTGCAGCAGGGATCGAATCAGCCGACCGATATCACGAATTACTTCCAGGTTGGCGCGCAGCAAGCCACGGGAGCGATCCCGAGTGCGATATCGCTGAACGACGGGACGTACGTTCTTAGCGCCGTGGTGAGCGATGTGGTAGGCAATCCGGCCAACGCCGCCGCCACATTTGTGGTCGACACGGTTCCACCGACCGCAACGATTCAGAGTCCAGCCGCGAATGCCATTTTGAATACGGCCACTGTGCCGGTGACGATCACGTATAGCGATGACCGCAGCGGCATCGACACGACCCGGATAAAGTTGACGGTCGACGGCACGAGCGAAACCAGCGTATTGACCGCCACCGCGACCCAGGCGACGGGAACACTGCCTGTGCTGGCAGACGGAACGCACACGGTTCAGTTGACGGTGTACGACCGGTCCGGAAATGCGCTAAATCCTCCGATCTCGCAGCAGTTCACGACCGACACGACGCCGCCGACGATTTTGGTGGTTGTGAGCCCGGCGCCGAACGCGGCCGGCTGGAACAATACACCGGTGACCATCACGTTCAGCTGCGCAGACAGCGGGTCAGGCGTAACGGCATGTCCCTCACCGGTGGCGGTCGCAACCGAAGGAGCAGGGCAAACGTTCTGCGGGCAAGCGCAAGATGCGGCGGGTAATACTTCGGCGCCCGCCTGCGCGACCGTGAATCTTGATTTCACTCCGCCGGCAATCACGTACACCGTGAACCCAGCGCCGAACGGGAATGGCATCATCACCACGACACCCGTGACGATCACGTTCAGTTGTACGGATGCGCTCTCGGGAGTGGCGACCTGCAATGCGCCAATCACCGTCAGCAATCCTGGAATGAGCCAGATGTTCACCGGCACCGCTACGGATGTTGCGGGGAACTCGGCGACCGCCAAGGTTACGCTGAACATTCAGACGGTTGCTCCGACGCCGCCGGCGATCATCGCTGCCATATCACCCGCTCCGAATGCCAAGGGTTGGAACAATAGCAATGTCACCGTGACGTTCACCTGCACGGCGGGCACGAACCCGATCAGCAGTTGCGCGTCGCCGGTGGCACTGTCGAGCGAGGGCGCGGGCCAGCAGGTCTGCGGCAAGGCGATCGACACGACCTCACTTTCTTCGACGGCCTGCGCGACCGTGAATGTGGACAAAACACCGCCGGTGATCACGGCAGCGGCATCGCCCGCTCCTTCCTTGAGCGGATGGAACACGGCTCCTGTTACCGTGACCTTCAACTGTTCGGACGCACTTTCGGGAATCGCTACATGTCCATCGCTTCAAACGATTTCGACCGACGGGATCAATCAGACAATCAAGGGAACGGCAGTCGATGTAGCAGGAAATAGCTCTACGGCGGCACAGGTGACGCTGAACATCGACCAGACGCCGCCGACGATTTTGCAATTCTCCGCTCCGTCGCAATTAGCGCCGGGACAGAGCGGCACAATCACGGTGGCGGCGAGTGACAACATCGCAGTTGCATCGGTAGTGATCCAAATGGGGGGCACGACGATCGCCACCCTGACCGCGCCGCCCTACACTGCGTCATTTAACTTGCCTACCACGGCGACCGATGGAAGCACCGTTACCCTTACCGCGACGGCTTACGACGCAGCGGGCAACGCGAGCAGTTCCGCACGAGGAGTTCAAGTTGTGCCGTCTGGAGTGGTCACGGGACAAGTCCTGTCTGACGCCACCGGCCTGCCGTTCGTAGGGGCAACAGTCCAGGTGATTGGAGGAAGCGGCCAGGATACCTCCGACGGTCAAGGAAGATATTCGATCGCGTCCAACGTGCCGAGTTTGTATCTGAGCATTACGGCGGCAGCGAACCAGTCAACCGGGACTGGGGCGATGATCAACCTGGATCGCCAGGTCACGTTGCAGAGTGGGGTGGGGACGGTTCCGGTCGATGCGCGCATGACGCCGATCGCGGCCCCGGTGTCGATCACTCCTTCCGGGGGAACACTCACGGCAGGAAACCTCATCATTACGGTCGCGCCCAATGCCGTCTCCGCAGCGACGAATTTCCATCTGACAAGCCTGTCGCAACAAGGACTGCCAGGATTGCTGCCGCTGGGCTGGTCACCGGTTTCGGCGTTTGACTTGCGCGCCGACACCTCGACCACCACATCCTTCAGCGCCGCGTTCGCGCAGTTACCGGCTTCGGCGACCCTGCATCTCGTGCAGTACAACTACAACTCGCATAACTGGCTGATGGTCGCGCCGAACCTGACGGCAACCTCTGGCGCGCTGACCGTGACCGTTCCGTCGGTCGGTGACTTCGCGCTCGTGGTGACTGACGTGGGATCGGGAGCTCCGACGGTCCCCACAGCAGGGCACCCGCTCACCGGAGTCTCGATGGTGAGTTTGCCGGCGGGTGCAGCAGCCACTGGTACGCTAAGTCCGCCTTCGGCGGCCCCAACTGGGGGGACTTCGACCGCGACGCTAGCAGTGCAATCCTCTGTGCCACTGCCTTCCGGCACCGTGATTCAAGCCAATGTCTCGGAGACGTATGCGCTGACCTCCGGGAAAAAGCTCTCGTCGCCAAAGCGCACGGAAGACATTCTCCTGTACCAGTACTCCGCTCCGACCGGGGCGGCGGCGGTCGCCAATTTCCCGGTCACACCGTCGCAGACATTCCAGCCCGGACAGCTTTCGAGCGGCGATGTTCACCTCGACATCTTGTCGGGACGCGAGTCGATCCGGGGACAGGTCGGCGGGAGTGATGCCGCCACGGTGAGCGGCGGAGACGCCACGCTTACGATTGCCGCTGGTTCGTTGCCGCAAGATACGGCGATCTCGGTTTCGCCAGAATCCGTTGACACGTTCCTGCCGACAACAACGTCACTGATACCCCTCGCGGAGTACAACGTCGACTTCTCAGGGCAGACGCTGCTTTCGCCGGCGCAGCTGTCCGTGGCCCCAGGAACAGCAAATCCTGGCGACAACCTGCTGCTGGCGCAAGTGCAGCGCATCAACGACGTTCCGTACCTTGTGGTGGTGAGCCTCGCGCAAGTCAACGGCGCCTCCATGGTGACGCAGGCAGCGTCGGGGCTGTCTGGGATTACGCAAGGTGGCGACTACGTCTTCTATAAACTCACTTCGCCAACCGGCTACGTCTCGGGCACGGTCACAGCATCATCGGGACCGGTAGCGGCGATGGTGCAGACCGACGGGTTGCCGTTCGTGACGTTCGCGAACTTCTCCGGTTCCTATCTGATTCCAGCACTTGCCGGAACGGTGAATCTCACGGCGACAGTTCTAAATACCGCGATCAGCGGAACAGCCACGGTGCAGGTCACCGCGGGGCAGAGCGCCACCGCGAACATCGCGGTCACAGCGCAGACGGAAACTGCAACGGTCACGCCGGCCAACGGTGCGGTGGGAATTCCGTTGACGGCGGAGATCGACATCACGGCTCCCGATCCGTTCAACCAGAGTACAGTCACGACGACGAGTGTGACGCTTTCACAGAACGGCAGTGGCTCAAGTACGCCGGTGCCGATCCGTTTCGTCTTTTCGGAAGGCGGGATGCGACTGTCGGTCTTCCCGCAGTCGGCCTTGCAGCCTTCGACGACTTATACGCTCACGGCTTCCGGCATTGCCAACACCGTGGGTGGACTGATTTCTATTCCGGCGATCACATTCACGACGCAGGCCATCACGCCGCCTACGTTCAACGCCAACGCGCTGGTCTTTGGTATGCCTGATCAGAATGGCAATAGTGCCATCAGCGCACCTGCCGGTTCATTCCCGGCAGGAACAACGATTCTGATCGTGGATCAGACGAATGGGGTTGTGCTGACTCTTTCGGCACTCAACGACGGCTCGGTGAGCGGAGAGATGCCGGCGACGATCAACGATGTGTTGCAGGTGACGATCACGGCCCCGGATAAGACCACGACGACGTTTGTTGTGAGCCAGTTCGTAGCGGCGGATGGAACCACCGCGGTGGGGCCGGGCGGAGGGACGGTGGCAGGCCCGAATGGAACCGGTTTGATCATTCCTCAGGGTGCGACCGATCACGGAGTTACATTCAAGCTGAGCACCTTCGACCAGACCAAGTTCCCTGATGGTCCGGACGTAGACAATCTGCAGTTTGGATCTGGTCTGCAGGTTCAGGTGACAAACGCACCGCTGACTTACAACAACGAGATCAAACTAGTGTTCCCGGTGCCTCCCGGCGCCACCGCGGGTGCTCACTACTATGTGTACCGTAGAACCGTATTCCAGGATGGAACTGTGGGCTACGAGTCGATCGACGAGGCCAAGGTCCAAGGTACTGGACCTTCTGCGCAGGTCGTGACCGCCTCGTTTCCTTTCTCGGGCTATATAAGTGAGACATATGACTATGCATTCAACGTCGCGGCCAACGCCTACACGAAAATCGTAAATGGCATCGACTACTTCTATCTGACCTACATGCTGGACCCACTGACCAATGTGTACAGTCAGGGAGCAATCACGGGAAGGGTGACCGGCTTCCAGTATCCGAACGGAAGCCCCACTCCGGTATCAACGCCGATCCCAGGAGCGCGCGTCTACAGCAGCAAGAACCTTGTAGTCTCCCAAACGGACCGGAAGTCCGTCTTCGCGTACACACAACCTGCAGGCAGCAGTGATCAGGGACGATACACATTGTGGGATCCGAGGTATCTGGGAGGCTCCATCACTGTTAACGCCGATCAGATCCCGGCAAATTTCCTGCCAACGGGTGCGACGGCCGCTACTCAGTATTCTACGACGGCATTTGAAGTCACCAGCACGGATTCGATATGGAGCTTCCTCATGAACGGCCTGCTGGGCCACTATCGAAATGTTGCAGTTGGAGACATCGCCGTCCCAGCCCCGCCTGCGCCCGCGCCTCCTCCTGCATTCCAGATCACCATCATGCAAGTCAACAATGGGGTCCGGACGGCCACCTCGGGCATTGTCACGATTGGTTCACCTTTGGTAATCGGCGTCAATTCGCTGCCCGGCAGCACCGTGGGAGTTGGTCAAAACACCACCATCTATATCAATGGCCAAAACCTGACGGTCAAAACCTCAGATCCACAGGGACAGTTTGCCGCTTATGCTGAATACTCACCTGCACTCGCCGGTGTCTATACAGCAGTGGTCACTGTGCCGAATCCCTTTGGGGGCACGCCGTTTACAGCCTCGAATACGTTCCGGGCAATCGCAGGTGGGGGCGGGGTAAACACCACAACGACAGGCGTCGCACCTGGGATACTGACGGGGCAATCCTACCCCGTTAATGGGTCTACTCAGGTCCCAGTCACCGTGAACCCCGTCATCGCATTCACCGAACCGGTTACCATTCCCGCGAATAGTGTGCAACTCCAGGACAATGCGAACAACGTAATTGCCTCGCAAATCAGTGGAGTGGACAAGAATGGAGCGGTGTATCAGAACATCACCCAGGC
>Ga0209698_10002342_pt1 | contig 21543 bp, 15 predicted proteins | sample LitLauG_LLR_2012_FD_187203 | JGI IMG/M metagenome (GOLD analysis project Ga0209698, IMG submission 187203) | Freshwater sediment microbial communities from Pennsylvania, USA - Little Laurel Run_MetaG_LLR_2012 (SPAdes) (version 2) | ecosystem: Environmental > Aquatic > Freshwater > Creek >...
TCCGGGCGCCCTCAACATCCAGCCCGTCAATATTGAAGAGGAGATGAAGCGGTCGTATCTCGACTATTCCCTGTCGGTGATTATCGGCCGCGCTTTGCCCGACGTTCGCGACGGACTGAAGCCGGTGCATCGCCGCATTCTTTACACCATGCAGCAAATGGGCCTTCGCCCCGGCGGCGCCACGCGCAAATGCGCCCGCATCGTCGGCGAAGTCATGGGCAAGTACCATCCGCACGGGAACCTGGCGGTCTATGACGCGTTGGTGCGGTTGGCGCAGCCGTTTGCCATGCGCGCCCCGCTGGTCGATGGACAAGGGAATTTTGGCTCGGTCGATGGCGATCCCCCGGCGGCAGATCGATATACCGAAGCTCGTTTGACGCGCGTCTCTACTGCGCTGCTTGAGGATCTCGATAAGGAAGCGGTCGATTTTTATCCCAACTACGATGGCACGGAGACCCAGCCTGCGGTTCTTCCCGCGCGGTATCCGAATTTGCTGGTCAACGGCTCCGACGGAATTGCGGTTGGCATGGCTACAAAAATTCCGCCGCACAACCTGACCGAGATTGTCGATGCCACCATCACGCTGGTGAATAATCCCAACGCGCAGTTGCCGGAAATCCTGAAATTCGTGCAGGGTCCCGACTTTCCGACCGCGGCCATCATTCACGGCCGCGCCGGAATCTTTGAGGCTTATCGAACCGGGCGCGGGCGTTTCATGATGCGCGCGCGCGCCGCCATCGAGAACATCAATAAAGACCGGCAGGCCATCATCGTCACCGAAATTCCCTATCAGGTGAATAAACGCTACCTGATCGAGCGTATGGCCGACCTCGTCAACAACAAGACCATCGACGACATCTCCGACCTGCGCGACGAGAGCGATCGCGACGGCATGCGCATTGTGATCGAACTCAAGCGCGGAGCCGAACCTCAAATCGTGCTCAATCAGCTCTTCAAGCACACCTCGATGCAGGAAGGCTTCAGCATGATTCTGTTGGCCGTGGTTAATGGCCAGCCGAAGGAACTGGGGCTGATCCAGGCGATCAAGCACTTCATCGACCACCGCGTCGATGTGGTGCGCCGCCGCACTTCGTATCTGCTGGCCAAGGCGCGTGATCGCGAGCACATTCTGGAAGGCTACCTGACCGCGCTCGATCACCTCGATAACGTGATCGTGATTATTCGCGGCAGTGCTAACCGTGCCGACGCTCGAGAGAACCTGGTCGCGTACTTTGGCGGCAAGAAGATCGACATCAATACCACAGGACGCGCTCCAAAGCTCGATCCCGAGAAGCCGTTCACCACGAAGCAGGCCGACGCCATCCTCGAACTGCAACTGCACCGCTTGACCAAGCTTTCGATCGACGAAATTTCGAACGAGTTGAAGTCGGTGCGCGAGGCGATTGCCGAGTACGAATCGATTCTTGCCTCCGAGCCGAAGCTGCGCAAAGTCATCATCAAGGAACTGGAAGAGGTCAAGAAACTCTACGGCGACGCGCGGCGCACGGTCATCGAAGACGAAGCCGCGGAGATCATGCTCGAGGACCTGATCGCCGACGAACAGGTGGCAGTCACGGTCAGCCATTCCGGATACATGAAGCGCACTCCGATCTCGACCTACCGCATGCAGCGCCGCGGCGGCACCGGGCGCACCGGCATGAAGACGCGCGACGAGGATTTCGTCGAGCATCTGTTCATCGCCTCGACCCACGCCTACATTCTGATCTTCACCAACACCGGGCGCGTGTACTGGCTCAAGGTGTATGAGATTCCCGACATCGCCGCAGCCGGCAAAGGCAAGCACGTTGGCAACCTCGTCGGCTTGCAGCCGGGCGAAACCGTGCGCACCATGCTCGCCGTCCGCGATCTGGAAGAAGAAAATCGCTACGTCTTTTTCGCCACGCACAACGGCACGGTGAAAAAGACCGAGGTGAAAGACTTCTGTCACGTGATGTCGCGCGGCATCATCGCCATCAATATCGAACCGGGTGACGAACTGGTCGCGGCCTCGCTGACCGACGGCAACCAGATCGTCTTCCTCGCCTCGCACGATGGACAAGCGATTCGCTTCGACGAGAATGACGTGCGTCCCATGGGACGCAATGCCACTGGCGTGCGCGGTATGAATCTCGCCGAGAAAGATTACATCGTAGGCATGGCCACCACGATCAAGCCGGAGGTTCAAGCGGTGGCGAAAGAAGGCGAGATCGCTCCCGAAATTGCCGACCTGGTCCCGGAAAAAGGCTCGCTCATTCTCTCGGTCACCGAGAACGGCTACGGCAAGCGCACTCCCGCCGACGAGTATCGTCTGACCAACCGCGGCGGCAAGGGCGTGATCAACGTCAAGACCACGGCCCGCAATGGCAAAGTCGTCGGTATCTCGCAGGTTTCGGAGAAATCCGAAGTGATGCTGATCTCGCAGTACGGCAAGATCATCCGCATTGAGTCGAAGTTCATCCGCGAGTCGGGACGATCGGCTCAGGGCGTGCGGCTGCTGAACGTTGAGCCGGGAGACCGGGTAGCGGCGGCGGTGGTGATTCCTCCGGAAGAGCCGAATGGGAATGGGACGCTAATTCAGTAGCGGTCGGTAGTCGCTCGTCGGTAGTCGCTCGCGATGCCTCGTGTGGGGCGGGCATTCTTGCCCGCCTTTCGCACTTCTATCAATGGTCCCGCCCACTCCGCTGCAGAAAGCCGTCTACTCCGGGCTTATCACTCGCTGGAAGGTCTCTCATGCGGGGACGCTTTCGGCGAGCGGTTCTTCATTCATCCTGATCTAGCGCTCACGCTCATTCAGCAACATTCAGTACCTGCGCCTCCTTGGATATTTACAGACGACACGATGATGGCGCTCTCGATCGTGGAGACTCTGGAGAAGCACAATGAGATCCGACAGAGCGAGTTAGCCCACAGTTTCGCGAAGCACTATGACTTCATGCGTGGTTATGGTCCCGCCATGCACAATCTTCTCGCTGAAGTTCGCCGCCGGCCTGATTCATGGAGAACGGAAGCGCAAGCTCTGTTCGATGGACAAGGCTCATTTGGTAATGGTTCGGCAATGCGAGTCGCACCACTGGGAGCTTATTTCGCCGACGATGTCGATATGATTCCTGCACAGGCCGCGCTATCGGCGGAAACCACTCACTGTCATAGCGAGGCTGTGGCTGGCGCCATCGCAGTTGCTTTGGCGGCGGCAGGAGCGTGGACCTTTCGACGGACCAGCCGATTGCCTGATGCGAAGGAGTTTTTGGAGTGGGTTGCTGAACGTACTCCCAAGAGTGCGGTTCGCCAAGGAATCGATAAGGCAGCAATGTTGCCGGAAGGAACGCCTGTAGGTGCCGCGGTGGCCGCGTTAGGCAACGGCAAGATCGTATCCTGTCCGGATACGGTGCCGTTCGCCTTGTGGTGTGCCGCGCACTATCTCGATAGTTATGAAGAAGCTCTGTGGCTGACCGTGGCCGGACTCGGAGATCGCGATACTACTTGCGCAATCGTAGGGGGCATCGTGGTTATGTATACCGGAGTTGATAGCATTCCGGCTGAGTGGCTACTCGCTCGTGAGCCGTTGCCAATGCACATACTGAAGCGACACCGTTGATCCCCCCGTGCCCAAGGATATCGGAGACGATGAGTGTGGATGGCGAGACGGGAGGCTGAATGATGAAGAAATCCCGGCGCGACCCAAGCATCAATTACATAGACGAAAACAAGAAGCGTGCGCGCCGAGCAACTGGAAACGCTCAGACGGATAATTCACGAGGGCCGACACGAGGCCGAGCCGGAATATGTGGAAGCGATAAAAACGTGGAAGCCCGATATCTCAAAGGAGGAGTTGCAGGAACGAATTAAGCAGTTTCACGACGCCGTTTCGGACGTGCAAGAGCGCGAGCGAGACTCTCGCTAGATTTCTTCTCGGCCTGCTTAAACTCCTTGTCGCTCATCTTCTCGGCTGCAGAATCGATGAGTTCTCCAAAACTCTCCAAAAGAACGTCCTCGGCGGACTTTTTACGCACTGAACTCGAGGAGGCCATCTGGGGTCCTTTCTTCGAGGGAGCTTTGTCGTTGCGCATACTCGCCAAGGCCTTAGGAGCCTAGATTACCACGATAACCGGGGTAATCTCCGCGAGACGCGGGCATCCTGTCGAGCCGAAAGTATCGGCACCGGTAGGGGCGGCTGTCGAGGTTCAGCCGGGAGATTAGGTCGCGGCGGCGGTGTGATTCCTCCGATAGTGGTCACTGAGAGGGCTTGTCAGGAGGCCGTTTCGTGGCAGATCGTCCAGCGAGCTGCTCCACCACGCTGTCGAGATCGGGATAGCCGGCGCCAAATTTCCGAGTGAGCCAGTTCCCGCCGCGCTCGGCAATCCTCTCGCCGTCAGCGATGACTTCGAACTGGCCGGTCTTCCCTGGCGTCAGAACGGCTTCAATGCCGAGGCGCTTCTTGATGAGGGTCTCGAGACTCGCGACCTGGGCCTGGTTGTTGTGTCATGTCGGGCAGTGAACGATCTCGATCTTCATCTTTCTATCTTATACTTCGTCGCAGTCCGCGTGGACACATTGTCCCAGTTGTTCTGAACCGCGAACTGATTATGGACATGGCGCTCTCCAGAGTTCCGATGGGGTGGAGCGCCAGCCTCTGGGACGAACGAATGTATTCCGTCCCTACGCGAGCCGCATTACCGCAGTAACTTCTAACCAATCCAGCTTTCCATTACCGTTGATCGTAGTGAGATTCGTCCCCGCCTGTGCCTGCGCGGTTCGAGACTGTTGGTGAGCGAGCGTTTGTGCATAACGTTGTGACTAACACCGACATCGCAAAAACTGAACCGCCCGCGTACCAGGAGTTGCTGAGCCGGCCGATTCGCGAGCTGGGGCTCACGCTTCCCGGGTCACCGGTGGAGCGGTTTGTGGAACAGCTTTATCGCGAACTGGACGCCAAGGGTCTGGCGAAATTTCGCCCCGCTTGTTATTTGACCGATGAGTGGGGATGCCCTTCGGGGGAGCCGATTATCGGGATCCCGTTTTACCTGGCGCATACGGCTTTGGCGCAGTTGGAGAAAGAGACACACGATCTTGAGGATGCCCGGGAAATCATGATGTATCTGCGGCATGAAGCGGGGCACGCTTTTACCTACGCTTACAAGTTGCACAACACGCCGGAGTGGAAGCAGATGTTTGGGCCGTTCCGGCGGCCTTATCGCGACCACTACCGGCCGGCTCCGTTTTCTCGCGATTATGTGCGGCATTTGCCGGGATGGTATGCGCAGAAGCATCCGGATGAGGACTTCGCGGAGACGTTTGCGGTTTGGCTGACGCCGCGCTCGAACTGGCGCAAGCGCTATCGCGGTTGGGGAGCTCTCGAAAAGCTGCGCTACCTGAACCGGCTGGCGCGGAAGTTGCGGAAGACCGACCCTGTGCGGCGGCGCGGGCAGAGTGACCTGACAGTCGATGAGATGGAAACTACCGTTGCCGAGTTCTATCGGCGGGACGGGCACCAGCACCGGCACCAGGAAGTTGCGGTCGCCGAACTTGGCGTTAGTGAATTGGCGCCGGATACGGATCTGCGGGACATTTTTCCCGTATCGAAACGGCGCAAGACGGCATTGCCCGCCCACGATTTTCTGCATCAGCATCGCAAGCCGGTGATCGATAAAGTGGCGCAGTGGACGGGAGCGCAGCGTCCGCTGATCAAGACTTTGATGGACACGATTGAAAAGCGCGCTGGCGAACTTGACTTGCGCGCCGACAAAACGCGCAGCGCGGAGCATCTGGCGGAGGTTACGGCTTATGTCACCGCGCTGGTGATGACGTATGTGACGAAAGGAAAGTTTATTCAGCCGTGAGGAAGCAGGTCGCAAGTCGTAGGTTTCAAGTCTCGGGAAAGTCGAGTGACGATCGATTGTCCGAGATTTTCCTGAGCCCTAAGACCTAACACCTAAGTTGAGATTTGTCGCGGCGATGGTTTCCTAGGAGACTTGATGATCGGAGCGAAACTTAAGATCGCGCTACTTTACGATCTGTGGAACGAAGATCCGGCGGCTGCGGCAGCCAAGGAAGAAGCGGATGCCGCTCGCAAGCCGCACAAGAAGGTCAAGAAAGCAAAAAAAGAGAAGACCGACCGCGAGGAGATCTTCGAAGCTCTGCAGAAGCTGGGACACGAGCCTTCTTACTTCGAGCTGGACGGGCGTCCGCAATCTTTGCACTCGCTCTCCCGGTGCGATGCCGACCTGGTTTTCAATCTGACCGAGTCCTTCGATGGCGACGATACCAAAGAAATGAACGTGGTCGCCTATGTCGATCTGCTGGGGCTCCGCTACACGGGCGCGGGGCCGCAGTCCATTTTTATGTCCCAGGACAAAGCGATCGCCAAGAAGATCTTTGCGTTTCACGGCATCAAGACCCCGTTCTTCGCTACTTCTTATCGCGGACGAATTGAGCATGCGCACGACATTTCTTTTCCGCTCATCGTGAAGCCGTCCTGGGAGGACGGATCGATCGGCATCGATGCCGGCTCCGTGGTCAAGAACGTTAAGGAGATGATGGAGCGGGTGGAATACATCCAGGATGAATTCGACTCGCCGGCGCTGATTGAGGAATACATCGAGGGGCGCGAGATCTATGCCGGCATTCTGGGCAATCACGAGCGGTCGCAAGTGCTGCCGCTGATCGAACTCGATCTGTCACGCTTGCCCGAAGGCACGCCCAAGATTGCCAGCTACGACGTCAAGTTTGAGAAGAATACTGAGGCTTACAAGCTGACCAAGTCCGGGATCGCGGAGAATCTGGACGAGGACACGGTGAAGCGGCTGTCCGATACGGCGCTAGCCGCTTATCGGGCCTTGAAGTTGCGCGATTATGGACGCATCGACATGCGACTGGCCCCAAACGGCGACGTGTATGTGATCGAAGCGAATCCAAATCCGTGGCTGGCTAGCCGGCAGGAATTTGCCATGGCGGCCAAAGCCTCGGGGCTCTGTTACACCGAGATGATCGGGTCCATTATTGATTTGGCGATGAGCCGCTACTTGAACGCAAACCTTGCCACTGCGGCGGCGATGCACTAGCAGTTTGCGGAAAACTCGGATTCGTATCAGGGTATCGCTTTAGCGATACCGTACGTGCTTCGAAATCAGCACCCCTCTAAGGGGCTGGCCTGCAGAGAATGAGTGTTTCAGCAAACGGCTAAGGAGCCACGATTCGGCAGACGAAGACAAGCTGACCCACGGGGTCGGGCGAGCCGCGTCTCTCCACAGAAGCGGGCCTAGTCGGCGGCTCCGGCGTCGGGTTCGATGACGCCATGCCGGCGCAGCAACTGGGGCAGGTTCTGCGAAAACGCCGAGCGGGGCAATACCATGTCGCAGCCCACCTCATGCGCCTTCTGCTTCAGGTCGCCCTGCACGTGCGAGAGAAAGCCAATGATCGACGTTCCCTTCTTGAGCTTGCTTTTCAGTTTTGGGATTAGCGTCAGCGGTTTGGCGTTGGCATTGTTCAAGTCGAAGATGATCAGGGAGGGTTGTTCTACGCCGTTGTCCTTCATGCGGTCGGTGAGGTCCTTTTCGTTCTTGACGAACTCCACCTTGACATTCATCTTGCGCCCGGTGTCCTGAATCTTGCTGAGGAAGAAAAGATCCTCGACAAAGGCGAAAACGCGGGAGGCCGAATCTTCGCTGGGAGCCGGCAGCGGCTCGGGATCGACCACTGGATAGGAAGCGGAAAAACCAGGGCGTCGCGGTCCCCGGCCCTGGTTGCCATTGCCATTGTCGCCGCCCAGGGTGGCGCGGTAGCTGTGATCCATGGGAGCGGTAAAGATTCCCTGATGCTCCTGGCGCGCGCGGCCCATCGGGCCACCGGCGCCTCGTCTGGGCGGACGGCGTCCACGACGCCGTTTGTGTTTGCCTCCTCCTGCGGAGGAATGTCCGGGTCCTGCATTCATATTTTTCTCTGGTTAAGCTTTGAAGTTAATCCCTGAAGTTCATCCCCGGCCTGGACCACAGGCCCGATTGTTTCGTCTTCCCTTGTGGTCGGCAGGTTCGACGCGTTGCGGCAACGCGCCTTATCGCGCGTACTGAACAACACGTCAGCTACCGGCAGACCAAACCCCCACACCGGCTGGATGCTATTCGAGAACGATGCTCAAAATATCTTTAATCTAGGCGCCTGGAGTTTTGTTGGCGCGAACGGCCAGCCTGGAAGCATGGCCATTGGGAACACCTTGATGTTACTCATGAAACGGCTGCCAGCGCAAGGGGGGAGTGCACCAATTTTTCCACATTAGGACATTACCAAAGTTGGCTACCAGCCCTTCCCTCATCGCGCGAAGGTGTTGCATGCGGCCATGTCGCCGCTGCTGAAACCCTTTTGAAACCAGTCCATGCGCTGTTGCGAGCTGCCGTGCGTAAATGTCTCGGGATTAACATGCCCGGTCGCCATACGCTGCAAACGATCGTCGCCCACCGCCGCCGCCGCGGCCAAGCCTTCTTTCACATCTCCGGGATCCAACAACTTTCTCTGATCGGTGGCATGTCCCCAGACACCCGCAAAACAGTCAGCCTGCAGTTCCAGGGAAACCGAAAGCTGGTTCGCAGCTCGCGGGTTCTGCTCCTGTGCTGCATGTACTTGCTGCTCGACTCCGATCAATTTCTGGACATGATGGCCGATTTCGTGCGCCAGCACGTAGGCTTGCGCAAATTCTCCCGGCGCCCCAAAGCGCTGCTTCAGTTCATCGTAGAACCCCAGATCGATGTACACCTTCTCGTCGCCGGGGCAGTAGAACGGCCCGCTCGCGGATTGCGCCAGGCCACAGGCAGAATCGATACCGTCACGGAACAACACCAGCTTCGCATGACGATATTGCACACCTTGTGGGCTCAAGATCTGCGTCCAGGTCCTCTGCGTGTCGTCAAGCACGAACGAAACGAACTGCACCAGGGGCTCTTCTTTCTGGTCGCGAACTGAATCGCGAGTTTGTTCGCGCGCCGGGTCTGGCTGGCTGATCTGGGTCGCGGCACTGTCGCCGCCCCCCACGCCGGCGAGCGACAGAAAATTCCTCTTAAAGATCAGACTCAACACCAGCAGGAGTATGAAGCCGCCGATGCCAATGTGGGGGCCGCCAATTCTGAAGCCGCCGCCGCCACCATCGCCACTCTCATCTCTACGATCTTCGAGGTCGTCGCTGCGTCCGCCCGGTGTCCAGCGCATGGAGGCTCTCCTCTGAAACGATCAAAACTGAATGTCGCTCATTCTATACAGAAAACAGGAATGACAGCCACGGGGCGACAGGAAGCTGCGCCTGGTGGAGGCCTCCTACATGGGACAGCGGCAGGCAACCAACTAGCCTCTGAAGTTCTGGCGCGACGCGCCGATATAGGATGATGTGAAACCCGCCCCAGCCACAGAGAAGGTCCCTGTCCCGAAATCGCTTTCGCTGCCGGGACAGCGCTTCGTTGCGCGGCAGCCCATTCTGGACCGCGCGCAGAACGTGTTCGGATACGAGATTCTTTTCCGAAACGGAGTCGAGGACTACTTCAACGCCGATCCTGAACTGGCCGCCCGCTCCACGCTGGATAGTTCCCTGCTTTTCGGGCTCGACACGATCTGCGATCACCGGCGCGCCTTCGTGAATTGCACTCGGGAGGTGCTCTTCAAAGATCTGATTACACTGCTGCCTCCCCACCAGGCGGTGGCCGAAATTCTGGAAACGATTGAGCCGGAAGACCGCGTCATCGCCGCCTGCAAGCGGCTGAAAGCGGCGGGCTACCTGATTGCACTCGATGACTTCGCGCCCAACGATCCGCGCATACCGCTGTGCGAGTTTGCCGACATCATCAAGGTCGACTTTCGTGCCACCAGGCCGGAAGAACGGGCTGGCATGATGCGCCGGTTTTCGACCCCGAAGTGCCAGATGCTGGCGGAGAAACTCGAAACGCCGCACGAGTTTCATCAGGCCCGTGACATGGGATTCGTCTATTTCCAAGGATATTTCTTTTGCCGGCCGGAACTGGTCATCGGCCGCGAGGTTCCCGCCAGCCGCTTGCAGTACCTGCGCCTGCTGGAGATGGTCTCCCGCTCGGAAATCGACCTGCGGGAACTGGAGAAGATGCTCAAGCAAGAAGCCTCGATTTGCTACCGCCTGCTCCGTTATCTGAATTCTCCGGTCTTTGGATTTGCCCTTGAGATCAAGTCGATTCGCCATGCCATGGCCGTTCTGGGAGAACGCGAAATGCGGCGTTGGATCCGGCTCGTGGTCGCCGTCGGCGCAGCCGAGCAAAGGTGCAGCGAACTGGTGCTGATGGGGCTCGCACGCGCCCGTTTTTGCGAGCTGCTTTCCAACCGGCTGCAGTCGAGCTCCGATCTGTTTCTGATGGGGCTGCTCTCCATCATGGACGCTATCCTGCAGATCAGCACCGAGGCGCTCATGGAACAACTGCCCGTGGAACGCGAAATCAAAGCGGCTCTGCTCGGCCAGAAAAGCAGCCTGCGGCCCTTGTACCAACTGATGCTGGCGCAGGAGTCGGGGGAGTGGACGCAATCGAGCGCGCTTGCCCAGCAATTAAAATTGACCGATGAAGAGGTGGCCTCAACCTGGTGGCAGGCCCTGCAATGGGCGCAGGAAGCGACCAGCGGAGTGTGAGAATCGGGTCATCTGACCATCGGGTGATCGAAAGTCAAAGGTCTTTGAATTTAGATGACCAGATGGCCCGATCATCCGATCACCCGATTTTCTACGGCGCTTCGATCAACTCCATCTTGCCGTCCCGGGTGCGGTGCAGGATCATCAGTTTGCCGTGGGGGTCGCGGAATACGAAAACATCTTTGTCGCGGAAATGCGCTTCCTTGATCGCTTCTTCCAGGGTCATTGGACTCAGCGCCACCGAGTCCTGGGCATGAACTAAGTGCACTTCGGTGGTCCGCGCTACCGAGGGAAATTTGTGCACAAGCACGGAAACCGTGGCACTCTCCGCCAGCCCGAGCGCCGCTTCCATGTTGTCTTCCAGCGACTGGCCGTCGAACTTCTTGACCGCCTTGCGCTTCTTGCTAAGCCACTTCGTTTTATGTTTGAGTGCCTGCTTTTGCAGATGGTCGAGGGCTTCATTGATGGCCGAGAGCATGTCGTCGGTCTGGGCCAGTCCCACGATTGGGCCGTTGGGCGGGTCGATAGTGATCTCGGCCTTGTGCCGGCGCTTTTCGACGGCCAGAGTCACCTTGGTTTCGAATCGGTCCCCTAGAATCTTACGGATTTTATTGAGTCCAGTTTCAACTTCTTTGCGGATGTTGGGAGTGATTTTGTATTTTCTAGCGGTGTATTCCACGTTCATCAGGCAGTCTCCAGAACAAGGTCAGAGGTGAGAGGTCAGACTGCAGAGGTGGACCCAAAAGCTGCGAGCGTGAAGGTTTCACCTCTGCACTCTGACCTATGCAATTATTTCTTAACTCTTCTTTGGTGCGTGCTGGGAATCTTCATGTCTTCACGATATTTCGCTACCGTTCGGCGGGTTACCTGGATGCCTTGCGATTGCAGAATGCGGGTAATCTGTTCATCGGTCAACGGACGGCTGGGATCTTCTTCTTCGATGAGCTTCTTGACGCGGCGTTTCAGGATCAGCAGCGAAGTGCCGCCGCCCTCGGGCCCCTGCACGCTCTCGGAGAAGAAATAGCGCAACTCGAACACGCCCTGCGGCGTGTGAACGTACTTATTGGCGACCGCACGGCTCACGGTCGAAGGATGTACGCCAATCTCTTCCGCGACTTCCTTGATCATCATCGGCTTCAGTTGATCGATTCCGCGTTCGAGAAAATCTCCCTGGCGCGCCACGATTGAGTAACAGACTTTGGCGATCGTCTGCTTGCGTTGTTCGATGTTCTTGATCAACTGGATGGCGGATTTGTAGCGGTCTTTGACGTAGTTACGCGTGTCGCGGTCATTGCCGTCGCGGGTCATCAAACGTTTATAAGCCGGATTGAGGCGCAACTGCGGCAGGTCTTCGTCATTCATGATGACCAGCCACTCGTCGCCATGTTTCACAAACGCCACATCGGGCTCAATCAGACGGGCGGGAACTTTGTTGTAGCGCAGACCGGGGCGGGGGTCGAGCGTGCGGACATAGTCGAGCGCCGCCTGCACCGCCTCCACGGGGCGCCCGATGGCGCGGGCAATTTCCTTGAACTGCTTCAGCGTCACCGCTTTCAGATGCTGATCGACGACCGCCATCGCGTCTTTCACAACTTGCTCGGTCAGGGCGCTGCCGTTGGGGTGCAGGTGCAACTGCTCCAGATGGTAGCGCAACTGATAGAGCAGGCATTCGCGCAGGTCGCGGCAGGCGATGCCCTGCGGGTCGAACTGGCGCACCACTTCCAGCGCCTCGTGCAGATCGGCGACGGTGAATTCTACGGCAGCAATACGGGCCGGGGCGGTGGCGGTTCCCGCGGTGGCGCTGGCGTGGCCCGCCGTGCCGGGCGGTTCGGCTCCTGACTTGGCCTCCACACCCGCTTGAGCATCTGGCCGTCCACTGGCCGCCACATACGGTTCCACAGAAGGCTCGATTGCAGCGCTTTGCGCTGTCATCTCCAGAAGATCAACGTTTTCTGGGGCGAAGTCCTTGGCCGCAAGAACGGAAGCATCAAGGTCGGAAGCGTCAAGATCGGGAGTCTCGAGGTTGGGTGTTTCTGGCCCATCCCCGGCAACGGCCAACCCGAGTGCCTCCGCTTCCCCGATGATCTTAGCCGCCGCTTCCACATCGGCCTCGGGGGGCGCGACCGGGGCGATTCCCAGCAGTTCTTCATCGCTGGCAATCAGGTAGCCTTCTTCGTTCAGGTTCCCAATGATCAGTTCTGCGGCCTGGTGCACCGGCCGCCGCACCGAAATCGCTCCCAGTTGCCATAGCAGGTGGTCGCTCAGGTTCCCGGGTTTGGACAGGAAGTTCTCGAACGAAGGCTTCTCGATCTCTTCCATTTCTCCCGAGCTGCGATAGCCGGGATCCAGATAATCCTGGAAGAACGAGCCAAAATCGATCTCCTCGAAAGGATCCTTTTTCTCGTCCGCCACCGCCGGTGCTTCTTCCGAGGTCGCCTTGGCAGCTATCCGGTCGCGTTCTTCCTCCTGGCGTCCGACATCGTCGAGCAGTGGGACGGCATCTTCCAATTCTTCCAGCACCGGGTTCTCGACCATCTCGGCATTGATCATGTCCCTGAGCTCGAGCTTGTTCAGCGCGAGCACGGACACCATTTGCACCAGACCCGGCGTCAGAATCTGCCGCTGCGACAACTTGACGTTCAGTTTGTGCTGAAGAAGCAACGTTTCTCCCTACAAAAGTTCTCAGTTCCCGGTTCTAAGTTCTCAGTCAGCCCAGCCCCTTTGCCTGTCCGGCGCATCGGGTGAGGAAAATTTAGCTTCTCATGCACCGAGGTAGATTGGGTGGACACGAAAGGTCAATGTGTCCACGCCTTAGTAACTAGAAACAGTTCCTCACACTAATGAGAAGCTTTCCCCCAAATAAACTCGCCGCACTTCCGGATCGCTGCCCAACTCTTCCGGCGTTCCTGAGCGGAAAATGCGTCCCTCGTTAATGATGTAGGCGCGGTCCGTCACCGACAAGGTCTCGCGAACGTTGTGATCGGTGATCAGGATTCCAATGCCGCTGGCCCGCAGATCGGAAATTATCTTCTGCAAGTCCAAAACCGCAATCGGGTCGATTCCCGAAAACGGTTCGTCCAGCAATATGAAGGTCGGGCTGATGCAGAGCGACCGCGCGATTTCCACCCGCCGCCGCTCGCCGCCCGACAACGCATAACCTCGATTTTGACGGATGTGCTCGAGGCCAAGCTGGTCAATCAGCTTCTCCGCTTTCTCCCGGCGCTCATGCCACGAAATCGGCTGGACTTCGAGCACGGCCAGGATGTTCTCCTCGACTGTCAGTTTGCGAAAAACCGAGGCTTCCTGAGGGAGATAGCTGATGCCGAACTGGCGCGCCCGTAAGTACATGGGAACGCTAGTGATATCCTCGTCGTCGTACAGCACCCTGCCCGTATCTGGTGGGACCAGGCCTACGATGGCGTAGAAAGAAGTGGTTTTTCCGGCGCCATTCGGTCCCAGCAGGCCCACGACCTCCCCCTGCAGAACCTGAAGGCTAACCCCATTGACTACGCGTCGGCCCCGGTAGGACTTGCCAATTTCGTCGGTGGCCAGCGTGTGCATTTATCGTGCCACTTGCGTCCTAGTGACCGTGGGGGACGTTTCTCTTCCTTCCACGAGCACCCTATCATCGTGTCTGTAGAAAGTCAACGAATCGCCCGTAATTTTGCCCCGTTCGGCATCAAAAATGCTAGGCGGTCCGCTCGAGGGTCCGCCGGTCAGAACGAATTTGTCGTCGGCTGCGGTGTACACCAGCCGCTCCCCGGTCGCATGCCGGGTGGGTTGCGTGATCACAACCCCGTGTTCGGCGATGATTCGGTCCACCTGCCCGGGCGTCCCGGGACCCGCCAATGCTTGCGAGTGTGTCTGCGACTGTGTTTGCGTCTCGCTCCGCGGCAGCAGAAACACTGTCATCTGCCGGCTCGTCACAGTGGCGTCGGCGCCCTTCGCAGTGACGCCGCCATCCAGAAAAATTCTCCGCTCCGAGTCGGCGTAGTTCAAACGCGCGGAGGTCACGTGGATCGGGGTCGCCTTCCCCGTCTTGTCCACCTGCACCAGCACGGTCGACACCGGTTGATCGGCAGCTTGTGTGGGAGCGGGGTTCTGCCCCTGCGCGATCAATGAGCGGCGATCGCGATCGAATTGCAGCGTGGGAGCCTCCACCACGTTGGCGTTTTGCCACAAGCGGGCATCGCCGCTGTACACGGCAATCGCCGGGGAACGATGTGCCGTCATGCTGCGGCTGGTCACGTGGATCGGGTCGGAGGAGGCGAGCATGCCGCCATCCGGTTGCGCCTTTAGATCGGAGTACGTGCTCTTGACGCCGCCCTCGGCGATGGCGTCGCCGGTCGCGCGGTTCATGCGAATCGTCTGCGCCGTGGTCGTCATGCCAGTGTCCACTACTCGCGGCGATCCGCTGAGCACCAGCATTTGATCGGCGGCCGTGTATTCTCCGCGTTGCGCCCAAGCCTTCTGTGCGCCATCGACGTAAGCTAGGCTGCCGGACTGCGTGAGGGACCGGATCCCACCCTCGGGAAGAAAGACCACATCGAGCATTCTGCTGGTGGATACGCGATCCGCCGGTCCGGGAGCGCCGGGCTTGGCATTCACGGGCTTGATGTCATCGATCCTGCTGCTCACTATCTTCGCGTCCGGTTCGCCATGCAGCGTTGCCAGGCGATTCTTGTCGGTGAATTTCGCCGTGAACCGGGCGGCGGTCACCACCGTACTCTGATTCGCACCCGGCTGGGTAATCACAATCTGAGGCGGGCCGCTGGTTTCGGCGCGCTCCAGCAGATGGCCGTCTTTCACGATGAAATCAATCACCGGCGCGGTCATTTCGATGTCCTGCGCGCCTCCCTTGGCTGACGACGTGGCTAAGGGCGGCGTAGTCGTTTCGATCGCGCTCTGGCTGTTCTTCTGCGTCAGCCGTACGCCGTCTTCGGCATGAACCGTCTTCAGTATTTGCTGGCCGGCAAAATACAACGTCACCCGTCCGGCGTCAGCCTCGGCCGGCTGCGCGCTTTTTGCTTCTGTACTGACGCGGCTTGCCGCGTCTCCGGTAATGATTTGCACGTTGCCGCTGAGAATGGCGGTGGTGAGTTGGTTCCGCGTTCCGGCCAGGAACAGTTCAGCGCGATCGGAACGCTCGTGCGTCTCCGAGCGTCCATGAAACTCCGCCTGCACATCACCTTCTGCGAGAATGTGGTCCACCGTGTTGTCGTTGCGGAGGAAGAAAGTCGCCCGGTCGGACTGCGTTTGCTGGCTCTCCCGCGTCATGTGCACTCCGGTGAGCACGACCTGGCGGGGCTGCTTGGTGATTATGGCGCGATCCGCATTCAGTTGGACGGACTGTGGCCGGTTGACGGTCAGCGCGACCGCCGACAGCAGGCTCATGGTGCCGGTTTTCGCCACATATTGAATGCCCACGGCCGACCCGGACGCCTGCGGCGTTTGGAACACGACCTTCCCGGTGGCGGAAGCGTCGCCCGTGTTTCTGTTGAAGACGAGCCCGCTGGTTTCGAGATGGATCGGTTCTTTCGTCTGGGCTGGGGGCGATTGGTCGGAATGCCGCATCCCCTCGGGATTCGCTTCAAGGTCAATCAGCACTTTGCCCTTCGCGTCCACATTGCCAGTGGCGGGATCGTACTCGAAATCGTCTCCCGTAATGCGGTCGAAGCGACCCGCATCCTTGCCGTAGACGACGATCTTGACGTTATGAAGTTCCGCCCGTCCCCCCGCTTTGAACTGGACTGCCTTGGAAGCGCTCACCGTGAACTGGGTGCGGCCCTCCACCGACTTGGAGATGGAAAACCCCTCGGCCGTCTGCTGGATGTCCAAGCCGAGTTTGGCCGGGACGGTGTGGACGGCTTGGCGGAGGCTCAAGCGGGCGTAAAAATACATGCCGGCAACCGTCGCCACCATCAGGATCGCGCCCAAGGCAAACCAGCGGCGCAGTCGTGAAACCTGAGAAGGCATTTATAGGTTAGTGTAACGCGGCGCGCGATGTCCAAGATGCCCCCAGCGAGTGCCTCGGCCTGATCACTGGCAGGTAAGCGTAAGTCGCCGCAACTCGCCGTTCTTCCATCCCGTGCCATCGGTCGGCAAGTGCGTGAAGTAAACGTAGAAGCTCTTCCCCAACGTGTGCGGGTCGTCGCCGAGCCCGACGGCCGTCGGATAAGCCGCAATCGGACCGAAGGTGCCGAGCAATGTGGGAATTGTCCAGTTCAGACCATCGCTGGATTCGGCGTAAGCGAACGCCGTGTCGTTGGAGATGATCATCACATAGCGCTGCAGCGCGCTGTTGAAGTGGATATCGAGATACCCTTGATACGCGGACTTTGGATTCAGGTCGGTGGACGCCCCACCGATCCCTGGTTGCAGGTGCCAACTGCCCTGATAAAACTTCTCGAACGGAACCGCATGCGGACGCCCCGATCCAAACGCAGCGTCCAATACGGAGGCCGCCAGTGCGCGCGCGACCGAAACATTGGTCGTGGTCGAGACTCCGTTAGGGTTGGTGGTGTGCAGCGTCCCGTTGGCGATCCAGTCCGGAAAATACAAATAGAAATACTTGCCATCGGGTGAGAGGACCAGCGGCCCGTCGCCGATTTCAAACCCGTCAAGTCCAACCGCATAGGCCTGATTCAGGCGAATGATCTCGCCAAGGTCGGTCCAGTGCAGACCATTGTCCGAAGACGCGGCAAGCCCGAGGGCCGCATAGAGCGCGTCGTTGGGCAGCTCCGCATGATAGGTCACCAGCAGGTTGCCAGCCCCAGTCATGCCTGCGGGAACCTGATACACCGGACCTCCGCCCATATAGCCATAGCTGGGATAGTTGGAGTTTACGGCGGGATCGGAATTTAAGGAGACACTGACGTCCTGGGGATCGCCCGAACCGAGCGGGTTGTCGAGCGTTCCAGCCGTCGTGACCACCGATCCGGACTTGTTGTTGCCCACCCAATGCCCTTGCCACAGCTGCCGGGAGTGCGTTCCGCCATCGCTGGCAAAAAACTCGTAGCCGCTGCCCGTCTTAATGATGCCCATGGGCGTGTCGGGCCAAGCGAACGGGTTATATGGATCTGTGACTGGCGGCTGAGCCCGCTTCCCCGCCGCCAAACGCTGCGCCGGCGAAGCAACGACGATCGGCGACGTCACCGAGGGCTGGCAGACGGGATTCGCAGTTTGTGCTGAGCCGGCTAAAGACAACTGGAAGAAGCCGGCAAGGATGGCAATCGAGCCGATTTGCGAGCGGAAGTGCATGAACATCCTCGAATCTGGTCTTGAGCGACCGGCCGGGTCGGAAAACGTCCCTTCGCCGAAGCGTCACTCGCCACATCGCTAAGAAACACGAGAATCTCCGGAATGTTGCGTTAGCGCTTCTGATATCTGCCCCGACTGCACCAGCGTCATGGCCGGCAGATCCTTATAGTCCCATGGGACTGTGGTGTAACGCGAGAGCGGCCAGGCACCTGCCTTACTGGCGCCTAATACCCGTACCTCTGTGCTCTTGACTGGTGGTTGAGGAAGAATACCCTGAGAGGCAGGGAATGAATGGTAACTGTCAGCAAGGTTTTTCGCTGGACTGAAGCGTACAGCGTGCATATCGCACTCTTGGACCAGCAACACCAGGGGCTGTTCGCCACGGTCGATGAACTCAACCAGGCCATGTCGGCGGGAAACGGCAATGAAGCGTTGCAGCCGATTCTGGGGAAACTCATGGAGTACGCCCAAGTTCACTTTTCCGCCGAGGAGTCTTTGATGGAGGAGCACGGTTTTCCCGGATTCTCCACCCACCGCTACGAGCACGAAATGTTTCGCAAGAACGTAGCCATGTTCCTTGAGGAGTACAAGGCGGGCAAACGCGGCGTCCCGGTCACGCTCATGTTTTTTCTGCAGAACTGGTTGAAGGACCACGTCCAGCACGCCGACAAGTTATATAGCGGGTTCCTCAACGCGCGCGGCGTGCACTAGATCTGCGGCCTTTGCGTCTTGCGCTCTCCTGCTCTTCTCGATCCTCTCCGCGTCCTCTGCGTTGAAGCCATTCTTCCGTCAGCGCCGGTTGACTCTACGCCCGCCGAACCAGCGTCCCCGCCACCAAATCGTGCAACCCCTGTTTCCGTTCGGTGAACCCGACCATGATGTAGCCGATGCCCAGCACCATCGCCGAAAGCCACTTCGCAAAATGCCTTCCCGTCGCTCGCTCGAAGGAGATTCGGTTGCCGTTGACATCGGTAACTTTCATCCCAAATATCATCTTGCCGAGCGTCGCCTGGTACGACGAGCTTTCCATGAAAGCCTCGTACAACCAGGAACCGAAAAGCAGCAAGATGAAGGTGACGCCGCCGCCCAGAAGAACGAGTCCTGCGTGGGGAACGCCCGGTATCATTCCTCCGGCCAGGCCGAGACCTCCGAAAATCATACCGACGGGAGCCACCACGACCCGCAAGATGATGGCGTCAATAATGGCGGCGATTACGCGAATCCAGAACCCTCCATAACCAACACCCACAACTGGCGCAACCGCTGCATACGAAGCCGCGGGGGCTGGGTACGACGAACCGCCAACCGCGGTTGGCACAGCGCCGGGTGCGGGGCCGGTGGGCGTTCCACAGCGACTGCAAAACTGAGCGCTCGCGGCGTTTTGCGCGCCGCACTTGTTGCAAAAGAAAGTTCCGTTCATGAACCGGCACTATAAAGATGGATTGGCTTCTTGTCAAAGACTGCAAAAGCAGGCCGGAACCATCCAATCAGATAAGAACTGCCTTTAGCGGACGCGCACCAAGTCGTGCAGCGTCAGTTCCAAACCGCCGAACTCGGGATGATCGTTCATACCGACAGAATAGGCAATGTCGAGGCGGTCTCCGGCGAGCAACTGCAATTGGTCGCACGATTCCTTCAAACCCCACCCCATCGCCATGAATGCGATCTTGTCTCGCCAAGAGGGTGTGGATTGCGTGATGGCGGGGTCTGGCCCCGTCGCCACACGACCATCTCGTTTTGGGATCGCCGCTGCGTCGGGATGGCAGCGGGGAGTAAAGTCCTGCACCAGCCCTGCCGCTGCGCCATTGACCGCGGCGGCGAGCCGCAGCCGAACATGCTTGTCCTTCACCGCCTGCGGAGGCGACATCAGCCGCACCCCGCGCGCCGCAAAAACGGGTTCGCGATTGTCCATTCCAAACGGTTCCAGCAACAGCAGCGCCCGGTGAAGATCGGGCGTTACTTCTCGCAGCGGAAGCTCTCTATCAAATTCCAGTTGCGGCTCGAAATCGGCAGGAGTTAGGCGCGCACGCGCGTAGCCATCGAGATGCTGGCGCAGTTTCTCCACGTTGGCGCTGGGCAACGCAAAGCCAACCGCGTGCGCGTGTCCTCCGTAGCGCGAAAAAAGTTCGGGACAAGATTCGATGGCATGCAGCAGATGAAACGCGGGAATCGATCGTCCCGAGCCGTGCGCTTCGCCGCCCTCACGCGAAATGATCAGCGTTGGCCGCCCGTGGCGTTCCACCACCCGAGACGCCGTAATGCCAATCACGCCGCGATGCCAGCCTTCGCCATCCAGCACCACGCAATATGCCTCGCGCAGCGCAGGCTCTTCTTGCAGACGGCGCTCGATGCCGTCCATGATGCGGCGCTCTTCTTCCTGGCGCTCGGCATTCAATTGGTCGAGGCGGCCGGCAATCTTCCGGGCCCGCTCCATGTCTTTCTCGTTGAAAAGATCGACCACATCGCGGGCCACATCCATCCGACCGGCGGCGTTCAGGCGCGGAGCGATGCGAAAGCCGACCTCGCTCGCGGTCAGCGCCCGCCCGTCGCCGAGCTTTGCGACTTCAAGCAGCGCCTTCAGCCCAACGTTCACTGGCCGGCGCAGCCCCTGCAACCCCAGCTTCGCGAACACGCGATTCTCGCCCAGCAAGGGAACGGCATCGGCGATGGTCGCGATGGCCACGACTTTCATGAACGACATCAGCAGGCGCGACAGATCGTGGGCGTTGAGGCGCGCATCCAGGCAGCGCTGCATCAATCCCTGGGCCAGTTTGAACGCCACGCCCGCACCGCACAGATGCTTGCAGGGATAATCGCAACCATTTTGGTTTGGGTTAACAACGGCAAGCGCCTGCGGGACGCCGTCGATCCCGGGTAAGTGATGGTCGGTAATGATCAGGTCCACTCCCGTGCGGCGCGCACTCTCGGCGGCCTCGAAGGCACGGATGCCGGTATCCACGCTGATAATCAGCCGCACGCCCTCGGCAGCGGCGCGTTCGATCACTTCGTCGCGCATGCCATAGCCTTCGCGGATGCGGTGGGGCACATGAAACTCAGCCGCGCCGCCGCAAAGCTCGATGGCGGTTTTGAGAATCACGATCGCCGTGGTGCCATCCACGTCGTAGTCGCCGTAGATAAGAACTCTTTCTTTCCGCTCCAACGCCGCTTCCAGACGATCGAGCGCGGCCTTCATCCCACTCATGCGCAGCGGGTCGTGAAGATCGCTGAGTGCGGGCGAAAGAAAGCGCGCTGCCGCCTCGGGTTCGTCGATTCCACGGCCTACCAGCAGATCGGCAAGCACTGGCAAAGCGGAAGCGGAGATATTCAGTTTGGAGTCCGGCAGCGCCGCCGCGAGCACCTTGGCCTTGGGAGAATTCAGCGGGTTGGAGATCCATCGCATGAGCCGTTTCCGGGAATGACCAGATTAGCAGCTTGCGCAGCCTCGCCAGAAGCGGGCGCCAACTGTCATTCATGAAGCGAGCCAATTTGCCGATAACACTAACTCGGGGAGAACCTGGAGCGCGTGCCCGGAGATGCCACGAACGCTTACGGCAATCGGGCGCGACACGTCCAGGGCGCGGGAATGCTATGACTCTGGCAACGGACATAGTCAAAACTACGGGGCCGATGGCACTGCGTTGGGATCCGGACATCCTTCC
>Ga0209698_10002343_pt1 | contig 21539 bp, 18 predicted proteins | sample LitLauG_LLR_2012_FD_187203 | JGI IMG/M metagenome (GOLD analysis project Ga0209698, IMG submission 187203) | Freshwater sediment microbial communities from Pennsylvania, USA - Little Laurel Run_MetaG_LLR_2012 (SPAdes) (version 2) | ecosystem: Environmental > Aquatic > Freshwater > Creek >...
ACCCAATCGTAGCGGTTGCCGAGTCCGTTGGGAAAAAGGCGGCTCTTGGAATTCAGCAGCAGGCGAGCGGATTCAATCGCCGCGCACGACACCACAACCAGGTCGGCGGTCTGTTCCTGCAAACGTCCGTCGGAATCGTAATAGGCGACGCCGATGGCATGCCCGCGGTCGTTGGTAAGAATCTCCCGGACGATGCATTCGCAGCGCAAGTCGCAGTTGCCGGTCTTTATAGCTTTCGGGATGACCGTGTTGTGAGTGCCGCACTTGGCGTCCACCTCGCAGGCGAAGCCCACGCACCAGCGGCAGCGCATGCAGGCGCCTCGTCCGTTGTTAGGAACGGAATTGCGCAGCATCGGGATATCGAAGGGATGAAGGCCAAGACGTTGAGCTGCAGGCTTGAGAATCTGGTGTTCTCGAGTCGGCGGCAGCGGCGGCATGGGCAACGGATGCTTCCGAGGCGCACGGAAGATGTTGTTGGAATCGTCGCCGGAAACGCCGATTTCCCACTCGGCCTTTTCGTAATAGGGTTCGAGATCCCCGTAGGTAATGGGCCAATCATCGAGCGTGCTGCCTTCAACCGCGCCGTAGGTTGAACGCAGGCGGAAGTCTTTTTCCGTGAAGCGCCACGCCATGGCTCCGTAGCTGAGCGTGCCGCCGCCGACGCAGGCGGCATTGTTGCTGTAGGCCCAGTGGGTAGGAGGCACAACGTGCTCCCGGCCGGTGGCGTCGACGTAAACGCGCGGATTGCGATCATCGGGGCCGAAAGAATTTCCGAGCACGCAGGTGCGCTGGTTGCGCAGATCGTCTTTGCGCTCATCGAAGGGCGTAAACCATTTGCCGCGCTCGAGCAGGACGACGCTGACCCCGGCCTCGGCGAGTTCCTTCGCGACAACGCCGCCTCCGGCACCGCTACCAACGATCACCGCGTTGACATGCTTCAGGGACATCCGGATGCGTCAGCCCTCAGGGCTAAAGCCCTCTCCTCTTCAGGCTTCAACGGCACGGCTTAAACAGCTTGCGGAAAAATGCAGTATGTAAAGCGTTTTGAAAGGGCGCGGCTTCAAGCCGCGCCGCTAAGGTCCACAAAATCAATCCGGCTTTAGCCGCTGAGGGACTCTGTCCGCATATATAAAACGAGTTTTCCGCAAGCTGTTAAAGCCGTGCCCTTTCAAATCTTCCTGCACTTCAGCGGTTTCTGCCTGGCGAACTCTGCCAGCGCGCCGCGAGACATCAGCCAGACCTGGTTTTTGGCGAATCGTAGCGGACTCTGCCGCGGATCGGCGGGTATGGAAGGTTCAGCATCTTCCAACTCGCGCCGTCGCGATTGCCGCCATGGCGCGGGTCACCGTAGAAGCCCTGCATCGTGTGGTCGACGACAGTCTCAAAGAAATCGGCTGAAGAGATTTGCTGCCAGATTGGTCCTGGAGCCTGGCCCTCATTCAGGAGGTGCAGGATTGCGATCTGTTGACCGGAGTCGAGATCGGCGAAGGGCTTTCCGAAGCGGCCCTGACTGCTTTGGTCGACACCCGCCAAACCCTCGCGGTAGGCCCTCTGAAGATTCTGGAATGGGCCGCAAAGCTGGCGATCGATGTAGTTGACGACACCCGCCCAGACGGCACCGGCGTCCTGGTCGGGGGGGACGATCTGGTCGACTATGCTGGCGAGGGCTCTTGCTTCGTCGATGGTGAAGTAGCGCCAGGGAGATCGGTTGCGGCTGCAGGCTACACCCGTTCCCGCGGCGGCTGCGGCCGTGAGAGCGGCTTGCAGAAAAGCTCGGCGATTGAGTCTGATGCTAGGTTGCATTCGGTTACTCGCTCGGACTCTATCGCGTCAGAATTGAGGCATCAGTGATTAGCATCACCATCGGGCGTGACTTGCCGGGCCAGAACTGCAGCGTTGCCATTTCCCGAGACCGGGTCTGGAAGGTATGATTCCATTCCGTGACGACAATTGATCCTGAGAAGGAACGTGGACGACTCTCCGAGATCTATTCGACCAAGACGGACGAGGAGTTGCAGCACGTGGACACGCAATCCGGCGAACTGACCGATATCGCTCAAGAAGTGCTTAGAGGAGAACTGGCTCGGAGACGGCTCCCTCAGAACCTTGAACAGCCAGATGGAGTGGGCCAGAACGAACTCGAGTTTCGCGATCTGGTTACAATCCGCGCATTTTGGGGATTGCTCGAAGCCCAACTTGCAAAGGGTTTACTCGACTCGGCTGGAATCGAGTCGTTCTTGTTCGACGACAATATGGTGAGGATGGATTGGTTTAATGCGAACGCCCTTGGAGGCGTCAAGTTGCGGGTTGACGCACACAACGTGGAAGCCGCGAATCGAGTCCTTCAAGAAGTCTCAGACGATGTTGAACCGGAAGAACCCGAATCATTGGCCTAGTCTGGCAAATCCTTTTTGAATCACGTCCTGTGTATCTTCAGCAAGATCTAGTGCAGGCAGTTCTTCCCGTCTGAACCACTGAACTTCGGCGGCATCACTGGCTGCAAGAAGCGACCCGCCGACGGCCCGACATAAGAAGTCAATCAAAACGTAGTGGTACTGCACACGCTCCTCGACGTTGCGCAAGATGCGGTCGTAGACGCCCAGCAACTCGCTCGGTTCCACTATGAGCCCCGTCTCTTCACGCGCCTCGCGGATCGCCGCTTCGCGGACCATTTCCCCGACTTCGAGGACGCCGCCGGGGATTGACCATTGTCCCTGGATTGGAGGATGGGCGCGCTTGACCAGCACGACGCGATCGCCCTCGATGATGATGGCACCGACGCCGACCAGGGGGGTTGCGGGGAATTCTCGTTTCATGCCTGAGCTTCGAGCTTTGAGCTATGAGCTCCGAGCAAGCATATCCGAGTTTGCTCAAGCTCGTAGCTCGAGGCTCGTAGCTACCTACTGTCCCTGATGTACGCCCTTTTGTCCGCTAGCTTGCTAGAATCCCTTTGAGAAATTCGTCTATGGCTCTTGAGGAATACAAACGCAAGCGGCGGTTTGAAGAGACGCCGGAGCCTCCGCCGGAAGTGGCGAAGAAGAAGGGGAATCGCTTCGTGGTGCAGATGCATGACGCCACGCGGCTGCATTATGACTTTCGGCTGGAGATGGAAGGGGTACTGAAGTCGTGGGCCGTGCCTCGGGGACCATCGCTCGATCCTGCCGACAAGCGGTTGGCGATGCAGGTGGAAGATCATCCGGTGTCTTACTTCGACTTCGAGGGAAACATTCCCGAGGGCAATTACGGTGCAGGGAGTGTGATGGTGTGGGATGTGGGGACCTGGGCGCCTCTTTCACCTGTGCCGGTGGCCGGGAAGTATGTTCCGGGAACCGAGGCTGAGGCGGCGGCGATGCTGGCCAAGGGTGACTTGAAATTCCGGCTTAGCGGCAAACGGCTGAACGGGGACTTTGCGCTCATCAAGATGAAGGGCCGCCGTCCGGGGAGCAAGGGCAACGAGTGGCTGATGATCAAGAAGCACGATGAGCACGTGGTTGAGGGATATGACGCGGGGGACATTGACGAGTCGGTGCTCAGCCAGCGCAGCATGGATGAGATCGCCGGGGACGCGCGGTCGAAGCAGTGGACGAGCAGCCGTCCGGCTGGGCGCGGGAGATTGAAGGCGGCCTGGCTGGCGGATGCGGTTGCGAAACTGGATCAAAAAAAAAAGCGCACCGCGGAGAACGCAGAGAAACCCAACGCAGAGGGCGCGGAGAAAAGCCAGCCTAGGAAATCAGCCAAATCCATGAGTGCCACACCGGCTTCGGCTGTTCAGCAACCGGAAAAGAACAATTCCGACTCTTCCGCGATAGCGGCGGGGGAGTCGATTGACGGTCCTGTTAAGCGGGCCATGCCGACCACCATCCATCCCATGCTGGCGGAGTCGATTGAGAAGCCCTTCGACGACCCGGACTGGCTGTTCGAGATCAAATGGGATGGATATCGGGCGATTGCTTTCATCGACAATGGGAAGGTGCGGCTGGTGTCGCGGAATCAGAATGAGCTGACGGCGCGGTATCCGGAATTGAAGGACATGCCGGAGTTTGTCAAGGCGAAGACGGCCATTCTAGATGGAGAAGTCGTAGCGCTCGACGCCGAGGGGCGCGCATCGTTCAGCCTGATGCAGCAGCGAACGGGCTTTCGTCCGGGAGGGCATCGAGCGGCAGCGAAGGCCGATGTTCCCGTCCTGTATTACGCCTTCGATCTTCTGTATCTCGACGGCTACGATTGGCGGCGCGTGCCGCTCGTGGAGCGCAAGAAAAAGCTGGCTTCCCTGCTTACACTGGGAGATTCGCTGCGATATTCAGATCACTACGCGGCGCAGGGGAAAGCGCTGTTTGAGATCGCGCGCCAGAAGAAACTGGAAGGTATCCTGGCGAAGAAGCGCAACAGCTCCTACGAAGAGCGCCGCAGCCGCGAGTGGTTGAAGATCAAGATCCGGCATCGCATGGAGTGCGTGATCGGGGGCTACACCGAACCGGAGGGCAGCCGGACTCACTTCGGATCGCTGGTGCTCGGACTGTACGACAGGCAAGGACGCCTGATTCACGTTGGGCAGGTAGGCAGCGGATTCGACCAGAGGCTGCTGACTGAGATTTCTAAGCTCCTCAAAAAAATCGAGACCAGGAAGAATCCGTTCTATGGGCCGGTCGAGGCACTGCGCAAAGTGAGCTGGGTAAAACCAGAACTTGTGGCTGAGATCGAATATGCGGAGTGGACCGAAGGGGCCAACACCGGAAGCGGGCCGAAGCTGCGGGCGCCAGTTTTCCTGGGATTACGGGACGATAAAGATCCCAAAGAATGCGTGTTCGAGCAAGCCACAGGTTACGAATCGAACTAGAACTGGTCTCATAAACGGTCTTGGGGGCTCGGAGCGTGTTGACCTCCGGGGCTGAAGCCCAGTGTTTATGGCTGGCCTCGACGGCGCGGCTAGAAGCCGCGCCCTTTCAAAACTGTTTATGAGACAAGTTCTAGTCCGGGCATCAATTCCATGCAAGAAACATGCAAGAATGAAGAGAAGGTTCGTTCCTGTAACTGGGGACAATCTCGGCTGCTCTTAGGAACCGAGTCCGGTGCTAAAATTGTCTGAACAGCGCCACCTGTTGAATCCCCGCAAATTCGAGCCCTGAGAGGGAAATAGGCAAGGAAGTCGGATCATGAGCCCGGGATCGAAGTTGAAAAAGATCGCAATCGCATTACTCCTGAGCTCGGGATTGCTGTGCGCGGTAATTCCAGCCTCCGCCGATGCCGGGGCGGCGCAGAGCAAGCCTCAGGCGCATCGAAAAAGCAGCAAAAAGAAGCCGGCCGAACCGCTTCCGCCGCTGCCATCTGGGCCGACCGGAAGACCGGTGCAGCAGATGCCGCTGGATACGATCGCAGCGGTTCCGCCACAAGTGACGTACGAGAATAACCAGCTCACTATCGTCGCGCCCAATTCGACGCTGGCGGATATTTTGCGCGCGGTGCGCAAACAGACAGGCGCTGATATCGAGGTTCCCGCGGCTCCGGAACGGGTGGTCACCCACCTGGGCCCTGGACCGGCCCGCGACATAGTGGCAGAACTGCTCAACGGGTCGCGATTCAATTACGTCCTGCTCGGATCTCCTTTCGACGAAACGGCTCTCACGCGTGTGGTTCTGGTCGCAAAAACCGGCCCCCAGGAGATCACGCCCAACCCGGCTACGCCGGGCTCTCCTTCTCCTGTAAGCCAGGCAGTGAACCAGCCCGAGCCAGAAACTGCTCCCGAGGCGAACGAGACGGAAGCGGCCGACGACAATGGCAATGCGGACGACAACAATGCCGATCAGCAACCAGCCGAAGCTGAGCAGCAGCCTCCACAAGACCAGCCGCCGGGCGTAAAGACTCCACAGCAAATGCTACAGGAGATGCAGCAGCGGCAGATGCAACTGCAGCAACAGCAGCCGCCGGGCCAGCCTCCAGTTCCGGGCGCAGGCGTGCCACCTCGTCCTCCGCAGGAGAATTAGGGTAGAGCGTTCGCAAGACCCCGCGACTTATTGTCGATTTCCGTGGATAGCATCCAGGCTCGCAGCGCGAGACGCGAGGCGCGAATCGCGTTCCGAGACCGCTCTCTGAAGCAGGCTCCAATCGCGTTCGACTTCACTTTCCGAGATGCTGTGAGGCGACGGATGGCGCAATTCCGACCCCAGTCGTGCCTCAAGCAACTGGCGCACAAGGTCGGGCGATGCATTGCCATTCATGATGTTGCTGGCGGAAGCGCCCACTCGCACGAACTTCTCGCCAACCTGCATCTCAAGAATCGGATGTCCCTGTGAGTCGAGGGCGGGTCTTGCCTTGGCTTGCAGCCGTGCCCAAACCTTCTCGACGTGCACTGCTGAGGTCTCCGGATACGCTCCGGCGAGATAGTGTTTGAGCTGCGCCCTATAGGCCTTGATATCCTCGCGGGCGACCGGCGGTTCAGGGTCTTGCCCAGCGACAAACACATTCGCATTTCGGGCCGGCTCGAAGTGACTCGCTCCCGACGTGACGTACACGCCGGCTACGCATCCGGCGAAGATCGGGCTCACTACGGCGCTCGGGACAATGTATTTCTTCGATTTGAGGAACGACTCAACCACTCCGTGTGCGGTCGTGCTGCGGGACATGCTGCCGGGAACCTGCGCAATCACAGTGCGCGAAAACTGAATTTCCGGGTGGCGGGCGCTGTACCTGGTCAACATTTTCGCCATCTGCTTCGGCGTGGTGATGCCGACGTCGGCGAAGACGCTGCGGTGCAGCGATTTGGGGTAATAAAAGTTGATGATGTCTTTCGCGAAATCGGCGCAGTTGCGCGAAATCAGGTGGAAGTGAGAGATGTTTTGCGACGAATTCAGCTTTTGGATGAGCGCGAGGTCCTGCTCCCGAGTCGTCTCGATCTCAAAGCCGTAAATCGCGCGATCGTAGGATGAACCGATGAGCTGGTACCAATTGCCGCCGGGGGTCTCTCCGTTTCTGACATCCGGAGCAATGGCCTCCAGATGCGTGCGGCGATAGCGGTCACGCAGAAACGCGGTCATCCTCGCGTCGGCGAACAGCGGGATGTCTTCCGGACGCTCGACAGCATACAGGTAGGGGATGAGGGGGATCGCTACCCAATCATGCTTTCCGACACCGTCGTAGCGGCTGATGACGATACCGGTTTCCCCTGGCGCGCAGGGACGAAGAACGACCGGCGTCTCAGCGCAAACCCCTGATAGATAAACAGCGGCGTGGCCGGTTGAAGTAAAGAACCCCAAGGTGCCGTAGGGTTCTTCGAGGAGCAGCATTGCGGAAGAACCCGCGAAGGCGGAGCACGCCATCAGCAGCGTGATAACGACTGCCGCAGCGCGGCTCAGGAATCCGATACGACATAAACCCATACCAATGGCTCTTCCGCCTAACCTGCTTACTAAGAACCCTTTAGCGAAAGATTAGTTGCGTGTTTACGAAAAAACCAGTTACGGAAGTTCAAAACCAACGCGGCAGATCATAGCGAAGATATGGCGAAGCTTATTCCTTATGCGCTGTTCATAACAGCTTGCGTAAGCGCGCCATCGCCCAACGCGCACCGTCAGCCACGGACTCGTCTTCATCAAGAACTAGCTTTTCGAGAAGCGGCAGAAACTGCCGTTTCCCGCTGTTGCCCATCGCGATTACGGTATTGCGGCGGAGACCGGAACGCTTGGCGCGCCGGATCGGAGAACCGCGGAACGTCTCCCGAAATTCCTCGACAGACATTTCTGCCAGCCACTCGAGAGCTGGATTCACTAAACCTTCCCGTGGAGAGAATTCGGGCGCATTTGTTGCAGGGGCTTTGCGGTTCCACGGACAAACATCCTGGCAGATATCGCAGCCGAAAAGGTGGCGTCCCATACCGGCCCGCAGCTCCTCAGGGACCGAGCCACGCTTCTCAATCGTGAGGTAGGAGATGCAGCGGTTCGAATCGAGTTGGTAGGGAGCGAGAATCGCGTCCGTGGGGCAGGCCTCGATGCATCGCGTGCAGGTCCCGCAGCGGTCAGGCGCAGGTACATCGGGCGTTAATTCGAGCGACGTCAGAATCACGCCAAGAAAAAGCCACGAACCGATCTTCTGATTGATGATGCATGTGTTCTTCCCGATCCAGCCGACGCCCGCGTATTTCGCAAAGACACGCTCGACAATGGGCCCCGTGTCGACGTAGCTACGGGTGATCAATCGCGTCTCTGATTCGGCCACTGTGTCATGCAGAGCGACTTCGACCTGCTGGAGGCGCCGTAGCACGGCTTCGTGATAATCCTCGCGGCTCCAGGCATAGCGGGAGATCCATCCGCGGCCCGGATCCTGCACTTCAGTCGAGTACGGTTGATCGATGTTGTAATTGATAGCGCAGACGACAATACTCCGGGCCCAGGGGGCTACACGGGAGAGTGACGCTCGTTTGAGTGAGCCCTGTTCGTCGCGGGCTTCCATGTACTTCATGTCACCAGCGTATCCAGCGGCAATCCACTCCGGGAAGGCCTGCAGTTCAGGGGAATCTGCGGCCGTAGCAATGCCTGCAAGCTCGAATCCGGCCTGCTCGGCGGCCCGCTTCACAATGGATTCAATTTGGAGGATGGAACTGGCCAACCGATTACCTCTGAGGAAGCGGCGTAGAGGGGAAAGTTACACGCCGAGCTTTTTTACTTCCTCGTTATAGTACTTGCGGTAGAGAATGTCCCATTCCTGCGAGCCTTCGAGAATGGTTCGCTTCTGGGAGTCGATCTTTTGACGGGCTGCGAGATCGATCTTCGCTTCCTGATTGAACAAATCTTCGAGAATCTTTCGGGTTTCCTGGCGGATGGTGTTCGGGTCTTCGATGAACTCCACCTCGTCCAACTCCTTGAGCACGTCGGCGACGGCGCGGGCCAGAACGTTCACTTTGTCGCGGCTGAGTCTCACAGCACCGCCTTGTACTTGCGCACGAGTTCGGTCTTCACCTTGCGGAACATCTCCTGATAGTTAGCGCCGGTGTTGCGCATCTCGTCCGAGTAGGCCTCAAGAATGACTCTGACTTCGTCATTGATGCGGTCTTCGAGGGAGAGTTCCTCAAGCAGTGCGGCATGCACGCGCTCGGTCACGGCAGGGACGGCCGAGGTCTCGATAAGTTTGCCTGCTATCAGTTTTTTGGTAACTTCGCGGGCCAAATAGCCCACATATTCCTTGGAAAGAAGCATGTATGGGTTGAAAGTGCTGCGTGCAACTCTTTTGTTTTGAATTATGGAGTGTAACACAGGCCGCCGCGGAGGCGCAGCAGGATGGGCTGCGCCTGGCGGATGGCAGAAGAGACTCGCTATGGTTGGGGCGGCTATCTTCCCAGAGTCGCAATCATTGTTTCGAGGATCGCGGCAAGCAGAAATGCAAACACGAAGTAGGTAGCAACGCGGCTGGCGAATTATCTTCCCGGATTTCCGACATAGTTCCTCGCAGGGGTTGAGTTGGGGAACTTCCCTTCCCACAGGTCCACGGAGCGGGATCATACACTGTCGGCAGTTCGGCACAAGTCGCGGCTGGTATCACTGCACCTGGGGCCCGGACTGGTCGCGCAGCGTATAGATAAACTGTTTGATCTCGTGGCGCTCCTGCTCTTGTTTCTGCGCCGATTCCTTAGCCAATTGGCCATAGAGACGCAGTTCCTCTTTCGCCTTTTCGGAGTCCCCGATTTGCCGGTACGCCTGCGCCAGACGATAGTGCGCCTCTTCCATTTGAGAATCGATGTCGAGCGCCTTTCGATAATCGGAAATCGCCTCGCTATACGCGCCCTGCTCGAAGTGCAAGATTCCCAATTGGAGTGCGGCCGCAGCGTGCTTCGGGTTGATCTGGATCGCAGTCTTCAAGAGAAATTCCACTCGCCCGATATCGTGCTTCTGTGGCGCGGCGTTCCGCTGCTTCCAGAGTCCTACAGCGTAGTAGTAGTTCGCGTCGGCGTTCTGCGGCTGTAGCGTGAGGAAGCGATGCAGTCTTTCGATCAGGTCGTTGGAAGGAGCGATCTCGGCCTGTTCAATTTCGCCAAGGAACAGGTAAGGAATCGTGGCGTTCGGGTTCAGATCCGAGGCCCGGCAAGTCCGATCGACCGCTTCGTCGTAAGCACCGCGAGCAAAATAGGCAGCGCCGAGTCCGAGTAGCATGCGCGCGGAGTCGGGAAACAGGCGGTTTCCTTTCGAGAAGACTTGCGCCGCCGGTTCGGGCGCATGATGCAACAGTAACTCCGCGCCCCAATCGAACAGGTGCGATTCGCTGGGAACCAACTCGGCGGCGCGCTGGTAGTGCCGGACGGCTTCCAGGGAGTCTCCGAGCTTTTCGTCGACATCCCCGAGAAGGTGATGCAGATCCGCTTGATCGTGAGTTGCGAGCAGTTTCGTTGCTTGATCTCGGGACATGACGTAGTTGCCAGCTTGTGCGTACGCGAGCGCCAGGTCATAAGCATTTTCGTAATTTGCAGAGTCTTTAACAGCGGCGCGCTCCAGAAATGGAATGGCCTCGCGAGCCCTGCCGCTGGCAATAAGCAGTTGGCCCAGCTGATGGTTGGCGCCGAAGTCGGTCGGTTGGCGCTCTGCGAGCTCCCTGAGCGACTTTTCGCGAGCTGCGTCGGCTGGCGCTTTAACCGTTGGCTCTCCCAGAGAGACCGTGTCTTTCGCCAGCGAATTCCGCGTGCGCACAACCGTGTCGGAACCATGCCCTCCGAGATTCGTGGTGTCGGTGACGCCGGCCACCGTGAATTGAGGCTGATCGAAGAATTGAGGAGTGGAAGTCGCTGATCCCTGGCCTTGCACAAGTCCGATCGTTAGGTCGACGGTCTTCGATTCGTGTGGTCTCAGGAATACCGACGGGATTTCTGTATCCGTGTATCCGTTCTTCGACGCCCGGAGAACATACAGGCCATCGAGCAATCCGCGAAAACTGTAGTTCCCCTGCGAATCGGTCTGGCCATTGAATCTGTCGGCGGAGCCTTTCCTCTGCAAGAGGACGGCGGTTTGCGCGACCGGTTTTCCGTCGGCATCGCGAATGATCCCGTGCAAACTTGCGGGTTCCGCAGACTGTTGCCCGGCTCCATTTAGCGAAGCCAGCAAAAGGGCAAAGCTCACCAGTTTGAGTAGCGTGAAGGAATTGAAGATGAGCCGGGGCCAGTACAAACAGGTCATGAGGACTTTAGTCCAGGGATCCGGCGAGCGGATCTCTCTCGCCGAGGATTCTAGACGCTGCGAAACCCGCTGGGCAACGGTCAAAGCCGGCAGAAGCATATGTCGCTGCTCCACCGCCCTCAATATGATTTTATCCCTTGGTCGACTGGACCCTTAATCGCAGGGTGATTGGGCACCATGCGGCGCGATGTGGCCCGCACAGATCGCAGAGCTGTCGTCAACACCGTCCAGCACCGTATCGCCGCGTCGGTGCGCCTTCCGGGTGGCGTTGAGGGGAATCGCTTTAATGATCTTGTAGTCCTGATATTCGATCGAGAGGGTCGCCTTGCCTCCAAGCCTGATAAAGCTTTCGGTGTGGTTCTCGGCTGGAAGCCAGAAATCGTCTACTTTCACATAACGGTGCGCGATGCCGGTCTTCTTGATCCACATCGAAGGATTCTTGGCCGGCTCACCTTCGATCCGCACCACGGCAAAGTCCTTGGCGTCTACCCAGATTGTCCCGCGATACAGAAACTTGTTCTTCGTCTTGGGCAATAGTTTCAGGACATATTGGGCGCCGTCGGCTTTGGTGTCGTATCCCGTCAGTTCGAAGTCGTAGTTCTGCCGGGTCAGCGCTGTGTCGTGACGATTCTCCCCTTTGAGTGCTTCCTGCTCGCCTTCCAGCAGCTTTTTGAATACGTGGTCGATGACAAACTTCGAACCGGTCTGCGACTGGACAGTGAACTCTTTGGAGTTCGGCGCGCGGAAACTGACCTTTACGACCATCTCCGCGTCCTTGTCACTGGGAAAGCCACGATACTGCATTCGGTAAATGCGTTTTCCTTCGAATTGCTCCAAAGCTGCGGCTCGCTGTGCGTTTCTTTGCTCCAGGTTCGCGAGGACTTGTTCCAAACTGAGCGGCGTGGGTCGCGTCGCGGGTGCAACGTTCTGCTGGGCGGTCCCCGCACAGGGTACGAAAACAAGACTCAGAACAATCGGGAGTACCCGGACTAAATTCACTGGCATTGGCCTCGACTCGTCACAGAGACTTTGATGCCGCGGGTACATCAGGTGCTGCCACAATAAGTGTGCTCAGGGGGAAACCGTAGACCGGACTGATCCCTCAGAAGCCGCTTTCCGGTATAGATTAAGAAACCCGCTTCTAGTGTACGTGAGGGCGTACGTTTGGCAACTGCGCGGAAGTGCACCAATTTCCAGGCCAGTGCCAGCGGGCAGGACGCACTCCTGCTAAGATTCGGGGCATGCCGTTGCGGCCAGTTCCGCAGCCGAAGATGAGTTCGGCATGCTCGGGGCAACGCGAAACAGCGAGAAAGGAATGGCGAGTCCTCCTACCAGCTACGAATCGACGGCAGAGTTGCTGACGGACGAATTTCAGCGTTCGTATCACACCCGTCCGTCGATCTTCCGGGCGCCGGGACGCGTCAACCTGATTGGTGAGCACACGGATTACAACGACGGGTTCGTGATGCCGGCCGCGATCGGCTTCTATACCTGGATCGCGGCCAGCATACGCCCAGATCGCATTCTCCATGTTCGCTCCGGCGAGTTCCACGAGACGGTCGATTTATCTCTTGATTCCCTGGCTGGTCCGCCTCGTAAACATTGGAGTGACTTCGTGCGCGGGGTCGCCGCGGTTCTCGAAAGCAGAGGCGTTCACTTGTCGGGGGCCAACCTGATCATTCAAGGCCAGGTTCCGATGGGAGCGGGATTGAGTTCCTCGGCATCGTTGGAAGTGGCAACGGGATTGGCTCTGCTGGCCACGTCCCAGGCCGAGGTGCCGCAACTGGAACTGGTAAAGATCTGTCAGAGCGCTGAGCACGAATATGTTGGCACGCGCTGCGGCATCATGGACCAGTTTATCGCCGTGTTTGCCAGTTCCGGACACGCCCTCTTGCTTGACTGCCGTTCGCTCGACTACCAATCGCTCTCGATTCCCGACGATGCCCGGCTGGTGATTTGCAACAGCATGGTGAAGCACGAATTGGCGAGCGGGGAGTATAACCGCCGACGCGCGGAGTGTGAAGCCGGAGTCAAGGTCTTCCGAAAGGGTTCGCCCACCGTGCAAGCGCTGCGCGATGTCACGCTGGCGGATCTCGCAAACCATGAAAAGGAATTAACGGAGGTGGTCTATCGCCGCTGCCGTCACGTGATCAGCGAGAACCAGCGAGTGCTGGATGCGGCAGAGGCCCTCCGCGCCAGCGACCTGGACCGCTTTGGGCGACTCATGTACGAATCGCACCGCAGCCTGCAGCAAGACTATGAGGTCAGCTGTCATGAACTCGATCTGCTGGTTGAAATCGCCTCATCCGGCGGAGGCGTTTATGGGTCGCGTATGACAGGTGGAGGATTTGGAGGCTGCACCATCACGCTCGTCCGCGCAAATGCAGTCGGCGCCTTCCAGGAGAAGATCACTCAGGCATATAAAGCGAAGACTGGAATCACGCCGGATCTCTACGTATGCTCAGCCGCCCAAGGCGCCGCACCGTGGCGATAGTTGTCAGGAGCCGCGAGCGTCTTTATTTCACCTTTGCTTCGATCCCAGAAGAAATGGATCGAATGAGCTCGCGAACGTCCTCCTCCACTACTTGTGTCCGCTGGTACTCACGCCCTTGAGCTTTGCCTAGCGATAAACGCGCATTCCGATGCTGCATCGGGCTGTTTGCCGGAGTAGCAAGCCCGACGTGGATTTCAGTGACGCCGGTCTTTTCAATAATGGTCCGAGCATTGTGGATTCCGATTCTGCCGCCGGCCATGATCGTGATGCGGTCACGCGCCGCCTGGACAAGCCGTGCGACCGTCTCCAATCCCTGTAAGCACTCTTGCTCACCGCCCGATGTAAGGAGCCGCTCCGCGCCCGTGGCGCAGACGTCTTCGAGTGCCCGAAACAGATCCGCCGACATGTCGAAAGCCCGATGAAATGTAACCGAGAGCGGCCGCGCCAACTCCACCAGTTGTCGGGTTCGTCCAACGTCGACGTTGGCATCGGCCTGCAAGATGCCCAGGACCACACCATCTGCGCCGTTAACCTTTGCGATCTCAATGTCGCGCCGCATGCACTCAAATTCTTCATCGGAGTAGAAGAAATCACCGGGCCGTGGACGTATGATCACGTGAACAGCGATAGAGACTCTTGACCGCACCACACCGAGCAGGCCAATGCTGGGAGTTACGCCGCCTTCCAGCAGGTCACTGCAAAGCTCGACCCGCTGAGCTCCACCGCGTTCCGCCGCCACAGCGGACGCAACCGAATCGACGCACACTTCGACAACGATTTGTTTTGCCATGACTGGTCAAAAGGCCCGCGACACTGGTCTTGCAGAAGAGTCCTTCGAATTGAACAGCTGGAATTCACGGATGTGCGCCTCTGCCGACGAAGACAGGATATGCAACCGTACGCGCGAAGCAGTGACGGGCGCGAAGTGATCGATACGCTTGTGTCCGATCGCCTGTCCTCGGGTGACCGCGATCCACTTCCCTTCCTGGAAAACCTCGACCGCATATAGCTGAACCCCCTGTCCGCTGTTCAGCCATTCCATTGTCAATGCGTGGTCGAAGGTGACAGGATGATCGAACCGCACTTCGAGAACGGCATGATGCGAACCAGTCGGCGCCGACCAAAACGTGTCGGGCTCGCCATCGAGCGCCAGTTCCTCCTCCGCGCCGGTCTTTAGGTGTTTGGTTACGAGATTGTTGCCATATCTCGCGCGGATCGCGTCGCCAAACTCCTTAAGCCGCTGCACATCCGCATCCGGGATCAATCCGCGTTGATCGGGCGCGATGCCGAGAACAAGTTGACCACCATGTCCCACGGTTTGCTCGTATGTGGTCAGCAGTTCCGACACGCTCTTCAGACTTGCCTCATCATCGGGATGCCAGAACCAGTGATTCTTACGCAGCGGCGTGTCTGCCTCAACCGGGCGCCACCGTAGATATCCATGCCGGTCGATGACGTTCCAGTTCTCGTACGGGATGACGCCGTCTTCATTTCCCACCCAGCGAATGTCGCCATACTCAAAAAGCGCCATATCCGCGAATACGAGCGTGTTCGGCTGCAACATTCGCAACTCCTCGATGATGCGAGGAAAGTTGTAGACGTGACCACCGCTGCCGGCGCCGTCGAGCCAGAACTCCTCGAGTTGACCATAGTTCTGCGCTAATTCGTCCAGTTCGGACGTATAGTACTTGTCGTACTCGACGGAGTTGCTGTACCTCGGCTCGTGACGATCCCAGGGAGACAGATACACCCCAAACTTCATTCCATACTTCCTCGCCGCTCGTTCCACTTTGCCAACGACGTCGCCTCTCCCGTTCTCGAACGGGCTGCTCTTTACGCTGTAATCCGTTTGTGCAGTCGGCCAGAGGCAAAATCCATCATGATGTTTGGCAACGAAGATCACGTACCTGATCCCAGCAGCGCGCAGTGCCTGCATCCACTGGTCCGGATCGAAGTGTGTCGGATTAAATGCCTTTGGATCGGCGGTACCATCTCCCCATTCGCGATCCAGGAAAGTGTTCGGACCAAAATGGATAATTGCGCCCATCTCCAGGTCTTGCCACTCCAACTGCTGTGGAGTGGGCTTCAAGTCGACCGCGTTCTGGGCTAAGGCAGGAGCGAATACGATCAGCGTCAAAAGCGAGTAACGCAGAATGTGCATGGACCGCATGCCAAAAAGATTAGCATTTTCGTGGTATGTAACAGGCTCTGACGGCGAAAGTCCTGCGTGTGGCCGTACAAACCACCACGAGGTCACCTCATCGCTTCGTGTTCAGCTAGCGAGTTGAAGAACTGCTTTCTGGCGAAAGCGGGCCGGGACAGTTACCGCGCAGCACGACTCTCCTATTCAACAACGGCTTTCAAGGCTTGAGGCTTGGCTGCGGCGGGTGCATCCGCGACAACGTACAGTTCTTTCTCGCCACTCTTGTTTTCGCAAAGTTCGGCAATGCTAAACCTGTTCGGAGCGCCAAGCTTTCGAAGTATGCTATGGACGTGGTTCTTCACTGTCTGTTCCGAGAGGTTTAGCCTCAGAGCTATTTCCTTATTAGTGAGTCTCTGGCGCAAGAGTTCCACCGTTTCCTGCTGCCTTCGGCTAAGGCCTGAGTCAGATCCCCATTGAATCGCCCGCGGTGCCGCTGGTTGTTGCCCGACACTGCGAAACAGAACCATACAAAGAGATGGGGGACAAACCGCCCTTCCAGCCGCAACACCACGGATCGCGGATGCTACCTCAAGAGCGGAGGCATTTTTCAGCACATATCCCACAACTCCTGCGCGAACGGCGCCCAGAAAGGTTTCTTCGTCCGGAGCCATGTCGACCATCACGATTCGCAGAGTTCGGATCGCTGTTCGAAGAGTGGAGATCAGAGTCGGCCGGGAAGACTCCAGGCCGCTCGAATCCATAAGGATGATTTGGGGACGAGCGGCGATGATCTCGCGATGTACGCTCGAAGAATATCCATTCGCCCCAACCACACGAACTTCGCTCCTCTTGCCGAGGAGCCGAATAAGAGCCTCACGTAACAGCCGATTTTCGGCCAGGAGGTACACATCAGCACGCTTCCGCATAACGCCCCCTTCTTGCACAGCGGAAGGGCATCGACGCACCCCCTCGAACGCGCCAAAGCCTCTGTCTTAAATGTTTATCACGCATGAAAAGCAAAGCACGCAGGGAACTGCGGCTCAGCATCCCACGCAACGCCACAACGAACACCTCGCGAGAGGTGTGGGGGATCCTACTACTACTCAGAACGAGCAAGAACATATTCTTGCAGAAAGTGGCTACAAAACAGTTAAGAATCTCAGGAGTTAAACCCACCTCCCAACACCAGTCATCCTCTCGTGGCAGGTGTTCTGGAACCGTCGCCCTTTCCGGGCCATGATTGTACCCTAGGCAGCCAAGCTAAAGTCAAATACATGCTTACTTGGATGGAATGGTGTGCTGCTCAATCACAAAAGTTGCCCATTCCCCGCTCTTTTCGTACAAATTCGGTACCTTCGCGGTTCCTAGGTTTACGGCCGTAGTACCAAGAAGAGCTAGCGATCTTATGAATAGCTCCGATTTGAATCCTGCCCGCCCGCGGCGCTGAATCCAATTCTTTGGGGAAGAGGATTTTGACTCTCTGAGCACCGACAAAGCAACCAGAGAGTGGTCTTTCGTGTCCGGCTCGCCACAGAACCGTGTCGTGTAGATGTCACGGACATTCATCGCAGCAGACTTCGCCCTTGACTCCCTCTATTCCTTCTTTCGCGATTATGGGAGTCATGACTAGCCCTGCCACCGGGTCAGCCCACCACCAGCCCACAGTCGCGTTCAGCAGAAGACCAACGAGCAGAATCGCTGAGAGGTACACGCAGAAGTCAGTTTGTTTGGCGTCTGCTCTCATTGCCGCACTGCCGAGTACCTTGCCCACCCTCTTTTTTGCACGAGAAAGAATCGGCATGACCACAAGCGATACGCAAGCCAAGACGATCCCCGGAATACTATGCTCAGGAGCTTTTCTGCCTATCAGGTCAGAAACTGCTTCGTATGCGATGTACGCCGCCAAAGCCAGAAAACAAACCCCGACTATTCTGATGCTCAGTCGCTCGTTTTGTTCTCGCTTCGGCACGTCGGCATCAACAGACATTCTCCACAACAGCGTGGCACCAGATGCGACTTCGATGAAGCTGTCGATGCCGAAACCCACAAGAGAGATGCTGCCTGCAAACGCCCCAGCAATGACGGCCACCAGGCCTTCCAGGCTGTTCCACACAATCGTAAAATATTCCAGCCGCTTTCCGCGCTTGGCAATGGCTTGGCGGTTCGTATCGGCGATCATTGTCACAGCACAAGCATACCGCCTCAACTGAAGCGCAGAGAGAAAGTGGAAGATTTGTTAACTGGACCCAAATTGTGGAAATCCACAAAATGGCATCCTTGCTAATCCAATGAGCTGCTGGGAATAGATGGTCGGTCGTAGAGGGCGATTTTCGAACTTTTCTGCTGATGCCAGGCGGCTCTGAGTCTATTTTTCAGCAGTTTACAACCTGAATCTTGGCTTTCACCGAAAACAATGAGTGTTATGGGGATTTTTCACTCGTTGACGCCTTTTCAACTTTCAGGCATATCCGCCGGTCTATTCAGTTCGTAATGCCTGAATTGGATCGATGCGCGACGCTCTCCACGCCGGAATCAGGCAGGCCAGCACTGCGACAGCCATCAGCATCGCCGCTGCGCCCGCAAACGCCGCCGGATCGAGCGGCTGGGTTCCATAGAGCATTGATCGCAGCAGTTGCGTGGCCAGAGCGCTGGCAGCGACGCCAAAAATCAGTCCGATAAGCGCAGGGCGCAGCCCTTCGAAAAGAACAAACCGCAGGATCTGTGATCGCTGCGCGCCCACCGCGATGCGAAGACCGATATCGGGCGTCCGCTGCGTTGTCAGGTAGGAGAGCACTCCATACAGCCCCACTGCCGCCAACAGAAGCGACAGGGCCGCAAAGGCCAGCACCAGATTGGCCGCGAACCCCTGACTGGCCGACGTCTTGCCAAGAATCTGGTCCATGGTCAGGGCGTTGTAGACGGGCAGCTCCGGCTCGAGCGCCGAGATCTGTCGCTGGATGGGCATCGAAATCGTCAGCGGATCGGCGGAAGTGTAGGCCACGATCGTCGCCTCCGAAGTCCGATCGGGAATGCCCGACAGGATAGGGAAGTACATCGTCGGCTGAATCGGCTTGGTAGTGTCACTGACCGTGTCGCCGACTTCGCCAAGGATCTCGTAGACTTCCGGCTTGGTATCCCAGTCCACGCGGACATGCTTGCCGACCGGGTCGTCGCCCGGGAGGTACTGATCGACGAACGTCTTGCTCACAACAATGTAGTGATCGTTGCTGAGCCGCTCGTGTTCCGTGAAGACGCGGCCGCGCAGCAGTGGAATCTGCATCACGCTGAAGTACTGCGGATCGGCAGTGAAAATGACGGCTTCGTACTGAAGGCTGTAGCTGGGTGCGGGCCGCTCCAGGATGCTGAATACCCGGCCAAATGAGAAGCCCGCCCCCGGTGGAACGGAAACCAATCCCGCGCCGCGCACGCCAGGCAGGCGTCGCAGTCGCTCGAGCAATGCCTCGTGGAAGCGCACGACCTTTTCGCGCGTATCGTACTGGATTTCGGGCAGGCCGAATTTCATAGTGATCACGTGGTCGATGCGGCACCCGAGATCGGTTGTGCGTAGATGCAGGAAGCTCTTGAAGAGCAGGCCGGCCGAGATCAACAGGGCAACCGTAAGGGCGATTTCCACTGTCAGCATCGTCTTGCGCAGCCGCGCCCGGGAGGCGCTGCCGCCCATCGTTCGCGAGGAATCTCTCAGCCCGGAAAGCAGCCCTTTTCCGGTGGACGAAATTGCGGGCACAAGGCCAGCCAGGAGTGCCGCGGCTGCTACGAGCGCCAGCGTAAACGTGAGGACCCATCCATCGACATGCACGGACTCGGCGCGGGGTAGATTGCGCCAGTGCGCCGCGAGCCAGTAAGTGGAAGCCAGCGACAGCAGCAGGCCTAGTGCTCCGCCGGCCAGACAGATGAGCAAACTCTCTGTCATCTGCTCGCAGATGAGAACAACACGGCTGCCGCCCAGCGCACCGCGCACCGCAACCTCCCTGCGCCGGGTAGCCGACCTCGCCACCAGCAGATTGGTGAGGTTCAGGCAGGCAATCAGGAGCATGCAGCCCACCGCGCCCAGCAGCACCAGCAGAGGCGTGCGCACATTCTTCGCGAGGTCGTCGATCATTGGCCGGGACCACACGTCTTCAGCTACAGGCTTCGACGCATTGGCGAGGTGGATCTGATACTGCAGCGCACTCACCTCGCGGGTCGCCGCCGCTGCGCTCACACCCGGCTTGAGTCGTGCCACCACCATGCTCTGGTGGTCGGCGTGCCCGTAGTTGCCCGGCGAGTACGAGAAGGTCTGCGCATACGGCAGCCAGAATTGAATCTTGGCATCGGGATACGTAAACCAGCTCGGCAGCACGCCAATGACTGTAGTTGGTTTCGTGTCCAGATGAACCTGCTTGCCGATGATCGACGGATCGCCGGCAAAGCGGCGCTGAAAGATGCTCCAGGTCAGCAGCACAACGGGCTGCCCTTCCGGCTGGTCTTCAGCGTCAGTAAAGGTCCGCCCCAAAACCGGCGACACGCCGAGCAGGGGAAAGAGATTGGCCGAACCTGCGGCGCTCTGCACAACCTCAGGTAGCTCACTCTGCACGCCGGAGATGATGCCTCCGTATGCGCGCATGGCGGCCATGTCTTCAAAGCCGTGGCTCTGCGCGCGCCAGTCGCGGTAGTCGCCGGCGGCGACGGTACTAAACCCATCCCCGCGTTCGTCGTGGCGAAAATGATCGAAGAGCATCACCAGCCTGCCGGGATCGCGAAACGGCAGGGGCCGCAGAAGCACAGCACGCACAATGGTGAACAGCGATGTGGTTGCGCCGATACCGAGCGCCATCACGAGCACCGATACGATCGAGAAACTCGGCGAGCGCCACAACGTGCGCACGCCATATTTAAGGTTGCGCAGCAATCGCTCGAGCCAGTTCCAGGTCCACACGGCCCGCGTCTGCTCACGTATCACAGTAGGGTTTCCGAAAGCGCGCACGGCGGCAAAACGGGCCTCTTCCGCGGACAACCCGATCTCCTGTTGTTCCTCTTCTTCCAGTTCAAGGTCAGACTGGAGTTCTCGCGCCAGGTCCTCATCCCGATTCTTCCACTGCCACCATCGCATATCAGCTCTCCTCGGCCGCAGGCCACATCACGCGACCCACCGCGTCCGCCATCTGCTTCCACTGCGATTCTTCGACCACAAGCTGCTTCTTGCCTTTATCCGTCAACCGGTAGTACTTGAACTCGCGGTTGCGGTCCGGCGCCGTCTCCCATTTGGACACCACCCACCCTCTCTTCTCCAGCCGATGCAAGGCGGGATAAAGAGAACCATGCTGCATCTGCAGAAACTCATTCGTGGCCCTCTGAATATGCTTGCCGATCTGATGTCCGTGCGCCGGCCCATACAGAAGCGTTTTCAGGATCATCATGTCCAGCGTTCCCTGCAGAACGGCACTGCGTTGCTTCGACTCTTTCGGCATAGAAGACGCTCTACCCTCAATGAGGCCGATGGTAGCCATTCGACTATCAATTCGTCAAGATATGTGTTGTGAAATGACGAGAACAGGCGATTTCACGTTTTGACCGGCGGGTGGCCCATTCAAGCCCGCTTTTGGCTTGAGTGGGGCAGTGCGACCGAAAAGCCCGAAACGCAGTTTATGTGCTTGTGAGCGACCCGACACATAGGTAACAGATCGTACCGGACACATAGGTTACACTTTCTCGCTTTTTGGGGAGGAAGTGGATGCCGTGGAAGGAGTGTTCG
>Ga0209698_10002345_pt1 | contig 21517 bp, 23 predicted proteins | sample LitLauG_LLR_2012_FD_187203 | JGI IMG/M metagenome (GOLD analysis project Ga0209698, IMG submission 187203) | Freshwater sediment microbial communities from Pennsylvania, USA - Little Laurel Run_MetaG_LLR_2012 (SPAdes) (version 2) | ecosystem: Environmental > Aquatic > Freshwater > Creek >...
TCAACACAAAAGGCGCTTACTTCACAATTCAAAAGGCAATTCCCTACCTGAACGACGGCGCCTCGATCATCCTGAATACCAGCGTCGTGGATGCGCAGGGCAGCCCCAACACCAGCGCTTATGCCGGCACCAAAGCGGCGTTGCGTTCCTTCGCGCGCACGGCCGCAGCAGAGTTGGTGGATCGTGGGATTCGCGTGAACACCGTAGCCCCTGGGCCAATCGTAACTCCGATATTCGGAAAGACGGGATTGCCGCAGGAAGCGGTCGACGATTTTGCGAAGAGCGTTCTGACAAAAGTTCCCATGAAGCGGTTTGGCCAGCCGGAAGAAGTGGCCGGCGCGGTGGCGTTTCTTGCATCGCAGGACGCTTCGTATATTACCGGCGTAGAAATCAATGTGGATGGCGGAATGGGGCAAATCTAATCTCTTGCGTCCTTTGAGGTTCCAGACTGGAACCTCAAAAAAGCGGTCCTGAATGAATGAGAAGAGGCGGGCGAAAGCTCGCCTCTTTTTTTTCTGGCGGACTTCATTTGGCGCCGCCGGAGGGATCTGAGGATGATGCGGAATTCACGTCGAGAAACCATTTGTGCGTGGTGTCACCCGGAGCGTAGCAGTTGCCGTCGGGGGCGTACTTCGCGGGGCAACGAGCGGTGTATTCTTTGCGGCGCGGGGATTGCGCGAATTGCCACACCGCTGCGCTCTCGATGCCGCTCTCTGATGGAGCGGGAGGATTTTCTGAAAATGTGCAACCGGGTGACGGCGGACACGCATCGTTGTACACCCAAATGACGGTTTCACGTGTTGCGGCATGGCTGCGGATGTCTTCGGCGGTGGTGATCGTGACGCCGGGCTCTTCGCTCACAGGCATGCCGGAACAATAGACTCCAGGGAGAAAGCCTCGGTGCTTTAATTCATCTGACCAGGCGCGGAGAAAGGTGTGATAGGTGGCGGGAAGGCGGCCGCCTTCTTCGATGTCCAGAAAAATGATAGCGCCAGCGGCGAAGCCTTCTTCTTTGGCGGATGCAGCGGCAGCAGTGGCGTTTTGAGTTCCCTTTCGGGCAGCGGCAGTTTCACTTTTTAATTCGCGGCTGTCGGGTCCGCGGTACAAAAGCAAAAAACCAAGACCTTGAGAGCGAAGAAGCTCGCGCTTCCCTTTCCAGGTATTTCGTTTTTCGCCGGGCGGTGGGCTGAGCCAGTAGCTCACGAAAAAGAAACTTTTGCGCAAGATGGGGAGACTCGCATCGCCTGGATAGATGTTGCGATCGAAGCCGAGATAGGAATGCGATTGGTCCGACGCCATATGGGTGCTTGGCGCCGACGTGAACAGGACAGCAGAAAAACTTAACGCAGAGAGGCAGAGGGCGCTGAGAAGAAAGAATTTCATGACTAGCCTTCGCGGAGTTTGTGGCCGGTGAGGTTGCCGAGGCCATCGTAGGCGGCATATTTGTAAAGTTCGCTGAGCGTCGGATAGTTGAAAACCTGCTCGATGAACTCGTCAATCGTCAATCCTGCATCCAGCACCATCATTCCGATGTGGATCAGCTCTGTCGCATTTTCTCCGATGATGCTCATGCCCAGAAGCTTTTTGTCTGCTCGCGAAAAAATCAATTTGAGCATTCCGGCGGTGTCGCCCGCGATGTGGCCCCGAGCATTGTTTTCATAGAGCGCCCGCCCGACCGCATACTCGATCTTCTTTTCCTTGCAGGACTCTTCCGTCTCTCCTGCGGCAGAGATTTCAGGAATCGTGTAGATGCCCATCGGAAGCATGGATGCCACTCTCTGTTTATACTTGAACCCGAACGCGTGACAAACCGCCACTCGTCCCTGCTCCATGGAAGTCGAAGCCAGAGCCGGAAAGCCAATCACGTCTCCTGCCGCATAAATGTGCCGCACAACTGTCCGGTAATTCTCGTCGACCGAAATGTAACCTCGGTCGCTTAAGGATAGCCCGGCTTTCTCCAATCCCAATCCTTCCACGGCCGCGCGCCGGCCGGCCGCGAATAGCGCCGTCTCCGTCTCAAGAACTTTCCCGCTTTTCATCGCCAGCTTGACTCCGCTGCTTGAATTCTGGGTCTTCACCGGGCGCTCGTTCAGCCAGAACTGCATCCCAAGTTCCGCCAGCCGGTCGCGAAGTCGCTCCGAAATCTCCGCGTCCAGGAACGGTAGCAGGCGATCCCGCCCGTCGACCAGCGTCACCTTAACCCCAAGCGCCATAAATATGGACGCGTACTCGCAGCCGATAACTCCGCCTCCGATCACCGCCAAACTCTTCGGGATGCGCTTCATTTGCAGAAAAGTGTCCGAATCAAAAGTGTGCACGTCATCAAACGCAATTTCTGCCGGACGGTTGGGCTTCGATCCTGTGCTGATCAGAATCACTTCTCCTCGCAGCCGCCTGGTACCGCTCTTGCTCACCACTTCGACTGTATGAGCATCTTCAAATGCGGCTTCGCCCCGAATCAGCTCAATCTTGTGCAGCTCCAGATTCTTTAGGATGCGCCGCCGTTCCATCTCAACGACCTGGCGCTCATGGTGCATGAAGTCATGCACTGTCAGATTCTCTTTCAAGGAGTAGTCGATCCCGTACAGCCCGCGTTGCTTCAATCCGGAAAAATAGAGCGCGCATTCCCGGAGCGTCTTGCTGGGCACGGTGCCGGTGTTGATGCAACTTCCGCCGACGTACTCAGCCCGCTCAATAATCGCCACACGCTTCCCGAAATAGGCGGCTTGCGCGCCGGCTTTTTCACCTGCCGGCCCGCAACCAATGGCTACAAGATCAAAATTCTCGCTGTTCTGCACCAGGACCTCCGCGCAGTCCGATCCAAAAACTCCTGAATTCCCTCATCCAGCCGACCGTCAGCTTCACACGCATTCTAGTGGAACCAGCTCAATCTATCTCAACTGGCAGCGAATTTTGTGCCGAAAAGTATCTCGTCTCACAGTGCTCGGTGATCTGAGTCACAGACGCTTTTCTCGAGATTGGCCACGATGGCTTATACAAGATTTGTCCGCTCAATGGCATCGAGGGATAGCAAGGGGCGGAACTGGGATTGCAAATGGCCAAGAATCTCGCAGATTCGCACGGAATCGGAATCGCGCAAGAAAGCGGGGCCGGTCGCATTGCTCCCCTGGAAAGCTCTTTCCAATCGCGTGCTCGGTCATTTGGCCAAGAGACTGGATGGAATCGCCGCGCAGGAGCGGGATTCCGAGGGAGGCACATATGGCTCAATTAATAAGACCGGAAGAACAATTGGAATCAACTGGAAAGGTTTCGCTGACCAGAATCTTGGTGACAACTGATTTTACGCCTGAATCTGACCATGCTTTGGATTACGCGATTTCATTGGCCCGCCGCTACAACTCCAGGATTTACTTGGCTCATGTCATCAGCCCTGACCCTTTCTTCTATTCCGAACCGGCTCTCGCTGCCACCACCTACGAAAAAGTTCGGCAGGCCGCTGAGCTGGGCATCGCCAGCATCCTGGCCTCTGGGAAACTCCGCGGCATTTCTCATGAAGTCTTCTTGCAAGAAGGAAATGTCTGGCCAGCTCTGGAAGAGCTCATGAAGAAGCATGAAATTGAACTGGTCGTAACTGGAACGCATTCTCGTGGCACGGTCCAGAAACTGCTTCTCGGCTCCATCGCCGAAGAAATCTTTCGCCAAGCCGATTGCCCAGTTCTCACCCTTGGTCCGCAGGCGCACCCTGCGCCCGGGCCGGGAGTGGAATACAAGAACATCCTCTTCGCAACCGATTTTGGGGCCGGAGCGAAAAAAGCTGCCGCCTATGCATTCTCATTGGCTCAGGAGCATGCCTCTCGGCTCCATTTGCTGCATGTCATTGAGGAGCCTGCTGCTTTTTCCGAGGACAGCATCCGCCGCCAGAAGGACGCGATGATCGAACGATTGAGGCAACTGATTCCTGACGGCGCAGAGTGCTGGTGCAAAACCGAATTGCGCGCTTGTTATGGCGAGCCAACTGAAGAAATCCTCATGCACGCCCGGGAATACAACGCTGATTTAATCGTTATGGGAGCAAAAATCAGATCCAATCTTGCGGGGCACTTCCCTGTAACCATCGCCCATAACGTCGTGACCAAGGCGACTTGCCCCCTGTTGACGGTTCGCGGGTAACGATCGCCTGGCGCCGAGCTCGTTCCGATGAATTCCTGATAGTTTGGGAGTGGAACCCTCCCCTGGGTCTGCATCCCATCAACAGGACAATGAGCGGCACTGCTCACCCCACGAGGGGTGGCAGTGCCGCTACTTTTTTCATCCCACTTTTAGAATCTTTCCTTCCGGCCAAATCTATCAAATCAGGGTGCTACCAGACTGGTTCCCAAGTTGTGCGTCTAGCTGCCCCGCGACCAACAGATCCTGAATTCATCAATATTCGCCAACGCAACCCAGTTGCCACACAGACTCGCACGCCGCGGGCACACCGATGTCGTCCAATTTAACAAATCCATCAGCCTATTTCCCAAACAGTTTCATGTTGCTTGCACAAAATAGCCGAGCGTCATCCGACAACCGCACATCCTCACTCCCTTGTGTCCAAAATTGCCGCGCTGCGTCGCGTGCGGACTCCCAAACATCCAACGTATTCGCAGCGACGTGCGGCAACATGAATTCGCGCGGTGGCACTTGCCCATCGCCCGTGGGCGCATACAGCATTGAGACTTGGTCGAATGCCGGAGCTAGGCGCAAACCAGAGCCTTCTGCAAAGAACAGCACGTTGTACTGATGTCGATCCGTGTTTGCGATAAGTGCTCCAAACGCATCAAGCCAGCATAGCCGCCGGGCATCTTCATCACTCAAACGCCCCGCCTCTTTGAGTGCCACGGCCGCGCGTGCCCACGAGTCCGCGAGATCGTCGTGAACAGCCGCAAGACTTATGACTGCAATCCTCCCGCGCATCCCTAGGCGATCAAATCGCTCGCTCTCCAGAAACCAATAATCAGGCGTTTCGATGCCGTTTGTATGCGCCGTCGGAATGCCATGTGACGCTACAACTTGCAAGGCAATTCCTTCTAGGATCAGCAGATCGCACCGGCGCCTGGCGGCCATGTCCCCTATTCCTCCCCGGCCAGCAAATTTGACGAGCATATGATGGTTGCCAACTAGCGCGCAGAATTTGGGTCGCTCTCCCCCTGCCGAGGAACCCGGCGGATGTCCTGCGATGGTGGCCTCTGCAAGAGCGGGGTAATCGTCGCGGCTTCTGGAAATGGGCTCAATCCCCTGCCATCGAGCGAATGATTCTTCGCCAACAACCAAATTGCCCGGTAAGTCTTCTCCCCGTCGAGACATCGCGAGCAAAATGTGATGATCAGACCAGTCCGATAATCGGGGCGGTAACCTGAGATCGGCATGGGCGGCTGCGAAATGTCGGCCCAAGAAGCCTGAAGGGCGAGCGTCAGCCAATTCAGCAGGAAGCCCACTCACAACTGTGCCCATGGGCATCCAGGCCGTCTGATGAGCGGCAAGTGTAATGAGTTCTCCTGCAGAGACTGCTGCGCCAGATTCGGTTATTCGGAACAGGGGAAACCGTGGACCTTCCAGATTCGGCCAGGCCTGACGCAAGCCGTATTGCGTCGCCCTGCCTTGACCAATCCGCAGGATCTCCGGTCCAGCTTCTCTCACCATGCGCATAAGCGTCGAGGCTGATACGCCTAGTCGCTCCCGGAGGTCAGGGGCGGACAATACGCCACGGTTCAGTTCGCCAATAACGCCGCTAGTCATGAAATGATAATACACCAGAATATTCTCGCCTTTCTCCTTTATTTTAAAGTATTTAGATTGAGATGCGAGACGATTAGTGAAATGATTTATGAAGCGATTTATGCCATGATTCCCATCTATGAAAGCACCTTGACATCCAAGTCACATTCCGATGCAAGTTATTTATTTTCAATGGTTTACATATTGCGCCAGCAGGTCTGGAACATGCTGCGAAGCTGCGTACTTTTCCCGCAGTGCCGGTTTCCAACAACGAACAAAATCCGTGCAAGGTGATGTTTGCATTCTCTCCTCCGTCCGCCCGGTTACGATCCCCTTGCCGCTTTCTCAAGATCGCCGTGCTCGAATGCCGACGCCATCCTGTTGATTTCGGCGCCCTTGATGCCCATTTGCTTGGCGACCAAGCGCCATTTCGAAACCGCGCGGCCCGTTTGTTTGGCGATTTTCCGGGCGGCTGAAGCGTCGAGTTCAAAATATTCGGCAACTTCCATCGCAAGGTCGAGCGATGCCGTGCCGTCGTCCTCGTTGATAGTGGTGGCCAGAACGCGCGGCTTGATATCGACCGGAACTGGATTGAGATCGTACGCCGGCGAGAGCCGCCAGCCATCGGGCCCTTCGTACAAAAAGCCGTGATTGCGCAGATGATCGTCGGTGTTCGAGATCATGATGTTGAAGACGATGCGCCGCCAGAGCGCTTCCATGTCGCGCTTGGGCGCTGCGCCGTACCGGCGAAGGACATCTACGATTTCGAGATAGCTACGCGGCTGGTTATCTTTCGCACCGAGCATGCTCATGGCGGAGAGGAAAGGAATGCGTTGAGCATCTTTTCTATCGAAACGCTGCAGGATGAGCACCGGCTTCTTCCCGATTTTCTCGACGCGCCTGGATGCCACGTTTATTCCCGATTTCTCGGCCAGGTCCAGGGCGACTGTTTCCCAAAGCACGGTGTTGACCTCATCGTCCTTGCGCGGAAATTTCGCGATGGCAAGCCGGCCGTCTTTTTCCCGCACCGAGGCCTTCGGACGGGCGCCGCCCAGGGAAGAGCCCGGCGCCAACAGCAGTCGAAGGTCTTCATCCGTTTCGTCCTCGTCGATCACGCGCTGCGCGGCCGACAGCAATTTGGGAAGTTCGACAAGCGGCGGCACGCGCCCGGCGTCCGATTCCCTCAGAAACGGCCCACCCTGTTCCGCCTTAAAGCGCAGAGCACCCGCCCGCGTCTGGTCGTCGACAAGAAGAAGATAGTCAATTTCGAAAAGCGTTCGCGGCGCTTGCTTTTCACGATCGGCCCGCCGCCGCTCCATGCGCCGCATGAGCGCCCGTCCCCAACGATCCGGCGCTGAATCGCCGATGGCACCGAACATTGGAATGTCGTCCGCCGTGTGAAATGGGCCGGGGCCAACCTTAAGCGCAGGCTCCAGAGAAAAGCTGAGCGGATTTTGCAGCCATGCGGGATCGTACTCGAATGACGCGCTTTCTTTCTTCTGACGCGCGCGCGCCCACAACCGACCCACCAGGTGTGGCGTGCCGTCGAGATCGACATAGGTAAGAACGCTTTTTTCCATTACAGCCCGCCCCATGGCTTGCCCTTCTTGTGGCGAATCCGAAGCGGCAGTTGCTCTTCCTCCAGCCGCAGGCCGACGCTGTCGTTTGCCGGGTCGGCAAGCTGGGCTATTTTTTCGACAAGTCCCAGGACGAAGAGCACCTTGGCGTATGTACCGGTCAGGACGCCCGGATCGCCCTTCTCCACCTTTAGCCAGGTTGTTTTGCTGATCGAAGCCCGTTCCGCAGCAACGGCCACGGGAATGCGCCGCCGCCGGCGCGCATCGCGGATGTCTTGGCCCAGCTTGCGCAAAGCCCGGACCACGGGCAGTGGGAGGTCACCGCCGGGCCGGCTGGCTTTGGCTCTTTGTCTCATTGTAAGGTCCGGAGTTATGGTCTTTATGTGACTTATGGTACAGAAGTATGGTCCTTAAGTCAAGGGAGATAAAAGCAACTTTTCAGGTCAAAACACGAATGCACATTGTCTGCCCGCCCCTGCTCGGCAGACTTGAAGGGCGGACGAGCGATTTACATCCTCATTGAAGAAGCACCATCCAGTAACTCATCCAGTTTCAACGAGAAACAATGGTGCCCGGGGTGGGAGTCGAACCCACATGAGGAAAAATCCCCGGAGGATTTTAAGTCCTCAGCGTCTGCCATTCCGCCACCCGGGCGCTGGCACTACAAACTTAACGAATCGAAAGACTTAGCGCAACCTACGATTTGAGCTCCCAATTTCCCAATGACCGCGGTGTCGGTAGTGGTGTCGGTTGGCGCCTCCGTGGGGGCGTCCAACCGCTCCACGGCGGCGAGCGTGTGCTTCGGCGCAAGATGCGAATATCGCACGGTCATGCCAATGGTCTTGTGACCGAGAAGCTCCTGCACCGTGCGAATGTCCACTCCGGCCATTACTAGGCGACTCGCGAAGGTATGACGCAGACAGTGCCAGCTAAAGTTAGCGATCTTCGCATCTTTGAGGACAGACTCAAACCAACGCCGAGGCTCGCGCGCCCCTCCACATACGAGTTCTGAGGCCAGATACAGCTTGCGGAGAGTTTCGAGTGCTTTAACGGCTGCCTGATTCAGCGGGACGTGCCTCATGGTGCCGTTCTTAGTGCGCGGGATAGTAAGAGTGCGCCGCAAAAGAGAGGTGTCCTCCCAGAGTAACCCGTACTGTTCGCTTAGGCGAAGACCGGTATTCAGCGCGAGGTCAAACTCGGGCATACGTTCAGCGCACTTTTCTTGGATTGACTTGCGCAGCGCGGTCTCTTCGTCGGCGGACAAAAATCTAATGCGAGCATTGTCCTCAAGCCTATGCGGAACAAGCCGAGCAGGATTCTCCTTCACCTTGCCATTGCGAATTGCAAGCCTGTAGGTGAGCGAAAGCAGAGCACGATACCTGTTGGGCGTAGCCGAAGCCCATTCCTGTTTCTGAAACTGCCTCTCAATGTCCTGAGCTGAAATGGATTCGGCGGGATAGTCGCGAAACCAATCGAGTAAGACTTCCATGCGGCCAGCGTCGCAGCGATAACTTGTGCCCGCTTTGTGAACCTTCGAGTAGGTCAGGGCATCGCGGGCAATCTCAGCAAATGTCACGGTCGCGCGACGGAGCCTTTCTGGAAGTTTCTTCCCTTCCAGTGCTTCCACCTTGCGCTTACGGTAGAGATCAATCGCCATCCCCTTTGTGCCTGCCTTCTCACGGCGGAAACGGCCCTGAGCGTCGATGAAACGAATCCACCAGATGTCGGAGCCAGGAACCTTTTCAAATACGCCGCGTAAGTTTTTGCTCTTTCTCTTAGTAGCTTTGAATCCAGGGAGTCCGAGAGTCTCAGTTTCCATTGCGAGTCTCCTTCCTCGTGCGGGGACGCCCGCCGAGCTTACCATTTCGCCGCGAGGAGCGCGTCTTGCGCGGAGAACGCGCGGAACCTCGACACGCCGGGCAAAAGCAAACGAGCGGCGCACCGTGAATCCGGCACTTGAGTTGGATCGCCATATCCACAAAATAACCTAACGTGCTGGGATTGTCAACGAAAATTGCGTCTGCTACAATCCGGGCATGGCCGCACGCGGGCGCACCACGCTCACAGTTCAGCTTTTCGTCATGCACCCAATTCGCAAAGGGTTGGAAGTCGGAGCCAGTATTTACATACAGCTCGCGGCAGAGCTAGCCGTCGATCTCAAAGCGCGCCTATTACGCTGCGCAGACATAAAGCAATGCTTCCGCGATGGCAAAGAACTGCTCAGCTGGCTTAGCCATCCAAGGTCACAGCAGGAGCTAGATGAGCTTGACGCGAGTGTTCTCAGCCACATTGTCCAAGCGGAAATGCGGCCGCAGCTAAAGCTCAAATTTGCATCTCACGTGGGTAGGCCGGGGCGGGGAAGGCCAACGGAAACGAAATTCTTGGCCGTCCTTGCGCTGGAGGCGAAGCTGGCACGTCCAGAAGTCAAATGGAAACAGATTACAGGGTTTGTTTGTCAGTGCGGAAAGCTCGAACATAATGACTGTTGTGTTGAAAACCTGGAGGCCCAAGTGAGGCGGCTCAGGGCACTCTTGCGCAGGACTGGCCTCGCACGCCTCATCATCGCCAACGCAAAACCGCCGCTCTTAAAACGCAACCTCCAAGAATTGATCGGTGAGGGGCGATAAGTTCTCCTCCGATCCGCCCAGAGTCACTCCGACAAAAATCCTCGCATTTATGTTGCTTGTGCGTCCCCGCGCTCATAGTCAATCCTGTGTGCGGAGGCGTATGAAGATGACCAACGCAAAACTTTTGATGTCGAAGAGAGAAGTTGCCAGCGCGCTTAGTGTAAGCGTCCGGACTGTCGAGAATCTAATCGCCCGCAAGGAGCTTGTCGTGCGGAAGATTGGACGTCGAACACTCGTTCCCGCAACCGCGCTGGAGTCATTTGTCAGGCGGAATCACGAGACCCAACCGCGTGTAGCAACGGCGGGGCTAGCAAATAGCGAAGGACTGTAACAAAGTCGAGGCTTTGACGCAGATGCTCAGGTCAAGGAACGGCTTACTAAGCACTAAAAGACCTAGAGTTCGATTGGAGTTGAGCGAGGAGCCTAGTCCGCAGGATCAATCCTAATGCTGGAGATAAAGCCAATGGCGGCTGATAAAATGCAGAACGGGCCAGAATCCAATCCCGAAACCCAGCCCTTGCAGGGGCGCGTGCCTCCTGGCTCGGCACTCCCCTCCGTCACCCGAATCCAGAATGTGCGGGCTAGAGGCCTGTCTGTCAGGCGGCCCGCTGTCCATTCACCAGAACGGCACGTTAATCCGGCAGAGCGGCCAGCCGGTGGAAATGAACCACCTCCGCCTTCGCATTTCGAAGCCCAACCTAGCAGCGCGTCCCCTGATTTTTTTGAGCGCAATGTAGAGCCTCGGCGAGAGATCATAGAGGGACTCTTGCGAGAGGGACAGATTATGGCAATTGGCAGCCCATATGGAGTGGGCAAATCGCCTCTCCTTCAGGATCTGACCGTTTGCAGGATTGGAGGGATTCCCTGGTGTGGACGCAGGGTCGAACAGGGACCGGTTATACTCTTTGATTTCGAAAGTTCCGGACCTGCATATAGAAAAGGGATTCGCAACATATGCAGTCGCTACAACGTTCCTATGCCCAAAGTTCCACAAGAACTAGACGCCTATCTTTTCAACGATGATGCAACTTCTCCGCCAACGGCTAGGCTGCTAAACGCTGTGGCGACCTATATTATCGCTGAGCGTATCGCCCTACTGGAAGCTGCGCTTGCTTCCAAGCCGAACGCGCTAATAGTCATTGACCCCTCTGAGATGCTGTTCAGAATTGATACGGGGAAGAAAGTAATGATTCTGGCCTTGTATAAAGAGTTGAGGCTTCTGATTTCTAAATTTCCTACCGCCGCTTTCTTGCTGGTTTTCAATATGCGAAAAAAGGATCGCAAGAGCCAAAGTTCACCAAACTTGCTTAGTGAGCCGCGGGATTGGCTGGAAGATGTGTGCGGCACGCTCGATATCATGAACAGGTCTGATGTCCGCCTGGGGATGGATTTCCACGGTGAAGATGTGAGGGTGATAAACGGAGTGCGCCGCTCGGAGGACATGCATCCCCTCATGGTTCGGGAGGTCGGCAATGCCCCCGACACTCTGGCCGGCTTCGAGCTCTGCCCACCTGAACAGCTCGCCCTAAAGTTCAGCTTCACCCCCGCCCTACTGACACACTGGCTAGCTCTGCCCCTCGAGTTCAAGTTCGAACAAATCGCAGGCGTGACTGTGCCTCGCGCTAGCTTGTATAGGCTTCTCCAGCGCGCAAAGTCTCTAGGCGTGATCGAAGAGAGGAATGGCGTTTGGAGGAAGATGGCTAGAGCTGATGTACTCAGTTAACTCTACTAGCGGGTAAAGTGAAACCCGATCCTGAACCGTCAAACAACTCTTTTCTCTTCTTACGGATAGCCTGCGTGACTAGGTTTCACTATGCATGAAACCGAGATGAAACATGAAACCAAAAATATAGGTTTCATGTTTCAAGACAGTTTCACAGGTTTTACAACGTCTAAAGTCATAGCAATATTACTATTTAGTATGAGAAAAGCCCCAGATTCCACGATTCCCCCTATCTGCCAAGAGCTAGAGTTGCTTATTGTCGAACCCCGGCCTGGGACTGAGCGGGAATAATTACCCACACCACAAGCACGAGGCCGGTCAGGGCCGCAAACTCCAGGAGTACCATGTCGTGATTTACCCCCACATCTACATAGATATCTTGGGTTAACTTCGGAGGAGCCCATAGCGGCGCATAGCCTAAGCCAACGTTCGAAGCCACAACGGGGTTTATTCTTAACAGCTTCTCTCCCCGCCAAGGGACCCATGTGAAGATGCATACTGCCGCGAGACCGTAGATTGCCAACACTGCGCGTCTAGTAAGACTCATTTCGTTTCCCTCACAGGACTGACTTATTGCAGCATCTCGCATCTTTACTATTCCAAAATTAGAAACTCACTTCCTCTGTTCCGGCCATCGATGAGCCGAAAGGCAATGCTTCAGGTGATCTTGAGCACAATCGCGAGAAACACCGCGGCGATTCCCAAGAAGAAGGGCAGCACCGGACTCGGTCGACGAAAGAGGTACGCGGCCAGGAGTAGAGGTGGAATAGGGAGAAGGAGGGCTTGCCACCAGGGTTTCGAGCCAAAGCCGATTGTCAGCTCCACCACGACGCCGACCATTGCCACTCCGCTAACAATCAGCGACATGAAACATGAAAGGATTTAGAAATAAGGGTGGAGCTGCGAGAACCGACCTCGGATCGTCATTTAAGTCTTGCGTGTAGACTGCCGCAATTTGGATAAGTCCGAAGCCGTAGAAGAAAAGTATGTTCGCTCGGCTGTTTCGCCATGGAATCCAGATAAAGAAGTAAGCGATGGAAATCGCGAAGAGGAATAGTATCCCGTGGCGCACAGAAACAGCAAAAGAGTTTCTCGGAGCACCAGCGAGGGCTTCGACTGTCTTGACTTGGTGCGGGTTTGATTGCATAAACCCTCTGCCAGTGACTCAACAAGCGTCCGAATCAACGGCATCGTTTCCTGGATATCGCATTTACTACTTGTCTGTCGTCGCTGTGTCTGTAGACGATTCGGAATCGTACTTACAAACTGGCGGCCATGCAACAAGTTCTATTGGCCTTAGGAATGCGGATGCGACAGCTACGGGCGAAGCAGAAACTTAGTCAGGAAGCCTTTGCTGACCATTGCGGCCTACACCGCACTGCGATGAGTCTTATTGAGCGTGGCAAGAGAGTCCCCAGCTTGCGAACACTTCTTACAATCTCCAGCGGGTTTGGGATCTCGCTTAGTGAATTGTTGCGTGGGGTTGATAGGGGCGTCCCTGCTAAGAAGCGGCAGCACTAGTTCGTTTCATGATGATCCCCTTCAGCACGCCCTTGGCGAGAGGATTCGCGGCCTACCGGAGCAAGCTGGTCTGAGCCAGGAAGATAGGATTTTCAGCGCGTCATCGGCAGCAGATCGAGGCGGGCCGTCCGATCACAGTCCGTACCCTTCTCCGAATCTGTTCAGTGTTCAAACGCCCGGTGTATCAAGTCGTCCGTGGACTGGATAAGGGAATGTACTCAAAGTAGGCGGAAGCTATCCGGCGGAGTTGACTGGATTCTTCCCCCGCTCCCTTGCCACTCCGTTGCCACTCCATTGTCACTCCGTGCTTTTCCCCCGGGTAGCACGGGAGCGTGTTCCGCTGGGGCTCGTTGGAGGGATAGGAGATGGGCTCAGTGTTGATCTTCGGCGGGGGTGGGAAATGGGATCATTGGATCAAAATGACTCCCGCAGCGATTTCCTGGCCTCCGAATCGCCTATATGTTAACTCTCTGGGCAATTATTTCGCATCGATCGTCGCATCACTACCCAAGGGAGTTATCTTTACTCATCTGTTTATAGAACTGCTAGCGAACATCTGCACTCGCAACAGTTTGGACGAAGGAGGGGCCCAGCCGATATGGCCAGCCTTATTTTGAAAGTTCATGGGCCGATTAAGGTTCCGTTCTATACCGGCAAAGGGGGTAGGACTATAACGGACGAGAATGTTGCAGAGTTCTGGGAGACAAATCCAAAGTATGCACACCGCAAAGGTTGCTATGTCTTTGGGATTCGAGCAGGCAAAGGGAACACCCCAGGTTACGTTGGGAAGGCAACTAAGAGTTTCAAGCAGGAAGTTTTCAGCGGACACAAACTCAGCCGCTATCACCAATTTCTCGTCGAGTACGCGAGAGGAACACCGGTGTTTTTCTTTTTGGCGGCGCCAGTGAAAAAGGGTAAACCCAACGACAAGAAAATTAGCGCAATAGAGAGATATCTGATCAATCTAGGAATTACAGCAAATCCAGACCTATTGAACGAACGAGATACAAAAACACCTGATTGGGGAATCAAGGGAGTGGTACGCGGTGGGAAGGGCAAATCGACAAAAGGAACGAAGTCTTTTCGATTGATGATGGGAATCAATTAGGCATCAAGAGAGGGAGGCTGGCCCATCTGTCGTCTTACTGGCCAGTTGATTCGATGAGACACCTCAACATCCCACTTGAACGACTCCAATGATGATATATCTGATAGATTATAGACAATGAAAATTAACCTCATTGCTTGGCAATCGTGAGTGCGTGCCAGGCTGCGCGACATGGTGGTCTACCCGGGTCGACGTAAGGAGCTTAGATAGCGGCGCTGGCGGGAGTGTCCAAAGGTCATGGCTACCAATCAGGCCAATCCGGCATCGGCTCCTCTAACCGATGCGGTCATCGCTGCTCTTGCGCGCCTAGTGGACGATTCCCAGTCGTCGACTGGAAGTCGTCAGCCGAGCCATTCAGAAATCGAGGACCAGTTCCGAAGGGCAGACTTGATGCAGGCTGATCCAAACTTGGCCGGACGCCCTATCGGCAAGGCCAAGCGAGTTCGTGGCGCATTACATTGGGCGATCGAGAACGACATGGGGAAGGGTGAAAGGCTTGTGTACCTCCTTGTCGCCCTTGTCCGCGGTGTCGGTGGATTCCGCGAGGGTTCCAGCAACTACGTCGGTGCTGACGCCATTCAGGACCTGCGAGAAGCATTTGCCAGTGAGGGGTTCAATCTAGCAGAGACCGGTCAATTGCTGCCAGTAGTACTCGATACACTTACGGGCCAGAAGTTAACGGAGGCGCTGAAGGCGTACGTGCGACGCGCCCGACGTGGCGTCCTCGACGCAGCCCTTGTCACCGGCACGGGCAAAGACCTTGTTGAGGCAGTTGCTTCTCATGTTTTGTTTGAGCGCTTCGGCAACTACTCTGAGAACGCAAATTTCCCCATGCTGGTCGGGCAGGCCTTCGCGGCAGTGGGACTGTGCGCACTGAAGAAGCCCAACCTCACTGCACAAGAACAGATGGACTTAGCCCTATTCGAGTTGGCTTGTGCTGTTAACCGACTCCGAAATCGACAGGGTACTGGGCACGGGCGACCCTTTCTTCCAACCGTTACGCAGTCGCAGTCACGGACGGCAGTGCAGAGCATGGGACTCGTCGCCGCGCGATTGCTAGATGCTCTATCGTGAGCGGGCGGCTGGCCCACCTGGCCTATTCCGAATTTGAATGCTAGTCTTTCGTGAGGAAGTCAGCATGGCTAACAGGGACAGCAACCCTCGCACCCCTCCGATGCCAGAGCACCAACCATCTCTCGGTCGGAGCGGTGAGACTCACCCTGATAGGCCTCTCTGCTTTGTTGCATATCCTTCATCGCCAGCCGATCGCGCAGAATCGATTGAGCAAGCCATCCAAGAGCTTCACGCTGGTGGCGTGGTCGACATCATAGGTTGGAAGAACCTCACCGTTGGTGGCCGCGTGGTGATCAGCGCGATCTGCGATGAGATCAAGAACCGGCAGATGTTCATCGCAGACGTCACCTCTCTGAATCCGAACGTATTGTTTGAGCTTGGATATGCAATCGCGCATAGGAAGCGAGTATGGCTTTTACTCAATCCGATTATTGAGCGTACGAAAGTGGAGTTCGATCGATTCCAGTTGCTTACGACCGTGGGATACGCAAGCTACAACAATAGCCGCGACATCGTGGCCAAGTTCTACCGCGAAGAGCCTTACAACAAGCTTCATCAAAGTCTTTACGAAGAATTATTGCGGGCGGCAGGACCATCCAGCAAGAAAGATGCATTGCTGTACCTCCGATGTGATGTGGACACCGAAGCTTCAATGCGAATCGCTAGGCGTGTCTCATCAGGGCCGATACCGTCCGTAATTGACGACCCGCAAGAAGTCCGCATTCAGCCTTTGGCGTGGTATGTCCAGCAAGTCACTTCTGCCTTCGCGATCGTGTGCCACTTCCTTCCCACCACATACCAAGGCTGGGAACTGCACAATGCCAAGCACGCTCTGGTCGCTGGTCTGGCGCACGGCCTAGCGAAGCCTTTGCTGATGCTCGCCCATGAGCCCTATGCATCGCCGCTTGACTACCGAGATCTGCTGCGCAAACACCAGACGGCAGCGGCCGCCGTGTCTATTTTCGCTGATTGGTCATTGCCATACGTAGAGGGGCACGAGAAACGTAAGACGCAAGCAGCCGCTTACAGAGTTGAAGAACGAGCGCAGTTGCAGCTGCGCGACATCACGATCGGTGAACCAGTCGCCGAATTTGAGTCTGATTCTATTCCCGATTATTACGTGTCGACTGCTGCCTACACCGAAACTCTACGCTCGAAGTATTCGCTTGTCGTCGGCCGGAAAGGTACTGGCAAGACGGCGACACTGTACGCGCTCACCGAAGAGCTGCGGGCCGATCCCCGAAATCATGTGTGCGTCATCAAGCCTGTCGGATATGAACTTGAAGGTCTGATGAGCATTCTCCGGGAAGAGCTCTCACGGGCGGAGAAAGGCTACATGGTCGAAAGCTTCTGGAAATTCCTTGTGTATACGGAATTAACCAAGAGCGTCTACGACCAACTACTCGGGAAACCCAACTACTATGTGCGGACTCCAGCAGAAGCAGCATTGTCAGAGTTTATCGAGCAGCACCAGTCCCTAATAGTCCCTGAGTTTTCGATTCGTCTAGAGACAGCCGTAGCCAGTCTTCAGGACGTGCCACATGCGCTACAGAAAGAGGGCAGACGATTCAGAATAAGTGAGTTACTTCACAACGAAATGCTTGCGCGCCTTCGTGTGCTGCTTGGCGAAGTCCTGAAGACTAAGGCAAAAGTGACAATACTAGTCGACAATCTGGACAAGGCATGGAACACCAATGGCAACTTGCCCCTGCTCAGCGAACTCCTCTTCGGTCTGCTAAGTGTTAGCCGACGAGTGGCTGAGGAGTTCTGGCGCGATGCTTCGGGTCGTGCAGCAGTGAACCTATTTTTTGCGTTGTTCCTGCGAAGTGACATCTACGCTGCCATGCTACAGTTCGCCAAGGAGCGAGACAAACTACCTGCCCGACTGATGATTTGGAGCGATCCAGAACTATTGAAGAGGGTTATCGAAGCGCGGTTCATGAAATCTGGAGCAGATCTCAAATTTCCTCGTGAGGTTTGGGAGCGATATTTCGTTCCGGCCGTGGGGGGAATCCCTACTTGGGAATATATCGGCCATCGCATTCTTCCCAGACCTCGCGATCTGATTTATCTCACAAAGTCGGCTCTCCAGTTCGCAGTCAATCGGGGCCGAACTCAGGTAGAAGAGAAGGATTTCACTGATGCAGAGAGGCAGTATTCGCGGTTTGCACTCGATGCACTGATAGTCGAAGCAGGAGTAAGAATCTCAAGCGTCGAAGATCTGTTGCTTCACTTTGTTCAATCATCCGAGATCATTACCGAAAACGAGATTTCAGCAAGGCTGGTCGCTGCCAATGTAGCCAGCAAGCTGGAGGACGTGATCAGAGTGTTCGTTGAGTTGACGTTCGTTGGTTTCGAGGTAGCTCCCAATCGTTTCGAGTTCCTGTACGACGAGCAAGACGAGCGAAAATTCTCAATCATGGCGCGAAAAACGGCGGATGAAACTACGGACGGAGTTAGGCGGTTTCGGATACATCCGGCTTTCCACGCATTCCTTGAGATAGAACCGCACAGCGCAACGGCGCCGGGCCAGATGATCATCAACCTTTAATTGAGTGGCCAGGCGGCTGATTAATCTATTGACAAGTATACGACTCTATTTGGTCTGGACTCTGCGAACCCCTCAGTCTCTTTTCTTTGGCGTTGCTTGGCCAATCGTACCTGAGTCGCTCGCTCTGTGGGATGCCTGCCCTCCAATAAATATTGCCTCTGCACCGCCAGCCCCCCACGCTTGGCATGCATGGAACGCCCCCAAGCGGACGTGGGCGGATTGAGCGCTAATCGCTTAGCCTGTCCCACTAGGATGGCAAATCGCCAGGGCGGTAAGTTACGCTCCCAGCGAGTGACGAACTTTTGCAACCACCAATAAGCCACGTATTGAGTCTCCCTGGGCAAGTCTTGAAAGTAGCCTTTAGGATTGCGTCCACGGTACTTTTCGAGGGTGAAGATTCTCATCGAGTTGAACTCCACCTTTTAGATACCACTCTTGGACCATTGATGAGTGAGATTTCACACTGTGTCCAAAAATACTGTTTCGTGCTCACTCACCCCGAACCTACGAGGCCACTTCGCGCTATCGTTTTCGCACCCGTTTGAGGCGTTAGAGCGCTTCTAAAAGGCACAAGCTGGCCGCGCAGGTACCCAAGCCGCTGCAGTAAAAGCTTGGAATCCAATCAAACAACCAAACTGGCTGGACGATAAAGCTTACGTCCAACAAATTCATCCGCGCCTTGCCGATATGACAGTCTCAACTATCGCTCTGACTCTTGGCGTTTCGTTGCCCTACGCTTCGGACATTCGCGCGGGTCAAAAGCGACCGCATCCGACACTGGATGAGCCTTGCGCGGCTCGTGGACCTGTCGAGAGAATGAAAACAGCAATTCTGCAAATCAAATTATATCAAGAGAAATTGATGAAAATTCGAGTTTGGCCCAAATCGCTGGGTCGGAAATGTTGCTTCGGCGTCGTCTCATCGTTGTATTTAGAGCTCGCATAAGTTTCGGGGCAGAGTCTTGGAATCCTTCCAGTAACTCGATGAGCCGCACGAGCGCCCGGTCAGCCTTCTCGACCTGAGAAGTCTTTATCAGAACAGATGGACACTTCGACCCCTGCCGGGAAGATGGTGTTCACCGTTCTAGGGGCAGTAGCGGAGTTGGAGCGTAGCCTGATCGTGGAGCGGGTTCGAGCTGGTCTTAGGAACGCACGGGCCAAGGGGAAGAGGCTAGGCAGGCCGCGTGTTGTGGTGGATGCCGCGAAGATTGCCAGCCTGCGAACGTCCGGTGCATCCTGGCAAACGATCACCCGTCAGCTTGGAATCAGCGCCGGTACAGCAAAGCGCGCCTTCTATACCCTGTCCAAAAACCCCTCGCGCTCTGTTTCCGTAACAGATTGATTCTGCGAGGCAGTTTTCCTCTCGTTCAACTTGTCCACAAACAGATGTTTTTGGTCGCGAGTTCGGGGCCACGAAACTTACTCAGGGTCGGACCGGCGACCGGCGCGAAGGCTACTACTTACGAGGCGAAAAATCGTCGCGAATTGGGCCAATGTCGGAGGCAAAAGCTATGCAATTAGGCCACAGGAGTTTCGTTATGATTCCGTGCGCTGAGCTAGAGGGCAGGTCAAGAATATGAATGCCGTGGAAGTGGAAAGAGTTGAGGGACCCACCCTTTGCATGAAACAAAACGCAAAGGGTGGGCCGCCCAAACTTGCCCGCTCAATTAGGGTGTGCCACCCGCGGTCATCTAATCAGCCTGGTCGCAAGTTTGTCCAAATATATCGTGTTGTCCTTCTTGGGCAAAAGTCGCGTTATAGACAATCTCGTTGTTAATCAAGTGATATGGGAAAAAGACTTCCGCAGAGTAGCCATCTACGTGTTCAATACGCACTTGGATCGCGTCGCTCTTTCGACTTGAATTTGGCAAGTTGACGGCCACGTCGAAGACGATTGCCACAGCCTTGCACTTGTTCGCTCTTGCCATGTTTCGAAATGAACTCTGCAAGATCTGAATTAAATCTTTGGACCGTGGATGATCCGTTTCAGGGTGTTTAGCTCCCACGTCAACAATTTCACCATCCAGTGTCATGTATCCACCGTAAGGATAGAATTCTCCGTATTGTTTCAGCATCCTCTCGGCAAGGGGAAGCACTGCGTTCAGCAGCTTCTCGGACTCTTCTTTTCCATTCATTATTTTATTTTTTCTTGGGTCCCAGATCAGGTCTGCGAACGACCGTTGTTCCTTGCGCAGCGTTATTCGAGACTTGCGTGTCAGTTCCCGTGTGCAATTCGTGCTGTCGTTCACTCTTTCGCGCCGCTTCCTTTTGAATCCTGAGTTGTTTGGTGTTACTAACTCTCTTAGCGTCCTTGATCTCGCCCACTTTCTTTGGTGTTTGGAAGTCTGGAATCGACTTACCCTCAGTACCAACAACTGACTCTGTATTCTTGGCAACACCTAAGTCATTCAGTACCCTAGCTTCGCTGGAGGCTCCTTTTTCAGCATTCTCCAAGATAGTTGAGGTAGCGCGCGATTCTACAGGCCCAGCAAGTTCGCCTTCCCCATCCCCTGCGAGGACGAGTATTGCTGTTACGGCAATCTTGTCGGTGCCCTCCCTACTGAGGTCAGAGTTGCCGGAAGCGGCACCAGCCACGATCTGGCCTATCCCTGTACCCACTTCGTTGACAGTACCTTGGACAAGATTTTGTACGCTCTGAACTACTTTCGAGCCAGCAGTTTCAAGGGCAGCACCTGCCTGTTGTAGTCCATGGACGAAGTGATCCCAGGCGCAGCAATGGCCGTCGAGGTCGGCGAATGATTCGGGGTCGTCGGCGACCATGGAATAGAGATTGAGGGTTTGCGGGTTGGTGAGATTGGCGTAGGGAACAGGAGCGGGGACGGCGGACCAATCGGCGCTGAGCCAGCGGCCGAAACGGTTGGAGTAGTAGCGGGCGCCGAAATCGTCGTTGCCGGTTTCGGTGTCGCGTTCCTTGCCTTCAAACTTGTAATTATTTTGCGGGCAGGTGTTGGTGTAGGAGCGTTCACCTCCATAGGGATAAAAATCCGCGTCATAGCAGACGACGCCAGTATTGGTGGTGGTGACGCGGGAAGTGCCGAGAAGGTCTTCGACGTAATAGATGGGAGTGCCGCCAGCGGGAAGCATGGCGATGCGCTTGCCGCCAAAGAAAATATATTCGGCGGTGGTGTTGCCGGAGGTGTCGGTTTCGGCGAGGATGTCTCCACCGGAGCCGTACCAATAGAGCTTGCCATTGGATTTTGAGACCCGGCGACCGTCGCCGTCGTAGGCGTAGCTGACGCCAGCGGCGGTTTTCATCTGGGATTCGGCGTCCCAGGTGTAGGAGTTATAGCCATCTGCAGTGGTATTTCCTGAGGCATCGTAGGAAAAGCCCGAGAGGTGATTATTTCCATCCGCGGTTTTGGTGAAGCCAACTTCGTAGGTGCAGCCGGTGTATTGCGAGCTGCCTCCCGCGAGGGACTGCAAATTGCCCCAAGGATCAAGATTGTACGTTTCAGCCCAACAATGGCTGGGGCTTGTGGCAAACGTGGAAGTTGTCTGCGCAGAGGTGATGCGGTTGAGCTGGTCGTAGCCGAAGGTTTGGGAACGAGTGGTGTCTAGATTATTGGTGATGGAGTTGACGTGGCCAGCGTTTTTGCCAGAA
>Ga0209698_10002350_pt1 | contig 21504 bp, 22 predicted proteins | sample LitLauG_LLR_2012_FD_187203 | JGI IMG/M metagenome (GOLD analysis project Ga0209698, IMG submission 187203) | Freshwater sediment microbial communities from Pennsylvania, USA - Little Laurel Run_MetaG_LLR_2012 (SPAdes) (version 2) | ecosystem: Environmental > Aquatic > Freshwater > Creek >...
AAGCTTTTCCAGAGTATCCGGACTGAAGTACCACCCCGCAATGCTGGCTTGGACATTCGCATCAGGAGCAAGAAACGCTATGCCTCCCCCGTCAGTCGGTTCGTGCGCAAGATCGAGTTTCCAGGAAGAAGGGTAATCGATACTGTAACGCAAACGCGGATTGCAATACCGTTCGAAGCCGACAGCAGGTTTTCCGCAATCAAGGGAGAGACTTACCGTTTTTCCATCCCAACCCGACTGGTCAGCGGCGCTGCCGGCAGCATTGCCTTGAACCGAGGGAGTTGGAGCCATATCGCCAGAAACAGTGGTTGGGGAAATATCAGCGGTTACCTCCTGCTCATATTGAGTGCCTATATAGAATGTCAAAACGGGCACGACGCCTAGCAGGAAAATGACTGAAAGTAATTTGGAATACCATGTCACCTCGTTCCATTTGATGTTCATGGTTTAAGAGTAGCACGCACGGATAGAACTAAAAACAACCCTCTGTTGAGAGCTGCTTTTAGGAAATTCATCGATGGGTGCCGTCGTAGAGGATGTTCGAACTGTTTTTGAGCTGAAAAATGACGCGACGATTTACATTCCATCCTTATTCCCCACCCTCTCCCTCACTAGTTCGGTGAACTTTTGAACCCTACCTGTGAGTTTCTTTGCATTCCCGTGGCTCAATACTCCCAGATACGACTGGACCGTCTCCTTCTTTCCCCTCTTGTTGCGTATGCCCTGCACCATCCGCCTCTTTGTGGTTGTTCGGAGAACTCGGTGGTCAGGAAAATGGACCCAGCCGAGATAGTCCACTCCCGAGGCGATAGTTTTGATAGAAACCTTCTTCGGATGCAGGCGAAGGCGCAGTCTCTTTTCCAGAAACTCCTGCATTTGCGAAATTAGGCCGAGAAGCCAGTCCCTGTCTCTTGAAAAAATCACGAAGTCATCGGCGTAGCGGATGTAGTATTTTGCCTTGAGCCGATGCTTCACATACTGGTCAAACTCATTCATATAGATATTCACGAGAAGCTGGGAGGTGAGGTTTCCGAGCGGCAGTCCGACACCCTTCTTTGTCGAGGAAAAGCTCCCCACGATTTCGGAGATGAGTGCGAGGATGTTTTTGTCAGGAATGTAATCCCTAATGATTTCGGCGAGTACCGCTTGGTCAACGGAAGCGAAGAACTTTCGGATGTCGCATTTCAGGACCCATGCAGTTTTCGTGTGATTGCAAGACACTTTCCGCGCAAAAGCCCGAAACCTGTCTATTCCCCTGTGCATCCCCTTCCCTTGTCTGCATGAGAACGAATCCGCGGTAAAAACCCTGTCGAAGAAAGGATAGAGCTTCCGATACAGGGCATGGTGGAGCAAGCGGTCCCGCACGCTTGCCTTATGGATGCTTCTCGGCTTTGGGTCCGAGATGTTGAAAGCCTGATACGCCGAATGCTTGTAGGTCTTCTTTGCAAGGTCTTCATGGAGCTCTATGATATTTCGCATCAGGTAGAGCTCGAACTCCTGCACATCCTTTCGGGACCGCTTGCCGCTCAAAAACTCCTGCCACGCGGCGAGGAGGTTTTCGAGCGATATGATATGCTCGTAGCCATGCTTGAATTGAATACGGGTCATACTTTGAAAGCCCCCCCCCCCAACGGCTTTTGCCGCTTTTGCAGAAGGTAAAGGAGGCGTATGTGCTGTGGTACGGATACTATCAGACCTTACCCAAGGCCCACAGGCACTCTCTCGGGCAAAAAATTGATACTTTGTTCGTCGAGATTATGGAAGCGGTGTCCATCGCTAGCTTCCTCCAGCGGGAGGAGAAATCACCCTATGTCCGGCTAGCTATCAGGAAAAACGATACCCTGCGCCTGCTCCTTATGGTCCTTTGGGAAACGAAATCAGTTGATGACAAGAAATACATCGCCCTATCGGTGAAAATCGAGGAGGTGGGACGAATGCTCGGCGGATGGAGCGGACAGCTCGCAAAACAAAACTCTCCCACAAAAGCGGGAGAGAAATGAAAAGAGTTGCGGACCCCCGCAAACCACCAGTTGTCGTTCCACCTGTTGTCGTTGCGGTTGACATTCAAGTTCCGCTCACTGTCGTCGCGGTTGAAAGCGGTCAGTATTGTACAGAGTGCCGTCCGTGCCACCGCCCCTCGAATACTCTTGAGGCTGAATCGTATCCGGCATATCAAATGCCCTAGCACCCTGTACCAAGTATCTTCATTTTTTATGAAGTGTCTGCATGCGCCACCCTATCCGAAACCGTAGTCGCGGATATTCTCGGCGCATGGATACTGGTCTCGGCAGCAGAAAACCTTAATCTTCCGCATATTCGCCTAATACCGCAGGCAATTTTAGCACAGAAAAACCCCGAGCAATCGCGCGGGGTGGAAGTTTGACGCATATCTTCCTAAAGCGTTTGGCGTTTTGTGCCGTCTCAAAGGACAGAGGGCAAAGGGTCTGAAAGAACCAAGACCCAAAGTCCAGAGAGCTACTTGCGGACCCCCGCAAACCACCAGCTGTCGACCCACCCGCGGTCGCCGCGGCGGACACTCAAGCCCCGCTCACCGACGCCGCGGTAGAAAGCGGCATAACACCACTTCCCTTCACTGTCTTTCCAGTGAGTGCTGTTCGGCTTCTCGTCAGCGAACGCAGGGTCGGCTTCGTTCACGGCGGCAAGCGAGTACGGGTCGGCGGGCTTGAGGCCGCGCGCCTCGTACTCCTTCTCCAAATCGTCATCGCTCACATAGCGACCGAGGTTGAAGAAGACGACTTCGGCCTGTTCGCCTTCGCCTTTCGGCATCGCGGCGACAACGGGCTTGTCCGTGTACTGGGCGCGGCCCGTCGCATCAAGAGCTTCCTGCGGAGTGCGAGAGCGAACGACCTGCACAACGCGCACGATGAGATTGCTCACGGCTTCGACGCACTTGCGGAACGGAGCCAAGAGGTCGGTCCCGAGCGTTCTCAAGCCGAGCACATCTTGGACCGGCTTCGTGCCGAACTCCTTGCGATGCTTGCGCAGGGTATTCCGGAAAATATCCGTGGCCTTTTCGATTTGGCCATCGGTCATCGTTTCGTCGGATGGGGTTATGGGATTTCCCATAGCGTCATCCTCCTTTCTGTAAAAGACTATTCTTCTTTGCTAGAGGACACATCACGCTGATGTAGTCATAGCTCGAAGACACCGATGGAATCAGTATCTTCGAGCTATGACTACCGCAACAAGTAGGTATCAAGGAACTTATGATTCAATTATACTATAAATGAATACATATGTCAATCAAAAAATGTCCTTATTTATAGGGTTGATTTATAGGAAGCGACGATGAGAGCGAGAACATAATCGACATCGCTTTCAGGAGTGAGCTTTATCATTCCCTTATAGCCCCATTCATTCGTGGAAACATCCTTGATGATTTTTTGAGTGTCTTCGGGATAACTACTGTCTCGTAAGAGAAGCTGTATCCAAGTTTTTCGGAACTCGAAGCGGGCGAAGCTCTTGGTCGTCCTGTAAGTGATGCCGCTCTTTTGGCCGTCCTTTTCCTCAACAGATGGAAGCTCAAGGATATTGTCTCTCAATACCTGAACAATTTTCTGGACCTCGGGGCTCGCAATCTGCATATGGTACGCGAGATTGTAGACAGTATTCTCCCCTCCCATCTGGGTCGCGTGTTTCTTTTCGGACCGCTCTTTCTCGGGGAACGGGCTGTATTCGTTTTCTATATGCAAAACATTATCGTCATACAGGGCGTAGGTTTTCAATTCGACATTCTCCACGCGCTGAACGGCTGATTTTATGTAGCGGCTAAAACCTTGAGCAACAAGGATAACTCTCGGCTGGTCCCAGCTCACCTCTGCCTTGTCTCCCAGTTTGCTTTTTACGAGCAGGTCAAAGTGCTTTTTGTTCTTGAGAAGCCAGTCGAGATAGAAAAGTCCCTGCGAGAAAACCTCCTCGTTCTCTTTCCATTTGTACTCAATGATGACGGGCGAATTGTTCTCATCAATGCCGAGCGTATCAATCCTTCCATCAGTAGTCGCGTATTCCTTTTCCAGAAAACGGACCCCGAGGATTTCTTCGAGATTTTCTGCAAAGAAGTCCCTCAACTCAAACTCATTCCCGAAGCCATTATGCTTGAGGCCGAGCTGGAGGGCTTTTTTCTTCTCTATTTTGAAAATAGGCATATGAGTTGTTTATCACCCCACCTTACTCTCACTATTATTCAAAGCAAGCTCTGTCTGTTCCGAGAGTTCCTTCGGATTGAAGCGTCCGTGATTTTTCAGTCTCAATAGAGGAACCTTCGCATCCTTGAGAACCCTCTCCACTTCTCCGTCTCGCTCTATGCGGTCTTGCCTCTCGTGAGTTCGGTCATCGAGCTCGATGGCCAGCTTTGGAGCAATATAGCTCTTATCACACAGCACAAAATCAACCGATTTCTGGCTGATGTGCCGGAATGCGGCCATCCAGTTTTGTCCCACGACTTTATTGTCCACGATAGAAGGCAAATGGACCTGCGGGAAGATGTGATACTTCTCGCCCACGGCGAGAACGAGAGCGTCATAGCATTCGTGCTCTGCGCGAGACATAAAGAAATCCTTTTGCTTGTAAGCGTATTTTCGCGCCTCCCCCTCGCCGCTTTGCATAATTTTTGCGAAAACAGCAATCGCTACTATTGCTACGAGCAAAATGATTAGTGCTGTCATCGCTTTTTGAGTTCTTCGAGCAGGCGCACCTGCTCATTCCGAAGCGAGGCGTTGAAGATGATGTGATACTCGAAGTTCTTGTTCTCCTTCTGAAAATCAGCGAAGCCGATTTCTTTTGCCAGCACCTCGTTCGAGAGATTTTCTAGCTTGTTCTTATAGGACCGCTTGTTCGCCTCGTAGTCGGCTTGCTCCTCTCCCCCTTTCGCTTCTACCACTATGTAGCGACCTTTCGATGTCTCAATGAGAAAGTCTGGGAAGTATCGCCCCACCCGCTTCTGTTCTGGGCTCCAATACTCGAAATAGAAGTCCGTTCGGCTCGGGTCCGCGCAGACGCGAGCTCCCGTGAAGTAGACATCCTTGATTGTTTCCTCCTTATCGAGGACGCTTCGCAGATACCTGAACAGGTCCTTCTCGTCTCCGCTATCGAAAGCATACGGATTGATATGGAAACCGATACGGCCGCTCCGTCCCTCAAGTTCCTCCGCCGCTTTATAGACGACAAGGGTATTCCTTCCCTGCTGGACATTGATTTTGAAAGGAAACAGCTTTGTGAGCTCAAGCTCCTCCTCTACCACTTGGGTCTTTTCTTCGTAGCGATAAGCATTTGCCAAGATTTCCTGTATTACGAATGGCAAGAGAGCGGCCGTCTCATTCGCCATCTTCACGAACTCATCCCGCTTTTTTCCGCTGTTAGAAATGATAGCGCCGATTGCCACGCACGGAAGATGCGTATAGCGATTGATGATTTCCACTATCTCGTAGAAGGTAAAGTTATTCTTGTCTTCGATTTTTCGGACCGCTCGCGCCTCGTTGTATCCCGCCTTGCCGCCTTCCAAGAGAAAGATACCGCCTTCGCTCAAAAACGACTGATACAGTTCTGGCTTGAACTTCTTGAAATCTATCTTGATGCTCTCGACATTCGCCTCCTTCATCGCCAAAATCTCCTTGAGGACCTTCTTCACCTTGATTGTCTTCCGCTTCTCGACTTCGAGCGTATGCTCAACCATCTTCTGGTCCTGCGCGTTCAGCTCGCTGATGCTTGAGGCAAAGTTATTCTTGAGCTCCCTATCGAGGATTTTGTAGTTCTCCTTTGAGAGGAAGATGTGAGCGCGGGTGGAGTTGTCGCCGATAGCGCGGAGGCATCGGGTCGTCGATTGAAGAACGAGGATAGTGCTCTTTGGCTTCTTGTAGAGCGCGACGGAAACGAGAGAGCGGCAGTTCCACCCTTCGGTCCCCTTTCCCACAAGCAAGACAAACTGTTTGGTGCTTTCAGCAGTATCGAGCTGTTTGAACTCATCGGCATTTTCTTCCGCCTCCGTATGATATTCCAAAATCGAGTTCGGCGAGAGCTTGCGAGCAGAAAGTATGCGCTCCAGCTTCGGCTTCAAATCCTCCTGCAAGTCGCTTATGCTCGAAGCGTAGAAAGCGATTTTCGGGAGCCGCCCTTCGAGCCGTCTCTTGTCGTACTCGGCAATGAAAGTATCAACGACTTCTTCGAGGAACTTTTCGGACCGCACTTCCCCATAGTCCAAGATGCGGACCTGTTTCAAGATACCCTTCTCGATGCCCTGCTTGAGGCCGAAATGATAGACGACATCAGAAATCATCTTGCCGTTCACATACGGCGTTCCTGTGAGGTTCACGACCGATACGAGCGGCGTATTCTTGTGGAGGTATTCAATCGTCTGGCGGGTCTTCTTCAAGGTTCCTTCGAGTGTCGTGCCGTAAGAGTGATGCGCTTCGTCCACGAAAATCTGGAGAGAGCCGAGCTTTCGTATCGCCTGCAAGCGCATATTTTCCACCTCCCTCTTTTGGAGCTCGTTCTTGTCGCTAAAGAGCCGCGCGGTATGGTCGTTGCCGTTGCTGTTCCTCGTCTTCAAGATTATCTTCTGCGAGTTCGAGACAATTACATTGTAGTTGCCGTTCGGAGCGAGAGCCGTGTCCGTGCTTTCAAGGTAGTGATACTTGATATTGAGGATGAAGTTCTCGTATTCCCTCGGGAGCACGCGGGAGTAATTGAAAGTTTTGATTTCTTTCAAGCTCTCAATGATAGTCGTATCAGGCGCGAACACGAGAGCATTTTTTGCAAAGCGTTCGTCGTCCTTGTGATAGAAGGAAAGCACGAAATCGTAGAGCATCATCACCGCCATCAAAATCGTCTTGCCCGAACCCATAGTCAGAGCATAGACCTGATTTACATAGTCCGAGGTCCCGAACTTCTCGTTGAGGATTGCCTGTATCCTCTCCTCTTTCTTCTTATCGAGCGCGAGCTCCAACGCCTCCCTGTCCGAAACGCCGAGGGCTCGGATGAGCTCAAGCTCGTTTTCAAACGACAGGCGGAACACCTCCATAGACGGCTTGTTTCCTATAACCTCCTTGAGATAAATGTATGTCTCCAGTGCCTCTATCTGCGGCTCGTGCAGGAAAGCCACACGCCTGATATGGGCGAGTATGTTCTCGGTCTCCTTGTATACGCCCGCGTAGCCGTCGGCCCGCCATTTGGCGACCTGCTTCTGTATATTCTGGTGAAATAGGCTGTCCATTTTCTTATGCGCTTACTTCAAAAGTTTCAAAGTATTCCTCGCCGAGCACATCGACAATTTTTATTGCCACAGTGTACTTCCCCTTCTTCGGATACTCCCACGAGTATTTTGCCTTGATGACTTCCTTCTTATCGGGCAGGTCCATTACCTCGGCATTGAACAGCTTGCCGTCGTAGTCCACATCAATAGCGACGCTATCAATAATTTGCTTGAAATCCTTTACCTTCGTCTGGCTCTTCTTCTCTATCGTCTTCTCGTTTTCGATTTCGAGCTTCCTCATAAGGAGCGGCGAGTAGAACTCCTCTATCTCAATCGAGATTTTCTTGTCTTTCGCTTTCACTTCGATTTTTGACTCGGGATATTCCTTGAAAATCAAATCCTTCGTGGCGGCGAGCACATCCTGTATTTCGATAACAACGCCCGTCTTGTTTTCCTTCCTCAAAAAGTTCGCGACATCGTACTCGGTGCCCGAGCAGATGATGCGGACCTTTTCCTCGTACATTGCTTCCTTCGCCTTCGACTGCTTCTTTACAGTGAAGTTTCCGATGCCGTCCTGAACGCTTTTCATCACACTCCGTATATCCATCTTGTTGAGCACCCTGTTCATCGGCATCACCTTTACCAAATCCTTTCCGAGAACGCCATCGAAGTAGCTCCGCTTTATCGGCTCAATCCCGTACATTTCCATCACAATATCCCTTGCAATAACTTCGTTCTTGAAGACATCGTAGTCGTTTACATTGAGGACCTTGAAACCGAGCGAGCCCTTGAAGCCCTTTATCTTTTCTTTTTGCTGGTCGGTGATTATCTGATTGAGACGCTTTGTTGCAGTCTGTATCGAACCCTTATTTATATCGCATCCAATCCACCTGCGTCCGAGCCGCTGTGCGACAGCCTGCGTAGTTCCTGAACCCATAAAAAAATCAGCAACTAGGTCGCCTTCATTTGTGGAGGCGTTTATTATTCGTTCAAGAAGCGTCTCTGGTTTCTGTGTCGGATATTGAACATTCTCATCAGCGGTCGGCTGTTGCTGAAAAGACATAATATCGTCCCAAACATCGCCGAAGGGCTTACCTTTATCTTTTACATCCTTGAGATACCTTGTCATTCCGTGAGCAACGAGATAATGCTCGCCGTTTTTATCGACACGATTGAACATATCGAGATATTTTTGAGTGTGCGGTTGGGTGAGCTTGTTGAAGTTCTTGTTCGGAGATTTCGAGTAAAAGAAAATCGTATCGTGGCCTCTTATCCAGTTGTTTGCTTGCGTCTTGAAACCAGAGAGGACGGTAATATCCCAGACAATTTCTCGCTGGAAGTTCTCTACTCCGAACACCTCATCGAGAATTATTTTTATGTAATGGGACCGCTTCTCGTCCATATGGACATAGATACTCCCCGTCTCGGCCAAGAGCTCACGCATCAAAAGCAACCTCTCGTACATAAACTGGAGGTATTCATCCCTTTCCCAGATGTCCGAGTATTGTTTTTCCTCAAGCAAACCCTGCTGTATCCCTTCCACCTGCTCGCCGCGGATTTTTACCTTGCGAACATAGTCAGCCTTGCTATCGAACGGAGGGTCGATGTAAATCAAATCCACCTTGCCGCGATACTCTTTCAAGAGATGCGAGAGCACTTGGAGGTTGTCGCCCCAGAACAATTTATTGAAATCCTTTGCGCCCTTGTCTCCGTATATTTCGGTCTCCTGTGCTGGATAAAATTGCACGCTCTCAATCGGCTTCTTGCCTACCCACTGGAGGAGTGGACGACCTTTCGCCTGTTCTACTTTCTGGTACTCGTTTTTCATTGTAATAGTAATTTTTTACTCTCGCTTTCTCCTACGGCTTGGCCTGCAAGAAACTGACAATGTCTTCCTTTCGGTATCGCCGCACCCTCTTGGTCCCGATACGGATTGCGGGAAGCACTCCGTTCTTGTCCCACTGGCGAAGCGTGTTCGGATGAACCTTGAGCATCTCGCACGCCTCGGTAAGCGTCAGAAGCTCGGGCACTTCCGGCCCGTTTTGTTGTTGTTTTTTCATATTTGATTTCGACCTACCATTTGATACCATTATCATACAGTCAACTTCTCTCAAAGCACTGTGGAAAAGCGGGGTCGCGGCGGAAAAATTACTATTACACAACATTACTATGGCATCACATATAACAGACCCGAAGGATTTTGCACAGCACATCAAGGAGGAGATGCTCGCCGACTTTTTGAGGATGCAAACGCCTTCAATCCCCTTCGCTCTTTCAAGCGACAAGGCGGCCGGAAAAAAGAAGCGCGTGAACGATGATGCCGTGGACCGCTTCATCAAGACGATTGAGGACCTGCCAGACGCGAAAAAACGCGAATGGCTTTTTACGGAAATGGTTTACATAAACACCCTCTCTTCCGAGCGACATACGACAAACTTGGAAAGCCAAGCAACCGAGGACGGCATCGCTTATGACCTTGCTGACTATGGAAAATGCGACTGCCACGACGAGCGGGCTCTGTGGTGGTATATCCATCACAAGGGAACTTTCGACAAATACTTCGAGCGGGCCGATACGGAAAATCTCGCTGGCCTGAAAGAGTTTATCATCAAAGATAAACATATCATCGAAAAGGAGAAGGTCGCGGAAGACAACAAGCTCACATCCTTCGGCGAGGGTGTTGCAAAGATATACGAGAACGCCTTGCGCGGCAAGAAGTTCAAAGTGTCTCGCTTCCTAGAAAAGGACTGCATTCTCGTGCGCGTCTATCTTGAAAACCTCCCCGACAATCAGCTTGTTTTCTTGGATGGCACGGAAAAACAACCAAGCGTCGGGAGAACGCCGAGCATCCGCTCGCTTTTCAGTATAGTCATCGTATACAATCCAGACGAAAAAATGCTCGGTATCCGCACGAACAATCCAGCCGAGAATGTGCCAAAACTGGCAGAGCTTTTCTGCAAGATATTCCTGAACTGCTCTTACACGGACATAACGGAACGAAAATACAATGTCGAAAACAGAGGCAGTGTCGGGAAGCTGGAACTTACTCCAGACCCGATGAGCGACATCGAACAATGCTACCTCAAAGCGGTAGAGTATATGCGTGTCGGAGATTACACAAAGACGCTCCGCCTCGACATCGGCGGCAAGCATAAGTATTCAGGGACAGAGGCGATGGAAATGTTCATCAAGGAATCGAAAATCGTTGAGACGGAGTGGCAACCGAAGAAGTTTGAGATAAAGTTCATCTTCAAGAAAGTCGATGAGACGAAAGGAAGGAAGCGTCAGATAACTGCCAATCTCACGAAGCGCGGCGTAAATCTGAAAAACACGCCGGAAGACAACAAGATACGCCAGTTCCTCAAGGCAAAGGGCTTCATCTCCTAACTGCCTATGGACTGGTTTATTCAGCGGCTAGAGCACACGAATCCAACTCTCGATTTTCGGGACTTTTCGAGCCATCCCGATGATTTCAAAAAGCTCTCCGAACTCAATATCATAAAATACTCGCAGGCGATTGATGTTCTACCCTGCGAATGGTGCGAAACCGAACACCTCATATCTCCCCTTCTCAATAACAAGGGTGAGATTGTGCTTTCCTGCTCGGCGAACCGCCGCGTCGTAAATCCAGACGAGCTAAAAATCTGGACGATAAACAGGGAGACGCTTGAGGAAAATGTAAAATCGAAAGTCCCTGTCATTGATAGGACACTCTTTCAGCAATCCGCATTTGCCTCAAAAAAATCTGGCGAGTTTCGTATTACCAAGACTGGCGATGATTTTTATTACAAGGGAGACCTTCGCGCTACCTCCAAGGACAACGACTGGTACAAAGTTTTCTGCGCCCTTTACGACCTCATTCCTGACGGAGGAGAAATCAGCTACTCAAAGCTCGGCACGCAGATAAAAAGCAAAATCAGGAAGGCAAAAAACTTCAACGCGGAGGTGATGAGAAAGTTCATCCTCACGAATCTCACGGACAGAAGCAACGGCTTTATGCACTACGCGGGCATTCCGGCGACGGAGGACAACAGCAAGCCGCTTTTATACCCGAACAGAGGTAAAGGCATCATATTCAACAACAGGATTAGATAATCTTGTTTCCTCTTGAAAAATCAGTAGTCCGAGGCACCGAAATAACCAAGTAAAACCTGGTTATTTTTCTTTTTCAAAAAATCTCCAAGAAATCTACAGAGAAATGCTGGGGTGATGAAATACACTCATACCTTTTCTCGCGAGGAGGGTACGAAGAAATTACCAATCACTAATCATTACCCTATATGACGAACAAGAAAAAGAAGTCATCGGAGGTCGAGGAGTTGCGGTACATTCCGCTCAATGACCCGTCGGTCGTATTCACGACTTACGACCTCGGCGTTTCAACTGCGCTCCTATGCGCGGGTTTTCAGCTTTTATCGGTAGACAAGGACAACCCCCGCAAGGCCCTGTTCATCTTCAAGAAGGAGGACGGCATCGAGGCAATCACGGACGCGTATTTTTCGGACCGACTGGAGGTGAAAGCGCGGTCGTACTTTGACCACCTCAAAGCTCTCAAGAACAAGCTCTATTCAGAGTAGCTTATGACGCTTACGGACGAAGACATCGCAAAGTTCCAAGCTCTCTATAGAAGCGAGTTCGGAATGGAAATCACCCGAGAAGCCGCCTACGAAAAAGGCATCAAGCTCTTGGGATTGATGTCTATCGTCTACAAGCCGATGACCGAGAAGGAATACGAGCTCGTGCAGAAGCATCGCAAGGATACGCTCCCATTATTACAAAAACGAATATCAAACATATGAACCTATCGAAAATTACCATTACCGAATACCTCTCGCAGAAAGGAATCCCCTTCCGCGAAGACGGGAAGGAACTCATTACCAAGTGCCTTTTCAACGATTGCGACCGAGACAGCAAAGGCAACGAGGCGCACCTGTATTTCAGCAAGGAAACAGGACAGTACGATTGCAAGAAGTGCGGCGAGAAAGGCAATCTCATCACGCTCGCAAAGCATTTCGGAGATGCGGAGAAAAAGCCGCGCCAGTCGAGGACTTTCAATGATGAACTCGTGGAAAAATGCCACGCGGCACTTCCCGCAGAAATGCGCGAGTACCTGAACAAGCGGGGCGTGAACGACGAAGCAATCGAGACATACAAACTCGGATACGGGACCTTCTACGGCAAGCGGTATATCACTATCCCGATTATGGGAGAGGATGGATACTTGTTCTTCAAGCTCCGCCAAGACCCTCGGGAAGGAGACGGAAAAATCACCTACCCCAAAGGAGCGGAAGCCTGCCTGTTCGGTCTGTATGGGGACGGGTCGGTCCCGCAGGTCATATGCGAAGGAGAGCTCGATGCACTCGCAGTCCTCTCTCTCGAAGATGGCGATAACTTTTACACGGCACTCACCTCGACCCACGGCGCAGGGACATTCAAGGAGGAATGGGTAGACGACGACTTGAAGCGGGCTCCCGCTACTTATGTCTGCTATGACAACGACGAGGCGGGAAAGAAGGGCTCTCTGCGTGTTCTCAAGATATTGCACGAAGCAGGGGTCAAGAATCTCTTTCATATCACCCTGCCCGACAGCGTGGGCGAGCACGGAGACATCACCGACTATCTCACGAAGCTCAAGCTCCCGCCCGCCGACCTTTTTACCACTTACGCAAAACCCTACCCCGAGAGGATTGATACTTCGCAGTTCTCTCCGATGAACCCCGAGAAACTCCTCGAAACGCTCGGCCTCACTATCAAATACGATATGGAGAACAAGCTGGCGACTTTCCTCTGCGAGCTCTCCGCTTATACCGAAAGCTCACAGTTCAATATCAGCTACAACGCGCCCTCCTCGACAGGCAAGAGCTACATCCCGACCGAAATCGCTCGCCTGTTTCCGCAGGACGATGTGATGGAAATCGCCTACTGCTCCCCCACCGCTTTTTTTCACGATGTCGGCCAGTACGACAAGGAAAAGAACCAGCAACTCGTAGACCTCTCGCGCAAGGTGCTTATCTTTCTCGACCAGCCGCACAACGAGCTCCTCGCCCGCCTCCGTCCCCTGCTCTCTCACGACAAGAAAGAGATTGCAATAAAAATCACCGACAAGACGCAGAAGAACGGGACCAAGACGAAAAACATCCTCTTGCGCGGATACCCCTCTGTCATCTTCTGCACCGCAGGTCTCCAGATTGACGAGCAGGAAGCGACACGCTTTCTCCTGCTCTCCCCCGAAGTGAATCAGAACAAGATACAGCAAGGCATCAGCGCAACTATCCGTAAGGAAGCCGACAGCGAGAGTTTCGTGAGCTGGCTTGAAGAGAATCCTGACCGCGCACTGCTCAAGGAACGCATCCGCGCCATCAAGCTGGAGGAAATCAGGGACATAAACATCGCGTCGCCCGAAAAAATCGAGGAGCGTTTTCTGGAAAAGAACAAGATGCTCAAGCCGCGGCATCAGAGAGACATCAAACGCCTCTTATCGCTCATCAAATCGCTCGCCCTGCTCAATGTCTGGTGGCGAGAACGCGACGGCTCAACGATTACCGCGAACGCTGATGACATCGAGGAAGCATTCAAGCTCTGGGACAAGATTTCAGTGAGCCAAGAGCTCAACCTTCCGCCCTACATCTACAACCTCTATACCGAGGTCATCCTGCCCGCGTGGGAAGCGAAGAACAGCGGCAGGAGCGAAGCGTTCGAGGAAATCACGGGCAAGCTCGGCATATCGCGCCAAGAGGTCCTAGCGAAGCATTTTGCGGTCTACGGAAGGATGCTCGACAGCCATCAGCTCCGACAGCAGATACTCCCGATGCTTGAAACTGCTGGCCTCATCGTCGAGGAACAGGACCCAAACGACAAGCGCAAGATGATGATTTTCCCTGCCTCCCAGCATCAGCTTTCTCAAGAGAAAAAGAATGATGGAAACGAGGGTGGGGTGAAAATCAGCGAGGAGGAAAGGAAGGAAATCCAGAGGAAAGTACAGGAAGAAGTCGATAATTTCTAACTGCTTATCAGTGTAATAACAGTACAAAATCTATGAGCGAAATATCACAAAAACAACAGGAAGCGAACAAGGAGAACGCGCAGAAAGGCGGCGTAAAAACCGACGAAGGAAAGGAGGTGAGCAAATACAACGCGCTCAAGCACGGAATCCTCAAGGAAGTGGTTTCTGATTACGAGCAGAGCTTTTATGAGGGAGTTTCCGAAGAACTCAACAAGCACTTCAACCCTATCGGAGAGCTCGAAAAGATACTCGTAGACCGCATCGGAAATTATTATCTCAAACTCTACCGAGTGGCGAAGGCGGAGCGGGAGTTTATGAAGGCGACGCTGGACCCGAGAAAGGTAGTCATCCGAGACACGATGCCTTTGATGGATTTTACCGAGACAATCGTGGAGAACGAGGGATACACGCCGAAGGTCGGTCAGGAAGCCGTAGAGAAATTGTCTGACACCTACCTGCGCTACGAGACAGCGATTGAGAACAGGCTGTACAAGGCACTGCACGAGCTCCAGCGATTGCAATCCGCTCGAAATGGCGAGAGCGTCCCACCCCCGATTGCGTTAGATGTAGATGTCTCTGGCGGAGCGGGAAATGGGTTCGTTTCGCAGAATCCGTCCTAATCAGATAACAGCCTCGAATCTCAAATGATTTCGGCACCTTTATGAGCAAAAACGAAGCAGACGGCCTAAAGAAAATATCCACGAGCTTTCTCAAGAAGCACGAATACTTTTCCGGCTGGCGTTCAGGAACAATCACTTGGACAAGAAACGGCTGGGGCGGAGAAAACAAGAGTAGTGTCGGCATTGAAGTCAGAACTGGAGACGACGAGTTTCTCCGAATCCACTACACGCAGACAGACCGAGACACGGGAGAGAAGAAGGACTTTGACTACAAGATACCGCTTACCACTACCCCATGCCGATACGGAGGGGTCCGATACTGGTTCACTTGCCCTTGGTACAAGAACGGAAATTACTGCGGAAAGCGGGTGGGCACTCTCTACAAGGACGGCGACTATTTCGCTTGCCGCCACTGCTATGCACTCACTTACGCGAGCAGGAATGTGAGTAGCGGGCAGAGGGGCATCGTATCAATCCCTGATGTGGATGATGCAGAAAAGGAAGTGAAGCGTCTGTATTACAGAGGAAAACCGACGAGAAAATACCGCCGATACTTGAGGATGAGCGATAGGTTCGAGATGGGTCTATGTATGCTGGCTGGCCGCGTTGATAAGAGGTTCAAGGGTTTGTTCGGTTCCAAGAAGTGAAGTATTATTAGTATGTTGTCCCCGTTAGTGTGCCGTGCGCCAAGGGCTTTTATATTGCCAAGATGGAACCCGAGAGGGGCAGTTTGCCACTATCTGCAATCCTTTGGATTACGGCCTAGCTGGGACAACACAGACTGCCCCTTTCGGGTTTTTATATGAAAAACGATAAAGCAAAAATCACATATTTCCTCTACGCTCGAAAGTCATCCGAGAGCGAGGACAGGCAGGTCCAATCCATCGAGGACCAGATAAACCGCCTAAAAGTTTTAGCTCAAGACCTCGGCATTTCTATCAAGGAAATACTTACCGAAGCGAAGTCCGCGAAGAAGCCGAATTGCCGACCTGTCTTCACCTCAATGCTTGAACGCATTGAAAAAGGCGAAGCTCAAGGAATCCTCTGCTGGCAGATAAACCGTCTCTCCCGAAATCCCGTGGACAGCGGAACGCTCGGCTGGATGCTCCAACAGGGTGCTTTGAAATCAATCCAGACAATCGACCGCCAATACCTCCCCGATGACAATGTGCTCCTTTTCAGTGTCGAGAGCGGAATGGCAAACCAGTTCATCATCGACCTCCGCAAGAACAGTAGGCGCGGAATGGAAGGAAAAGCGGACCGAGGATGGCTTCCCTCTCGTGCACCTCTCGGATACACGAACGACAAGCTCGAACATATCATCGTCGAAGACAAGGAGCGGTTCGCTCTGGTCCGAAGGATGTGGGACCTTATGCTCACGGGAAATTACACTCCCCCGCAAATACGCGAGATTGCAAACAAGGAGTGGGGCTTCCGCGTACCGAAATCGAAGCGCGGCGGCGGAGGCGAGCTTGCCGATAGCGTTATCTACAAAACTTTCAGAAACATTTTCTATGCCGGAATGTTCGAGTGGTCTGGGAAGGTCTACAAAGGCAACCATAAGGCGATGATTACGCTTGAGGAGTTCGACCGCGTGCAGATTATCCTCGGCCGCAACGGGAAGCCGCGAAGCCAAGAGCACGAGTTCTCCTTCACTGGGATTATGCAATGCGAAGTCTGTGGCTCGATGTTCACCGCCAGCGAGAAAAAGAAAATAGTGAAAAGGACTGGGGAGATAAAAACTTACATCTATTATCACTGCGGCAAGAAGAACAAGAAGGTAAAGTGCGAGCAGGAGCCGATGACCCTTTCAGAAGCCGAAGAACAGATTGATATTGAACTTGAACGCTATACTATCCTCCCAATTTTCAGGCAGTGGGCTCTGGAGATACTGAACCGAGACAACGACAAGGAAATCGAAGCTAGAACAAAGGTTTACGAGAACCAGCAGAAATCCGCGGCCGAAGCGCAGAAGGAGCTCGATATGCTCACAAAGATGCGCTACAGGGATTTGATAGACGACGAAACTTTCATCAAGGAAAGGGACGAACTCAAAGCAAAAATCGCCAAGCTCCAGAGCAATCTGCGAGAAACGGAAAGCCGAGCGGAGAAATGGCTCGAACTCACAGAAAAGACCTTTGTATTCGCTTGCTATGCACGCAAGGAGTTCATCACAACAAAGGACCTTGGGAAGAAGCGGGAGATATTCGCGGCACTTGGTCAGAACTTTTCAGTCAAAGACAAAAATGTCCATATAGTTCCTAACGAATGGTTCGTTCCAATCGAAAAAGCGTATCCTGCTCTTGAAGCGGAATATAATCGGGTCGAACTGGACAAATCTCTTTCAGTTGAGGCACGGAATGCCGCTTTGTCTCAACTCATTCTCTCTTGGGGTGGCTAGAGGGAATTGAACCCTCGATACAGGCTCCACAAACCTGAGTTTTACCACTAAACTATAGCCACCATGTCTGCCCTTTCGGCGATACGCGGATGCGCGTACGCCAAACGAAGCCCATCAGTTATAGCAGATTTGGGCGGCAAAATCCACTGGAAGATGCGCCGTGCCGCCCTTACTTCATATTGTCCTGCCTGATCATCGAGAAAGCGTCTGCGACAGTCGTCATGAATTGAGCCGGGAAGATGATAGTGGAATTCTTCTCGGTCGCTATTTCGGACATGGTCTGGAGCGTGCGGAGCTGAAGCGCGACCGGGTGGGCAGAAATAATGTCCGCCGCTTCGCCAAGCTTTACCGCCGCCTGAAACTCTCCTTCTGCCGCGACTATCTTTGCACGTCTCTCTCGCTCTGCCTCGGCTTCCTTTGCCATAGCGCGCTGCATGTTGTCGGGCAAAGTGATGTCTTTGATTTCGACAGCGGTGACCTGTACTCCCCACGGCTCGGTGTGACTGTCGATGACGTTCTTGATTTCAACGTTTATCTCAGAAGTCTGAGAAAGAAGCTGGTCGAGCTGGAAGCGGCCGACGACATTGCGCACGGTCGTCTGGCTGATCTGATTGACGGCATTCGTGACGCTCTCGATGCCAATGACCGCCTTCACTGCATCGACGACGTGGTAGTACGCGACAGCGGCGATGTCTATCGAGACATTGTCTTTGGTAATGATTTTCTGAGACGGAATGTTCATCGTGATGGTGCGGAGCTCAACGCGCGACATTTTCTCAAAGATGGGAATGAGAATGATGAGGCCTGGGCCGCGGATGCCTTTGCACTTGCCGAGAAAGAAGATCACTCCCCTTTCGTATTCTTTGACCACCTTGAGAGAGAGGGCGAGAAAGATTATTGCCAGAATAATGATGAGCGGGAGCAATGCGATGAATGTATCCATAATGAGTTTATTTTACGCTTTTTGGGGGAAAGTAATAGTGGGGTTTAAATGCCGGACTTGGTCCTTACAGGACCAGTACCCCGATTGGATTTTTCCTGCGCTCGCCATGCGAGCTTGGAAAAATGCTCAATCGGGCTTCAAGTCCTCTCACGGAAAGCGCTTTGGCGCTTTCCTCTGCGCAAATGAAAAAGAACGGCTTTCGCCGTTCTTTTTCTCTTTGGTGCGCAGGAGAGGACTTGAACCTCCATGCCGTAAGGCATACGCACCTCAAGCGTACGTGTATACCAATTCCACCACCTGCGCATATGACTTCAAGTCGCCTTTTTGTCCATCTGGGGATTCAAAACCTCCGGGCAACTTGTCTGGGCAATTGTATACAAAGATTGCCTAATTTTCAAGTCTTTTCTCGAAAGGCACAAAATGCCATCTTTGTAATACATAAAGGAAACGACCTTCTGCGCATCGCCCTTTGCATATTTCAACTGATAGCAAGGGTCGCTTCGACCGTCGCTTGTCACATGACCGAGGGCTCCGATATGAAAAAAGACTGTCTCTCTCAGCCAGGAAACGAAATCAGCGCTTGCGGAAGCAAAGCTCACGTAAAACATAAAGCTAGATTTCCAGCGCTTATCGAAATACGAATAGGAAGATCCGTCACCATCAAAAAGACCTCTCAAGAAATCCCTGAAGAGAGATTGCGGAATGAGAAGCGGCCCCACCGTTCTCGACTTAGCGCTTGTAACCCCAATAGAACGAAGGAAATCCACGAACAAAACATCTCCAATCTGCACCCTATACGTAACGCTGTTCTTTGCTCCATTCAAAACCATTCCGACATGAGAATCTAGGGAAAGAGCCTTGAGAAAATTCCTTATCTGTTCGATATCCTTCGAGGAAAAGGAAATGTGTCGGCCATTACCAGAAACGCAACCGTCTGCGACAAAAAGGCCGATCGCGTATGCAAAATCAGGCGACCATTCGATTCTTATTTTGCCTTTTGGCTTCGCTCCCCTCTTTTTCATCCCCCAATTTTACAAAACGAGCTCCGCTAGCTCAAGAGATACACGACGACCAGGGCAAGCAGGATTCCCATGACCGCGCGAGCGGTGACCGGCTGATTGAAAACGAAAATGCCGAGCAAGACCGTGACGGCGAGGGCAAACATGAGCCAGAGCGTACCCGTCACCGCAAGATTATTCTTTTCATAGAGGGCCGGAAGCCAGAGCGTGATGCTGAGCACATCAAGAACGACAAGAATGAGGTAATTCTGCCAGGTCGCATGCAGGACGGTCCTTTCTGAGAAGTACTCGCCTCCAGCATAGAAAAGCGCGGAAATCGCGAGCCACGCCCATGCCGGCAAGAAGATGAAAAAATCCATGCAGATATAGTAGCACGGCCGCCAGGCGGAGCTTGTGCATGAAAAAAGAAGCCTCGCGGCTTCTTTTTTCTTTCCCGAGAGCGAGATGGCTTACTTTGCCTCGACGGTCACCTCTTCCTTCTTCGGAGCGTGAGCTGCCTTTGCGGCTTCTGCCTTGGCGTGCTCTGCGGATTCCTTTGCCTTGTGCTTGGTGTCCGTTTCCTTGCGAACGAGCGCGATCGTCTTGCGCATCTCGTGGCTGATCTCCTTCGCAGCCTTGTGGCGGATGTGGTAGAGCTTTGCGCGGCGGATTTTCGAGCGCTTGAGGATCTCTATCTTGTCGATGAGAGGAGAGAAAAGCGGGAAGATACGCTCGACGCCGACGCCAGAAGCGATGCGGCGGACCGTAAAGGTCGCACCTGCCTCGGCGCCATGCTTGCGAGCGAGGACGAGGCCTTCGAAAGCCTGCGTGCGGGACTTTTCCTTTACCTTATCCTTTTCCTTCACGTATTCGACGATCTTCTGCCATACGCGGACAGTGTCGCCAGCGCGAAGATCAAGCGCCTTGCGCTCGTCTACATTGACGGGAGAAATCACGGTATTCGTTGCCATAGTGGGTAGTAATCTAGCACAGAGGCCTATTTTTGGCAATCATAAGAGCTTTTTTGAGCAACTTCCCAGAGCGGGAGCACTTAGGCTCCAGGAAATTGCTCAAAAAAGCTCTTAATGCTTCTCAAAAAGTTCGCCGGCACGGACGAAATCAGGCGGTAGCGGGGCTTCAAACGTGCGCTTTTCGCCTGTCGGGAGGGTGATGGTGAGCGAAAAGGCATGGAGAGCAAAGCGCTCGAAACCGAGGAGTTTCGGCATGCCGGGGGCATAGAGACGGTCCCCCACTATCGGGTTGCCGAGCGCGAGGAAATGAACGCGGATCTGATGAGTGCGGCCCGTCTTCGGCTCCGCCTGCACGAATGAGACGTTCGCAGCAGAAGGATCGCTCGCCGAGGAATCGACGCCGGAGGCAAGCACCTTGTACGAAGTCTTGGCTTCGCGAAGCGTGCCGCGCGTATCATCGAGTGATGAATATTTCCTAAAATTAGTACGGCTGCGGCCTATCGGCAACTCGATCACCCCTTCCCGCTCAGGCAGCGTGCCATACACGTACGCCTGGTACGTTTTGCCGACCTGGCGCTCGATGAATTGTTTCTGAAGGAATTCGAAAGCTGCCTGCGTCTTGGCGACGATGAGCACGCCGGTCGTCTCGCGGTCGATGCGGTGCACGGTGCCCGAGCGCGGCACCGAGCCACCGACGGCAAGCGTCGCTTCCCCGCCGACGGAGCCGATGCCGGGATAGCGGGCCATGAGCCAGGCCGTGACCGAAGGCACGTCTTTGTTCGTGCTGATGCCATCAGGATGTACCATCATGCCCGAGGGCTTGTTGAGCACCACGACCGACTCGTCTTCGTAAATGATTGTAAGTTCCATAAGGTATTCCTCTATTTTCCCATACGTCGCGACCGATTGCGAAATTGCTCGAGAATTGAAAAGTATTCTTCTTTCGTGAAATCCGGCCAAAGTGTTTCCGTGAAAAAAAGCTCGCTGTACACGGATTGCCACGGAAGGAAGCCGGAGAGCCGATGCTCCCCGCTCGTGCGAATGATAAGGTCAGGATCGGGAATGCCTGCGGTATAGAGATGCGCGGAAAATTCAGCTTCGGTAACAGGAGCAATTTCGCCCGCGCTCGCTTTCTTCTTTGCGATGAGAGCATTGACCGCATGCAGGATTTCCTCACGACCGCCATACGAAAGGCAGACGGCGAGATGCACCGATTCATTCCCCGCGTAGCTTCCGCTATCCGCTTCGGTCTCGACGACAAGCTTCCGGATGTCCGCCGGCAACGCTGAAAGATTCCCCGCAAACGTGACGCGGATACGCTCCGCGATGAGATCGCGACGGCCCGGCCCGCAGACATAGCG
>Ga0209698_10002351_pt1 | contig 21495 bp, 19 predicted proteins | sample LitLauG_LLR_2012_FD_187203 | JGI IMG/M metagenome (GOLD analysis project Ga0209698, IMG submission 187203) | Freshwater sediment microbial communities from Pennsylvania, USA - Little Laurel Run_MetaG_LLR_2012 (SPAdes) (version 2) | ecosystem: Environmental > Aquatic > Freshwater > Creek >...
GGTCAGGGATGGGTTGCGGCATATTCCGCGAAATTTGCCAGGTGGGTCGGCCAGCCGCCGCCGAGCATACCGGCGAGGCGTTCCGCGTCCGCGCCGAAATTTTCGAGTTTGCGGTGTTCCAGCCGCACCTTCGCGCCGCCGTCCGCATTGGCGGTGAAGGTCAGTTCGACCTCGGTGATGAAATCGGGATCATAGTTAAACTGAGCGTTGATCCGCCACGCGAGGACAAACCCGTGCGGGGGGTCCCAGGCCAGAACCTCTCCCCAACGGGTTTCGTCGCCTTGCGCATCGCGCTCGAGCCAAAGGCCGCCGACGTAGGGTTCAAGGACGATCTCGGCGAATGGCTCCTTGCCGATGGTCATGCCTTTGGGCCACCAGCCCGCCATGCGGGTGGTGAAAAGCTCGAAGGCGCGGGCCGGAGCGCATTTGACGTCGACCTCCCGCACCACAGGGGCGATGGTCATGGTTCTTCTCCCTCCTCCGCGTCGGCCAGATCCTTGAAGGCGTCGAGCGCAAACGTCCAGTGACTGTCCAGCCAGTCGCGCATGCGTCCGACCCCACGGGGATCAAGCCGATATATGCGCCGAGCGCCGTCGCGGGTCTGGGTCACCAAACCGGCCTCCTTGAGTACGCGCAAGTGCTGAGAAACCGCCGGCCGGCTCACAGGCAAGGTCGCGGCGATCTCGTTCACCGCCGCCGGGTGTACGGCCAGGCGCTCGAAGATGGCGCGACGGGTCTCGTCGCCGAGCGCCCCGATCGCCATCAAGCCACTCTGGTAAGCCATGGCTAACCGTAAGTCTCCACTTACGAATAGGTCAAGGGGACTGCGAGCTTTTTCGGCATGGCCAGCCCGAAACGCCTTCTCGGCGGCCACGCCACCGCCTCGGGCGACGAACTTTGCGGCGGGTCCGAGAGCCTGTGGCGAACCCTCCAAACCGCCGTTAGACTGGCCCCGCGCGGAGTTGCGGCGCAGGAGGACCGATCGATGGAGTCCGACGACCCCCTATCGGTGTTTGAGATGCCGCGCTGGCTGGTCGGTCCGGCGTTGGAATCGTGTCGAGCGTTCAACACCGCGCTCGACAGGCTGTTCTACGACACGCCACATTTTGAGCGGGCCCTTGAGGCTGAAAGCGACCTGGCGGTCACCGACGGCGAAATCGAGGGCAGGGGCTTTCTGGAACTCAGCGCGCAACACGACCCGGAAGGCGCGCTGCTTGTGGTCGATGCTCAGTCGCGGCCGACCGTGCGCGCGTTTGACGATGTGGGGGCGTTTCTATCTTGCGCGGATCCGGAGGTGATGGGCGTGCGGATCGCCTCGATCACCGGCGTCGGCAGTTCGGCCTTGGGCAGCGCGGCTTTTGCGTGGAACATATCGACCGCGTTGGGCGCGCCGGTGCTGGCCATCGTACCGGGGTACGGGGTGGCCGATGTGCTCTATCAGGCGCTGGGCGGGTGGTTTGGTTTTGGGCTGCACGATTTCCTGAACACAAAGTCGCGGCTGCAGACGGCGCTTGGCGCCTTTGCGCCGAAGACCGCGGCGATCGGGCGGCGCCTGTCGGCTTCCGCGCCGGGCGGACGGTCACAGGCCAACGGCGCACCGGTGTTCCGCACCGGCTGCGGGTCCTCAGATGTCTTGCACGACCTGATGGAGCGGCGGTCCTTCTCCTGCGTCGTGGGTCACAGCAAGGGCGCCTTGGCGATCGCCAACGCGCTGGAATCGCTGGCCGACGAGCGAACCGACGGCCTGCGGATTGTAACGCTTGGCTGTCCGATCTCCGAAGATCTGATCGGCGCGCGCTATCATCAGTTCCTCGGAATGTTCGATGCGTTGGGCGCCCTCAACGCCTGGGGGCATCGACCCGAGACCTGGCTGCCCACCGATCACAGCACCAACGCCGCCCTGCCTCTAAGCATGCATGTGGCCGACCTGGTCAGCGGCTAGGGCCGCCATCAAGCCCGCGCTGACTTCCTGGGCCTCGACAGCTGCGAACACGCCTGCGCTTGAGGTCGGGACAAAGACGGGTTCGGCATGTATGCCAACCTGGGCGCTTCGGCGCCGAGAGCGGGTAGCGAAAACCGGGCGCGGGGCGTTCGCGCGCGACCCGCTCTGACCTTGGAACCCAGGAGCCCCCTCGCATGCCCTCCGCCACGGACTTGATCCTGCATCAGTACGATGTTTCGCCCTTCTCCGAGAAGGCGCGGATCATGCTGGGTCTGAAAGGGCTCGACTGGTTTGCGTGCAACCAGTCCGTGATCATGCCCAAGCCCGAGCTGATCGCCCTCACCGGCGGCTATCGCCAGATCCCGGTTCTGCAGATCGGCGCCGACATCTTCTGCGGCACCGAGCTGATCGCCGATGAACTCGAAACGCGTTTTCCCGCGCCGAGCCTCTACCCCAAGAGCGGCGCGGGCCTCGGGCGGGCGCTCTCCTACTGGACCGACGAGACGCTGTTTCGCCTGGTCGTCGAGCTCGTGTTCGGCTCGGGGGATTTCAAGGTCGATGATGATTTTCTCGAAGACCGCTCGCGCCTGATCCGCGGCCGCTTTGATATCGCGGCGATGGCCGCCGCGTTCGACGCCAACGTCGGCCGCTTGCGCGCTCACCTGGAACTGGTCGAGCGGCAGCTGGCCGACGGAAGGCGTTATCTCCTGGGCGACGTCGCCGATATGGCCGACATCAACCTCTATCACGTCGTTGATTTCATGACGCTTGGGCGCGGCAAGATCGCAAAGGTGGTCGGGGATTTCGCGGGCGTGCTGGCCTGGCAAGCGCGGGTCGCGGCGATCGGCCACGGCAGGCGACAGGAGACGAGCCGGCAGTCGGCCCTGGCGGCCGCGCTTGGGGCCAAGCCGTCCTCCATACCCGCGTCGACCTATCGCGACGGTCCTCAGCCGGGCGACAAGGTCCGATTTGTCTGTGGCGCGGCCAGTTCGTCGGACGTGGAGGGTGAGCTGGTGCAAACACACGCCCGCCGCATCGCCATATTGCGAAGCGCGCCGGAAGTCGGGGAGGTTGTGACGCACCTGCCGCGCGACGCCGGCTGGTTCGCCTGAGTGTCGCCGAGACGACGGCCCTTGACGGGTGAGCACCCCCGACGATCTGCGCCGCGCGGCGCTGGCTCTGCCGGAGGCCTATGAAGACCTCCATCGGCGACGTCCGGCGTTCCGGGTTGGAGGGCGGATATTCGCCATGCTTGGGGTCGTGGGAGAGGCGAGCCTGTTCCCGGGGCTCGCGGCGACCGACCTGGCAGTGGTCAAGCTCGAACGTGAGGACCAGCTGAACATGATCGCCGCCTACCCGGCGGCTCTCGAAGCGACGGAGTCCTATGGACATCATGGCTGGACCTATGTGCGGCTTCCCACACTCGGCGCGAGCGAGCTGGCGTTGATGGTTGACCTGGCCTGGACACACGTCGCGCCCAAGCGGCTTACCAAGGCGCGCCGCGCCGGCTAGCGTCTCGACGGCCTAACCTCCGCCGATGCTGGGGATCGGCGCCACCGCCGCGAGGCGTTACAAATCCATAACGCGCAGCGTTGCCGACCGGGCGCCAACCCGATCGCGTCGTCCGGCTCGCGACCGCAGCCGATTTGCCTGGGGCGTCGAGAAGACGCCCGCTTGGGAGGCCCGACCTAGATCAGGCCCTCGCCCAGTGGCGTGGAGTTGTAGATCGCGCGCTCCTCGTCGGTCATTTCGGCCGGGATCGACTCGAACAGGGGCGTGCTGAGGTAGCGCTCGCCGGTGTCGGGCAGCATGCAAAGGATGTTGGCGCCTTGAGGCGCCTTGGCCGCCACCTTCAGGGCCGCCGCGAACGTGGCTCCGGACGAGATGCCGACGAATACGCCCTCCTGCTGAGCCAGGGCCTGGCTGCAGCGGATCGCCTCGGGCCCCGCCACCGCGATGATCTCGTCGATCGCGTCCCGATTGACGGCGTCCTCGGTGATCTTGGGTATGAAATCGGGCGTCCACCCCTGCATGGGGTGGGGGTTCCAGGCGGCGTGACCGGCCGAGGGCGAGCCGTCGGGGTTGCGGGCCTGAGGCTGGTGACTGGCCAGGAGCTGGGCCGTCTCCGGCTCGGCGACGATGATCCTGGTGTGGGGGCTCTGCGTGGCCAAAACCTTGGAGACGCCGCTCAGCGTGCCGCCGGTGCCATATCCCGTGACCCAGTAATCGAGGCTGATGTCGCTGAAATCCCGCAGAATCTCCTGAGCGGTGGTGCGCTCATGGATATCGGGATTGGCGGGGTTCTCGAATTGGCGGGCGAAGAACCAGCCGTGCTTGGCCGCGAGTTCCTTGGCCTTGTCCACCATGCCCGTGGCGCGCAGCGCCGCGGGTGTCAGGACCACCTTGGCGCCCAGAAAGCGCATCAGCCGCCTTCGCTCGACGCTGAATGTCTCGGGCATCGTCACCACCAGCGGATAACCCCGCTGAGCGCAGACCATCGCCAGGCCGATCCCGGTGTTGCCGCTGCTGGCTTCGATGACCGTCTGGCCAGGCTTCAGTTCGCCTGATTTTTCCGCCGCCTCGATGATGCCCATGGCCAGACGGTCCTTGACCGAGCCGAGGGGATTGAAGGCTTCGATCTTCACCCAGAGATTTATCCCAGTTGGACCGAGCTTGTTGATCCGCACCACGGGCGTGTTGCCGACCGTTTCGACGATGTTGGCGTATCTGGGCATGCTTCCCTTGCGCTCCCCTGTTTCAAGGCCCCCGGCCGACCTATCCTCCGCCGATCTTGGGGATCAGCACCACCTCGGCGCCCTCGGGCAGGGCCTCCCCGAGCGCGTCCTGATGGATTTCGCCGTCTATCGCCACCGACATTCGCCGTTCGATGCAGTCGCCAAGGCCCGGATAGCGAGCCTCAAGCTCGGCGATCATGCGCCGCACGGTCGCGCCTTCCACATCGAAGGCGCGCGTCTCTCCGGCGAAGGCCGCGCAGTCCGAGCCCATGAGCACGACGTGCGGCACGACGCCTACTTGGCGTCGATAGCGGCCCGGATGCGCGGCGGCGAGAGCGGCAGCGTCGTGATCCGCTTGCCGATGGCGTCGCGCACTGCGTTGGCTACTGCCGCGAGCGGCGGAACGATCGGCACCTCGCCCACGCCCTTGGCCCCAAAGGGGTGGCGCGGATTGGGCACTTCGACCATCGCCGTGTCGATCATTGGCAGGTCCGAAGCCACGGGCATGCGGTAGTCGAGGAAACCGGAGTTCTCCATGCGGCCGGCGCTGTCGAAGATATATTCCTCGTTCAGAGCCCAGCCGACGCCCTGGGCGACGCCGCCCTGGATCTGGCCTTCAACGTAGGACGGGTGGATCGCCTTACCGACGTCCTGGGCTGCGGTGTAACGCAGCACCGTCACGTGGCCGGTTTCCGGATCGACCTCGACATCGCAGACGTGCACCCCGAAACCGGGACCGGCGCCTTGGGCGTTCAGCGACACCTGGGCGCCGATCGGTCCGCCGGTATTGCCGGACTTGGCCGCCAGATCGGCCAGGCTCAAAGCCTGACCGCGCTTGGCGCCGTCGATGCAGACGGCCGAGCCGTCCATCCACTCCACCTGCTCGACCGGCACATCCCAGGTCTGGGCGGCGCGGCGCTTGAGATCCTCGACGATCTTCTGGGCCGCCTGGGTCACGGCCATGCCGGTGGCGAAGGTCGTGCGGCTGCCGCCGGTGAGCATCGAATAGCCGATGGAAGCGGTGTCGGCCACGATCGGCCGCACCTTTTCCACCGGGAGTCCCAGGACCTCAGCGGCCATCATCGCCATGGAGGCGCGCGAGCCGCCAATGTCGGGATTGCCCGACGCGACGACCGCCGTGCCGTCATCGTTGATGTTCACGCTGGCGGTGGATTCACCGCCAATGTTGAACCAGAAGCCGGCGGCGACGCCACGACCCTGATTGGGCCCGAGCTTGGCGAGCAGATTGGGGTGCTTGCGCGCGGCCTCAAGGGTCTCGACGTAGCCGATGTTGCGGTACGTCGGCCCATAGGAGGCTTGCACCCCGTCGCGCACCGCGTTGACTTCGCGGATCTTGAACGGATCGAGACCCAGCTTGTCGGCCAGTTCGTCGACAGCGCTTTCCACTGCGAAGGCGGCGATCGGCGCGCCAGGCGCCCGATAAGCGGCGACCTTGGGGCTGTTGCCGACCACGTCGTAGCCGACTATGCGGAAGTTGGGGATGTCGTAGCAAGCGAGCGTCGTCATCACCGCCGCGCCGACGGGCGAGCCCGGGAAGGCGCCGGCCTGGAACTTCAGCACGACATCGGCGGCGACGATCTTGCCGTCCTTGGTGGCGCCAAGCTTCACTTCCATGACCGAGCCGGAGGTCGGCCCGCTGGCGCGGAAGACTTCGTCGCGCGTCATGACCATCTTCACCGGCGCGCCGGCGATGCGGGAAAGAGCCAAGGCGATCGGCTCAAGATACACCGTCGTCTTGCCGCCGAAGCCGCCACCGATCTCGGCGGGGATCACCCTGATATCCGACGCCTCCATGCCCAAGACCTTGGCGCAATAGGTGCGGACCATGAACTGGCCCTGACTGGAGCACCACACCATCCCTTGGCCATCCGCCGACAGACTGGCGACGCAGGCGTGGGGTTCGATATAGCCCTGGTGAGTGGCCGCGGTCACGTAGCGGTCCTCGACGATCACGTCGGCCGATGCGAAGCCGGCGGCGATGTCACCGCGCTTGGACTCGTGCGCCTGGGCGATGTTCGAAGCCTTGTCCGGCTTGGTCGGCAGGCCCGCGGTGAACATGTCGGCGTGAAGGACCGGGGCGTCGGGCGCCATGGCCGCTTCAACGTCGATCACGTGGGGCAGGACTTCGTATTTCACACTGATCAGGCTCAGCGCCTCTTCGGCGATTTCCGGCGACGTCGCCGCGACGGCGGCCACGGCGTGTCCATCGTACAGGGCCTTGTCGCGGGCGATGACGTTGCGGGCCAGATCGCGGATGCTGCCGCCGCCCTCGCCGCCCATCGCCTCGTCGGAATCGACGGAGGGGAAATCCGCGCCCGTGACAACGGCCTTCACCCCGGCCAGAGCCTTGGCCTTGCGGGTGTCGATCGAGACGATCCGCGCGTGCGGATGCGGGCTGCGCAGAATCCTGCCGGTCAGCATTCCAGCCATGGTGAGGTCGGCGCCGTAGGTGGCGCGGCCGGTGACCTTGTCGGCGCCGTCGGGTCGGACGGGCCGAGTGCCGACGACGTTCAGCGCGTTCGCGGGTCTTTCCAGGGTATCGGTCATGCTGCCCTCGCTTGTCTCATCTCGGCGGCCGCATCCATTACGGCGCGCACGATCTTGTCGTAGCCGGTGCACCGGCAGAGGTTGCCCGCCAGCCAGTAGCGGACTTCGGTTTCGCTCGGATCGGCGTTCGCTTCCAAGAGCGCCTTGGCCGCGACCAGCACCCCGGGGGTGCAGAAGCCGCATTGCAAGGCGGCGTGCTCAAGAAACTTGCGCTGCAGGGGGTGGAGGTCCCCGCCGCTCGCCACGCCCTCGATGGTCTCGACGCGCCGGCCCTCGGCCTCTACGGCCAGGACAAGGCACGAACAGACCAGGCGTCCGTCCATGATGATGCTGCAGGCGCCGCAGTCGCCGGATCCACAGCCTTCCTTGCTGCCGGTCAGGCCTAGATTGTCGCGCAGCGCGTCAAGCAGGGTGGTCCCTGGCTCGGTGAGGAATTCTACGGGATCGCCGTTGACGGTCGCCGATACGTGGGTCTTGCTCATGCTCTCTCCTTTGCACGGGCGTAGGCGATCGTCGCGGCCCGCCGTGCGAGAACGCCGGCGATCTTCGTACGATATTCCACTGTCCCGCGTTTGTCGCTGATCGGGTTGCAGGCGGCGCGGGCCGCGGCGTCTAGTTTCTCGAGGGCCGACTCATCCAGCTTCGTGCCGACGAGGGCGGCGCCGGCCGCCGGAACCAGGCGGGCGGTGGGCGCGACCGCGCCCAGGGCGACGTGCGCCTCCGTGATCACGCCGGCGGCGTTCACGGTCAGATTGGCCGCCGCGCCGACAACGGCGATGTCCATTTCGGTTCGCGGAATCAGCCGCAGATAGGCGTCGGACGACCCAGGCGCCCGCGCCGGCAAGGCGATTTCAAGCACCAGTTCGCCGTGAGCCAGAGACGTCTGCCCAGGGCCTACGCCAATGTCTTCGACGGGGACCTTTCGGCGGCCATTGGGCCCGACGACAAGCGCGACCGCGCGCGCCGCGATCAGGGCGGGCACGCTATCGGCCGCGGGAGAGGCGTTGCAGAGGTTGCCGGCGATGGTGGAGCGCCCCTGCACCTGGGTCGAGCCGATCAGGTTGGCGGCCTCGACCAGGCCTGGCCAAGCCTTAACCAGTCCTTCGTTCTCGCCCAGCGCGATGTTGGGCGTCGCCGCGCCGATGACGAACCCGCCGCCCTCGGCGCGGATGCCGGTGGCGCCGGCGATCCGTTTGAGATCGACGATCACGGGCGGGTTGATTCGTCCCGAGCGGAGTTGGACCAGCAGGTCTGTCCCGCCGGCCAGAACGCGGGCGCCGCTGCCGGCCGCCGCGAGAGCCGCCACTGCGTCTTCGACGCGCGTGGGGGCGACATAGTCAAGTCGAGCCAAGTGTCCTCCGCCTTCAGGTTATTTGTGATTGCCGACACCCTAGCGCGAGGCGAGCCGGCATGGCGAGAAAAAATCGTGTCTTCAATCGGTCACATTGAGGTTGCGCCGCCCAGGTCGCTTTTGCTCGCCCCCGGAGCGAACCTCGTAAACTCGGATTCTTCGAGGCGTCACACCGCGACGAACAAATAGGGGCTGACAAAGCGCCGCCATCCGCCTATATGAAGCACTTCATCGTCCGTTAGCGCTGGATGGCGTTTACGAGCGGCGGCCCAAAAGGCCCGCCGCTTTTTCTTTGCCTGTCTGGCGCGCGCATTTGAAAGGCCTGTTCAATCGTGCGCGGCAAAACCGCCGAGGACCGCAAACTGCTCGATCTGCTCGACCCTGTGGCCGAGGCCGCCGGGTACGAGATCGTGCGCCTGCGTCTGATGGGCGGCGATCGCGGCGGGCGGCGGCTGCAGGTGATGGCCGAGACCCCGGACGGCGCCATGGTGGTGGAGGACTGCGCGCGTCTGGCGCGCGCCCTCAATCCCGTGCTCGACGCGGCGGATCCCGTTTCTGGCGATTATCTGCTGGAAGTGTCCAGTCCCGGCATCGACCGCCCGCTCACCCGACTGAAGGATTTCGAGGCCTATGAAGGCTTCGAGGCGCGGATCGAGATCGATCGCCTTGCCGAGGGACGCAAGCGGTTCAAGGGCGAACTGGCGGGCGTCGAGGCGAACTGCGTGGCGATCAACCTGGAAGGCGAGGCGGAGACGGCCCTGCTGCCGTTCGATTGGATCGTCGAGGCCAAATTGGTGATCACCGACGCCCTGATGCAACGTGGCGCGGCCGAGCGGGCCGCGCGCATGGACCCCATACCCGCATCCGAAGAGGACGCGGCTCCAGACTCCAAGGATCGGAAGGACTAGATATGACGACGACAGGCATTTCCGCCAATCGACTCGAATTGCTGCAGATCGCCGACGCGGTGGCGCGCGAGAAGTCGATCGAACGGGAAATCGTCATCGAGGCGATCGAAGAGGCGATCCAGAAGGCCGCGCGCACCCGCTACGGCGCAGAACACGACATCCGCGTGCATATCGATCCCAAGACCGGCGAGACCGAGATCACACGTGTCGTGACCGTGATCCCCGACGAGCAGGAGGAAGGGGCCGAAGAGGTCAACGAGTACGCGCAGCGGCGGCTCAAGGACGCCTTGGCCACCGACAAGGACGCGGTGGTCGGCAAGACCTACACCGAGGTTCTGCCGCCGTTCGAGTTCGGCCGGGTGCAGACCCAGATGGCGCGCCAGGTCGTCACCGGCAAGGTGCGTGAAGCCGAGCGCGAGCGTCAGTACGAAGAGTTCAAGGATCGGGTGGGCGAGATCGTCAACGGCGTCGCCAAGCGCGTCGAATACGGCAATGTCATTGTCGACCTGGGTCGTGGCGAGGGGATCATGCGTCGCGATCAATCGATCCCGCGCGAAATTTTCCAGGTCGGCGACCGCGTGCGCGCCTATATCTATGATGTGCGTCGCGAAGCCAAAGGCCCGCAGATCATGCTTTCCCGCGCTCACGGCGGGTTCATGGCCAAGCTGTTCGCGCAGGAAGTTCCGGAGGTCTACGACGGCGTTATCGAGATCCGCGCGGTGGCCCGCGATCCGGGCAGCCGCGCCAAGATGGCGGTGATCTCCAATGAAAGTTCCATAGACCCGGTCGGCGCCTGCGTGGGCATGCGCGGCTCGCGCGTCCAGGCGGTGGTGGCCGAGCTGCAGGGCGAGAAGATCGACATCATTCAGTGGAACTCCGACGAAGCGACGTTCCTCGTCAACGCCCTGGCGCCCGCCGAAGTCACCAAGGTGGTGATGGACGAGGACGAGGAGCGGGTGGAAGTCGTGGTGCCGGACGAGCAACTGTCGCTGGCCATCGGCCGCCGCGGCCAGAACGTGCGCCTGGCCAGCCAGCTGACCGGCTGGCAGATCGACATCATGACCGAGAGCCAGGAGAGCGAACGCCGCCAGCGTGAGTTCACCGAGCGCACGGCGCTGTTCCAGGAAGCCCTGGACGTCGACGAGGTGATCGCCCAGCTGCTGGTGACCGAAGGCTTCGCGACGGTCGAGGATGTGGCCTATGTCGAGTCCGACGAGGTCGCGGCGATCGAGGGCTTCGATGAAGAGACCGCGGAGGAAATCCAGGCCCGCGCCCGCGATTACCTTGAACGCGAAGCCGCCGAGTATGACGCCAAGCGGCGCGAACTGGGGGTTGAGGACGGCGTGCTCGACGTCGAGGGGGTGACGCTTGCCATGTCTGTCGCCCTGGGCGAGGGGGATGTGAAGACCGTCGAGGATCTCGCCGGCCTCGTGCCGGACGACATCCGGGGCTATTACGAAACCCGTGGCGCCGAGCGCGTGCGCGAGCCGGGCATCCTGGAGTCCTTCAATCTCACCCCGGAAGACGCCGAGGCCTTGATCATGCGCGCGCGTATCGCCGCGGGCTGGATCGAGCCCGAGGCGGATGCCGAAATGGACATCGAAGACGGCGAACCCCAGGCTGAAGTCGTCGGGGCGGCCGCGGAGCACGATCACGTCGCCTGACGCCGCCCCCGAAGACGCCCAGGCCGACACCACCCCGCGAACGCGCGGTCAGGTTGACCGTCAGCGGCGCGATATCGTCACCGGGGAGGTGATGGACGAATCGCGTCTGCTGCGATTCGTCCTCTCGCCCGACGCCGTGGTCACGCCGGATCTCTCGCGCAAACTGCCGGGGCGGGGCGTCTGGGTGGCCTGCGATCGGATGTCGGTCGAGACGGCCGCGCGCAAGGGTCTGTTCGCGCGCGCCGCCAAGGCCAAGGCGATCGCGCCGCCCGATCTGGCCGAGCAGGTGGAGGCTCTGTTGCTGCGTCGCCTTCTATCGGCCTTGGGGATGGCGCGAAAGGCGGGCGACCTGGTCGCGGGCTTTGAAAAGGTGAAGGCGGCGGCGGCCTCGGGCAAAATCGCGGTTCTGATCGAGGCCTCCGACGCCGCGGCCGACGGCCGGCGTAAGTTGCGGGGCGCGGTCTCTGCGGCGCAAACGACACCATTGCTGGTCGGTCTGTTCACGTCGGCGGAATTGAGTTTGGCCTTGGGCGCGGAGAATGTGATACATACCGCATTCCTTGCCGGACGCGGCGCGGAGCGCTGGACATCCGATGTTCGGCGGCTCGCTGGCTTTCGTCCGCTCTTTCCCGAGAGTTGGCGTGAGGAGCGATGACGAGGCCTCGTCGGGCGAAACTTCGCGCCGACGCGAGAATCTTTGTGTTGAGATGCAACCCGCGCCTTCTTTTGGGCGCGGGGAATGTTAGTTAAGCGAGCGCATGACGGACGAGAACGAAAACAACCGGCCTACTTCCGCTTCCGGCGGCCCTTCGGGGCTGAGTGGGCGCGCGCCGCTGACCCTGAAGCCGCGAACGGCGGGCGCCGTGAGCGCCGGCGTGGTGAAGCAGAGCTTCAGCCACGGTCGATCGAAGTCGGTGGTCGTTGAGACCAAGCGCCGCCGGGTTGATTCCCCATTGCCGACCGCGGTCGTCGAGCGCCGCGCTGGCGTCGAGGTGAAGGCGCCGACGCAGGGTCCGCGTCCCGCCACTCCATCGCCGACCGAGCCGCGCGCGGCCGACCCGATGAGCGGCCTGTCGGAAAGCGAGCGCCTGGCGCGTCAACGCGTCATCGAACAGGCTGCCCGACAACAGGCCGAACGCCTCGCCGCTGAACGCGAGGCGCGCGCGCGCGTCGAAGCGGCCGCTCTGGCGAAGGCCGCGGCGGAAGCCCCGCCAGCTGCGCCGGCGCCGGAAATCGTCGCCACGCCGCCGGCGCCTACGCTGGCCCCGCCCGCCCCGACCGCGGCGGCGACGCCTGCGCCGGCGCCGGTCGCGCCGGCTCCCGCGGCCGTCGCTCCGGCAGCGGTCACGCCTGCCGTTCCAGCGCCCGCCGCTCGGGCCCCGGCTCCGGCGGCGCCCGTCGCCCGGGCCACGTCGCCCGCGCCGGCCACGCCCCCGCCAGTCACTCCCACGATCCGCGCCGCCGAGCCCGCGCGCGCGCCGATCCGACCGTCCGACGCCGCGCGCGCGCACCCTGGCCAAACTAGAGTTTACGAGCCTGGCCAGCGCCGCGACGAACGGCAGACGACCACCACCTACCGGCCCGAACGCGCGGCCTCCACGACGATCGCCTATAACCAGCGCGTCGCGCGTCCAGACGCTGGACGTCCCCCGCGCGACGTGGCGCGCGAACCGGCCCGCGAGACCGGGTCCGTTCGACCGGACCGGCCGTCGCGTCCGGGCGAGACCGTCCGCTACTCCGCGCTTGCGCCCAAGACCACGCGCGAGGGGCCGCGCGCGCCCGGCGGTGGCCCGCGTCAGGCGACCGCGGCCGTCGGCGGCGCCCCGGAAGTCCAGCGCGCAACGCGCCAGAGCCCCCGGCCGGGTTCGCTCAATCTCGATCGCCGTCCGGACTTCGATGACGAAGAGGCCGCCCGCAAGGGCAAGGCCGCCGGCGGCAAGGCGGTCTCGCGCACGAAGGGCGAACCGCGCCGCCGGGAAGGCCGGCTCACCATCCAGGCCGTGGCTGGCGACGACGAGGGCGCGGTCGAACGCATGCGTTCCCTCGCCTCGGTGCGACGGGCCCGCGAACGCGAACGCGAAAAGCGCAAAGGTGGAGCGCAGGAAGCCGGCCGCTCGGCCCGCGAGGTTGTCATCCCGGACATCATTACCGTTCAGGAACTGGCCAACCGGATGGCGGTGCGCGGCGTGGAAATCATCAAGTTCCTCGTCCGCGAGGGCTTGATGCTGAAAATCACCGATGTGATCGACTCCGACACGGCCGAACTGGTGGCCAGCGAGTTTGGCCACACCGTCAAGCGCGTCTCGGAAAGCGATGTCGAGACAGGGTTCCTCTCCGAGGAAGATGTCGACGACCATATGGTCGCGCGTCCGCCGGTCGTGGCCGTGATGGGCCACGTCGACCACGGCAAGACCAGTCTGCTCGACGCGTTGCGATCCACCGATGTGGCCGCCGGCGAAAAAGGCGGCATCACCCAGCACATCGGCGCCTATCAGGTACGGCTGCCCGAGGGGCAGAGGATCACCTTCCTCGACACCCCCGGCCACGCGGCTTTCAGCGCCATGCGGGCTCGTGGCGCCAACGTCACCGACATCGTCATCCTCGTGGTGGCGGCCGACGACGGCGTGATGCCCCAGACGATCGAGGCCATTCAGCACGCCCGGGCCGCCGGCGCGCCGATCATCGTGGCGATCAACAAGATCGACAAGGAAGGGGCCAATCCCAACCGCGTGGTCAACGAACTGCTGCAGCATGAAGTGATCGCCGAAGGCCTGGGCGGCGACACGCAGATCGTCGAGGTGTCGGCGCTGCAGAAGCTCGGTCTCGACGACCTGATCGAGGCGATCCTGGTGCAGGCCGAGGTGATGGATCTCAAGGCCAATCCCGATCGGAGCGCTGAAGGCGTGGTCATCGAATCCAAGCTCGACCGCGGGCGCGGCGCTGTGGCCACCGTGCTGATCAAACGCGGCACCCTGCGTCGCGGCGACATCGTGGTGGCCGGCGCCGCGTTCGGCCGCGTGCGCGCGGTGCTTAACGAACGTGAGGAACAACTCACCGAGGCTGGGCCGTCGATGGCGGTCGAGGTTCTCGGCCTGGATGGGCCCGCCGATCCGGGCGAGCCGTTCGCCGTGGTCGAAAATGAAGCCCGAGCGCGCGAGTTGACCGACTACCGGGTTCGCCTGAAGCGCGAACGCACCCTCGCCCCAGTGGGCGCCGGCGGTTCGCTCGCCGAGATGATGGCGAAGCTTGCCGACAAGAAGGTCAGCGAGCTGGCGCTGCTGATCAAGGCCGATGTGCAGGGCTCCGCCGAAGCGATCGTCGGCTCGATCGAAAAACTCGGCACCGACGAAGTGCGCGCCCGGATCATTCTCTCCGGCGCGGGCGGCATCAACGAAAGCGACGTGATGCTGGCCAAGGGCGCCGGCGCGCCGATCATCGGTTTCAACGTCCGCGCCTCGAAGCAGGCGCGCGACCTGGCCGAACGCGAAGGCGTGGAGATCCGTTATTATGCGATCATCTACGACCTGATCGACGACATCAAAGGCGTCATGTCGGGCCTGCTCTCGCCGATCCAGCGGGAGTCGTTCCTGGGGGCCGCGGAGGTGTTGCAGGCCTTCGATATTTCCAAGGTCGGCCGCGTCGCCGGCTGCCGGGTCCGCGAGGGCGTGGTCCGCCGGGGCGCCCGCGTCCGCATCATCCGCAAGGATGTGGTCGTGCTGGAACTGGGCACTCTCAAGACCCTCAAACGCTTCAAGGACGAAGTCGCCGAGGTCACCTCGGGCATGGAATGCGGCATGGAATTTGCCGGATTCCAGGATATCCAGATCGGCGACTACATCGAGTGCTTCACCGTCGAAGAGGTCAAACGCACACTTTAGGGTGCGAGCGCCTCACCAGCGATCGCGAGACTTGTCGCGCGCGCGGTTGGATTTGCTGATCGCGATCCAGCGCCGCCGCTCTGCCTGTTGCGCCAGGCGATCTTCCTTGCGGTCGATGTGCGCCACCTCGCGGCGCAGCTTCTGGAAGCTGAGCCAGCGGCCTTCGTCGAGCGCGCCGCTCTCAAGCGCCGCCCGGACCTGGCAGCCGGGCTCCTTGCCATGCTGACAATCGCGGAACCGGCAAGCACCGGCCAGGGCCTCGATGTCGGCGAATGTGGCCTCGACGCCGGAGTCCGCGTCGATCAGGCCCAGTTCCCGCATCCCCGGCGTGTCGAGCAGCAAGGCGCCGCTGGGCAGCAGGATGATCTCGCGATGCGTAGTGGTATGTCGTCCGTGGGCGTCGTTCTCGCGGATTGCGCCGGTCGCCATGATCTCCGATCCGGCCAGGGCGTTGACCAGGGTCGACTTGCCGACGCCTGACGAACCGAGCAGGGCGGCGGTCTTCCCGGGCTCCAGACGCTCGGCCAACGCGTCCAGCCCTTCGCCGGTGACCGCGGATACGGCGATCGCGGGCGTGTCGAACGCCACGGCGCGCGCGACGTTCATGGCCGCCTCGCGGTCCGGGCACAGGTCGGCCTTGGTCAGAACGATGACCATCGCCGCCCCGCTGTGACGGGCGGCGGCCAGATAGCGCTCAAGTCGGCGCGGATTGAGGTCCGCGTTCATCGACGCCACCAGCAGAGCGGTGTCGACGTTCGCCGCCACGACCTGCAGGCCCTGACGGGTGAACGCCGCGCGCCTGGAGAATTCGGTGTGGCGGGGCAGCACGGTGTCGATCCGCGCCCAGCCATGTTCGCCCTCGACGCTGATGGCGACCCAGTCGCCGACGACCGGGCGTTCGCCTTCGGCCGCCATGTGCATGAGACGGCCAGCCAGGGTGGCCCTCAGCTCGCCCGCGTCGGTGGCGAGGGTCCAGAGGTCGCGGTTCTGGGTCGTCACCCGACCCGGGATAAGCCCTTCCGCCGCGTGCGGCGCAAAGGCGGTCTGGAGCGCGTCGCTCCAGCCATAGGCAGTGATCACGATGGGTTTTCCTTCAAATCGGTTGGGACAACCGCCGCCGATGTGAAGGGCGCGCAGCCCTAACCGACGGCGGCTTTGAGGGCGCGGCGCACAATCACGGTCATGTCTCGGCCCTCCCTCTATCCGGTTGAAGGGAGACAACGGTAGGCGCGGCCCGCTGCGTGGTCAAGCCGGGTTCCGGCTCAACGCAGGACCTCACGCGCCTTGGCCAGGCGGGCGACGCCTTCATCGATGATGGCGTCGCGCTTGGCGAAGCACAGCCGCGCCACTGTGGTGACGGCCTCGGTCTCATAGAAGGCCGAGACGGGGATCGCCGCGACGCCGGCCTCCTTCACCGCCCTCAGGCAGAAGGTGCGATCGTCCAGGGAAATCCCCGAACCTGCGAGGTCGATGTTGAGGAAATAGGTGCCCGCGCTTGGGATCACCTCAAACCCTTCGCGGCGAAGCCCTTCGATCAGGCGATCCCGTGAGCGCGCGAGGTCCGCCGGCATGGCCGTGAACCAGTCGGCCGGATTGTCCAGACCCCAGGCCACGGCGGTCTGGAGATTGGGCGGGGTGGTGAAGGTGAGGAACTGATGGGCCTTGGCGAGCACCTCGGTGATCGCCGGGGCGGCGCACAGCCAGCCGACCTTCCAGCCGGTGAGCGCGAACATCTTGCCGGCCGAGCCGATCTTTACGCAGCGCTCGCGCATGCCGGGCAGGGCCATCAGCGGCCGGTGGACGGCCCCATCGAAGACCACCTGTTCCCACACCTCGTCGCACACCGCGATCACGTCGTGACGCACGCAGAACTCCGCCAGCAAGGCGAGATCCTCCGGAGCGCAGGTCGAGGCGGTCGGATTCAAGGGGTTGTTGAGCATCACCAGCCGCGTCCGGGGGGAGAAAACGGCCTCCAGCATCGCCCGGTCGAACCGCCAGTGCGGCGGCTTCAAGGTCGCCAGTCGAGGCGTCCCGCCGGCGCGCCGCACCATGGGCGCATAGGCGTCGTACATCGGTTGGAACAGCACGACCTCGTCGCCGGGCTCGATCAGGGCCAACAGGGCGCAGGCGATCGCCTCGGTGGCGCCCGATGTGACGGTGACTTCGCGGCTCCAGTCGAGATCCAGTCCTTGGTGGCCGGCATAGTGCCGGGCCACGGCTTGCCGCAGTTCCGGTATGCCCGGCATGGGCGGATACTGATTATTCCCGTGAATCACCGCCTCGGCGGCGGCGCGGCGGATCGCTTCGGGGCCCGGCTCGTCAGGAAAGCCCTGGCCCAGGTTGATCGCGTCCATCTCCCGGGCCAGGCCCGACATGACGGTGAAGATGGTGGTGGGAAGCGACGCATAGAGACTGTTGGCCATGACGGCGAACGCCTTATCATGCCCGCCATGGAAGTCATCGATTTTGACCCGCGCCACGCCGGCGCTTTTCGCACCCTCAATGAGGCCTGGATCCGCCGGTACTTCGAGATCGAGCCGAAGGATATGGAGCTCCTCGCCGATCCTCAGCGCCAGATCATCGACAAGGGCGGCCGCGTGCTCTTCGCCTTGGTCGACGGCGTCCCGGCCGGTTGCTGCTCGCTCGTGCCAATGGCCGATGGCGGGCTGGAACTGGCGAAGATGGCCGTCGACGACGCCTTTCAGGGCCGCGGCCTGGCCAAGGCGCTGATGATGGCCTGCGTCGAGCGCGCCCGGGACGCCGGAGCCTGGCGGCTCTACCTGGAATCTAGCGTAAAGCTGACGCCCGCCCTGACGCTCTATCGCGCCTTCGGCTTCCGGGACCTGCCCCCCGAGCGGCGTCCGCCGTCCCCCTACGCCCGGGCAAGCGTCTGGATGGAGTTGGTCATCAACCCTAAGCCCTAGGCGTCTTCCCTCGCGCGCCGCTTGCGGAAGGCCGGGTTGAGCACCAGCTTGCGCAGTCGGATGGACTTGGGCGTCACCTCAACGAGCTCGTCGTTCTCGATATAGGCGATGGCCTGCTCCAGCGTGAGGCGGCGTGGCGGCGTCAGCCGAATGGCTTCGTCCTTGCCCGAGGCCCGCACGTTGGTCAGCTGCTTGGCCTTCATCGGATTGACGTCCAGATCGTCGGGCTTGGCGTTCTCGCCGATGATCATGCCCTGATAGGCCTTCTCCCCGGCGCCCACGAACATGATCCCGCGGTCTTCCAGGTTCCAGAGGGCGTAGGCCGCCAGATCGCCATCGGAGTTGGAGACCAGCACGCCGTTGCGGCGACCTTCGATGGCGCCCTTGTAGGGCTCGTAGTGCGAGAAGACGCGGTTAAGCACGCCGGATCCGCGGGTGTCGGTCAGGAATTCACCCTGATAGCCGATCAGCGATCGCGACGGCGCCAGGAACGTCACCCGGGTCTTGCCGGCGCCCGAGGGGCCCATGTCCTTGAGTTCCGCTTTCCGCGCGGAAAGCTTTTCGATGACGATGCCGCTGTAGTCCTCATCGACGTCGACGACGACTTCCTCGATCGGTTCCAGGCGCTGGCCGGTCTCGGGGTCGGTCTGGAAGACCACCCGCGGACGGCTGATCGACACTTCGAAGCCCTCGCGGCGCATGGATTCGATCAAGACGCCGAGCTGCAGTTCGCCTCGACCGGAAACTTCATAGGCGTCCTTCTGGTCGGTCTCGGCGACCTTGATCGCGACATTGGCCTCCGCTTCGCGCAGCAGGCGGTCGCGGATCACCCGGCTCTGAACCTTGTCGCCGTCACGCCCGGCCAGGGGGCTGTCGTTCACCGAGACGGTGATGGCGATGGTCGGCGGATCGATGGGTTGAGCGGGGAGGGCGCCTTCGGCGTCTAGCGCGCCGAGCGTATCGGCGACGGTGGCCTTGGACAGCCCGGCGATCGCGACGATGTCGCCGGCCAGGGCCTCATCGATCGGTTGGCGCTTCAGGCCGCGAAACGCCAGGATCTTGGTCACCCGGCCGCGCTCGACTTCCACACCTTCGCGCGAGAGCGCGCGGATCTGCATGCCCGGGGTGAACTTGCCGGCCTCGACGCGTCCCGTCAGCAGGCGACCCAGGAAGGGATCCGACTCTACGAGGACCGCCAAAAGCTGCGTGGGCTGGTCAAGGCGCGTCTCGGCGGCAGGCGCCGGCACATGGGCGACAATCTTGTCGAACAGGGGCGCGAGGCTGTCGCGCGCGCCGTCCAGCTCGAGCGAGGCCCAACCGTGCTTGCCGCTGGCGTAGATGTGCGGGAAATCGAGCTGTTCGTCGGTCGCGCCGATCGCTGCGAAGAGGTCGAAGGCGTCGTTAAGCACCCGGTCGGGGTCCGCGTGCGGCCGGTCGACTTTGTTCAGCACCACGATCGGCTTGAGCCCGAGCTTCAGCGCCTTGCCCAGCACGAATTTCGTCTGCGGCATCACGCCTTCCTCGGCGTCCACCAGCAGCAGGCACCCGTCGACCATGCCCAGGATCCGTTCGACTTCGCCGCCGAAGTCGGCATGGCCGGGGGTGTCGATAATGTTGATTCGCGTTTCGCCCGCCTCTCCGTGCCAGAGCACCGAGGTCGCCTTGGCCAGGATGGTGATCCCGCGTTCACGCTCCTGGTCGTTGGAGTCCATCGCGCGCTCGACCGTCGCCTCGTTGGCTCGAAAGACGCCGGATTGCGCCAGCATCTGATCGACGAGAGTGGTCTTGCCATGATCGACGTGCGCGATGATGGCGATATTTCGCAGAGACATTATATGGGGCTTTGTCTGGAGGGAGGGGGGCTCATACCCGCTTGGCCGGCTCAAAGCCATCCCCAGGGGTGTTTCCGCCTGACGAATTCCGGTCCATCAAACACGTCGCGGGCTGTGATATGCCGCGATGCAGCAGTGGCGCGTCATGCCGCCGTCGCGTCAAATTATTGAAAACACGTTATAAACTTCGGTATCGTGTCAAAAAGAATGGAAGCCTGCGATTTTTTCCTTGATTTGTTGTGCAGTGCACCGTATACGAACCCTACGACGCGTCGCTGACGCATCTGCCCTTCCTGGGCGTTTCCTCCCTAATGAACTGGCCGCGCGGCGATCACGCCTGCGCGGCCATTTTTTTGGTAGCGGATGAAGATTGCCACTTTTTGCGGCGTTGTGAAACCCGACGGGCTAGCCAGGCGCCCAGTTCGTAACCGCCAAAGCCGCGAACAGGCTGTCGAGATCGTTCCGCAAACGCCCGAAATTGGCGCTCGGTCGCAGCGTACGTTCGTTCAGGTACAGGCCGCGATTGATTTCGATCTGCAGGGCGTGAACCCCGTGGGCCGGTCGGCCATAGGTCTCAAGCGTGTAGGCCCCCGCGTACGGCGCGTTGCGCGAAACGCGATAGCCCAGGTCTCTCAGGCCGCGCTCGACGCTCGCCGACACCCATGGCGCGCTTGAAACGCCAAACCGATCGCCGATGGCGATATCGCAGCCCCCGCAAACGGTCTGACGCGCGGCCGCCGACGGCATGGAATGCCAATCCAGCAGAACGACATGATCGAAGCGCTGACGCGTCTCGCCCACCAGTCCGGCGAGGGCCGCGTGATAGGGCCGATGCACACCTTCGACACGCGCGACGGCTTCGGCGAATGTAAGCTTGCGCCAATAGATCTCCCGACCCTGCCCCGCCTGGCGCGGAATCGCGCCAAGGCCGGCGGCCGCGCGCGCCGAGGCCCCTCGGGCGTGAACCGGCAATTCGTCGGCGAACATCTGCGGATCAAGATCCCAGGGATCCCGATTGAGGTCGAACCACACGCGGGCGAAACGCGCGGCGAGGACCGAAACGCCGTGGCTTGGCGCGCTGTCGATCAGATGGTCGACCCAGGCATCCTCGGTCTGGCGGATGGCGTGAGCGGCCAAGTTGGACGCGCTTAACAGCGCCTGTGGATAGTAACGGCCCGAATGGGGAGAGGCGAACACCAGGGCCGTCGACGACACGCCGGTCGGAGGCCGCGTTATGTCGAACGCGGGCTCGCCCGACAGGTCGAGGGAATCCGCCGCTAGCACCGCCTCGATGGTCATGGACCCTTATTCTTGTCCGCGGGGCCGGCGTCAAACCCGGGAATGCCATGCTTGCGCCCGGCCGCCCTCGCCGGTATAGGCCCCAATTCCCACGCCGGACCCTAGGTCCCTGGCGGACGCGTAGCTCAGCGGGAGAGCACTACGTTGACATCGTAGGGGTCACAGGTTCAATCCCTGTCGCGTCCACCATTTCTTTTCAATATGTTGACGCATTGAAAGACCATTCGCTCGCGCAAGACGCGCGCTTTGGTCGGACCGACGCCCTGTCAATATCTCGCCAAACGGCCTCCCGCGCGACGATGGCGACCATCGGGCAATCGTCATTTGCAGTTGAGTCGCACGGATCGAGCCTGGGAGCCGTTAGTCGCGGGACATTGCGTTCCGCCGCCGGGTC
>Ga0209698_10002352_pt1 | contig 21492 bp, 18 predicted proteins | sample LitLauG_LLR_2012_FD_187203 | JGI IMG/M metagenome (GOLD analysis project Ga0209698, IMG submission 187203) | Freshwater sediment microbial communities from Pennsylvania, USA - Little Laurel Run_MetaG_LLR_2012 (SPAdes) (version 2) | ecosystem: Environmental > Aquatic > Freshwater > Creek >...
CCCTCAACCATCTGATCGCCACGCCCTTCCAGCGGCAGCAGAAGTACGGTGACCGGCGGCTGATGACCGATGAGGAGTTCGCCTCCGCACAAAAGAGCGCACAGGCCCGCAACCAACGGTTCGAGTCGGGAGCGATCCCTCAGGCCGACTCCGGCACCCAGGTGATGCGGCTGACGTCTTTGCTGAGCGATCCGCCGAATGGGCGCTTCCCCGCACTTACGCCCCAGGGCAAAGAACTCTACGACAAGATGCACGGCAGCTACAAGCCCGGGCAGACAGTGTTCGACAGCCCCGAAGACTTCGATAGCTGGGATCGATGCATTACGCGCGGCATGCCGGTTTCCATGTTGCCGCGCAACTACAATAACGGCATCCGGATCATGCAATCCCCTGGCTACGTTCTGATTGTGCTCGAAATGGCCCACGAGGTCCGCATCATTCCAACCGACGGACGCCCCGCGCTCGACAGCTCCATCAAAGAATGGTTAGGGGAGTCGCGCGGTCATTGGGAAGGCGCTACGCTCGTCGTCGAAACCACGAACTTCAACGGCAAAAGCGACCTGACTAATGCCGGCGTTCCCGGTTCGCCGCCGCTGACCCCGGCGTCGGAAAAGCTGCGGATTACCGAGCGCTTCACGCGAACCGACAACGATACCATTGAATTTCAAATGCGGGTCGAAGACCCGGACGTAATTGTCAGCCCGTTCGCCGTCGAGTATCCAATGAAGCTCGAGAACAAGTATCAGATGTTCGAGTACGGCTGCCACGAAGGCAATACGGCCATCCGGGGTTACATCGAGACGTCCCGTTTCGAGCGGGCGCACCCGAAAACGGCGAAATAGCAGGGACTATTTTTCGGCTTCGGTAGATCCCGAGCCGGCGAGGTTCATTTTTCGGCCATCGGGGAATTCGATATCTCGTGTGCTGCCGCGGAAAGAGGCGTCCTTGGCCTGAAAGGCGGTGACTTTGATCTTGGTTCCGGCGGGGAGCGAATTCTTGTTCCAGCCCATGCGGAGCAATACCGATGGCGATCCGCCCTCCAGCTTCCAATGTTCCACCGTGCCGTCTTCTTTTGTCACGGCGATATCCAGCCAGGAATGCGGGTTCACCCATTCGAATTTCTCGACCACGCCCTCGAGCAGGATCTTCTTGCTCGAGTCGAACTCCGCGGAAAAAGAATGATGCGCCGCCACGGGCAATGCCGCCGCTATCAGCATGCCGGCACTCGTTGCCACTTTCAGCAGTCTGCTGTGCATTCGCCTGACTCCTTACCGATTCCTCATTATTGTATCAAGTCCACTTTCATGGGAACGGTCGAGCGCGGTGCCTGACAGGGCGTCCTCAAGCCGGAGGGAAATTCCGGATGTACGAAGCGTGCCGGAGCGCCTACTGTAAAGCTAACACCGGATGACGCCGCACGATAAGAAATGGCGTAGGAGGGTATTCGCATGAAGGTAGGTAAGGTTTACCTGGCCGGGATTAGCGGCAAGCTGACCTGTAGCGAGGTCATGCAGATACTAATGGACCAGCCGACCAAACCCCAGGGCCGGAAGATCGAGTCGCACGCCCACATGCACACCATGGAGGGTTTCAAGCCTCGGGCCGACGGCTTCGGAGGGGACGCTTTTTCACTCAGCCGCAAGCAACAGCACTATGAAAACCCGACGCACCTCTATCCGCAGGGGAGCGATCAGGACCGCGGCCGTTTTGTATACACGAGCGGTGAGAGCGGCCGGTCGTTCGGTGTTTACGGTGGAGTTATGCAGGATCCGGACCGTTTACCCCCCACCAGGGAGTATGCCGACCGGACTGGCCTCCCTGAGCTTCCACTCCTGACGGGCGCGGTCAAATACAGAGTCTTCAGGAAGGTGCCCAAGGGCAAGCCGATTCCCGAAGAAAAGAACTCCATGGTCGAGGTGAATGTACTGTTGGAGAGAGATTACGTGTTTAAGCGGGGCACGATCGACTATACCGTCGTACCCGGTGCCGTCCTGGCGCCTCAGGTCAAGGCGTCGGCAGCGCACACGATGTTTACCGATAGCGAGTCAATGGTCATGCACCTGACGGCTGCCCTTCTCTCAGGCGCGGGGAAACAGGTACTCCACCGGCTGATGACGGCTGTCGCGCCGGGTGGACCGGAGACAGTGGGTATTTTCTCCCAGTCGGCGGTGAAGGCGGTCAACGCAGCGGACGTGAGGATCAGGAATCAGATGGTTGAGCGTCAACTCGAGGTCGATCAGCTCCAACCACGGGACGCGCGCACGGGGGTCTACCCGGCCACCGGAAGGGTCCTGACCACACCGTCGGACATCAACCACGTGGTCGTGATTCTTGGGCACCGTCTATCCGGAGATCTCAACGTGATCACCTGCTATCCGAACAAATCGACGACCGGAGCCACCATCGGCACGGCAACGGCGGACAACGAAGACATCGCCGAGTTCCGTATCGGTGCGCACACCATCGTGCGCCAGAATACACTGCCGACGCTGCGGTGGTAGAGGGGGCCGCGGCCTGTTCGGCAAGCGACTACGATTCGCCGCGACCAAAGCTCCGCCACTCCCGAAGAAAATGGTCCCGCGCCCCGCGCGAAACCCTCTCGCTATACTGAAGATGGTTCCCCTTGTGGAGGCACCCTGCCGGGCAGTTCTCTTTCGTGAACGCAATGCGGCTTATCTCTCTGGCTCTGGCCCTCGGCACGCTCGCCGCGGGCGCCACCCCGGAATTCCACGAACGCCGGCAGGCCCTCTCCAAGTCCCTGGCCCGCGGGGTGATCGTGCTGTTCGGCCGCTCCGACACCAAAGACGACCTCACCCGCTTCTACCAGGAACCCAATTTCTACTACCTCACGGGCTGGAAACAGCAGGGCGCGATCGTGCTGATCGACCCCAGCCGCGAGGTCCTGTTCCTCCCGCAGCACGATCCCGACCGCGAAAAATGGTCGGGCCCCCTGGCCGCCTTCGACGATCCGGACATTCGCGAGTCCGCCGGCTTCGACATTGTGCTTCCCGCCGAGCGCTTCGAAGACGAGTTGCATGCGTCGCTCGATCGTTGGCGCACCGTCTATACCGTGGGCGACCAGGCCAAGTCGCAGCTCCGTGCCTTCGCCCCGCTCCGTGAGATCGCCGACGCTGTCCCCGAACTGGTCCGTTTGCGCATGAAGAAATCCCCGCAGGAGCTCCAGCTCCTCCAGCGCGCCGCCGATGCCAGCGTCACCGCGCACCGGGCCGCCTGGAAACAGGCCGCCCCCGGCCTGTACGAATACCAGGTGGCCGCCGGCATGGTGGCCGTCTATGCGGGTCTGGGCTGCGAGCGCAGCGCCTACCCGCCCATCGTCGGCTCCGGTCCCAACTCCGTCTACCTGCATTACGACCGCAATGACCGCCGCATGGACCGCGGCGAGCTGCTTCTCATGGATGTAGGCGCCGAATGCGCCGGCTACGCCGCCGATGTCACCCGCACCATTCCCGTAAGCGGCAAATTCACTCCCCGGCAGCGCGAAATCTACGACATCGTGTTAGGCGCGCAGAAGGCCGTCATCGCCGCCGTGAAACCGGGCGTCACGATCCCGCGCGCCACGCCCCACAGCCTCTACCAGGTGGCTTTCGAGTACATCAACTCCCACGGCAAAGACCTCCATGGCGACCCGTTAGGCAAGTATTTTACTCATGGCATCGGCCATCACATCGGCCTCGAGGTCCATGACGCCTCCAACATTAATGCCCCGCTGGAAGAAGGCATGGTGATCAGTGTCGAGCCCGGCATCTACATTCCCGAGGAGAAGATCGGCATCCGGATCGAAGATATGGTGCTGGTGACCAAGGACGGGGCCAGAGTGCTCACCTCGGCCCTTCCCCGGGAAGCGGCGGAGATCGAAAGGGCTCTCGCCAAATGAAAGCCCGGCGCAGGCTGGCTTACATCGGGCTGCTGGCGGCAGTCTTCGTGATCGCGGTCACAGCCGCTTGGAAGTTCGGCGTTCCGGTGGATAACACCTCTTACGACGAGATGTTCCGCCTGTATCAGCCGCCGCTGTGGGAGCCGCAATCGGTCATCCTGGGAATCGACGAGCCCACGCTGCTCGCCTATGGCGGGATGCTGCATATCCGTTCCGCGCTGGCGCAAGCTTTGCGTGTGGTGAATGCCGCATCTCCGAAAGCCATCGCGGTCGATGTGATCCTGGCCGATACCGGCGATCCCCTCGAGAACCAGCAGTTGGCCGATGCCTTTCGCCAGACGCCCCACCTGGTATTGGCGTCGGAGTTGATCGGTAACCCGCCCCGCTGGGAAGATCCCCGCCCGGAGTTTTCCCGCTGGTCCGCCGCCCTGGGCCACGTTTATGCCCAGCCCGATGATGCCGACGCGGTCACCCGTGTCATTCCGCTCGATAAGCATGCCGGCCACGAGCAGCGCTGGGCACTCGCCCTGGAAGCCTTTCGGGTGAGCCGCGGCGCGGCCATCCTCGAATCGCCCTCGGACCTCCAGGTCGATGGCGCCCTCATTCCCTTCAAACGCACCCCCGACGGGCGGCTGATGCGGGTGCGCTACCGGCCGCCCACCGTGCCGCTTCCCCGCGTCTCTCTCAAGGACCTCTTGGACAATCCACGATGCTGTGCCGCGATGTTCGCCGGCAAAGTGGTGTTCCTCGGCGTCACTGCGGCCACCGAGGTCCGCGACCGGCTTTTCACGCCCTATTCCGGGGGAGTCACCACCACCGGTATCGAAATTCACGCTCACGCCTTTGAGACCATCGCCCAGAGTCTTTTTATTACCGACGTGCCCGAAAGTTGGCCGCCGCTGTTCAGCCTCCTGCTCGTCGCGGCCGCGGGCCTTGCTTTTGCGTGGTTGCCGGGCTGGAAAGCCTATGCGGGCGGAGTCGCCGTGCTGCTCGTGGGCTACGTCACGCCCTATGTCTTTTTCACTCACCAGCGCGTCTTTCCCTTTTCCACACCTGCCGCGGCGGCCACCCTCGGATTCGCCGCCGCGGCCGCCTGGAATACGCTGGTGGTGCGCCGCAGCCTGCTCCGCTCCGAGGCCGAACGCAGCCGCTACCAGCAGGCCATGCACTTCGTGACTCATGAGATGCGCACGCCGCTCTCCGCCATCCAGGGCTCCAGCGAGCTGATCTCGCGCTTCCCCCTCACCGAGGACAAGCGCAAACAGATCGCGCTGCTCATCAACTCCGAATCCAAACGCCTCGCCCGCATGGTCGAGATCTTTTTGAATGTGGAGCGTCTCTCCGCCGGCCAGATGGAGCTCAAGCGCGAAGATATTTCGGTCAAGCAACTGGTGGACATCTGCCTTGACCGCACGCGCCCGCTGGCCGAGCGTAAGCACATCGCGTTGACGCTGAACCCCATCGGCGACGACCTTCGGCTCACCGGCGATCGCGAGTTGATGGAGTACGCCTGCTACAATTTACTTACGAATGCGGTGAAATACTCGCCGCAGCAAACCCAGGTCACAGTCTCCGGATGGAAAGATGACGGCCACGTCCGCGTCGCCGTAAAGGACCAGGGCATCGGCATGGATCAGAAAGAAGTCAAGAAAATCTTTCAGAAATTCTATCGGACGCGGAAAGCCGAGGAATCCGGCGAGGCAGGCACTGGGATCGGCCTGTCCATAGTCCAGCAGATCGTCGAGCAGCACGGCGGCGTGATCGAGGTAGCCAGCCAGCCCGGTGTCGGCTCGTGCTTCACCATGGTGATTCCCCGCATTACGCAACAACAATGATGCAGAGGTTATTGTTAGTCGAAGACGATCCGGCCTTGCAGTTTACCATCCAGACTGCGCTCGAAGAGAAGGGCTACATGGTGGAGGCCGTCTCGACCACGGGCGAGGCCATCGAACGCCTCTCCGGGGAAGCCTTCGCCATCGTGATCTCCGATATTTACATCGACGAGCGCACCGGCCTGGATGTTTTGGAAGCCGCCAAGCGGCGCGATCCCAACTGCTCGGTCATTCTAATGACCGGCCGCGGAACGATCGAAACCGTCATGGCCGCCACCCGCGGCGGCGCGTTCGACTATATCGCCAAACCCTTCGACCTCGATACCATGATCCACGCCGTCGAGCGCGCCGCAGCCACCCGCAACGGCGAAGACAACGAGGCCGAGGAAGAAGACCTCCCCGAAACGGAAATGATCGGCAGTTCCCCCGGCATGGTCGATATCTACAAGACCGTGGTGAAGGTGGCGCCTACCGATGCCACCGTCATCATCGAGGGCGAAACCGGAACCGGCAAAGAACTGGTGGCGCGCATGATCCATCATATGAGCCGCCGCGCCAGCCAGCCTTTCGTGGCCGTGGATTGCGGCTCGATTGCCCCGACCCTGCTCGAAAGCGAATTGTTCGGCGCCTTGCGGGGCGCATTCACCGGCGCCGACCGCGATCGCGTCGGCGTTTTCGAATCCGCGCACCGCGGCACCGTCCTACTCGATGAAATCGGCGACGTCGACTTCAACTTCCAGTTGAAGCTCCTGCGCTTTCTCCAGGAGCGGGAGATCCGGCCCGTGGGGGCCGCGCGCTCCAAAGAGGTCGATGTCCGCGTGCTGGCCGCCACGAACCGCGACCTCCAGCGCCTGGTCGACGAAGGCAAGTTTCGGGAGGACCTCTGGTTCCGTCTCAATGTCGTGCGTATCGTCATTCCTCCGCTCTGCGAGCGGCGCGGCGACATCCCTCTGCTGGCGCGTTTCTACCTCAATAAATACAACGCCCGCTACAACCGCGACGTGAAACTGATGGACTCCGGCGTGCGCGCGCTCCAGGAGTACACCTGGCCGGGCAACGTGCGCCAACTCCAGCACGTCATGGAACGGCTCACCATCCTGGCCGACCGGGTCGACGCCGAAACGGTCCGCGATGCCCTGACCGCCATGGAATCCCGCGACCGCCCGGTGGAAACCCTGGCCGAGGCTGAAGAGGACCAGATCCGCCGGGTCCTCACCGCCACCGGCGGTAACAAAAGCAAGGCCGCCCAAATTCTCGGCATCGAGCGCAAAACCCTTTACCGCAAGCTCGAACGAATGAAGCTGTAAAATCACACTTCCCGCTTGACAACGCCCCCATTCCGCACTATAAGAGAATCAGGTCCCGAGGTACTGCTTATGACGCGGATTACCGTCGCCGGTCTTCTAGCAGGGATGGTCGCGATTGCCGCACCGTGGGTAACCGACCCCGCCCCCACACCAGTGACCTTCTATAAAGACGTCCTACCGATTTTGCAGGCCAAGTGCCAGGCCTGCCATCGCCCTGGCGAGATGGCGCCCATTTCGTTCACTACTTACCGGGAAACGCGGCCTTGGGCCGAGGCGATCAAGACCGTTGTGCTGGCCCGGAAAATGCCGCCGTGGACGGCGGAAGTGCGCAACTACCATCGCTTCCTGACGCCACCCGAGATCGAAACTCTAGTCAAGTGGGTCGATAACGGGGCCCCCCGCGGGGATCCGAAAGACGCCCCGCCATTCGACGAGTGGACCGTCCGCGCCAGTCGCGAAACCACCGCCCCAGCGTCCTACTGAACCGGCCGCGGCGCCGCCGGTTCGATCACCCTGTCCGCCACCGGCTCCTGCGGGCGCGGCGCGTGCAGTTCCTACTCGATGGCCGGCAGCGCCGCTTCGGCGAAGCGCAACAGCCGGCGCTTCTCCCGATTCCCGGAAGGGCTGGTGATGAGTGGAGCCTAGCTCTTCCCGACAAACTTCAGGAACTCCGCCATAGGCACCGGCCCCCGCCCGTGGATCCCCACGATGGTGCCGACATCCAGCTTCAGCCGCTGGATATTGTTGTATAACGTCACGGCATTGGGCGGAGGCGTTGGCGGCGGCGGGGTGTTCGGAGGCCCCGGGCTAAAGCTGTCGGCTTCCACCAAGACCCTTTGCGCGGGCAGGTACGCGACCAGTAACTCATCGGTGTGGGTGTCCCCCTGGGTCGCGTACACCTCGATCGTCTGCTTCCCATCGGTCAGAACGTACTTGTCCGACACTGCGATGATGTTGGCCTTCCTCGGGCCCTTGGCTTGCTGATCCGGAGCCAGCGTAGCCGGCGCCTTGAAGGTCTTCTCGAAATACGGCTTATTCGATTGGTGGGTGATGAGGGTCGTGCCCTCCGCCACGTACGTGCGCAGGCCGCCCGAGTGGTCGAAGTGATGATGGGTGCTCACGACGTATTTCACGGGCTTGTTGGGAACCAGTCTCTTGGCCTCGGCCAGCACCGCCAGCGAGCGCTCTTCGGTGAGAGGCCCCTCGATCACGGTGGTGTAATCCTTGAATTCCACGACCAGGCTGTGGTGCGACCCGCCGCCCACGAACCACAGGCCGTCGCCCAGGTTCGAAGTTTCCACCCGCACCGCCGGCATGCTGGCGCTCTGGACCGCGGGCGGCACCGGCAGGTCGGCCGGGGCATTGGGCCGCACGTTGGTAATGGTGAGCTCGTTCACCGAAAAACCGCCCTGCGCCTGCACAATCTTCGTGGGAAACTTAACGCCGTTGAAGTCCTTATAGTCGGAGTAAGTGTTGACCACCGCCATATCGCCCAGCACCGGATTGGGGAACCTGGTCTCCACCTTGGTCACCATGTTTTGGCTGTCGATGGTGCCCGAGACCTTATATTTGCCCAGCGCCGTGAACGTGACCACGTTGACCTTCCGGCCGCCCTCGGTGCGCGGTTTCACGGTGGCATTGCCCGCTTCCATGGCGGCCTTCAAGAAGCCATGCGGTGTCATCCAGATGGCCAGTTGCCGTTCTTCGGCATTGGCCAACTGGGGAGCCGCGGCTCCAGTCGCTCCAACGTTCCAGGCTTTGTCGCCGTTGACCTCGTTATTCTGCCTTTGCCCGCCGAAGACATTGGGGTTGGCGAAGACGAATTCTTCGGTCGCCGACTTTTGATCGTAATTGATGGTGCGCGAATAGCTGGTCAGGTCGCGGCGCGGCCATTCTTTCCCCGCGCTCAGCGCCTGTCCGAAAAATGCGTTCATGCCGGTTCCCGAATACTGAATCGATTTCACGCTGCCCATGGCCTTCCCGGCGTTGTCGAGGAGGTTTTTCGCGTCCTGGGCCAGTAGCGCGCCGGCGGCCAGACCGATTGCCAGACAGAGTTTGCGTTTCATAATCCTCCATTTCATCACACACCTAACGCGGCGTTCACAAAGCGGCCACCGCGCAACAGGGGAACCGCGGCGCTCGTTCCGTAGTCCACCGCCATGGCGATATCAGAAGGGAATCCCCTGTCAATCAGCTCCTTTCCGGAACTGCAGCGGGAGAGCACTCCAGCCAGGTCGTTTCGGAAGCGCTCGAATACGCTCACGGCGAGTTCGGCCTCGGGCGACCTGCGGCCGCGAAGCCCAGCCAGGACGGCCCCGGCGCCCGCCAGGTCCTCCAGCGAGGGCCGTAGCGTGCCGTCGGCCCACTGCTCCCCCGCGGGAATGACGGCAATCGTGGCACCGAAGTCCGCCACCCGCCGCGCCACGGCTTCGCAATTCCGCAGACACGCCGTAAACGTCGTAGCGGCCCGACTCTCGCGGCAGAGTGTGCTCCCATTGGTAGAGGGGAGCACCAGGGCGGCATCGTGCGGGATCGTCGCGAGCGATGCCGGCGCGAGCGAGTAACCGGCGGCGTGCGACCGCTTCGACGCTAACAGAGCCCCTTTGCTGCGTGCGAATTCCGGCGCGGATTCATCCTTCCATGGGTAGGGAAAAATCGCCGCGCCCCGTGCCACTGCGACATCCACGGCCGTCGAAAAGGAAAGGATGTCGACGATGATGGCCACATCGGTAACGGGCCCTAGCACGCGCAATCCAGCGAGACCCCATTCGCAGCGAACCTCGTATTCCACCTGGTCGAATAACACACAGTTAGTCTACGCTTACCGGTGCAACGCATCTTGCGCTAGACTGCAACACATGGTGCACCTGATTTGCTTGTTAGCCGCCACGGCCCTGTTCGCTCGCGCCGCCGAGTTGGCGCCCACCGGAACGTTGCGCGCCACGTTTCTTGGCGGCAACCCGGTTCAAGGCCGGGTCGACCCCAAGACCGGCGCGATCAGCGGACCTATCGCCGACATCACGCGCGAACTGGCGCGGCGGCTCGGCGTGGGGTTCCAGATCACGCCCTCCTCAGGCGTGCGCGGCGTGTTGGATGCCGTCAAAGCGCACACCGCCGATATCGGCTTTCTGGCCTTTGACGCGACACGGGCCGTGGAAGTGGATTTCTCGCAGCCCTATTCCCTGGGCTGGAATAGCTATCTGGTTCGCGACGACTCGCCCATCCGCGGCGCCGCCGAACTCGATCGCACGGGCATCCGCATCGGCGCGCCCAAGGGCGACTCGGGCGAACTCTACTTGAGCCGCACGCTCAAACAAGCGGAGCTGAAAAGCAGTCCGGGCATGACGGTCGACGACGCGCAGAAGATGCTGGCCGCTTCCGAGATCGACGCCTTCGCCACCAACCGCCAGCGCCTGGTGGAAGCTGCCGCGCGCCTTCCGAATGTCCGCGTTCTGCCCGACAACTTCTTCGCCGTCGAGCAGTCGATCATCGTCGATAAGGGCGATCCCGCGAGAGTGGAGGAACTCAACCGCCTGATCGACGAACTGCGCACCTCGGGTTTTCTTAAGGCGGCCATCGATCGCGCCAAACTCAGCGGAGTGGATGTAGCGCCGGCGCGCCGGTAGCGTTTCCGCCGTCCTTCACGGCTTCTCGGAATGTGGCTTGCGCGAGAACAGGCGGCTCAAATCGGGCCAGAACTCCTTCAGGATATTCCCCGTCATATCGACGGCGATTTGAATTTCCAGCTTCGATACCGCCGACGCCGCATCGCGCTGGCCCGGGTAATACGCATTGGAGATGGCGACGGCCGTGGCATTCCCCACAATCTCGGAATAGTTGAACTGCGTACGTCCCGAATCGGTGTGAGTCCAAAAAATCTGCCCCGCCGCATAGCCCAGCCTTGACAACCCGCTCCCTGTGCCGCGGCGGAAATAGCGTGGGTCCTGATGGAGTAGTGAAGGGTAGACGGCCTCCGTCATGAAGTCGCCGATCGCCAAGTCTCCGTAGGCTGTGCCAAAGTATCGGGCATATCCGGCCACGCCCTGTCCAAACGCCGGCTCCGCCTTCGCTAACTGGCCTTGTCCGGCGAATGCCGCGGCCAGAACCACGGTGCCCCGGTCGAACGCATCCTCGGCGCCAATCTTGAATTTTTGTCTGGCCGTCAGCGGTTTGTATTCTTTGAGAGAGGGGAACGTCCGGTAATTCGGGATGATCCCAAAAATCCGCGAATGCGTTGGGGCCGGCGGCGTGGTTTCGAGGGCACGGTCGCTCTCGTTGGCCGCCTGAGCGAAAGAGACGGCGGGCACGAGCGCACAGACCACGCCACCCACCACAATCCGGACCCAGCCTTGGAACGCGAAACCCATCGCGACCCGTCAAGGTGTTCGATGTACCAAGACGGTGTCCGGTTTCAAACGAAGGGTTACTGTTTGACTTCCACGTGTGGGGTCCCGTACGTATGGAAGGATTCGATGGTCTTGAGCCCCCAGGCTTGTCCCTTCTTGCGCTCCTCCTCGGTCCATCGGATCGGTTTCCAATCGGGCGCCAGGATCAGCCGCGCGCCGGCATTGGCCACCTCCACGCGGTTTCCACCCGGCTCATAAACGTACAAAAAGAAGGTCTGTTGAATGGCATGCTTGTGCGGGCCCGTCTCGATGTGCACGCCGTTTTCCAAAAAGACATCCGCCGCCAGTAAAACCTCCTCGCGGCTGTTCACCGCATAGGTCACATGGTGGAAGCGCCCCTTGGTTCCCGTATGATCGCGCGTGTAGGCGAAGTCGTAGCTCTTGTTGGTGCAGGTCATCCACATGGCGGCTTCCGAGCCATCGTTCAGCACGATCTGCTCGGTCAGGCGGAAGCCCAGGTACTCCTCGAAGAACTTACGGTTGTCTTCGATATCCACCGCCAGCCCGTTCCAGTGATCGAGCCGCCGCACGTTGACGCCGCGCGCCGGGAAGCGCTGCGCCTGGTTCTTCAATGCAGGCTTGAGTTCGGACGGAGCCTGATACCACTGCGTCTCGTAATACAACTCGATCTTGTGGCCGTCGGGATCGCAGCAGACAAACGCGGGCCCATGCGCCAGGTCGCCATCGGTCCATCCCCGTTCATAGCCCGAACCCTGGAGGGCGGCGACGCGCCGCTCCAGCGCCTGCGGGCTGCTTGCGCGAAACGCCACGTGCCCCAGCCCCGGCAGCTTCGCGGCAGTCAGTTTCAAGGAATGACGTTCATAGTCGTCGTAAGCGTGCAGATAGACCGAATCGCCCTCGCGCCCGCTCTCGGTCATCCCCAAAATATCGACGAAAAAATGCAGGCTCTCTTCCGGTTTGGGGGTAAGCAGTTCCAGATGCCCGAGGTGGGCCAGGTCCATGAGCGGTTCGCAAGGCATAAGGGAAATTTTAACGCAGGGGGTTGTGGATTTGGCCAGCAGAAGCAAGAGACCGCTCTCTGCGGTCACGGCTCGGTAACACGGATTGCCGTGCAATCGGGAAGCCCGTCGCCGAATTGGGAAAGACCCTGGCTGTGGAAGCTCCGGGCCAGCCACAACAGGAAGATCGCGCAGAAGCCAAAGTAAGAAGCCATCCAAATCCAGAAGGAGTGCGGTGGTCCCAGCCCGATCCAACCAAACCCGACGGCCAAAAAGGAGAACGCAAAGCCAATCGAGGCTGCTCCGGCCACTCTCAGAAACCATCTCTCCGGAGCACCGCTCCGCAGCGTTTGCGCGGTTCCCCATGCAAATGCAGCGATGCTCACGGCCATCACCACGAACAGCAGAGAGATTGGCCGAAAGCTCAGTGGACCTCTGACCAGCGGAGAAACAGCGATCAGTCCGAACGCGCCCAGCGCGAGGCCATGCAGTGACAGGAGCCAGGAATTACATCTTCCGGAGTTCCAGAGGCCCACAGCAATCGCGCACGCTCCCGCCGCCAGTGCGAGCAGGCCCATATCCCAAACTTCGCCCGGCAGCCCGAATCTGCGCAAACTCAGCGATCCATCAGGGTTCCGCATCAGAAGGTTCATGGCCGCGTGCAGCGCGTCAAGGACGCCGCAGACTGCCAGCAGCCACCAAGTTTTCGTGAGCGCTCGGACCATGTTTGCGGGGCCGTTCCGGCTCTCTCCACTATAATGAAGTTTCGACGCATGGAGACGATCGCTACGGCCCCGGTCCGCCACGACTGGGCACTCGACGAGATTGAAACAATCTACAGCACACCGCTGCTCGAGCTCATTTTTCAGGCGCAGGTCGTGCATCGCGAGCACCACCGGCCCGGCGAGGTCCAGGGCTGCATGCTGCTGAGCATCAAGACCGGCGGCTGTCCGGAAGATTGCGGGTACTGCTCGCAATCGGCGCGCTACCGCACGGGGTTGGAGCGCGAAGAGCTGTTGACCGTGGACCAGACGCTGGCGGCGGCGCGGCGCGCGCGCGGGCAAGGGGCCACACGCTTCTGCATGGGAGCGGCCTGGCGCAACGTGCCCCAGGGTGAGCCCTTCGACCGCGTGCTCGAGATGGTGCGCGGCGTCCGCGCGCTGGGCATGGAAGCGTGCTGCACGCTGGGCATGCTTTCCGACAGGCAGGCCGAAGCGCTCGCCGATGCCGGGCTCTCCGCATACAACCACAACCTGGATACGTCGCCCGAATTCTATGGTGAGATCATCACCACGCGCACTTACCAGGAGCGGCTCGACACGCTGGCCCGGGTGCGGCGCGCCGGGATTACCGTCTGTTGCGGCGGCATCATCGGGATGGGGGAGGACCGGGCGGCGCGCTGCGGCCTGCTGCAACAACTAGCGTCGCTCGACCCGCATCCGGAAAGTGTCCCGATCAACCTGCTGATGCGCGTGGCCGGCACGCCTTTGGCGGATCAACCGCCGGTGGACCTTCTGGAACTGGTGCGGACCATCGCCACGGCGCGGATGCTGATGCCGCTGGCGCGGGTGCGGCTGAGCGCCGGGCGGATTTCCCTTTCGGAAGAGGCGCAAGCCCTGTGTTTCCTGGCCGGCGCGAATTCCGTGTTTCTCGGCGACAAGCTGCTCACCACACCCAATCCGGGCCAGGACGCAGACGGCCGGCTCTTCGAACGTCTGGGACTACGGCTCACCCTCGGACGCACGGATGCCCGAATCTAACCTCGAACTCCGCCTGCGTGCGCAACTCGCGAAACTGGACGCGGAAGGGCTCTCGCGTTGTCTGCGGCCTCCGGCGGGCATCGATCTGTCGTCGAACGACTACCTCGGATTATCGGCGCATCCGCTGCTGAGGCAACGGATGGCGGAAGCGGTGGCGCGCGAAGGCTGCGGCAGCACGGGTTCGCGGCTGCTGCGGGGAGATCGAACCAGCTTCACGCGTCTGGAAGAACGGTTCGCCGCCTTCCAGGGCAGGGAGCGCGCGCTCTATTTTTCCAGCGGGTACTTGGCCAACCTCGCGGTCCTTACAACGTTCCCCGAACCAGGCGACCTCCTGTACTCCGATGAGCGCAACCACGCCAGCCTGATCGATGGCATAAGGCTTTCGCGGGCGCAGCGGAGAATCTTTCCGCACCAGGATGTCGCGGCCCTGGCCCGGCTCCTGCGCCAGGAACCGGGCCAGAAGTTCGTGATCACGGAGTCCGTTTTCAGCATGGATGGCGACATGGCGCCGCTCGCCGAATATGCGGAGTTGTGCCGTTCGACGGGCGCGGCGCTGCTGGTCGACGAGGCGCACGCGGTGGGGATCTATGGCACGCGGGGCTCAGGCCTGCTGGAAGCCACGGGCACGGATGCCTTCGTTTCGATCAGCACCGCGGGCAAGGCGCTGGGAGTGAGCGGGGCATTTGTCGCGGGGCCGGACTGGGCCATCGATTATTTAATCCAGCGGGCGCGCCCATTCATCTTCTCGACGGCTCCGCCGCCGTCCGTCGCCGCGGCGCTGGACGCCAGCCTCACGGTCATCGAGCAAGAGCCCTGGCGCAGGGTTCAACTGCGAGCGCGCGCACGGTATCTGCGCCGACGGCTGGCGGAGGCCGGAATCGCCGTGCCGGACGGAGAGTCGCAGATCGTTCCGGTCGTCCTGGGTGACAACCAGCGAGCCTTACAGGTGGCGGACTCGCTGCAGCAGGCCGGATTCGACGTGCGCGCCATCCGGCCGCCCAGCGTGGCCGCGGGCACCGCCCGGCTGCGGCTCTCGGTCCACACCGACTTAACGGAAGCCACGCTGGATCGCTTCGTCGCTTTGCTGGCGGGGGCGCTGAAGGAGTCCGCCGCATGCACCGCGGCCTGTTTGTAACCGGCACGGACACGGGCGTCGGCAAGACGGTGGTCTCGGCCGCCCTGGCCCTGCGCTTTCCCTTCTTCTCCTACTGGAAACCGGTGCAAACGGGAATCGAACAGGACGATGATGCGGCGGAAGTCCGCCGGCTGGCCGGCTGCCGAGTAGCAGAGGGCATTCGCCTTCCGCGCCGGGTCTCTCCGCACCTGGCAGCGCGGCTGTCCGGTACGACGATCAGGGTCGCCGATCTGGAACTTCCCGACGGACCGCCCTGGATCGTGGAAGGCGCCGGTGGCGTGCTGGTGCCGCTCAACGATACGGAACTGATGATCGACCTGATGGGGGCGCTCGGTCTGCCGGTGGTGGTGGTGGGCCGGTCATCGCTAGGCACCATCAACCACACTCTGCTGACTCTCGAAGCGCTGCGGGCGCGTTCGTTGCGCGTGGCGGGAGTAGTGCTGGCGGGCGAAAAAAGCGCCGAGAACAGGACCGCGATCGAGCAACATGGCAGAGTTGCGGCGCTCGGTGAGTTGCCGTGGCTCGAGCCGCTGGATTCCGCACACCTGGCTGCCTGGGCCGCGGCCGAACTCGATCCCCGCGGCTTGCTGCTGGAGCACTTCCGATGAAAAGCCTGGTGGAGCGCGATCGCACCTGCCTCTGGCATCCGTACACACAGATGTTCACCGCGGGCCCGCCGCTGCCCATCGTACGCGCCCAGGGCGTGTACCTGTACACCGAGGACGGCCGCCGCATTCTGGACGGCATCTCGTCCTGGTGGGTGAATATTCACGGCCATTCCCACCCCAAGCTCAACGAAGCTCTGGCCGCGCAGGCGCGGGAACTGGAACAGGTCATCTTCGCGGGATGCACGCACCGGCCCGCGGTCGAACTGGCGGAACGCCTGCTGGCATTGCTGCCCCCCGGCCTCAGCCGGATTTTTTATTCCGATGACGGATCGACCTCGGTCGAGGTGGCTCTGAAGCTCGCGTGCCAGTACTGGCGCAACCGCGGCCAGCCGCAGCGCCATACTTTCGTGACGCTGCATCATGCCTATCACGGCGATACGGTGGGAGCCATGTCGGCGAGCGAAGACTCGGTATTCACGCGGGCTTTTGCCCCGCTGCTGTTTCCCGTAGTGCGTGCGCATGCACCCTACTGCTACCGCTGCCCGCTGGGCCTGACACGCGAGCGGTGCCAGATCGATTGCCTGGCCGATCTGGAAACGCGGCTGAAAGCAAGCGGCGACGTCATCGCCGGAGTGCTGGCCGAGCCGATGCTACAAGGCGCCGGCGGGATGATTGTCTGGCCCAGCGAATTTCTGGCGGGTGTGCGCCGCCTGTGCGACCGCTACGGCACGCTGCTGATCGCCGACGAAGTGCTGACGGGGTTCGGCCGCACGGGACGCATGTTTGCCTGCGAGCACGCCGCGGTGCGCCCCGATCTGGTATGCCTGTCGAAGGCGCTCACCGCGGGATACCTGCCCTTCGGCGCCACGGCAGCAACCGAGAGTATCTATGAAGCGTTTTTGAGCGAGGACCGCGGCAAGACCTTCTTCCACGGACACTCGTACACGGCCAACCCGCTGGCTTGCGCGGTGGGCCTGGCGAGTCTCGACCTGTTCCGTGAAAACGGCATCATCGAGCGCGTCCAGGCGCTCGAAGGCCAATTGCGCGCCGGCCTGGAACCGTTGCGCGGTCTCGGAGATGTGCGCGTCATCGGCGGCGTCGGAATCATCGAGTTAGATTCCACGGGCGGCTATCTCGATACGATGGGCCCGGGTCTCTATGCGGCTTTCCTGGAGCGCGGCCTGCTGCTGCGGCCCTTAGGGAACGTGGTCTATTTCATGCCACCCTACGTGATCACGGAAGCAGAAGTGGATTGGGCTCTCACGCAAATGGCCGAGGTGCTCACCAGGTAACAATCCCCAATGCGCCGGTCAGGTTGTCACAGGCGACTGACAACCTGTCAGGCGCGGCCTTCCTTCCGCGGCGCCCCGGTTTAACTAACTCGCAATAAATCCCTTACTTACCGAATCCTATCGTTTGGCATACAGTTTGCCCTTGAAGAGGCGTCACGAGGTGAATGATGAAGCAACGGTTCAGAGTCCTGGCTCTCTTTACAGGCGGTTTATTGGCGAGTGTTCCGGCTTCCGCCCAGCTTTCAAAAATAGCTCCCGATCTTCTTTCCTTACTGAATTTCAACTTATCCGCAAATGTGATTGTGCAGTACCAGGCGCCGCCAAGCAGTCTGGATATACTGACTCTTGAATTGCTCGGCGGGGTTGTCCAGCAAACCTTTTCCGCCTTCCCCGCCGCACTAGTGCAACTTCCGGCGGTCAATCTGCTGGCCGTCGCCGGGATCACGAACGTCGTCTACGTCTCGCCGGACCGTTCCCTGGCAGGAATGCTGGACAATACGCCCCAAACCGTAAACGCGCCCGCCGCGTGGCAGGTGGGCCTGACTGGCGAAGGCATTGGAGTGGCTGTAATCGATAGCGGAATCGCCAATCACCCCGACCTGCAATCGCGGGTGGTGTATCACCAGAGCTTCAACGGCTCCTCGACGGCGGACCTCTATGGCCACGGCACGCATGTCGCCGGGATCATCGGCGGAAACGGCGCTTCCTCTACCGGGTCAAATTACACCCGGACTTTCAAGGGGATTGCTCCCGGCGTCAAACTGATCGATCTCCGCGTCCTGGACCAAAACGGCGCCGGCAGCGACAGTATGGTCATTGCGGCAATTCAACAGGCCATCGCGCTCAAGAATAAGTACAACATCCGAGTAATCAACCTATCGCTGGGCCGGGCAGTTTACGAAAGTTATCACTTAGACCCTCTCTGCCGGGCGGTTCAGGCGGCCTGGAAGGCCGGCATTACGGTGGTAGTTGCCGCAGGGAACCTCGGCCGGAACGGCTACGCTACGATCACTGCGCCGGGTAACACCCCCGAAGCGATTACCGTCGGGGCAATGAAGAACATGGGAACACCCGGCCGCGACGACGATCGGATCGCCAGCTACAGTTCCAAGGGGCCTAGCTTCATCGACCTGGTGGCAAAGCCCGATCTGGTTGCGCCCGGCAACCTGACTAACTCGCTGCTGGCATCCGGCAGCACGCTCTCCGCGCAGTATCCGGCCAACATTCTCCCGTCGTCGTACTACTCTACTACCAATGTGCCGAGCGAGTATTTCCGTCTCAGCGGCACCAGCATGGCCACTCCGGTGGTGAGCGCGGCGGCCGCCATTCTCCTCCAAAAAAGCCCTTCCTTGACGCCGGACACGATTAAGGCCCGGCTGATGAAGACCGCCTCGAAGTCCTTTCCTGCCTACAGCACGGCTACGGACCCGACGACGGGAGTGACTTATACGGATACCTACGACCTATTCACGGTAGGAGCCGGGTATCTGGACATCAATGCGGCTCTGTCCAATAGCGACGTAGCCGGCAAACCCGCAGTATCACCCCTGGTAAGCTATAACGCGGGCGCCAATTCAGCCTATGTGGTGACCGACAGTTCCGCGGTCTGGGGGACTTCCGCGGTCTGGGGCACTTCCGCAGTCTGGGGCACTACGGTACTTGTGAACGGCACCTCCGCGGTCTGGGGGACTTCCGCGGTCTGGGGGACTTCCGCCGTCTGGGGGACCTCGGCAGTATGGGGGACTTCGGCAGTCTGGGGCACCACCAGCGGCTACGGGGAGAACTAGAAAAGCATCGCTTCCTGAGGGTCGCGGTTGGGTGCGGGCGGGGCAGCTCGTTTTCGTCATTGGAGGTGAGGGGCCGCTCCGGTTGGGGAGTGGCGACCGTCAGGGTGCAATAGCGAAGTCAAATTACTAACTTCCGATAACTCCCCTTTGTCTACACAGTTCTATTAACTTCCGTCTTTCGCGTACCTCCTGTGCGCAGTACGCCGGTGGTATCCGGGCTCCTTGTTCATCCAGGGTGTTCCGCTGCATAGTAGCCACAGGATGCACGGAAACTTCAACCCGGAAAAAGGCAACGACTCGAGCCTCTGCGCTTTTGTGGGAATGACCGCGGTCATTCGCAGCGCGCCCATGCGGCAGTTGATGCAAACCGTTGAGAAAGTGGCAAAGAGCAACGCGGTCGTCCTGGTCACGGGAGAGACCGGCAGCGGCAAGGAAGTGATCGCGCGCGCCATTCACCACCATTCGCTGCGCTGCGCGCTCCCGTGGATCGACGTCAACTGCGCGGCTCTGCCCGATCATCTTCTGGAGAGCGAGCTTTTCGGTCACGAGAGGGGGGCGTTCAGCGGCGCCGATAGCCTGAAACAGGGGCTGTTCGAAGTGGCGAGCGGCGGAACGCTGTTCCTGGATGAGATCGGCGAACTCGATCTCAAAATGCAGGTGAAATTGCTGCGAGTGCTGGATGGCACGCCGTACTACCGGCTGGGTGGAACGCGCAAAGTAACGGTGGACGTGCGCATCATCGCCGCCACCAACGTGGATCTGCGGCAAGCCGTGGAAAAGGGCACGTTCCGGCGCGACCTGTACCACCGGCTCGACCAGGCGCGCCTGGAAGTCCCGGCGCTGCGGTCGCGCCCTGGAGACGTCGAGGCGCTCGCGCAGTTCTTCTTGGATAAGGAAGCCCCGCAGCTACGGTTCTCGCCGGCTGCCCTGGAAACGCTCGCGGCTTATTCCTGGCCGGGAAACGTCCGGGAGCTCCGCAATACGGTAGTCAAAGCCGCCCTGGCCGCCGGAGATGAGGTCATTACGTTGCGCGATCTGCCGCCGGCGATCGGCGGCCCTCAACCCACGCGGATCTCTTACGGGCGCACGCTCGACGATCTCGAACAACAGGCCATCTTCAGCGCATTATCGGAAACTGGCGGCCGGCAGGATCACGCCGCGCGACTGCTCGGTATTTCGCAGAGGACGCTCATCCGCAAGCTCAAAATTTACGGCAGTCAGGAAAGGTCGCGTGCCGCGGTATCCGAGTTGGCCGCGAGCTGAGAGAAGGCAATGGAATGAGTTATCAGGGAGAGAGTCGAATGCGTTGGCCGGCTCGGATTTATATCGCATTTGTGGTGCTGCTGGGAATATTCTGCCTGGCTTCGGCGAATTGGGAAATGCAGCATCCCATCCGCTTCGCTTGTTGCCTGGCGATCTGCATTCTGGCTTCCGCCATGAAGGTGAACCTGCCGGGGATAGCCGGCACGATGTCGGTGAACTTTCTTTTCATCCTGATCGGCATCCTCGATATGAGCGCCGGCCAAACCATGCTCATGGCCTGTCTCGGAGCGCTCGTGCAATGCGCCTGGAAACCCAAGAGCCGCATCAAACTGATTCACACGACGTTCAGCGTCATGAACATCGCGATTGCCGTTTACGGGTCCTACCATCTCTATCACTGGTCCGTGGCGCAGCGCTTCAGCGGCGGCCCTATCGCACTCATACTGGCCTCCCTCACTTACTTCGTGCTCAATACGACGGGAGTCACGGTGGCGGTGGTGCTGACCGAGCATAAGTCGATGGTGGATACGTGGCGCAATTGCTATTTCTGGTCGTTTCCGTTCTATCTCCTGGGCGCTTCCATCGCCTGGGTGTTTAGCGCGCTGACCGACCGCGGGCAGTCCCAGAGCATTCTGCTGCTGGTCCCTGTGATCTACGTGATCTATCGCTCGTATCACATGTACCTGGGCCACCTGGAGGAGGAAAAGAAACACGTGGAACAAATGGCCGCCTTGCACCTCAGGACGATCGAAGCGCTGGCTCTGGCTATCGAGGCGAAGGACCATACTACTCACGAGCACTTGAGCCGGGTGCGCATCTACGCCCTCGAACTAGGGAAAGAGATGGGCCTCCCCCATGCGGAGCTGGAAGCCCTACGGGCTTCGGCCCTATTGCACGATATCGGTAAGCTGGCCGTACCCGAACACATCATTTCCAAGCCGGGAAAACTGACGCCGGAAGAGTTCGAGAAGATGAAGATCCACCCGGTAGTAGGCGCGGAGATTCTCAAACGGGTCGAATTCCCCTACCCGGTGGTGCCGATCGTGCGATCGCATCACGAAAAGTGGGATGGCAGCGGTTATCCCGATGGCCTGAAGGGCGAAGAGATCCCGATCGGCGCGCGCATCCTGGCAGCCGTCGATTGCCTCGACGCCCTGGCGTCCGACCGCCAATACCGCCGCGCCTTGCCGCTCGATGAGGCCATGTTCGAAGTGCTCAAACTTTCGGGAAAGAGCTTCGATCCAAGAG
>Ga0209698_10002353_pt1 | contig 21488 bp, 21 predicted proteins | sample LitLauG_LLR_2012_FD_187203 | JGI IMG/M metagenome (GOLD analysis project Ga0209698, IMG submission 187203) | Freshwater sediment microbial communities from Pennsylvania, USA - Little Laurel Run_MetaG_LLR_2012 (SPAdes) (version 2) | ecosystem: Environmental > Aquatic > Freshwater > Creek >...
CTGACTCTCAAACCCGACGATGCCTTCATCGTCGACTCCATGGGTTGGGTGCAGTACCGGCTGGGCAACCTGTCCGCGGCTCGCGATTCCCTGATGCGCGCCTTCCAGCTCAAGGCCGATCCCGACGTCGCGGCTCACCTGGGAGAGGTGCTCTGGGCGACGGGCGACCATTCGGGCGCGCGCGAAATCCTTCTGAACGCGCAAAAGCGCGACGGTGATAGCGATACCTTGCGCGACACCCTGCAGCGCTTGAAAATCCAGCCTTGACCGGGCCGCGCGCCGCTTGCCTGCCGCTCGCAGGGCCAAGCCCGGTGGCCCGTGCCGACCGCCGCTCGTCCGGACTCTTTCGTGCTTTTGCAGTCGTCGCGTTCCTGGTGGCGTCCTGCACCAGCCTGCCACCGCCCGCGCCCAGTGACGGCCGCAGTTACCGCGGGCGCTTTTCCCTGGCAATTGATCGAGCGCAGGGTGGCGACGAGTCCGTGCGCAAAGCCTATGCCGGCAGATTCACGCTCCAGCTTGCCGGGCCTTCCTTGACCTTGGACTTGATATCGCCGCTGGGCGCCACCATTGCCCGCTTCGAATCGGCGCCGCACGAGGCGCGCCTGCTCATCCCGTCCGGGGAAGGCGTGCAGGTCAAGCGCGGGTCCGACATGCAGGCGCTGTGCGAGCAGGAACTGGGTTGGTCGCTGCCCTTGTCTGGCTTGCCCGACTGGATCGAGGGGCGGCCGGCGGCGAACCGGCCGTTCCGCATGCTGGCCGAGCAATCCGGTGCCTGGCGCTTCGAACAGGACGGCTGGTCGGTCGACGTCGCGCCGGCCAGCGCCGGCGCGCGACGACTGCAAATCGATCGGGCCGAGCGCCCCGATGCGCCGGGCGTTGCCCTGCGCGTGCTCGTGGACGGGCCCGCGTCGTGAGCCAAATGCGCCTGCTCCTGGGACTTCCGGCGCCGGCCAAGATCAATCTATTCCTGCACGTGCTCGGGCGGCGTGCGGACGGCTACCACGAGATCCAATCGGTCTTTTTGCCCATCGATCTTTGCGACATCCTGGACCTGGAACTGCGCACGGACGGACGCATCGTTCGCGAGGGCGATCTCACCGGGCCGCAGGACGCCGACTTAGCTGTGCGCGCGGCACGCCTGCTGCAGGCGCATCCAGCATGGGCCCGCACCGGTCAGGGTTTGGGTGTGACCGTGGCCGTGAGCAAACGCATTCCCGTGGGCGCTGGACTGGGAGGTGGTTCGTCCGATGCCGCCACGACCTTGATTGCATTGAACCGCCTGTGGGATTTGCGCCTGCCCCGGTCGGAACTTGCCCAGCTGGGTCGGCGCCTGGGCGCGGATGTTCCCTTCTTCCAGGGCGCGGGCCCGGCCTTTGTCGAAGGGGTGGGCGAGCGCTGCAGCCCGCTCCCCGTTGCCCCGCGCTGGATACTCCTGGTCTATCCGCAAGTTGCTGTTTCGACGGCAGAAATCTTCGCCGACCCAAAATTGACACGAGATCACAAAGGAACGACAATCGCAGGCTTTTCTGCGGCGCTTCGGGACTCCGAAGAGGGTCTTTGGGGAACCAATGATCTGGAACCGGTGGTGCGTAGCCGGTACCCGCTCGTTGATCAAGCGCTGCAATTGCTGTCGCCGCATGGCCTGCCCCGCATGACGGGCTCTGGCTCGGCGGTGTTTTGCCGGGTGCGCGATGAGCCCGAAGCGCAGCGCCGGCTCGCGCAGGTGCGTGCACAGATGCCCGCGGGGTGGAGTGCCTGGGCTGTGCCCAGCCTTGCCGAGCTCCCGCTAGCGGACTGGTAGACAATTGGGGGTCGGCCCGGGGTAGGGGGCGCGAAGAAGAAGTGATGAGGGATGGTGCGCCGGACCGCGGCCTCCCCGAAAAGTTTTCAGGTCTCGTGCTGGGGAGTCGCCAAGCTGGTTAAGGCAGCGGATTTTGATTCCGCCATTCGAGGGTTCGAATCCTTCCTCCCCAGCCATTACCGCAGGCGCCGCGCGAGGCGGCGCACAAGCATCCTCGCTAAGGTGGTTTCATGTCGGCACTGGTGCCAGACAATCTGATCGTCTTCTCGGGCAACGCCAATCCGCGCCTGGCGCAGGCGGTCGTCCAGCACCTGAGCATCCCGCTGGGCCGCGCCGTCGTCTCGCGTTTCTCCGATGGCGAGATCATGGCCGAGATCAACGACAACGTGCGCGGCAAGGACGTCTTCGTTTTGCAGTCGACCTGCGCGCCGACCAACGACAACCTGATGGAACTGGTGATCATGGTCGATGCGCTCAAGCGCTCCTCTGCCGGCCGCATCACCGCCGCGATTCCCTACTTCGGCTACGCCCGCCAGGACCGCCGGCCGCGTTCGGCCCGGGTGGCGATCAGCGCCAAAGTGGTGGCGAACATCCTGCAGGTTGCTGGCGTCAACCGTGTCCTGGTCATGGACCTGCACGCCGATCAGATCCAGGGTTTCTTCGATATACCTGTGGACAACATCTACGCCAGTCCGATCCTGCTGGGGGACCTGTGGAAGCACAACCACCATAACCTGGTGGTCGTGTCACCCGACATCGGCGGCGTGGTGCGCGCCCGCGCGCTGGCCAAGCGCATGGATGCGGACCTGGCGATCATCGACAAGCGCCGCCCCCGACCCAATGTCGCCGAGGTCATGAACATCATCGGCGAAGTGCAGGGTCGCACGTGCGTCATCATGGACGACATGATCGACACGGCCAACACGCTGTGTCAGGCGGGTCTGGCGCTGCGCGCTGCCGGCGCGCTCAAGGTCATCGCCTATTGCACCCACCCGGTGCTTTCCGGGCGCGCGGTTGAGCGCATCGTCGAGTCCGTGCTCGACGAGGTGGTGGTCACCGACACGATTCCCTTGAGCGCGCAGGCCGCGGCGTGTCCCAAGATCCGCCAGTTGTCCTGTGCGGCGCTGTTGGGCGAGACCATTTCGCGCATTGCGCGGGGAGATTCGGTAAGTTCCTTGTTCATCGAATAGCGGGCCGATCGTGGGCCGGCGCCATCGGGTGCCGGCAACCGGTGGGCCGCAAACGGCAATTGCGCGCGATTGGTCGCGATCCGCGCAGCGGCCGGTAGTTCCAGAAGGTGGTAGGCAAACGGGCCAATCGCGGCATGTCGCCGTGGGCAAGCAAACGCAAGATCGGAGCATTTCATGAAGGTCATCGCCAACAAACGCAATGCGCAAGGCACTGGTGCGAGCCGCCGCCTGCGCCACCTGGGCAAGGTTCCCGGCATCCTCTACGGTGCCGGCACCGAGCCCGTAACGATCGAGGTCGATCACAATCCGCTGTTCCACGCGCTGCGGCGGGAGAAGTTCCACGCCTCGATCCTGGACATGGACCTGGACGGGGCCAACGAGCGGGTGTTGCTGCGCGACTTCCAGATGCACCCGTATCGCGCGCTGGTACTGCACGTGGACTTCCAGCGCGTTGCCGAAGACCAGGCGATCCACATGAAGGTGCCGCTGCACTTTGTCGGCGAGGAGAACTCCCCGGCGGTCAAGGTTTCGGCGGCCATCATCGGCAAGGTCATCTCCGAAATCGAGATCTCCTGCCTGCCGCGCAACCTGCCCGAGTTCATCCAGGTCGACCTGTCCTCCTTGACGGCCCAGCAGACGGTCCACGTTTCGGACATCTCGCTGCCCGAAGGCGTGGCGGTCGTGCGGCGCGGCAAGGAGGACCCCGTCGTGGTCACGGTGGCCATGCCCAGCGTGCAGCAGGAGGAGGCCGCCCCGGCGGCCGAGGCCGCTGCAGCGGCGCCAGCGGCCGGAGCACCGGCTGCCAAGGCGGCAGCCGCCCCGGCGGCAGGGGCCAAGCCAGCAGCAGGCGCAAAGGCCGCGCCGGCGGCGGCACCGGCTGCCAAGGCACCGGCGGCCAAGAAGAAGTAAGCGACCGCGATTTCTTGATCGCGGCCACCGGCGCAGCCGCTGCTCAAACAGCGGCTGCGCGGGGCACGCCCTTCGGGCGGGGCCCAGAAAGGCGCACCTCGTGGCAGCAACGCGCACGCCATCCCAGGGCATTCGCATGATCGTTGGCCTCGGCAACGTTGGCCCCGAGTTCGCGCGCACGCGTCACAACGCGGGCTTCTGGTTTGTCGATCAACTGGCGCAGCGTTGCGGCGCGCAATTTCGGGCGGAAAAGAAATTCTTTGGGGAGCTGGCGCGCGCGCGCTTGGGCGGGGAGGAGTTGTGGCTGGTCAAGCCCGGCACCTTCATGAACCTCTCGGGGCAATGTGTCGTGGCCGTGGCGCTTTTTTACCGGGTCCTGCCGGACCAGATACTCGTGGCCCACGACGAACTTGATCTTGCGCCAGGTGACGTCCGTCTCAAGTTGGGCGGGGGCGTGGCCGGACACAACGGACTCAAGGATATCCGGGCTCGCCTGAGCAGCGCCGATTTCTGGCGCTTGCGCATAGGGATCGGCCATCCGCGCAGCCTGGACTTGCGCCAGGACGTTGCCGACTTTGTCCTGCATCCGCCGCGCCGCGACGAAAGCCATGCCATCGAGGGGGCGATCGATCGGGCGCAGTCCGTCGCGGAGCTGGTGGTCGCGGGCCAGTTTCCGGCAGCGATGACCCGCTTGCACACAAGTGCGCCAAAGCCGGCGTCGGCCACGGGCGCGGCGGCGGCGCCGGGCAAGAGCGGCGCGGAACCCAAAGCATGACGCCTGGCGAATCCGGGGCGCCACCGGAGGAATCCGCGGCGCCGGCCGACCCCGGCTCGGCTGCGACGCTTGCGCCACCGGCGCCACCGCGAAGTGCGCGCTATGCGGGCCTGGCGCAGGCCCTGCGCGCGCTGGGGACCAATCTGCGCACCTCGGCAGCCTTGGTCCTGCTGCTGCGGCGCCCCCTGGCGGATCTGCGTACCGGCCCGGTACAGCTTTGCCTGCTCTTTGCGCTGCGCCTGCTGCTGGACTTTTCCTTTGACCTCTACTCGGTGGGCATGCAGGGCGGCCAGGCTGACCCCTTGGCCCTGCCCGCCGTCGCGTTTTGGGCCCCGGCTGCCCTGTTTTCCTCCTGGCTGATCGCGACCCTCTGCGTTCGCGCGGAGCTTGCCGCGTACCTGGCCGTCGCCGCATTCGGCCTGGCGTGCTGGGAGGCGTGCGCTTCCGCGCTTGTTGCGTTCGCGGCGGACCGCTTGCCGGGCGTTGCCCGGCTCTACGATGAACTGGCCTGGGCGCCCCTGGCTTGGTGTGCGTTGGCCTACGGCGTGGCGGCCGTGCGCGCGGCACAACTGCCCCGGCGGCGCCAGCGCATTGGCATATTTCTGCTGGCCGGTGCGCTGGTGCTGCTTTCGGCCCTTTGCGTGGATCCGTCCCTGCGCCTTTGGGTACCCGCCGGGTCCGCCGCTGGCGATGCGGATAGTCCCGATGCGGTGCAATCGGAGCAGACCCTGTATGCGCAATACGACCTGCTGGGCGATGCGCTTGACGCGATCAGCCCAGGGCAGGACGGTGTCACCGAGCTATTCACGGTCAGCTTTGGCGGCGACGGGGCGCAGGATGTATTTCTGAACGAAGCCGCGGGTGCCGATGCCGTCATGGCCGAGGTCTTCGATAGCGGCGAACACAGCCTCGTGCTGGCCAACAGCCAGGCGCATCCCCAGGAGAGGCCCTTTGCGACGGTGAGCGCCTTGCAGCGCGCACTGGCCACGCTTGCCGAACGCATGAACGAGGACGACATCCTGGCGCTGTTTCTCACTTCGCACGGCACTGCCGACCACCACCTCGTGGTGTCGCTGCCGCCGTATCACTTTGAGGACCTCACGCCGGAGCGCTTGCGCGCGCTGCTCGACGATGCCGGCATCCGCTATCGCGTCATCATCGTGTCCGCGTGTTACGCCGGGGGCTTTGTTGCGCCGCTGGCTGGGCCGGACACCATGGTGATCGCGGCCTCGGACGCCGATAGCACCTCCTTTGGTTGTCGCGACGGGGCGCAGTGGACCGATTTTGGCCGCGCCTACTTTGCCGAGGCCCTGGCGCAATCGGCGTCCTTTGAAGGCGCATTTCGCATCGCCAGCCGCCGCATCGCCGAGCGCGAAGCCCAGGAGCACCTACCGCCCTCGTCACCCCAGATCTGGGTGGGCAGCGGCATTCGCAACCAGTTGCAGCGGCTGGAAACGCGCAGCGGGGGAAAGATACTATTTGCGGCGCGTTCGGGCGCCGGGCGGTTTCCGTAGAAAGCGGGGCGTTTCATGGCAGTCAAGTGCGGCATCGTCGGGCTTCCCAACGTCGGCAAATCGACGCTGTTCAACGCGCTCACCAAAGCCGGCATCGCGGCGGAGAACTATCCGTTTTGCACCATCGAGCCCAATGTCGGGATCGTCGAGGTGCCGGACCCGCGTTTGCGCGCGCTCTCCGCGATCGTCCAGCCCCAACGCGTGGTGCCGGCCGTGGTCGAATTCGTCGACATCGCCGGATTGGTCGCGGGCGCCAGCAAGGGCGAAGGGCTGGGCAATCAGTTCCTCGCCAATATCCGCGAATGCGACGCGATCGCCCATATCGTGCGCTGCTTTGACGACCCGAACATCATTCACGTGGCGGGACGCGTCGACCCGGTCAGCGATATCGATGTCATCGACACCGAACTTGCACTGGCGGATCTACAGACCGTGGAAAAGCAGATGAATCGCTACGCCAAGGTCGCCAGGACCGGCGCGGCCGGCGAGGAAAAAAAAGAGGCACAGCGCCTGGTCGCGGCCCTGGAGAAGATCCAGCCGGCGCTCGACCGCGCGCAGCCGGCGCGCTCGGTGGATCTGTACCCGGAAGAGCGCACGGTGCTGCGGCCGCTATTCCTGCTCACCATGAAGCCGACCATGTACGTGGCCAATGTCGAGGATCATGGTTTTGAGAACAACCCGCTGCTCGACGCCGTGCGCGCACGGGCGGCGCGCGAAAACGCCACCGTGGTAGCGGCGTGTGCCCGCATGGAGGCGGAGATCGCGGATTTGTCGGACGAGGACAAGCAGGTGTTCCTGCAGGATATGGGAATGAAAGAGCCGGGGCTGGACCGGGTCATCCGTGCCGCCTACGCGATCCTCGGGCTGCAGACCTACTTCACCGCGGGCGTCAAGGAAGTGCGCGCCTGGACCATCCCGGTGGGCGCAACCGCGCCCCAGGCCGCCGCCGTGATCCACACGGACTTCGAAAAGGGATTCATCCGCGCCGAGACCATCGCCTATGAGGACTTCATCCGCTGCAAGGGTGAGCACGGGGCCAAGGAGGCCGGCCGCATGCGCCTGGAGGGCAAGGAGTACGTCGTCAAGGATGGCGACGTACTTCACTTTCGATTCAACGTCTGAGTTTCCTGGACGTTGGCGTCCGAGGCCGATCCCTGCTACGCCCATCATCGCAACCAGTGGCCGATTAGTCGTTTGCGGCCTGCAGCGCACTCGTTGGCTTCGCGGGCCTCGATTCTCTGGTTTCCCGCGGTTTGCCAGAGATTCGACGGGTCGGGTGCAACTGGCGCAATTGCCCGAACCCGCCGTAGCCGGACCCGGCTCGCAATGGAATCAAGGCTTTTTGAGCCCGCAGGTATTCATTCCAAGAATCGAGTACGCCGGGCAGATGCGAACCAATCCGGTCAGCAGCAGCACCACGCCTATGTAGCCCCAAACACCAATCGTGCCCATTGCGGCAAGCGCAATGAGGGCGATTCCCGCGATGATCCGCAGCAGACGATCGGCCGAACCGACATTTACTTTCATTGCAATTCTCCTTAACGCATCACTGTTGAAATACCCAACATCCAATCGGTGACACGCGATGAACGTGTCGGCGATAACCTCTTGTGGTGCAACCCAATTGCCAATTCCTCCTGCGGGGCGCTAGAGCTTGGGAGCCGATGGGGCAACGGAGGACGATTTCGAATCGGGTGACTCTTTGATTGCGCGGCCTTCCTCGTTTTCTCCCCACATTGCGTTTAGCACCGCCAACAGCACGGCAAAACCGACACCTAAAATCCACGCGAAATACCACATGATTCGACCCCCTGCGGCCACTGCTAGCCGGATTTTGTCAATACGCCTCGTGTTCGTTCTCGCGCACGTAGGCCGTCGTCACCTTACCTGCCATCACCTTATAGGCCCAGCTCGTGTAGAAGATGATCAACGGCATGAAGACCAACGTTGCCACCAGCATGATTCCCAAGGTAAGGTGGCTGGAGGTGCTGTCCCATACCGTAAGGCTGTCGTTGGGTACGCTCGACGATGGCATGATGAAGGGGAAGAGCGTTGCGCCCGCAGTTCCGATTACGCCCGTCAGGGCGATGCTGCTCGCGATGAAGGCAATGCCGGTTCGCCCCAACGCCACCAGGCCCAGCGCGGCGAACGCGCCCAGGTACGCCAGTGCGGGAAGCAGAATCATCCAGGGAGCCCTGCTGTAGTTTCCTAGCCAGGACCCCGAAGTGCGCGCGACGGCCTTTGTGATCGGGCTGGCCGCTGCGCCGGGATCGATCACGGAGGTAACGGCATATCCGTCTATACCCTTGGCTAACCAGAACCCCGCTGCGCTGAGGGCAATAACCAGCAGAATGCCGAAGATCATCGCAGCTCGTTTGGCGCGTGCCTGAATAGCACCATCCGTGCGATGTGCCAGGTACACGGCTCCGTGCATGGTAATCATCGCAGTGCTGACAACTCCGCTTAAGAGCGCGAACGGATTGAGCAGTTGCCAGAAGGTTCCCGTGTAGGTGGAAATCATGTTGCTATCAAACGAGAACGGCACCCCCTGGAAGAGGTTGCCGAACGCCACGCCAAAGATGAGGGGTGGCACGGCGCCGCCAACGAACAGGCCCCAGTCCCAGGTATTGCGCCAGCGCGAATCATGGATTTTGCTGCGGTAGTCAAAGCCGACCGGCCGGAAGAACAATGCCCATAGGACAGCCAGCATCGCCCAGTAAAAACCCGAGAACGCGGTCGCGTATACGACCGGCCATGCGGCAAAGATCGCTCCGCCGCCGGTGATGAACCAGACCTGGTTGCCATCCCAATGAGGTCCGACGGTATTGATGACCACACGCCGTTCCAGGTCGCTTTTGCCGATAAAGGGCAGCAGGGTACCCACGCCCATGTCATGACCGTCCATGATGGCAAAACCGACGAGCAGCACTCCTACTAGGAGCCACCAGATGATTTTGAGAGTTGCGTAATCAAACATTTTGCTTTTCCCCGGATCTAATTTGCCGTGGCGAGTAGCGCTTGCGCAGTATGGCCGTCGGCTTCGTTGGCGTACCGGCCCGTTCCCAGGCTCCCCGGCCCAAGGCGCGCGAATTTGACCATCAGGAACATTTCAACGATCAGCAGGCAGGTATAAAAGCCGATGAAGCCGAACAAAGAGCCGTACAGACTGCCAACGCTCAGTGTCGATACTGACAGGCTGGTTGGTAAGACACCGTAAATGGTCCATGGCTGGCGCCCATACTCGGCTACGAACCAGCCGAGCTCGCAGGCCAGCCAGGGAACTGGGATCATCCAAAGTGCCCATTTGAGCAACCAAGTCTTGCCGGCGCACCCTCCCTTGAGGGTTGTCCAGAAGGCGGCCAGGAAGAGCAGCAGCATGAGCATCGCCAAGCCCACCATTAGGCGAAAGCTCCAGAACATTGGTGCCACGCGGGGAATGGTCGAATCAACGGCCGTCTGGATCTGCTCCGGGGTTGCGTCCTGAACGTGTGTGGCAAACCGCTTGAGCAGGAGGCCAAAGCCCAGGTCCACCTTATGGCTCTCGAATTCCACTTTGGCGCCAGAATCGTGCGGGTTCTGCTGTAGCCTTTCCAGCGCGGAGACCGCGGCGATCCCCGAAATGATCCGGTGCCGATTCTTCTCTTTAATCTCGCGGATTCCCGGAATCTCCTTGGTAACCGAGCGCGTTCCGATCAGGCCCATCGCCCAGGGAATCTCAATTGCGTAATCGTTGCGTGCTGTGGCCTCATTCGGAATCGCGAAGGCCGTGAAGGAAGCCGGCGCCTGCTCGGTTTCCCACATCGCCTCGATTGCCGCCATTTTGGTCTGTTGTGCTTCACCCACCATGTAACCGGACTCGTCGCCCAAGACGATGACCGACAGGACGGAGGCCAATCCGAAGGCCGAGGCAATTCGAAAGCTTCGCTTTGCAAATTCCACGTCCCGACCCTTCAGGAGGTACCAGGACGATATGGCCAGCACGAACACCGCTCCGGTCACATACCCCGCCGACACGGTGTGCACAAATTTTGCCTGCGCGTCTGGGTTGAAGAGCACGGCCCAAAAGTCGACCAGTTCCATGCGCATGGTCGTGTAGTTGAATTCCGCGCCAACGGGATTTTGCATCCAGCCGTTGGCAACCAGGATCCACAAGGCGGAAAGATTGGTACCGATCGCCATCAACGCGGTGACCATCAAATGCTGCACCCGGGAAAGGCGGTTCCAGCCGAAGAAAAACAAGCCGATCATCGTCGATTCGAGGAAGAACGCCATTAATCCTTCTATGGCCAGCGGTGCCCCGAAGATGTCTCCGACGTAATGCGAGTAGTAGGCCCAGTTCGTGCCGAACTGAAATTCCATCGTGATCCCGGTTGTCACCCCAAGGGCAAAATTGATCCCGAAAAGCTTGCCCCAAAAGCGCGTCATATCCTTGTAGATGACCTTGCCCGTCATCACGTAGACGCTCTCCATGACCAGCAGCAGCCACACCATGCCCAGGGTTAGGGGCACGAAGAGGAAGTGGTACATCGCCGTCGCGGCAAATTGCAAGCGCGACAGGTCAACCAGGGATTCACCGCCCATGAAATGCTCCCGTTATTTCAACGTTGAAACCGTTCCCGCCTTGGCCAGGCCAAACGCGGTTGCGGTGCGTTGCGCATCGACCTCGACGCGCTGGTCGCGCACGAACAAAAACCAAAGAACCGCAAGGCCCACGATCTTGACGAACAGCACCAGCGCAATCCGCTGCCCGAGCCGCGGATGCCGGGCGCCTCGGACGGCAAACACGGGCGGGGAATTGAACATGGATCCGGACCTTCTTTACTTTGCCGCCGTCGACTTCTTGTCCACCCGCATGATTCCCAGCGCCTTGAGCACGTATTTCTCGTAAATTGGCTCCGATGTGCCGTTGCGCATCTTGTACATGAAGTACTTTTCAAAGGCGATCTTGGCCAAGTGAACCCACTTGCCCTTCTTGAACCAGTTGACATTACGCGGCGGGATCTGGGGCAGGGCGACAAATGCAGCACCGGTGTCCCCCATGTCGGCCAGGCAGATGGCGTTCCAGCTGCCTGTGGTCGAAGGCGCGCGCCCGGCAAGGTCGTCCGCGATGTTATGGACGATTGCCGTGACCATCGTCTCGATCATGTATCCCGTTTTTGGCGCGCCGGTGGGAACCGGCGTAACTTCCACTGGCGGAATGGCAACGCAAACTCCGGCCGAATAGATGTTGCGATATTTTTTGCTGCGCTGGTGCTCATCAATAAAGACAAAACCACGCGGATTGCAAAGTCCATCGACGGCCGCCACCGCGTCGACACCCTTGAACGCGGGAAGCATCATGCTGAACTTGAAGGGCAGCTCGTGTTCCTTCTTCAGGGCGCCGTTGTCGTCGAGTTCGCTTACGAACATCTTGCCCGGTTCGACCTTTGTCACCTTGGCATTGGTGATCCACTTGATGTCGTTGTTGCGAAACTCGCTTTCCAGGAGCGATTTGGAATCGCCGACACCGCCCAGACCCATGTGGCCGATGTATGGTTCACTGGTAACGAAGGTCAGCGGAACCTTGTTGCGCTTCCTGCGGCGACGCAGATCGCGATTGAAGATGAACGCAAATTCATATGCCGGGCCAAAACACGATGCGCCCGGCATTGCGCCGATAATTGCCGGGCCGGGATCGTCCAGGAACTTCTTGTAATCCGCCCAGGTCTTTTCCGCGTGATCAATGGTGCAAATGGAATGCGTGTAGGCATCCGGACCGGAGCCCGGGACTTCCTCGAATGAGAGCTTGGGTCCGGTTGTGATGACCAAGTAGTCATACGAGAGGCGCGTGCCGTCCGGGAGTTCGAGTGCGTTGCCATCGGCGTCAATTCGAGTGACCCGCTGTGCAATGAAGTTGATACCCTTCTTCTCCAATGCCGGCCGGATTGGCATCGTGATGGTTTCTCGGTCGCGCCAACCAACCGCAACCCACGGGTTCGACGGCACAAACTGGAAATATTCCAGGGTGTTGACTACTGTAATTTTGTGGCTCTTGTCGAGTTCCGCCCGCAATTCGTACGCTGCCGGCATGCCCCCGGTTCCTGCGCCCAATATGACAATGTGTGCCATGCCTGTCTCCTCTGGTTCTAATGTTCAAACCGTGTCGTATTCATAGGTATGTAATTGCTACGGGCGAACTGGCATTCCCTCCGGTGGCAAGCCCGCGCTCACCGCCCGAAGTTGATCTTCATCGAGTGCGCCCGCCAAACTCGCCAGGCGCAATCGTTCCGTGTACAGGCCAATTCGTGCCTGTAACAGCGCGAGTTCCGCGGCCGAGGCGTCCGCTTGCGCATTGAGCAGGTCCAGGGTGCTGCGATCTCCCACCTCCTGTCCCAGGCGGGTCGAATCCAAGCGCGCGCGGCTGGCCTCTCGCGCAGCCGATAGGGCCGCGACCCGGTTGGCGCCTGCCGTCAATCCCAGCCACGTTGCCCGCGTCTGCAATGCCACCTGCTGCCGAGCCCGAGCTTCATCCAGTCGCGACTTCTCCGCCAGATGGAGGGCCTCCTCGTGCTGCGCGCTCCGGTAGCCTCCGGTGAACACAGGAATCGTCAGCTGGATGCCGATCATTCCGCTATTTGCGGCACTGCTTGCGGGGCCAAAATCGCCGCTTCCCGAAAGGCGGTCGCGTCCGAGTTTGGCAATCAGGTCCACGCTGGGACTGGCAAGCAATCGGGATTTGGAAACCTCCTGACCAGCAAGTTCCACGCTCACGGACTGCATGCGAACCGTGGGGTTGTGCGCCGAGGATTCATTCATCCAGTGTTCAAGGGCCGCCATGTCCGGAATCCCTTGCGTCTCTTCCGGAATCCTCGGTTGCAAGTCTTGCGGTGCGATTCCGGTAAGGTCGGAGAGCGCAAACTGCTTTACCTGCAAGTCCGTCTCGGCAGCGAAAACCTGCGCCTTGGCTGCCAGGGCGCGCGCCTGGGCCTCGTTGGTATCGGTAATTGGGCTGTCACCGAGGCGGAACTTCTCCTGCGCCTCGTCCAACGAGCGCTCGAGGGCGACTTGTTGCTCGCGCAGGACGCGCAAGGTTTCCTGCGCAATGACAAGCTCGAAGTAGCGCTCGGCGGTTCGCAGCATCAAGGCTTGCTGGGCCGCCTGCCATTGAACTTCCGCCAGGTCCCCCGATAGCTCGAGCTCACGACGCTGTGCGCTCTTGGAACCACTGAGCAGCGCCTGGCGGGCTGCGATTGCCCAGCTTGTCGAGTTCCCGTCACTGATGGATGTATTGAAGTCGACGCCTTGCTTTTGACCAAACCCAGGGGCCGAGAACTGGGCGCCGCTGATCGCTGTGCTGTTGCTCATGCGACCCGCCGTGCCGACGAAATCCACCGACGGGCGCCAAAGTGCGGCGCCTTGTGCGCGGCGCGCTTCCCCCGCTTCGTGGCTTGCGCGGGCGGCGGCATATTCCAGGTCATGTTCTTGCGCGGCATGCCAGGCGGCAACAAGATCAAATGCCTTGGCCGGAAAGGTCGCTCCCATTGCGATCAACACCAAGGTCACGGAACGAAATATTCGAAGGACGCTCATGTCCCGTGCCTGCCAGGATGGGACTGAATCGATGTGATGAACTCCCCCGCAGCGCCCGCAGACCGGCGCCTCCTCGAGCCGCTCCTCGGGGACCCGGTTCGTAACGCCACAGGCGGGGCAGGCGATGTGCATATCAAGTCCCCTCATGCGCCCGGTCGAAGTCCAAGCTTGCGCAGAATCGACTCCATCAGGCACCACTTGGTCAGGCCGCTTTGCAGCAGGTTTGCGCCGACGAAGGCGGTGAAGGCCAGCCACCATTGGCTGACGAACACCGGGCTGCCAGGGATGCCCAGCGCCAGGGAAATCAGGATGAAGCTGCCCGCGATGACGCGTACGGTCTGCCAAGTGGTCATGTTCACTCTCCCAGGGAATTACGGTGATCGGCGCTCTGTGCGCCAGGAGAAAACTTCTTCTGATACGCCGCGAAATACAGGGTTGGAATGACAACCAGCGTAAGAACGGTGGAAACCAGGATCCCGAAGATCAGCGAGATCGCAAGTCCATTGAAAATAGGGTCGTCCAGAATGAAGAGGGCGCCAAGCATTGCGGCCAGTCCGGTCAGCAATATCGGCTGGGAACGAGTGATGGCGGAGCGCACGACAGCCTGGCGAAACGCAACGCCGGCAGCGAGCTGGAGGTTGATGAAGTCCACCAGCAATATCGAATTGCGTACGATGATTCCGGCCAGCGCAATCATGCCGATCATGCTGGTCGCGGTGTACTGAGAGCCGAGCAGCGCATGTCCCGGCATGACGCCGATGATGGTCAAGGGAATCGGCGCCATGATGATCAGGGGCGTCAGGTACGAGCCAAACTGCGCCACCACCAACAGATAGATAAGGACCAGACCCACGGCATAGGCGGCGCCCATGTCGCGAAAGGTTTCATACGTTATCTGCCACTCGCCATCCCACTTCAATGCGTAATCGCGATATGCCTCCGCCGGCGGGCGGACGAAGTACTCCCTAATTGTTCCGCCACCGGGGGTCTTTATGTTGGCCAGGTCGGCGCGCACGCGAAACATGCCGTACAGCGGGCTGTCGATCTTGCCGGCCATATCCCCGACAACGTAATTCACGGGCAAAAGGTCTTTGTGATAGACGGGCTGCTCCCTGGTCGTATCGCTGCGGGTAACCAGTTCCCGGATCGGCACGAGTCGGCCGGCGGCGCTGCGCACGGAAAGTTGCAGCAATGCGTTTAGACTTCCCATTTGCTCAGCGGGCAGCTGCAACACAATGGCGGCGGGGTACTTGCTCTGGTCGTGCAGATAGGTCGTGGCATCGCCCGACAGCCCCGCGCGCAAGGTCTCGACGATCTGCGACTGTGTTACGCCGAGCAGGGCGGCCTTGCGCCGATCAACCAGCAAAACGGATCTTGGCGCGGCCGCGATGCTGCTGTCGTCCACATCAACGATGCCCGGCGTCTTTTCCAGCAGGGCTCGGACCTGCCTGGCCACGTCACGGCGTCCTTCGGCTTCGGGGCCGTAGATTTCCGCCACCAGGGGCGCCAGCACCGGGGGGCCTGGCGGCACCTCCACAACTTTCAAATTGGCACCAAAGCGCTGTGCGATTCTTTGCAACTGTGGCCGGACGCGCGTTGCAATCGCGTGGCTTTGATCGTCCCGGTGATGCTTGTCGACCAGGTTAACCTGAATATCGCCGACGTCTCCTCCGCTGCGCAGGTAGTACTGGCGCACCAGGCCGTTGAAATTGATCGGGGCGGCTGTGCCCGCGTAGGCCTGGTAGTCGGTCACTTCGGGGACGGTGGCCAGATAGGCGCCCAGCTCGTGGAGTACCGCGGCGGTCCGCTCCAATGGCGTGCCGGCCGGCATGTCCACGATCACTTGAAACTCCGACTTGTTGTCGAAAGGCAGCATCTTGAGAAGAACGAGCCCAGTGACCGGCAGCGCCAGCGAAATCGCAATCAGGGCAGCAATGCCGATGCCGAGCAATCGCCGGTTGTGCGTTCCGCGGCTTTCATCCAGCAAGGGCCGGAAGATGCGTTCAAAAAGCGGCGCAAGCTTGCCGGCAAGGCCGGACGGCACGTTCGGCACGCTCCTGCCATGGCTCGCCTTCATCCAGTTGCGGGCCATCCACGGCGTCACGACAAACGCGATCGCCAGCGAAAGCAGCATGCCCATGCTGGCGTTGATCGGGATGGGGCTCATGTACGGCCCCATGAGCCCCGAGACAAAGGCCATGGGGAGCAAGGCCGCGATGACGGTCAAGGTCGCCAGGATCGTGGGACCGCCCACTTCGTCGACGGCGTCGGGAATGATCTCGGTCAGACTCTTGCCCGGAAACAGTCCTTGGTGCCGGTGGATATTCTCGACAACGACGATGGCATCGTCCACCAGGATGCCGATGGAAAATATCAATGCAAACAGCGAAACCCGGTTCAAGGTGAAACCCCACGCCCAGGAGGCAAACAGCGTGACGGTGAGCGTGAGTACGACCGCGCTGCCGACAATTAACGCCTCGCGCCGGCCCAGGGCAACGAACACCAGCGCAACGACGGAGGCGGTGGCGAACATCAATTTCTGGATGAGCTTTTTGGCTTTGTCGTTGGCCGTGAGGCCATAGTTGCGCGTTTGCGCGACCTGTACGTCGCCGGGGATCACGCTGTTGCGCAACACGTCCACGCGCTGCAGGACCGCGTTGGCCACATCGATGGCGTTTTCGCCGGGCTTCTTCGTTACGGTGATGGTCACGGCCGGGTGTTCCGACCATGCGGCTCCCCCGTCGCCTTGCGCGCTGGCGTACCAGACATAGCGATTTGCGGGCGGCGCGCCATCGCGCAAGTTCGCCACATCCCGCAGGAAGACGGGTCTGCCTGCGTGAACGCCGACCACCAGGTCACCGGCCTCCTGCGCACTTTGGAGAAATTCTCCGGCGTCTATCGTGACGGACCGATTGCCGGAGAGCAGATCCCCAATGGGCTGTCCAACGTTCGCCGCCTGCAGTGCAGCGTGCAGATCCGATACGGTCACGCCGACCGCGGCCATTCGCGCGCCATCGACTTCCACGGTCAAGGCGCGCCCCGGTCCGCCCAGGGTGGTGACTTCCCGTGTGCCGGGAACGCGCTTGAGGTCAATCTCAATGCTATGTGCGACCCGCTCCAGATCGAATGCGCCTGCGCCCTGGTTTTTGCTATGCAGCGTCAGGGCGACAATCGGCACGTCGTCGATTCCCTTGGGCTTGATGATGGGTTCGAGCGCGCCAAGGCCACGGGGTAGCCAATCGGCGTTCGAACGAAGGGTGTCATGCAGGCGAACCAGCGCTTCGGTACGCGGAACACCAACCTTGAACTGCACCGTCAGGATCGCCATCCCGGGTCGGGACACCGACATCACATGGTCCGAGCCGGAAATTTGCGATAGAACCTGTTCGGCCGGGGTGGCAACCATCTGCTCCACATCCTGCGCACTGGCGCCAGGAAATGGGATCAGGACATTGGCCATTGTCACGTTGATTTGCGGCTCTTCCTCCCTGGGCGTCACCAGGACAGCAAAGCCGCCCAGCAGCAGCGCCAGAAGCGCCAGCAGCGGCGTGATTCGATTCGCCAGAAAGTAGGCGGCAATCCGGCCGGAAATGCCCATGCCGTTCTCGAATGCCCTGTTCATCGCAGGCGCGCGGCGGCCTGGGGATCGAGCGCAACGTTTTCGCCGGCATTTACCCCGGATAGCACCTCGATGCTGTCGTTGGCGCGCTCGCCCAATCGCACCTGACGCAATATCGGGCGACCGCCTTCATCCACCACATACAACGCGGTCAATTCGCCTCGGCGCACGATTGCCTTGGTGGGAACGAAGAGGCGAGTCATTGCACGCCCTCCCGCGACCCCTGGCGAGGCATTGGACGGTGTTGACTGCGCGGGAAGCCATGCGCGCGCAAACATGCCCGGGGAGATTCCGGACGCATTGCGCGGCAGATCCATTCGAACTTCCAAGGTATGCGTCGCGGGATCGACGGTCGGGAGCACCTGGACCTTGACGGGATCCAACCATTGGCGATCCGCGGGCAGCCCGGGTATCTCCACCTTGACGTCCTTGGTGACGAGGGCCGCGGGGACCGCGGATTGCGGGACCGATGCCGTCACGCGCAAGGCCGCCGGATCGTATAGGGAGACCAGGGGTTTTCCCGGCATGGCCATATCGCCAATGGCAACCGGAACCTCGGCCACCACGCCGCCATATGGCGCCTGGACCAGGTAGAAGCCCGATTGCGTATGAGCGGCGCCCGCCTGCGCAAGTTGGGCGGAGACTTGCGCTTGGGTTGCCTTGAACTGCGCCTGCGCGCGTTCGAACGCGGCCTGACTGATGTACTTTTTGGCAAGAAGCTGCTGCTTGCGTTCGTAGTCCTGCCTTGCCACCTCCAGCGACGCTTGTGCGGCCAGAACCTGCGCATCGCTCGCGCTGGCGGCTTGTTCTGCGGCCCGGGCGTCAATGCGAACCAGCGCCTGCCCGGCGCGTACGGTGTCTCCGGGCCGGACGCGTATTTCCGTCACGCTGCCCGACACCTGTGCGGCGACGATGGTCTGGCGCAGCGCCTCAACGACCGCTTCAAAGCTGGCGGCGCCGGGAGCGGTCGAGGCGGCCACGGGAGACGTCGCCAGCGCTTCGCCATGGGCGGGGTGGCTGGCGGCTGCGGCGAGGGCAACGGCGAGGCCTCCCGCAAAGACTCGAATCGGATGAATTGTCATACGGTGTTTGCGTTCCCGTCGCAGGCAGACCTGGTGTAGGCGGAGCTGGCTTTCTTTGCAGCGATGGGGTATTCTGTGCCTTGTTAACTACATAGTCAAGTAGTTATTTGTACAAATGACTGCACATCTACATAGCCATTGAGGCATCATGACGTCCTCCATAACCATACGGGCATGCGCGAAGATGGACGGACTTCCTCCCGAGGCACTTGATCGCGTCGCGGCGTTTTTTCAGGCGCTGTCGGAACCGACGCGACTGCAAATTCTCAACCTGCTGCGCCAGGGGGAGCGCAATGTCGGCGAGTTGGCGCAACTGTGTGGCTATACATCGGCAAACATCTCGCGCCACCTGGCCGTGTTGACCACCCATGGGCTGGTTGCGCGCGAAGGCCGGGGCACAAGTGTTTTTTATCGCATCGCCGATACCTCGATCTACGCCTTATGCGATCTCGTATGTGATCGAATTGCGCGTGGCCTTGAGGAAAGGGCACAAGAGCGCATCCTGTTTGCCCAAGTTTCCATGCGCGCCAAGCCCGCAAATACCGCCAACACCACGCGAGTGGCAAGACGAAAGGTTTGAGCTCAGCGGATCCAAAGGACAAAAGGGATCGCGCTGTACCCTTGCCCTGGCCAGTCAATTTCAAAGGAGCCCCCCGGTGGGAACGCCTGCAACGAAATATCGGGACCTGACAAAGGAGGTTTCGACGAACCTTGCGGCCCTGCGCAGCGATCTTCCTGAATTGATGAAGGGATTTGGCGACCTTGCGCGGGCGGCAACACGCGAGGGTGCGCTCGACAAGAAAACCAAGGAGCTGATTGCTCTGGCATTGGGCGTTGCCGCCCACTGCGACGCTTGCATCGGATTTCACGTGCAGACGCTCGTCAAGCTCGGGGCAACAAAGGCGGAAGTCGAGGAGGCACTTGGCATGGCCGTATATATGGGTGGCGGGCCATCGCTGATGTTTTCGGCGAACGCAATGGCCGCATTCGAAGAGTTCTCTCGCAAGGACTGAGTCGCCATTGGCACCGGCGCGCCGATGAACCACACGAGGACCCGCAGGCGCATTGCCCGTTTTGCGGGACGCCGCTGAAGTGAGTGCAATCCTGGGGGTGTTGGTCGGTTTGATTCTTGGATTAACCGGAGCCGGTGGCTCGGTATTCGCGGTTCCCCTGCTCGTCTTTGGTCTCGGTTGGACTTTTACCCAGGCCGTACCCGTCGCCTTGATTGCCGTTTGCGCAGCGGCAACGTTTGGCACCTGGGTTGCGTGGAACGCAAGCCACGTGCGCTACCGGGCAGCCACGGTAATGGCGGCCGTCAGTTGGAGCACGGCGCCGCTTGGGCTCAAGTTTGCGGACCGCCTACCCGAAACCTCGTTGGCAGCTGCCTTTGCGCTGGTCCTTGTGGCGGTTGCGCTGCGCTTGATTCTGCAGGCCCGCGCTAGTCCGGCCGATACGCGAATTGTTCGGGCGGGGGTGGTCGGGGACGGCAATCCGGCACGCGGCCCTATGTGCCGCACGAACGACAGTACCGGCCGCCTGATTTGGACCCGCCAATGCGCGATAACCATCTCGGCAATTGGTGCCACGGCAGGATTTCTTTCCGGGATGCTGGGCGTAGGCGGGGGCTTCGTGATCGTCCCTGCGCTACGGTCGGCAACGGTCCTTTCCATGCATTCGGCCGTGGCAACGTCCCTCATGGCCATCGCACTTACCAGCGCGGGCACGGTCGCGGCGAGCATGGCGATGGGACGCTCCATGCCCTGGATCGTCGCGCTGCCCTTTGTGCTTGGCTCGGTGATGGGAATGTTGATCGGTCGAAAAATCGCGCCGCGAATCGCCGGGCCGCGCCTGCAAATAGGCTTTGCCGTGGTGATGTTGTGTTCAGCTGTCTTGCTGATGGGAAAAACCGCGTTGTAGTTGCCCGCAGCCAAGGCCGTATCCGATTTCCCATGATGTGCGCCCTGGAATGTGCGACCATGGCGTTCCAGTACTTCACCGCGAACACTGCGCCGTGTCTTCCCGCGCCACTGCCGCTGCATTTTTCGAGTGTGCGACCGATTTCGGGCGCACCCTGCGCCCGGCGTTGGCGGCATTGGCCCTTTTCCTTGGCCTTACCCCGTTGGCCACCGCGGACGAGCCGGCGCCGCGCCATCTGCTCTTGCGGGTGCGCGATACCCCGCCCGGGTCGGCCGCGAGGATTCACCGCGATGCCGATGGCGGGTACACCGTCGGTACCGGTGGCGGCAATCACGACGATGCCACTTCGCAAGCGGTGGCCGATAACGCCCAAACGGTTTCCACCGGCGATGGCGTGCGCCTGCTGCGGGTGATCGAGGGGGAGCCGGTGCGCGTTGATCTGCCGGCGGTGCAATCGCTACAGTTTCACCTGCCCATCACCGGCCGCGGCGCGGCCACAACGGGCGCGCCGCCGGCCTCGGGAGCCAGCGCCGTATCCCCGGGGACCGGCACCACGGCGCAAGCGCCGGCCAGCGCGGCAAACGCGGGCGGTCCTGCGGCCAGCGGCGTGGTCTATTTTGCGGCGGTGTCGGCGTTCGCGGCGCGCTTTGCCATCGTCGGCACGCGCGTGCGCATCGAACTCACACCCTTGCGCGCGGGTACCGTTGCCGCGCCCTACGCTGCCACGGCCGATACCCGGCCCGTAGTGCTGCAGGGGCGCGTCGGTCGGTGGCTCGCCCTGGGCGATGAGGATGTGCCAAGTACCGGGGCGAGCCTGAGTCCGACGCCCGAGCCGGCGAGCCCGGCCAGTGTCTGGGTGCGCGTGGATCCGGATCCAGCCGATCAGCCGTAGCTCCAACGGCGCCAGAGGGCTTCGAGCGGCCCCTGGGAAAAAAGCCGCAGCACCCACCGGCTGGCAAGGACCTGTCCCACGAAGATCAGCAGCGCCAGCAGGGCCAGTTGTGCGCGGCCGGCGCTTTGCCCCAGGCCCAAGCCCCAGCCCGATAACAATAGGCCCATCGCCAGGGACTGGGCGACGTAGTTGCTCAGCGACATGCGTCCGGCACTGGCCA
>Ga0209698_10002354_pt1 | contig 21487 bp, 20 predicted proteins | sample LitLauG_LLR_2012_FD_187203 | JGI IMG/M metagenome (GOLD analysis project Ga0209698, IMG submission 187203) | Freshwater sediment microbial communities from Pennsylvania, USA - Little Laurel Run_MetaG_LLR_2012 (SPAdes) (version 2) | ecosystem: Environmental > Aquatic > Freshwater > Creek >...
AGGCGAAAGGAGTTTCTTTGTGAGAGAGAAGGGTACTGTGAAGTGGTTCAACGGGGCGAAGGGATACGGATTCATCCAGCGCTCCACCGGCGAGGATGTGTTCGTACATTTCTCGGCCATCCAGGAGAACGGCTACCGCTCGCTGAATGAAGGCGAGCTCGTGGAGTTCGATCTGCTCAAAGGCCCGAAGGGCTTTCAGGCAGGCAACGTCGTCCGCGCGGCGGCATAAATTTCTCCAACCAGTTCGCACAACCCTCTCGGATGGGTCGAGAGGGTTTTTTGTTTTGACGCCGGGGATTGAGCTTGCTGAGAATTGAGCCGCAGTGAGGAATCGAGCCCGGTGAGGGTTGAGCCACGGTGAGGATCGAGCCCCGGAGAGCCTGTCCTGAAAGGAGTCGAAGGGGGCGACCTAACTTAGCCCAGCGCTGCAAGTACCGGGCTAAGCTGATCATTGCCCGGCACTGGATTCTTGCTCGCACTCACTAGCCGGAATTAAGTCGAAGGCAGAAGAGCGGTTGGCAAATTCAACGCTGCGTATTGCTCCGGCGTATCTATGTTGACGGCTATCAGTGGGTCGTCCACTGGAACGTATTCGATATCGTTTTGATGCGCGTGCTCTACTTCGCGCGCATTCGTGGTTTCGGGAGCCCTCAGGAACGCTTCCATCATCTCGCGGGCCGCTAGAATTGGATGGCCGTGCTTTCCCTGATACTCCGGTATCACGGCCCACTTTCTTTGCGCGATCGCGCGTTCGAAGGCGGCTTCCAGTGCGGCCAGCGTTTCTGCGCGGACCTGCGGGCGATCGACGAGAGTGATCATGGCGGCATCGCGGCCGCGGCTTAGGACTTCCTGCAGGCCGACGCGCAACGAACTAAACTGGCCGCGCTCGGGCGCGGGATTGACCACCAGCGACGCGCCGTTGGCGTACACGATGGGGGCCAATGCGGATTCATTCTTGCCGGCTACTACCAGCACGATATCCACATGGGAGAAAAAGAGCCGTATGGCAGCGGAGAGGAACGTATCCGATTGCGCCGGGTTGGTAGCCAGGGGAGGCCAGGGGAGTAGCGCCTTGTCTCGGCCCATGCGTGTGGACTCTCCGGCCGCCAAAATTACTCCGCAGAAAGCGGTTCGCCCCATGTCGGCACGATAGCAAAGTGGGGGGACTCTGCCAAGGACGTGGGTCACAGGCCAGCCTGTGAAGGGTTGGGTTGAGAAATCGGTCGTCCCTCCAGGACTTGACTCAATCCCCCTCTTTTCCCAGCGCTGAAGCGCTGGGCTAAGTTAGGTCGCCCCTCCGCGGCTAGATCCTCGATGATTTCGTTCGACCGAATTGCCGCGAAACTAGTTCTCCGCATATCGAAGCGGGCCGTCTGATTCCGAAGGTTTGCGGTATCGCTAAAGCGATACCCGATACGAACCTGAGTTTCTTAACTGAAGGTGGGCAGCTTAACTAAGTCGTCGTTGGGAACCCGCTCTACGGGGTTGCCCGCTTTGCGCCAGGCGCGGAGGCCGCCGGCGATTACGAAGACTTTGAATCCGAGTTGCTGGAGTTGGTGCGCCACCCGGGCGCTTGTGGCTTCGCGCGCTCAAGTACAGTAGAGATAAATCTCTCGATCCTTGGGGAGGTTCTTGATTTCTTCAATGAGGTTGTTGGGTTCAATGCGGATGGACCCGGCAATACGTTCGGAGTCGGCATCGTAGTAACCGTGGCTGCGGACATCGGCGATGAGCAGGTTCTGGGCGGCTTCGGAGGCCAGCCTCTTGGCGAGTTCCTCGGCCGGGACGCGGGGAATCACGTCGAGCAGACGGTACTTACGGTAGACCCAGATGCGATAGACGATGTAAGCGGTGAGTCCGATGCCGAAGATGACTTCGGCGGCGAAGCCGGCGGAACGGAGGCCGCGGGTGATGGCGCGGAGCGCGTCGCTGAAGAGATATCCGGCGAGCACATACGCGCCTACATACGCCGTTGCCCCGATGCTGTCGAAGAGCAGAAAATCTCCCGGGCGCATTTTCATGCTGCCGGCGAGCGGCGGAGACATGGTGTTGATGCCGGGGATGAACTTGGCGAAAAGCAGGGTCTGCTTGCCGCGGCGGTAAAAATATTCGGCCGAGCGAAGAATGCAAGTTTCCGGATTCGCGGACAGGCGGCACAAAAAGCCGAGCAAGGCCCATCCGCTGACCCTGCCCATGAAATAGAGAATGATGTCGCCGCTGATCATCGCGAGCACACCGACGCCTATCACCAGATAGAGGTGCAGATCTCCATAGGCGGCGACGGCGCCGGCGGTGAGCAGGGCGAGCGCGGCGGGCACGGGGAGACCGATGGCCTCGGCGAAGCACACGGCCGCCAGGAGTAGATAGCCGTGGTGTGAGATCAATAAAAGCAAGTCGTTCATGGCGCAAGCAGCCTGTTTAGTATAAACAATCCGGCCCTGCGGCGGGTTTGGCCAAGCCCGGGGGAACTCCTGATAGAGTGGTACGACTTTGCAAGCTTAGGAGGCGCATTGCCAGCCGAGAGCCGCCGTTATATCAATCTGCCCAACCGTCCCGCCGGGCTTCCTTTCAGCGATGCCGTGCAGGTGGGCAATACTCTGTACATCTCCGGACGAATTGGGCTTGACCCGGCTACGGGCGAGGCGCCGGCGAATGTGGACTCCGAGATCGAACTCTTGTTTGACGGTTTCCAGGCTGTGCTGCGCGAGGCGGGCATGACGATGGACGACCTGGTTTGGGTGCAGGTCTATTGTCCCGATGTTTCTTTGTGGCAGCAGTTCAACTCGGCCTATGTTCGACTGTTTTCGCGCGAGGTTCCGGCGCGGGCTTTTCTGGGATCGGGGACGCTTTTGCTCAAGGGACGGTTTGAGATGCTGGGGATTGCGGTGAAGGGGTGACCCTTGTCGGTGTCATCCTGAGCGAAGCGAAGGGTCTCTACTCTGAGGACGTTTTCAGATGAGTAGGGGTCCTTCGCTTCGCTCAGGATGACAACTCAGTTGGCGCTACTTTTCTCTGGCCACCACGAACTCCGGCGCCCACAACAGGGCCCGCTTGATTTCGGAGTCGGGAAATGTGCAGATGGCTTGGCGGGCTGATTCGGCGTAGCGGGCGGCCTCTTTGGAGGCGTATTCGAGAGAACCATAACGGTTCAGGATGGTCAGGATATCGGCGTGAGTTACGCCGTTGAAGGCGCGGTCATGCAGAACGGTTTCGATTTGACCACGCTCAGCGGCGGTGCAGCGCTCGATCGCGTGAATGACAGCCATGGTGGCTTTGCCCTCGCGCAGGTCGCTGGCTACGGGCTTGCCCAGCACGCTTTCTGAAGCGGTGAGGTCGAGGACGTCGTCCACGATCTGGAAGGCTAATCCAAGATCGCGCCCATACTGGCCGAGGCGTTCTTCTTGCTGTCCGGTGGCGCCGCCGAGGATGCCGCCGACACGCATCGACACCGAGAACAGGCAGGCTGTTTTGCGATAGATCAGATCGAGATGCTCCTGCAGAGTGATCAGCTTGCCTAGTTTCTCCATCTGGAGCAGTTCGCCTTCGACCATCTGCTGCGTCAGTTCGATGAGCACGTCGAGGATGCGGAAATTGCGTTCCTGCACCGCGATTTTGAAGGCCTGCATGTAAAGCCAGTCGCCGGCCAGCACGCACATCGAGTTGCCCCACTGCGTGTTGGCGGCAGGACGGCCGCGGCGGAGTTGTGCCTCGTCGATGATGTCGTCGTGGACGAGGGTCGCGGTGTGGATGATCTCGACGACCGTCGCGAGCTTTACTGCGCCCTCGCCTTTGTAGCCGAGGAGTTTAGCCGAGAGCAGCAAGAGCGCGGGACGGATTCGCTTGCCACCGCCGGCGCGCAGGTACTCGCCGATCTCGGTGATCGCGGTCACGTTTGAGACCGTGTCGCGTCCGAATTGCTCTTCGATCGCGACAATGTCGTCCCGCAGTAGATCGAAGATTTCTTTGCCGTTGATGGAGGTGGTTGAGCCCAATTTCCTGGTTGCTCCGATAGCTAGTTGGTCCGATAATTCGTGAACTGCAGATCGATGCCAAAATCTTGCTGCTTGACCATGGCAATGATTTGCTGCAGCGTATCGCGATCCTTACTGCTGATCCGCACTACGTCGCCCTGGATGGAGGCTTGTGCTTTTTGCTTGGAATTCTTGACCAGCTTGACGATCTCCCGCGCCTTTTCGATCGGGATGCCCTGCTGCAGCGAGATTTTCTGTTTCACGGTGCTTCCGGCGGCGGGCTCGAGCGGCCCGTAGGTCAAGCCTTTCAGGGGGACGCCGCGTTTCACCAGCTTTTGCTGGAAGACGTCGTTCACCGCCTTCATTTTGAATTCGTCGGCGGAGTGCAGCATGATGGCGTCGGTGCCCTCCATCGCGATTTGCGACTTCGAGTCCTTCAGATCGAAGCGCGTACTGACCTCTTTCATCGCTTGCTGAATGGCATTGGCCACTTCCGCGAGGTCGATTTTGCTGACGATATCGAAGCTGTTGTCGGGCATGGAATGTGACGGCTAAAGGGATGTTCGCCCAAAACTGAAAGGCCCACGGATCGCCCACCCCAAACTCGTATCCCTGAGGGTAACAGAAGAGGGATTGTCTGCGAAGGCTGTGGTTCTTGGAAGGCCATGTTTTGTGATTTGTCATCCCGAACGAAGTGAGGGATCTGCATTTTGCCACAAACTGCAGATCCCTCACTTCGTTCGGTATGACAAAGCTTTCGGGAGGGTTTTTTCGGGAGCGTTTAAAGAGCGAGGTCTGCATTGCCCGACGCGAGGCCGAAGAATTTGTAGAAATTGTGGGCGGTCTGCGTGCCGACCTCTTCCGTCGACAAGTTGCGCAGTTCGCCGATCTGGCGGGCTACCTCTTTCACAAACGCCGGTTCGTTGCGCTGGCCGCGATGCGGGATTGGCGCCAGGTAGGGCGAGTCGGTTTCGATCAACATGCGGTCGAGCGGAACTATTTGAGCGGCGTCGCGGATCGATTGTGCCTTGGGAAAGGTGACGTTGCCGGCGAAAGAAATCATGAAGCCCATATCGAGTGCGCGGCGGGCGTGGTCGACGCTGCCCGTGAAGCAGTGCAGAATGCCTCCCAAGGAACTGGGGGTCCAATGGTCGGCGATCATATTCAGGCAGTCGTCCCATGCGTTCTCACTGTTGTCGGAGGGACGGCAGTGGATGATGATGGGCAACTTCGCCGTCCGAGCGAGTTCCATCTGCCTCCGGAGCACCGCTTTCTGAATTTCCCGGGGCGAGTGGTCGTAGAAATAATCGAGGCCGATTTCTCCCCAGGCGATCACTTTGGGATGGCGCGCCCATTGCAGCAGTTGAGCGTCGGAGGCTTCGTTGGCGAGGCTTGCTTCGTGAGGATGGACTCCGACGCTGGCCCAGATTCGCGGATATTCCGGCTTGCCGTCGTGGTGTTCCGCCAACTTGATTCCGCAGTCGGCCGTGTCTGGCCCGTCGCCGTTGCCGATGGCTAGATAGGCCTCGATGCCATTCTGCTTCGCGCGCGCCAACACTTCGTCACGATCGGCGTCGTAGCGTTTGCCTTCGAGATGAGCGTGGGAGTCGATGAACAAGGCGATGTAATCGGCTTCTCTCAGTACGATATGAGCGAGTTCGTTAACCGCATATGATTAACTCGACCGTCTTTGTCAAAGTCTATCGTCAGGCTCGGCACACCGTAATCCTGAAAAGCCGCCCAAGACGAACGATCGTTGGGGATAGTGGCCCCAAAGTACACCAATCGATAGATGCCCTCTGCGTCGCTGATTAGATCGCCAAGTTTCAGGCCGCGTCCAGTTCTCCCGATTTCAGCATGCGGATGTGTGCCCCACACGTCCACACTCCTGATCGGGGGATCCTGCGGGCCCCTCTCGTTTAACGCAATAAGCCTGATCCAGCACGTTTTTGTTTCCCATTCATAGATGCGAAACGTGGGATCCCGCTCGGTACGCGGTTTAACGGTTACGTGGCTAGGCTCTCCCAGTTTCTCGATCACTTGCTGAATGGAATTGTTGCGCACATCGACGCCAGAGAGAACCGTCTCAGAATGCACGATGATACTGTTTCGATAATCTGGAAATAGGCCTCCACCAAACGCCGCGTGTGTGGCAAACATGCCAACGAAAAAGGCGGTCAATAAGGTCTTCAGTGTTATTGAGCTGCCCGCGCGTCTCGACGAGTGAGTCATCTTCATTTCAATCTCGTTCCGACCGGCACATCCTCCAGAAAGCTTGCCAGCACGGGTTTGCCGCCTTCGGGCGAAGCCGCGACGATCATGCCGTTTGATTCCAAGCCTCGTAGCTTGCGTGGTGCGAGGTTGGCCACGATGACTACCTTGCGTCCGATCAGGGTTTCCGGCTCGTAGGCCTCGGCTATCCCGGCCACCAGTTGGCGCACTTCGGTTCCGAGATCGACTTCCAGGCGCAGTAGTTTGTCGGCGCCTTTTACGCGCTCGGCCGTTTTCACTTGCGCTACGCGCAATTCTACTTTTGCGAAGTCGTCGATGGTGATCTTGCCGTCGGGAATGGCAGCGGCTGGCTTGGCCGTGGCCGCTTCCGGCTTGGCCGGTGCACCTTGCTGCCGAGCTTCGCTCGGCTGGACGGGCGAGGCGCCCGTCCCCACACTTACACCACTCCCTGCACTTGCACTCGGGTCCTCCATTTTTTGCATCCTCTCTACTGCTGATTTGTCTGCCCTTGGAAACACCGCCTGCACCTCGCCCAACTTGGTGCCGAGTTGCAGTTGTCCCCACTGCAATTGCGTCAGGTCGAATTTCCTGATGTCCCCGAGGCCCATCTGGGTCCAGATTTTCGCGGTTGCGTCGGGCATCACCGGATGCGCCAGGGCGGTGACTATTCGCAACGCTTCAGCGCTGGTGTAGAGCACCGTTGCCAGACGCGCGCGGCTTTCCTCGTCTTTCTTCTCGTCCAGGGCCCAGGGTTCGTTTTCTACGATGTATTTGTCCACCGTCGCGACCAACCCCCAAGCTGTTTCGAGCGCCCGCGAGAACTGGTACTGGTCAAACAACGTGCCGAAGTCGGCGATCGCTTTTCTTGCCGCATCCGCGATAACGGCGTCCGCCGGGGTGTGGGCGGCGTTCGAGGGATACGGTACCTCTCCCTTGAAGTAGCGGGTGATCATGGTCAGAGTGCGGCTGGCGAGATTGCCGAGTCCGTTTGCCAGATCGGAGTTATAGCGCTGCACCAGCGCATCGAAACTAAAGGCGCCATCGTGTCCAAAAACAACTTCCCGCAACAAAAAGTAGCGCAGGGCGTCAGTGCCGAGCACATCCACGATGGTTTCGGCGCGCACGATATTGCCGCGCGACTTCGACATCTTGCTTTCTTCAAACAGCAGCCAGCCGTGGGCGGTGATGCCCTTGGGCAGCGGCAATCCGGCGGCGAGCAGAAACGCCGGCCAATAGACGCAGTGGAAGCGGACGATTTCTTTGCCGATCATGTGCACGTCGGCGGGCCAGTACTTGTCGAACTTGCCGGCGTCGTTGGAGCCATAGCCGAGGGCAGTGATGTAATTGGCCAGTGCATCCAGCCAGACGTAGACGATGTGCTTCGGATCGTCCGGCACGGGAATGCCCCAGGAGAACGTCGAGCGGCTGATGGAGAGATCGCGCAGGCCGCTGCGTACGAAGGAAAGCACTTCATTGCGCCGCGTCTCGGGGCGGATGAAATCCGGCTGCTCGGTGTAGAGGCGGATCAGCTGGTCCTGGAATGCCGAGAGCTTGAAATAGTAATTTTCTTCGTGGACGGTTTCCGTCGGGCGCTCGCAAATCGGACAGGGAGCGCCGGGTCCGACCGCGTCCACGTAGAGCTCGTCGGAGACGCAGTATTGGCCCGTGTAGGTGCCCTTGTAGATGTATCCGTTATCGCGAATCTTGCGCCAGAGCGCCTGCACTCCTTGTTTATGGCGGGCCGAAGTGGTGCGAATGAAATCGTCGTAGGACAAGCCCATGCGGTCCCAGAGCGTACGGAACTCGGCGGAGATTTCATCGGTGAACTGCTGCGGCGACTTGCCCGCCGCCTGGGCGGCGCGCTCGATCTTTTGCCCATGCTCGTCTGTGCCCGTCAAAAACCAGGTGTCGTCGCCCAACATGCGATGGCGGCGGGCGATGGTGTCGCAGGCGATCGTGGTGTAGGCGTGGCCGATGTGCGGATGCGCGTTGACGTAGTAGATCGGGGTCGTGATGTAGAACTTCTTGATCATTCGTATCCTAGCGAGAGAGAGTCGGTCTGTATCTGAGCGTTTAATTGTATGCGTGAGAACTCAGTCGTCCCTCCGGGACTTGAATCATTTTTTCCATTTTCCCCGGCGCTGAAGCGCCGGGCTATCGGCGGACGCCCCTCCGGGGCTGGACTCTCGGACATTTCAGGTCCTGGATTGCCCGCAAATAAGTTCTGACATGCGCCTAGGCTGCGCTCGACGCGCTTGATTTGATGTCGTCCGTTTCGATTCCGATGTGCTGCAGGTGGTGCAGCATGTGATCGACATAATCGTCGAACACGAACTGGAGCGTCAGCGGTTCGGAACCAGCGACCGTTAGCTTTCGTGACCAGGCGGTGTTGGTCACCGCTTCGGCGGCTGCCAGCAGTTGCCGGTTGAGCGCTTGCCAGACTTCGATCAATTCTTGCCAATCGCGGCGCTGGTAGGCGTGCACGGCCACCCAACGATTCTGCTCGTATCCGGGCATAGCCAGATTGTCCTCGAATTGAGCGCGCACGATCCGTTGATGGTTGTTGGCGGCGGAATCGAGCAGGTGCCCCAGTTCCTCTTTGGGAGACCAGTTTGACGGGGTTGGCTTGGTCTCGATTCTGTCTTTGGGAAGTCTCTCGAGGCGATCGGGCACGCGCTGTACAAGGTCGCGCAGAAGATTGAGCACTGGCATGAATCCCCCTAACTTGACTATTACCAGATCAGAATTGCGAACATTGGATTTGAATCATTATCTCTTGTTGGCGCTGGCATACGCTTGCACGGCTTCCTGGATCACTTGCTTCAACGGTACCTGATGCGCTTCGGCCAAGGCCCGGCAGTCTTCGTATTCGGGCGCGTAGTTGGAGACGGTGCCATTCATGTTGGCGATCTTGATGCGCACCGGGCCCCAGATTGTGTCCACCGTTTCCCATCGGCGCGCGAGCGTCTGGCGATGTTCCTCGTGGCGGCGAACGCCCAGGGTTGTGGTCTCGGCAAAAATCGTTTTCGTCAGGCGATGTGCGTCTTCTGTTTTTGCCAGCACCGTGAGCAACGCGCCGGAGCGGCTTTTCTTCATTTGCACGGGGATGCTGAAGACATCGAGCGCTCCTTCCGCCAGCAGGCGCTCCATAGCGTAGGCCAGGACCTGCGGGCTCAGGTCGTCGAGATTGGCTTCAAGGACGGTGATTTTGTCATTGGATGTGCCTGCTCCCATCGTCGCACCAACTGCAGCGGATTCGCCAATTGTCAGCCGCAGGAGGTTCGGGTGATCCGGGAAGTCACGGGTTCCAGCACCGTATCCTGCCCTTTCTATTTTCATTGACGGGAAGGGCGCGAAGCGGCTGCACAGCGTCTTTACGATCGCCGCGCCGGTGGGCGTTACCAGTTCGACCTGTGGCCCGGAGGAATAGACGGGCGCATCCCGAAGCAACTTCAGCGTCGCTGGCGCTGGGACCGGAAGTGTTCCGTGGGCGCACTTAACGGTTCCGCCGCCCACGTTGAGGGGCGAGCATATCCATTGTTCTACCCGCAGAGATTCGGCTCCCACTGCGGCACAGACGATATCGACCAGGGCATCGACGGCGCCTACTTCATGGAAGTGGACTTGGTCGATGGGTAGGTCGTGAATCTCGGCCTCGGCTTCGCCCAGGGCCTGGAAGATGCGAATCGCGGTTGGCTTTGCCGTGCCGCTGATTGGTGCGTTCTCGATGATGTTGCGAATTTCAGGCAGACTGCGGCCGTGGTGATTGCGTCCGTGTGGTTCTAAATTTTCGTCACGATGTTCGTGATGATGTTCGTTATCATGAGAATGACTCTGTTTGTCCTGCTGCTCCCAGAATGCTTCGCGCGGCAGGTCTTTTTCGCCGTTGGCGTACACGTCGACTTTGGTGGCTGAGATTCCAGCTCGCAGCACGCGCGAAATTTCCAGCCGCGCGCCGAGATCGAGAGCCGCTACTGTGTCTTCCAGCAGCTTGGGAGACACCCCTGTGTCCAGCAGGGCGCCTAGAAACATGTCGCCGCTGATTCCGGAGAAACAGTCGAGGTAGGCTGTGCGCATGGAAAAATCGCAGCTCTTAGCGGTTGGCGCTTAGCTAAAGGCCAAGGCAGAGAGCTGCCGATGTCGAGTTTTCATCATAGGTGCCTCTCGCATCGCCGTCAAACTCGCCGCCCATCACGAGTTTGTTAGAATCACTGTTTCTTCAATACTTTAGAGGACATTCTTGTATCGATATCTGGAACGCCGGTTGGTTGAGCATCTGCGGGAGTTTCTGCGGCGCAACTACGAGTTGGAAACGGTCAACATCGTGGTCGAGCAGCCGCCGAAAATTGAATTTGGGGAATACGCGCTGCCGCTTGCTTTCGAACTTGCGCGCAAACTGCGCAAGGCTCCGCGGAAGATTGCTGAAGAGATTGTCGCCGGGGTCGGCGCGATTCCCGGTTTCGAGAAATTCGAGGTGGCGGGCGGCGGGTATATCAACGTGCGCGTGAGCCGGGCTGAATTGGCCGCGGCCCTCGCGGCGGACGAAAAGCCTGCGGCTTCGGTTCCGTCCGGCAAAGTATTGGTTGAGCATTCCAGCATCAATCCCAACAAGGCGGCGCACATTGGGCATCTTCGCAATGCCATTCTGGGCGATACGTTCGTGCGCTTGCTGCGCTTTGCGGGCAGGGAAGTGGACGTCCAGAACTACATCGACAATACCGGCGTGCAGGTTGCCGATGTGGTGGTGGGATTCCTTCACATCGAGCAGAAATCTCGGGCGCAGATCGAAGCGCTGGCGGCTGCGCCCCGCTTCGATTATGTGTGCTGGGATCTTTATGCCCGCGTGTCGCAGTGGTACGAAGAGGATAAGTCGAGCCTGCAGGCGCGCGCGGCGACGCTGCGGTCAATCGAGGAAGGGAACAATGAGACGGCATCGGTTGCGGAGTTGATTTCCGTGGCCGTACTTCGGCGGCATCTTGAAACCATGGAGCGGCTGGATATTGAGTACGACTTCCTGCCGCGCGAAAGCGAGATTCTGCGCCTGCATTTTTGGGATGCGGCGTTTGCCAAGCTCAAGGATGCGGGCGTGCTTACTTATGAGGACGGCGGGAAGAACTCGGGCTGTTGGGTTATGCGGCGCGCTGGTACTGCGGCCAGACCCTCAACCACGGGGGACACAGGGGGCACAGGGGAAAAGATCACAGAGGAAGACCAGAAAGTCATTGTCCGCTCGAACGGCACGGTCGGTTACGTCGGCAAGGACATCGCTTATCACATGTGGAAGTTCGGCTTGCTGGGGCGCGATTTCGGGTACCGGAAATTCTTTCGCTATTCGAATACGCACGATTGCTGGATCTCAACCACCGATGGCGAGAAAGATCATCCCCACTTTGGCGATGTGGCGGAGATCTACAACGTCATCGATGCGCGGCAGTCGGAGGCGCAGAACACGGTGATCGAGGCTTTGCGCGGACTTGGCCATGGCGAGGCTGCCGATCGCTACACGCATTTTTCTTACGAGATGGTTGCGCTCACGCCGCGCTGCGCCGCCGAACTTGGCTACACACTTAGCGAAGAAGATCAGGCTCGATCGTGGATCGAGGTTTCCGGCCGCAAAGGGTTTGGGGTGAAGGCCGACGACTTGTTGGATGCGCTGATCGCGTCGGCTCGCCATGAAGTTGACGCTCGGCATCCCGAGTTGAGCGAGCCCGAGCGCGGCCGGATTGCTACGCAGCTTGCCATCGGGGCGTTGCGCTACTTTATGCTCAAATTCACCAAGCCCTCGGTGATCGCTTTCGATTTCAAGGATGCGCTGAGTTTTGAGGGGGACACTGGACCTTATGCGCAGTATGCGGTTGTCCGCGCCTCTAATATTTTCCGCAAAGGTGGATTGGACCCGGATGGTTTCGGCGGAGACGCGGCCAGCCGCGTCTCTACAGAGGCTTTTGCCAGGTACCTGGACGGCGCATCCGGCAATGACATCTGGGAGCTTTGGCTTTCGGCTGCGAAAACTTCTTATATTGTGGGTCAGTGCATCGCTACCACGGAACCCGCTTATCTGGCTAAACATGCGTTCCAGTTGGCGCAGCTTTTCAACACTTTCTATCACCGCTATCCAATTCTGAGCGAAGCCGATGAGGGGCGGAAGAAATTTCTCCTGGCCACGGTGGCGGTAGTTCGCCGCGAACTGATTCGGGTTCTCGCGGTTATGGGGATCAGCGTGCCGCCGGTAATGTGAGGTTTCGCCCGGCCGTGCGTACGGATCTGACAACTCCTCCCCTCCAGGTGGCATCCCTCTTAATAGGGAACTTTAGTAGGAGACATCGAGAGGTAATTCCTATGAAGAAGAACATATTCGTAATGGTGCTGCTGGCTTTGTCGCTGGCGGCGCTGAGCACTGCCGCGGCTGCTGGAAACGTTCCGCAGTTGCCTCGAACTCTTTCGAACGCCCGCTTTGTGTACGTAACTGCTTACGATGGCGATCAATTCAATCCCAACCTGTTGCCTGAGGACCGCGCGGCGATTGCTCGCGTCCAGGATGCGATCAAGAAGTGGGGGAAACTCATTGTGGTGTATCGGCCTCAGGAAGCGGACATTATCCTGGCGGTGCAGTCTCGCCCATCCGAGGATGTGCTGGCCGTCTATGACGCACACAGCGGTGACTGGGGCAGCAAGCCTTCGCAGATCTATCTCTGGCGCGTGATGGGGCGCGGAGGACTGCAGAAGAGCGAGCTCCCGCTGTTTTCACAATTTGAGAAAGCTTGGGACAAGATGGCGAAGTAAAACCGCGAATTGTTGTTAATTCAAGGCAGTCACTTCCTCCACCCGACGGCTGCCCGGGAACCCAGCTAGTCGATAGTGCGATCATTTGCCAGCGTCTATAATTCGAGGCTGGGATCAAACAGTATAAAATTTCTACGGTTGATAACGCGATTGGCGGGTCGGTGAGGGATGTATCCTGCGGTGACTTTGTAAGTTGTTGATATTAAATGATTTGCAAGTCTAGTTTGCGACTTTGGAAATGGCATCGCTCGTGCTTCAGGAATGTACGGGTCCGGGTTGCTCAAGGACCTTGAATCGGGATTTGGTACAGCAATATTTTTGGGCAAGGAGCCCCCTATGAATCGTACTTCGTTGACCCTAATGCTGGCGGCCACGCTGCTGGCATCGATCGGATGTACAACCAAGAATTACGTGCGGCAACAGACCACGCCGCTGATTAACAAGACCAATGAACTCGACGACCTGACCGCGAAAAATTCGAAAGATATCAAGGACGTCGATCAGCGCGCCCAAGCTGGAATCCTGGACGTGCAGACCCGCGCGGCAGCGGCCGACCAGAAGGCCATGGCGGCGGGGACTGAAGCCGACAAGGCCCAATTGTCGGCCAATAGCGCATCCCAGCGGGTGGACGTTTTGACCAGCGCGGTCGTCAACCTCGATAACTATCATCCGGTGGTGGAGACGGCGGTACATTTTGGGTTCAACAAAGACAATCTGACCAAAGACGCCAAGGAGGCCATCGACCAGTTGGCTACCAGCGTGGCCACTACCAAGGGATACATCATCACGGTCGAGGGCGCGACCGACTCGGTGGGCAGCGCGGATTACAATTACGATTTGAGCCAGCGCCGCGCCAACGCTGTGATTCAGTATTTGGCGGCGGAGAAGAGCGTTCCGGCCTACAAGATTTATCTGATCGGGCTGGGTAAGGACAAGCCCGTCGAGTCGAACAAAACCGCCGACGGCCGCGCCAAGAACCGCCGTGTGGATATCCGCCTGATGACCAATAGCGGAACCGACTCAGTGACCCCGGCGCAGGCGCCGAGCAATCCGACTGCGACGCCCACGGCAAGCGCGAATCCGCCGTCGCTATAGGAATAAGTTTACCCTCCTCCCCGGAGGACTTTGCCAAACCAGGCCGTCCCATTGTGGGCGGCCTGTTTTTTGTGGGGCCTGTTTGCTCGCAGGGCTTTCGTTGCACAAGGCACTTCCTTGCCGCCGCTCGTGTGGACACGGAACAGGGTTCAGCGTAGGCTTCAAGTTGAGTGAGCAATTCCTCTCCTCTTTCAGGTCCTCTGAGCTAAGGCAGTTCATCTGAAGTACTTCCCTCTTAGTGCGCCTGCACTCAAGAGGTCCCAATGTTCGATCCCAAGACTGTCAAGCAATCGAAGCCAGACGTTACTGTCACAACGGCCTGGTTTTCCGTTCCGTTTGCGCCGTCTGCTTTTTTCCTGGTCACTCTTACACTGCTATTCGGCATTGGAGTAACCACCGGCTGCGGTTCCAGCGCAACCACTCCGCCGAAGCTCAGCGGAAATACCTCGGTAACGGTATTGCTCGCGAGCACGGGGAACGACCAGGTTACGCGGTTTGCCGTGGAACTTCAGACATTGACGCTGACCAGCCAGTCGGGGAAGACGGTGACGTTGTCATCGTTGCAGCAACCCTCCGAGTTTATGCACTTGAACGGAGGGATCGAACCGTTGACGACCGTCAATGTTCCTCAGGACATCTACACTTCGGCCACCGCCACGTTCTCGGCGGCGGTATTTGTCTGTCTTGCGCAAGATCCAGAAACAGGCGGCCTCGGGATCGCGAATTATTCGGCTATCAATCAAAGCCCGACGGTGAATTTAGCGTCACCAATCACCGTCGCGGGCAACAGCATGGCATTACTGCTGAACATGCAGGTTTCCAGTTCGGCAGTTTTTCCCACCTGCTGGACGTCCCCTCCATTTGAAGGGTTCTCTATGTCACCGACCTTCAACCTCACTCCGTTTGCCTTGTCCGCTTCTCCGACGGCCTCTGGAAACGGCAAGCTCAGCGGGCTCGACGCGGAAGTTGCTTCAGTGGGAATGACAGGGTCGAGTTTGACGCTCACGATTGCGGGCGGACCATTTGGGACGAGAACCCTTTCCGCGAGTTCCAATAACCAAACGGTGTTTCAGGGCATCAACGGTGCGTCTGCTCTTTCCCCCGGAATGTTCTTAAATGTAGACGGTGCGATCCAATCCGACGGATCTCTGCTGGCGACTCGAATTGCAGTGGAAGATCCCTCGGCGATCAATGAGTTCAGCGGTCCTCTGATGTTTGTCGACAGTGCATACCCAGTTCTTACCCAGTATGGACGCACCGAATTGGGCCCCCTTGTACCCGATAATGGACAAAGCGTGTACTTCGACACACCCGACTTTGACTTCAGCAACGCCGCGTTCAACATCTCGGGCCAGCTGACGAATCTGCAGAATTTGCCGTTCGTCCCCAGCTTTACCTCCTCCAACATGGTGGCGGGTCAGAACGTCGGCATTACTTCGCCGACCTTCATATTCTACGGGGGAACTTACACCCCCGCGAACACGATCACACTGGCCCCGCAGACCATCAATGGGGCGGTTGTAGCTGCGCAACCGATCGGTAGCTTGGTCGATTACACGGTCTCGCTCGCTTCCTATAACCTCTTTCCGACGCTGGCCGTGCAGCAGGGACAGACCACACTCCTGAACAATCCGAGCCGTGTCGAGGTTTACGTCGACAGCAACACCCAGAGGCTGAACACGCAGGCACTTGCGCCGGGCAGCACGCTGCGCTTCTATGGACTGGTGTTCAACGATAACGGCACGCTGCGGATGGATTGCGCGCAGGTGAATGATGGAGTGACAGCAACACCGCAGGCGAACTCTGCCGTCGCCGTGCAGGGCGTGGCGCAAGCGATTCGCCGTGATCCGAGCGGGCTTGTGCTGCGGACGGTCACGACGGCAAAGTGAGAGCGTTGATTGGGCAGAGACTTTTTCTGACTGGACGGAATTGGGCCGCTCCCCGCCGGCGGACAGACTGAGCCGCAGGGTTCCGGATAGTCCTGCCTTTTAATGCCGCCCGAGCTATGGGCGGCTTCTTTGCGTTGTCATCCTAGGCTGTTGAAACCAGGCGATAGGATCTCAGTGAGAAATTGCTGCCATGCCCTTCTTCCGACATTTCCACTCATCGGGGGCGCTTCGACGACGCTTTGAAGCGGTACAATAATGGCGTGTGTATTCGATTCCTGATGGTTTCATTGGCGCTGCTGACGGCTCTTGCGCTGGCGCAGGATGTGCCAGACAAGACGGCCTCTGACAAGGCGGCTGCCGAGAAAGCGGCCGCCCGGAATCGCGAGGCCGAGGAGAGTTCCAGCCGGGATACTCGAATCGATATCAGCGCGCCTAAGGACGACGCCAAGAATCATCCCGCCAGCAAGGCTGCGGTGGCAGACCTCGACGTTCCCGACAGTGTCGATCCGTCTGGCGTGCAGGAGTTCCATCCCTGGAACCCGATGAAAGCGCTGAAAGACGTTGAGGTCGGCGACTTTTACTTCAAGCGCAAGAACTATAAAGCCGCGCTCGAACGGTACAAGGACGCTCTCTACTACAAGAACAACGACGCAATTGCCAATTTCCGCATCGCTGCGTGCGAGGAAAAACTTGGAGACAAGGCCGAAGCCAAGAAGTACTACGAACAGTACTTGAAGATTCTGCCCGAGGGACCGTGGGCCAAGGATGCGCACGCCGCTCTCGAACGATTGGCGAAGGCGCAATAAGACCTGCGAGCTTCGAGCCGCGCGCAATCAGTTTGTGACCGCTCGTAGCCGTGGGTACTTACTTCTCTACCCGCGAAAACTCCCCCGTCGATGCGTTGACTGCCACCCTCAGTTTGGCGGTTTCGCGGTCGGTCCCATAGATTACGTGCCACAGCAGCGTGTTTTCCTGCCGGTTCCATTCCAGCACGTAGAGGACAGGCGTGTCGGGTTCCTTCTGCAGCAACTTGTCCCCGCCGTGCTGCTGGGCGACAGCGAAGGTCTTGTCCGTGTCTGCCTTGAGAAACTGGATGTTGAAAACCTGGGTGCTGGAGTTCGTCGGGCTATAGGTGTCGTCGACGCCGTGAGAAATGTCGCCGTTGGCCCAGGTGAAGGTCTTGATCGCGTGCTGCGATGGGGAAGCGAATCCGACACGCCACTCGCCCGCCTTGCCATCCCGGCCTTTGAAATCCGCCGAGGCCCCGGATTCCGCGCGAAAGGGTTGCGCGTCGGCTGCCCAGAGATGGGCGGAGGCGTAGCATTTGTAGAACGCGCTGCTTCCGGTGATGGCCTCCGGAGCCTTCGGCTGGGGTTTCTCGGCCGCCGACGCCGGCTTGCTGGGCTCGGACGAGCACGCCGACATCATGGTTAAGGTTAATCCTGCTGCTAGAATTGCAACGGCAAAGATCAGTTGTTTCATGGACGATTTCCCGATGAAGATTTCCGTTCGCGGAGCATTATTCGCGGAGCAAGGTTCCTCGAACCATATTTCGACGGAGCAAGGTTCGACGAATCATTGTACTCACCCCACGCCATGAATTCCTATCTAGAACGTTTGCGGCATGAACTCGAAGGCGCTGTGGCGGGCGCGGGAGCCGACGATTTGACAAAGGCGCCTCCAGGAAAATGGAGCTCGGCGCAGATACTGGAACACCTTTTCCTGACCTACATGCACACCAACCGGGGATTGGAAAGATGCCTGGGACAGGGAGCGCCACTGGCCACGCGGGCCACACTGAAGGACCGCTTTGCCACGCTGCTGGTGGTCAATATCGGATATTTACCGGCAGGCCGCAAAGCCCCGGAACGGGCTGTCCCGCAAGGCATGTCGCCGGAAGAGGCGCAGCGCGCGATCACGCCTGAACTGCAGAAGATGGGCCTGGGCCTGGACGATTGCGAGCGCAGGTTCGGAGCGCGGACAAAGATCCTGGACCATCCGATTCTCGGCCCTTTGACGGCTGGGGAATGGCGCAAGTTTCACTGGGTGCATGGGCGGCACCACGCGCGGCAGATTCGGGAGCGGATTGGGAAACCCTGAAGGCGTTAACCACGAAGGGCACGAAGGTACACGAAGGAGAGGCTCGGGGCCTGAGCCTTCGTGATCTTTCGGGGTTTGGCTGGTCGGTTCGGCGGACGGGATCGTGAAGCTGGCTTACTGCTTGGTATTGTCTTTGTCTTTATTTTTGTTATTGTCCTTGCCGTTGTCTTTGTCGTCCACTCCAGCCTTGCGCGCCTGCTCCTGCAGTTGGTCGAGTTCCTGGCGGGCGGCATCGAGCGCTTTCTGCTTGGTTTGGAAATCGGATTTGTATTGCGCTTCGTCCTTCTCCCATTGGGCGGAATTGCGGAGCCGGTTGCCGGCGTCGCCATACATCGCGGCCGCGCGCAGACGATATTCCCGCTGTTCCAGATCGAGATCGTGGTTCAGCCAATCGATTTTCTCTTTCTGTTTGTCGATCTTTCCTTTCAACTCATCGGACGCCTTCTGATGTTCGGCGGCCGCGGCTGCGGGATCGACGGCCGGCGCTTTTACGGCGGGCGCGGCATTCGCAGGGTCGGGCGCAGGGGCAGTTTTGTCATCGCTCGCCGCCGGCGGTCCGACTACGCTCAAGGCTTGGCCGGTGGGCAGATTGTCGTTGTCGTAATGGTGGGTGGCCGAAGTGGTCTCGGTTTTGTTCTTGCGAGCCTCGCGGGCGTAATCCCCGAGCGACTGAGCGGCGGCGCCACTGACTCCCAACAGCAGGAGGGTCCCGATTGTCATGAGGTTCGTATGTTTCATGTGTTCATCCTTTGGCAGGCCCACGAATCGCAGCGTGGCCCGCAATTGCTAACTGCAACTTAAGAACCGGCGGTGGCGGCGCGAGCGCCTCCCAGGAATGAGCCGATGGTCCGATCCAGTTGCGCCGCTTCGCTGGAGATGCCTTCGGCCAATTGGCGGGCCCGTTCCGGATCCTGGCTGTGTACGAGTTGCTGCGCAGATTCCGCAATCGCAGTCAGGGAATGGCGCAGCCCGAGCGCGAGTTCCGAAGAGATTTCCTGTCGCAGTCTTTGATCGTGCCGGATGCGCTCAATGTCGGTCTTGTCGGTGAGCACCAAGGTCGTACCCATGAGACTGGCGTCTTCGGCCAGCACCGGAGAGGCGGTCACTTCGAGCACGCGGCTTTCTCCCTGGCTTTTTCCATCCTGGGGAAAGTAATTCAGCACCAGCCCGCGTACGGTTGACTTTCCCGCCAGGGCGGGAGCAAGCGCCTGGCCGACGGTTGATCGCAAGCCCATGCCTGAAAGCGAAACCGATCCTGAACTATCGCTTTCCGGGCGCAGGGTTGCGGTGCGAAAAAGATCGGCGGCATGCAGTCCCACCGGGGAGGCGAAGCCTAGCAACTTGCGGGCCGACGAATTGGCTTGGCGTACCAGTCCGCTGGCGCTAAAAAACAGAACGCCGCACGGAAGGTTGGAGAGTATGGTGGAGCTGAGCGCGTCGGAGGCCTTGGCTTTTCTACGCTCGGAGAGGTGCTGGGCGGAGAGCTCATGCTTTTGCTGCTTTAGTTGCTGAATGACGGCGTGATAAGCATGTACCGGCAGGCCTTCCGCCGCCAGCGGCGCCTGAGTGAGCGATTCGGTTTCGGACGTGAGACTCTTGCGCACGCGCCGAATCGTGAACCAGCCCAGCCCGAAGGCTGCGACCGCCGTGAACAAGAGCAGACCGGCCCGCAGCGCCATCGGATCGATCAGCAGTCTCACAGCGCCTCCCAATACCAGTGCAGAAGGTGGTTTCCAAACCAAAACGACAAAAGCGCCATGCCGCCGAGAAACACGCCAAACGGCATCTCGTAATAGCGGAGTGCCAGACGCGCGGACTGCCAGGCCCGCTTGCGGGCGGCGGTGGAAGCGGTGCCGCGCGCCTCGATGCGGCGAATGCGCTTCATCCAGACGGCGAGAACTGTGCTCAGTCCAAAGAGCGAACCCGCGAGCGAGGCGGCAAAGATGGTCAGGACGGTGAGTTTGGTGCCGAGGAAGGCTCCGATCAGCGCCATCAGCTTGACGTCGCCGAATCCCATGCCTTCGACCCCGCGGGCCCGCAAGTAGATGGCGGCCGCTCCGTATAGAAACGAAGCGCCAACTGCCGCTCCCAGCAAGGAGTCTGACAGCGACCACAAGCGCCATGAAATCTCGCTCCTCATGGCGGGCGATACGAGACCAGGCATGATTCGCGAAGCCAGGTCATTCACCGGAACGAGCAGGCTGAAGGCGATTCCCAGAGCCAGCCCGGGCAGAGTCAGCGCGTCGGGAAGAAGCTTGGTTTCCGCGTCGGTGAAGATCAACCCCAGCAGCAGGTAGCCGAGGACGATGCATTTGAACATCGCCAGCGTCAGACCAAAATGCAGGAAGCAACCGAGAAAGAGCAGTCCGGTGAGGAGTTCGATCGCAAGATAGCGGGGCGAGATGGGTTGCTGGCAAGAGCGGCATCTTCCGCGCAGAAGCAGCCAGCTCAGTACGGGCACGTTGCAGTAGAACGGGATTTGATCTCCGCAATGCGGACATGCGGAGCGGGGGGTCACGACCGATTGGCCGCGGGGCAAGCGGTAAATGCACACGTTCAGGAAGCTGCCAAAGCACAGCCCAAAAGCGAAGATCGCGGCTTCAAGAAAGAGGTTCACGTTTACTTGCAATTCGGCTAAGTTCTCAGTTTGCTTGGACTTGGATGATTATAAGCCGCCGTTGTGAGGCTTTCTAAGTACGAAGGTGACTGTACCTCTGCTGTCTGCAAGTTGTTGTGAGGAAAGCGACAGAATCCAGAGGACGCGGAGAGCTGCGGTGGCGGACAAATACCAGAGCGATTAGTGGCTATTGACGGGGCAGAGCCCCGTCAACACACTAGTCTTTCAACCGCCTGCCAGGTTGCGCTCTGGGGTTTGCGGTTTTCGTCACTGCGACGGAGCGTCCAACTTCGGGCGGCCGGAGCCGGGTCCCTTGTCCACCAACGTCACGGTCAGCGGCGATTTCAGAGTGAAGTTCAGCACCGTCTCCGAGGACAGGTGAATGGGCTGGCGTTTGCTGGCAGCCTGAGCGCCGCCGCCAACGCCGCCGCCCGCCGCCGCTCCGATGCCCGCGCCCTTCCCGCCGCCGGCGATGCCGCCGATGATGGCCCCAATCACCGCACCTGCGCCGACCTTCTCCGCGGTATTGGTGGTGCGATTGCTGCCCTGGCGCCGGTAGGGGTCGGCCTCAAGGCCATAGGGCTTCCCGCCCACTGAGATCGAGTCCAGTTCCAGAACCAGCAACGATTGTCCGGCAAACTTGCCCGAGCTTTTTGCTTCCTCGATGTGGCCCTTGATGTCGTATCCGGCGGGCACCGCGTCTCCATCCGAGGGCAGAGGCGCGTCCAGGGTCGCCCGGAAAGATTCCCCGGGCTGCGCTTTTTCTGAATCGATGGGATCGAGCAGGCGGATGGCAATGG
>Ga0209698_10002355_pt1 | contig 21487 bp, 17 predicted proteins | sample LitLauG_LLR_2012_FD_187203 | JGI IMG/M metagenome (GOLD analysis project Ga0209698, IMG submission 187203) | Freshwater sediment microbial communities from Pennsylvania, USA - Little Laurel Run_MetaG_LLR_2012 (SPAdes) (version 2) | ecosystem: Environmental > Aquatic > Freshwater > Creek >...
GTTCATGTGGCGTCGAGACGTGCGGCAATCGGAGAAAACCTGTTTTCCGAATTTGGCGAGAGCGTCGTACACGCACAAGACGCTGGCGACACGGTGGATCTGGCGCGGCCGCCGGTCCGCGACATCCGCGACACGGCGCCCATCTATAGTTCGGTCGGTGTTGACCCCCAGCGTAACGAAGTTTATCTGCAGGATAGTAATACATGGAGCATCCGGGTGTTCAGCCGGCTCGATAATGCCAAACCTGGCGCCCCGCCTACCGAAGCCCGGCGCGTGATCGCGGGCTCCAAAACCGATATCCAATTCAATAGCTGCGTCTTTGTGGACCCGGCGAGCGGCGACATCTATTCGGTGGAAAACGATATCGGCGATGTGATTGTTACGTTCGAAAACCGTGCGACTGGGGATCTCGAGCCGAAGAATAAATTAAAGGTCACCCACCGCGCCTTCGCGATGGCCATTGACGAGGAGGCCCAGGAGCTTTTCGTCTCCGTGCAATATCCGCCGCAAGTGGCAGTCTATCGTAAGGGAGCATCCGGAAACGAGAAGCCGAAACGCCTGTTGATTGGTGAAAAGACGCGGCTGTCGGATGCCCACGGTATGGTGATCGATTCCAAGAGGAAACTGCTCTTCGTCAACAATTGGGGAAATATCAGCGATTATCGAGTCGCCGGCTCGGGCAGGTTTGAACTCCCGTCGATCTCCGTTTATCCGCTGAACGCCGATGGCGATACGGCTCCCCTGCGTGTCATCCAAGGCCCCAAAACACAGTTGGATTGGCCGGGATCGATGTCTCTCGATCCGGATACAGGCGATCTGTATGTGGCGAATGACATGGGCCAGTCACTCATCGTCTTTCACGGGAATGATAATGGCGATGTGGCGCCGGTTCGGGTTATCAAAGGCGCGAAGACCGGTTTGAGCTATCCCACAGGTGTTTTTGTGGATTCCAAGAACAAGGAAGTCTGGGCCTCCAACCTGGGTAACTCCACAGCTACGGTTTATCCTCTGATGGCGAAAGGGGATGTGGTTCCCCTCAGAATCATTCGCAGCGCGGAAGAAGGGAAAGCCTCACTACGGTTCGGCAAGACGCAGGCTGTGGCCTACGACAGTAATCGGGAAGAGATCCTGGTCCCCAATTGAGTGAACCACCCGCAGATTGCGGCCTTCGCCAGGTTGGCGGGGGAAAATACGCCACCAGTAAGAGTGTTGGAAGGTCAGAAAACTAAGATCAGCCGGACGATGCATGGTTTTGGATTTGATGCGACTCACGACGAAATCGTGGTCACGAGTCCTCTGACTCAAGCCGTCCTGATTTTCCGGGGAGGAGCCGGCGGGGAGCAAGCTCCCATTCGTGTCATCCAGGGGCCGCATACCCAGATTACTGGGCCCGCCAATCTTGGCAACGATCGCGTGATTGTCGACCCGGTTAATAATGAGATCTATCTTCCGAGCGTTCCGGATTCCATACTGGTGTTTGACCGGACTGCCAACGGGGACGCGGCGCCCAAACGAGTTCTCCACGGGCCGGACACGCAGATTCGCGGCATGGCGTCGGTGGCTGTGGACGCAGTCCATAATGTCCTGGTTGCCAACACAGGCAATTCTCTGTTGATTTTCGATCGGACCGCCGATGGAAACGCTAAGCCCAAAGCGGTGATCCGGGGGCCGAAGAGCGGCGTGGCGAACATCAGTTCGTTTCAGATTTACGCGCCGAAAGGTTGGATCATCGCGGGAGGGCAGGGAGGATTCATCGGCGCCTGGAGCGTGAACGACAGCGGCGATGTTCCACCCCGCTGGAAAATACCCGTCAATCAGCTCACGGGATACACGGCGTCTGGAATCGCTCTCGATCCCGCTCATAAAGAGATGATTTTGAGCGCAGCCGGGCAGCGTGTGCGGCCACCGACCGGAATTGCGAACACTGTCCTTACGTTTTCCTGGCCGGAGATATTCTAGGCTTCTCCGCTTCCAGGAGGCCACTGGGGACGAGTCAACAGGCGCGGCCGCTCCGCTAATTCAGCAGCGGAATGCCCTTGGCCGCGGGCGGCTGCGGGATCGACTGCAGAAATGCGTAGATGTCTCCAAGCTCCTGGTCGGAAACCACCTTGGCGGTGTAAGGTGGCATCTCGCCAGTAGGCTGACGGACGTACCTGGTGAACGCCGCGAACGCAATCGGCCGGGGAGCGATTCGCGCCCCGGCGCCGCCCTGACCTGCATGCCCATGACACTGGTAGCATCCGTAGCTTTCGAAAATCTTTTTCCCGTTCTGGGCATTTCCGGCCGGTGCTGACGCCGGTCCGGGTGCTTGAGCCCACAATACCGAAGCCGTCGCGAGAAGAATGAAAAGGCGCATGTCAATTGGTCCCTGGTCTAGCGAGGTTGCGTTACCACGTCCACCAGCACGGGCTCCCCACGCATCGCGATTTCCACTCCGCGCTTGAGGGCCGGCGCCAGATCCTTCGGGTCGGTGATCGGTCCCTCCCCGTGAATACCCAGACTCTTTGCCATCGCGCCGAAATCGATATTTGGATCGGTGATCGTGGTGCCGATACCGGCGTTGGTGATCCCGCGCTGATGACGATTGGCCATGCGCTGAATGTGCATCACTTCCTGGTGATACGCGCGATTGTTGTGCATGACGCTAAGCAGCGGGATGCGATGATGGGCTGCGGTCCACAGCACTCCGGGGGCATACATCAGATCGCCATCGGTTTGGATCGCAACCGAAAGGCGCCCATGCTTCCGGTTTGCAAGAGCGGCCCCTACCGACGCCGGCGCGGAATAGCCGAGACCGCCCGCGCCGCCGCCGCCAACGGACTGATAATACTTTTCGACGTTCCAAAGACGCGAGGCCCCCCCGGTCACCAGCGACCAATCCTTGTCTTTGATCTGCGCCCATAGTTCGGCAGCCATGCGAGCCGTGCTGACAGGGCTTTCGTCCCAAGCGTAGGTTGCCTCGGTTCGAGCCCGCTCCAGAGCCTGATCGTGCGCCGCGGCCAGTTTCTTGCCGCGCTCCTCGAAGGCTCGCTTGCGGTCCGCGGTAATCAGGCGTTTGCAAGCCTCGGTTAGGGAAGCCAGCGTCGCCTCGGCGTCCGCGGCAATTGCCACGTCGACTTCCGCGTAGCGTTGGAAGTACTGATAGTTGCTCTTGATGTCCAGTTCGCCGGTCGAAATGCTCACCACCTTCGCGCCCGGCTTGATGTTCGAGCGATACGTACGAATTTGCTGATCGCGGTACGAATTGATGGTTCCCCATAGATCGGGCACCTCGAGGGCCAGGATGAGATCCGCGTTGGCCAGCAGCCCGCGTCCGCCAGCCTGGCTCAGCGGATGCCGCGAGGGAAATTTTCCGCCCGCCACAGGCGCCTGCACCGTCTCGGCGAGCTCGACCAGGTTTTTCATCCCGGCTTCCGAACGCACGCAGCGATCGGCGAGAATCACCGGATTTTGTGCGTTCACCAGGAGCCTGGCCACTTCCGCCACCGCGCCGGAATCCCCCGACAGCGGCGCCGGTAGCGTCAGCTTCGGGATTTTCATGCGCGCCTCTTTCGCAACAGGCCTTTCCTGAAGGTCGCTGTCCGCCACCAGAACCACCGGCCCCATCGGAGCCGTCATGGCGATCTTGTAGCCTCGAACCGCGGACTCCGCGAAGTGCGGAAGCGAAATCGGCAAATCGTCCCATTTGGTATACTCGCGGACCATCGCCACCGCATCCTGGGCGCTGTGATACCACTCGATGCCGGGCCGGCGCGTCTCCGCGTCGATCGTATTCCCCAGAATGATGAATACGGGCATTCGGGCGGCGTATGTGTTGTAGATTGCCATCGCGGCGTGTTGCAACCCGACCGTGCTGTGCGCCATCACCGCCATCGGTTTGCCTTCCACCCTGGCATATCCGTCGGCCAGAGCGACGGATGACTCCTCGTGGCAGCAGGTCAGCAACTCCGGGCTCTTATTTCCCCCGTAATTCACGATGGATTCGTGAAGCGAGCGAAAACTCGAGCCGGGATTCGCGGCAATATACTCGAAGCCGAGGGACTTCAAAATGTCCACCATGAAGTCCGACCCGGGCCGGTCCGCCGTCAGGACCTCGATTGCCGCCGGGATGGTGCTGGTTTCAGCGGCGAGCGCGGTCGCCGACGGGATGACGGCCGTGCCGCTGGCTGGGGAGGGCCGCTGGGCTTTGGCTAGCGGCTCCGCCGCGACGATCGCCGCGGCTCCGGCTGCTGTTCCTTTTAAGAATCCACGACGACCGATCGAAGTCTTGGATTTTTTCATGACTCATCTCCTTCGCTGTACACTCGGGTCTCTAAACACTCTATATGGCGTAGCGCTTCACCACTAGAAAAAGAATTTGATCGCTAACTGCACAATACGCGGGTCGCCCGCACTCAATCCGGAATTACCGCTGACATCTCCCTGGATGAGTCCGAACGCGCCGCTGTTCGTCGTCGATACAGGAACCGCGGGGTTCAGGTGGTTCGGAAGATTAAACGCTTCCGCCCGGAACTGAATCGTCTTCTGCTCCCGCACCACGAACGCGCGTGTCACGGCTAAATCGAACTGAAAGACGCCGGGACCCTTCATATTCCACAGGCCCAAATTGCCATAGGTGCCCGGAGGCGCCGCCGAGAAAGCGGCCGCTGTGGCCCAGCGGATGCACGGTGCGGGGGAACATCCGTGGCTGCTCACGTACGGGCTCACTCCGCTTACCAGATTGGGCGTTTGAGTCGGCTGTCCGGTCAATGCTCCGTCCACACCAGTGGTCACCGAAAAGAACTGGGCTGACTTGATCTTCATGATGGGCGAAATCTGCCAGTCGCTCGCGATCAGGCGGAGCGCACGGCCCGGGAACTTCGGCGTCTGCGTAACCAGCGACAGATTGAAGATCTGCCGCTGATCCCCCGTCTGGCAGTTGCTGCGGAATTGCCTCCGGTTGCCGGGGATGCTGGCGGCGTTACCCGTGCCTACATTGGGATCCCAGACATCGCTGATGCAGTGGGATACCGTGTAATTCGCCAGCGCGCTCACACCGTGGCTGAGCCGGTGCTGCACCGACATCAGCAAACCTTCGTATTCGGCGGTCCCGCCATCGTCCAGAAGATTCACGCCGGCATAATATTGTCCCTGAGTCGGATTCTCCAGAAACAGGGCGCGCCGCTGGTTGGTGTTGGCGGTGGTCGAGCAGGTAGAGTAATTCACGCCGGCAATGCTGCAAGGCCCCAGTCCCAGAAAGACGGCCGGATTCAGTTGGGCGGCTGTCACCAGGTGAATGGTGCTGTTGCCGATGTAGTTGGCCGTCAGCAGCCAGTTGTCTCCAACCTGCCTCTGGACGCTAAAATTCCATTGGTTCATGTACGTGGTCTTGAAATCGAACGGATCGGTCCGGTAGGAAGCGAATAGAGGAAATGCGATATTCTTATTCAGCGTCAACGGCAGAGGGTTTCCTCCCGGATAGGTCGCCCAAGGATTCGAAAGACTGACGTTGGTGAGAGTGATGTTATTCCCGTAAGGCGGCGAGGCGGTGAACGCACTGAATCCCTGGAATATCTGCCGGTCTCCAAAAACGCCGTATGCCGCGCGAACCACCATGCGGCCGTTCCCCGCAGGATCCCAAACCAATCCGATCCGCGGAGCCCAATGATTGTAGGAAGAATGCGTCGGAGCATTTCCGGCGGTGTAGGCGGAGTCCCCAGGAAAAGTAAGTCCCGCGGGCGCGTTCACATATACGCTGCTGTGGGCGTTCGCCGCAAATAGCCCAGGATCGAAATGAGCGAACCAGTCGTATTTCGCGTAAGGCGCCTGGTACGGTTCCCAACGGAGTCCATAATTTAGCGTGAGCCGTGGATTGAGTTTCCAGGCGTCTTGTAGATATACGCCCACGTAGTTCTCGCGGAGATACCAGTTATTCGGGTTCCCCTGATTCCATCCGGATGCGGAACCCAACAAAAAGTCGGTTAAGGGAATTCCGCTGACCGAGCCGTTGAAGGTAAACGAGCCCGCGGAATTCAACGCGCTGAGGAACGTCATCCCGGTGTGCAGAAAACTCATGCCCATGCCGATTTGATGCGAGCCTTTGATCCAATTGACGTCTTCCGAAAGATTCGGATTGGGCCCTTGAATCGCCCGGTTCGGGAAGGCATTGAAGCCGACCAGGAATCCATTTCCGGAAACCGTGATCCGAGCGCTCTTCCCGGCCAGGGCGCTGGCATTCACGCCGAGGTCGTTCCAAGTGGCGAAATCGTCGGTTGGCTTGGTGATGACCATTCGGTTAGCCGCCAGCCGGAAAGAACTCACGAGACCGGAGCCGAATACGAACGTGTCGCCCAGCGCCACCAGGTACCCCCGATAGTAGGCCGCATTCTGGCTGACCGTCAGGGCGTCCTTTCCATCGTAGGTCGACGGTACATACAGATCCGCGACCACGGTACGGCCGAAAATCGTGTGCCGATCGCTCATTTGATAATCCACTCGCGCGACCCCCAGGTTTTCGTTCTGATTGGTCAGGAGTCCGAACGTAGTCTGACCGCACGCATTCGGAGGAGTGGGAAGCCGGGCGTCGATCTTCAGCGCCGCCGGATCGAACTTGGATGGCGAGATCTGGTTATTCACGAATCCCAGACTCGCCGGCAGGGTGATCTGCTTTCCGCCGTTGCAGGCAGGCGATGCGATCGCCGTAAAGTCCCCGCTGACCATAGCCGCCGTCGGAACGTAAGCGATGGTCTGAGGAGGGCTCGATTTTTGAATTGTGCCCTGAAAACCTGCGAAGAAGAAAAGTTTGTCCTTTCGGACCGGCCCCCCGATCGTCCCGCCGAATTGATTACGTTTCAGCGTGTCGCGCGCAATCGCAAAAAAGTCCCGGGCGTTCAGATCGCCATTGCGAAGAAACTCGAACAAATCGCCGTGGAACGCGTTGGTCCCTGCCTTCGTGACGGCGTTCACCGTTGCATTGGAATGAAATCCGTATTGGGCCGGCAACGCGCTGGTCTCGAGCTTGAATTCCTGGAGAGCGTCGGGAAACGGCAGCGGAAAATTCAACCCGTTGAAGATGTCATTATAATAGGCGCCATCCAGTTGATAGGTCACTCCGATTCCCGTGCCGCCGGCCACGGAAATCGAAATGGTCGGATAGGTTCTGGGGTTGATCAGCGCCTGCCCGGCCGCCGCGCCCGTCCCCGAAGTCGACGACCCCGCCAGCAGGATCAGTTCAGTGGCATTGCGTCCGTTGAGAGGCAATTCCACCACGCGTTGATTATCCACCACCGTTCCCACCCCGGTGCTGTGTGTCTCAACCATGGCCGCATTGGATTCGACTGCGACTTGCTCGTTGACTGTCCCCACTTTCAAGGCGACATCGATCGTCGGATTCGAGTTCACCTGCAGCACAATTCCCGATTGAACATACTTACTGAAGCCGTCCTTGTTCACTTCGAGCGTATAGGGGCCGATCGGGAGGTTCGTCAGGATATACCCGCCATCCGCGCCCGTGATTACCGTCCGCACCAGACCGGTGGCCGTTTGCGTCGCTTTCACTTCGGCGCCGGGAACCCCGAGCCCGCTGGAGTCGCGCACCACCCCATCCACCTGTGACGTAGCTGTTGCCTGTCCCCACGCCATGCTGCACGCGAGTCCGAGACCCACCACGGCCTTACAAATCAATTCCACCGGACCTCCTCCAAAAGGATAAAACGCGAACTCTCCGGCCCATGGCAACGGCAGCTTGCGATACTTTGCTAGAAAACATATTTCACTGCGAACTGAATGATGCGTGGATCCCCTGCCGATAACCCGCTTGTGCCGCTGATATCGCCAAGGATCTGGCCGAAATTTCCGGAATTGGTGGTCACGGTTCCCGGAGTTGCTCCCGGAACTGCGGGATTTAAAGTGTTCGGAAGATTGAAGGCCTCCGCTCGAAGCTGGATCGACTTTTTCTCGGAGACCTGGAAGATACGAATCAACGCCATGTCGAACTGGAAAACTCCCGGACCCTTTATGTTGAATAAACCCAGATTGCCGTAGCTGCCCGCGGGCGGCGCCGCAAACGCCTTGGGAGTCACCCACTGGATGCAAGGCGCCGGCGAACATCCGTGATCGCTGACATAGGGACTCACTCCACCCACCAGGTTGGGAGTTTCGGTAGGCTGCCCGGTCAGCGCTCCGTCAACGCCCGTGGTTACCGCGAACTCTTGCGCCGATCGGATCTTCATGATCGGCGAAATCTGCCAGTCGCTGGCGATTAGCCGCAGAGCCCGCTTAGAAAATTTAGGCGTCTGCGTCACCACAGACAGGTTAAAGACCTGCCGCTGATCTCCCGATTGGCAGTTCCCACGGAAAATCCGGCGATTTCCTGGCAAGCTGAAGGCATTGCCGGTCCCGACACTATAATCGTAAATGTCGCTGATGCAATGGGACCAGGTGTAGTTTGCCAGGGCGCTTACCCCATGGCTCAGCCGCCGCTGGACCGAAAGCAGCAAGCCGTCGTAGGTCCCTGTCCCGCCGTCATCGACCGAGTTGACACCCGCGTAATACTGGCCTTGGGACGGATTCTGCAAATAGAGGACGCGCCGCTGATTGGTGTTGTTTGTTGTGGAGCAGGTGGAGTAATTCACGCCGTTGATGGCGCACGGCCCCAGTCCCAAAAATATCGCCGGGTTCAGTTGGGCATCGGAGACCAGGTGAATCATGCTGTTGCCTAGGTAATTCGCCGTCAGCAGCCAGTCGGCTCCCACCTGGCGCTGGATGCTGATGTTCCACTGATTGATGTAAGCCGGATGATAGTCAAACGGGTCCGTGCGATACGCGCCGAACAGCGGAAATATGGCGTTCTTGCCACTGGGAAGAGGGAACGGATTCCCACCGGGGTAAGTACCCCACGGATTGGAGAAACTTACGTTTGTCAGATTGATGTTATCCCCGTACGGCGGAGCACCGGTGTACGAGCTGAACGCCTGGAAGTGCTGCCGGTCGTTAAAGATCCCGTAGGCTGCCCGGATGGTCATCCGTCCGTTGCCTTGCGGGTCCCACACCAGACCCACTCGAGGGGCCCAAACGTTGAAGTCTGATTTTTGTGGCGATTTCCCCGCTGCATATTGCGAGTCGCCTGGGAAGATCACGCCCGCCGGGCCGTTCAAGTACACCGTGCTGTGAACGTTTTGTGTAAACAAGGTAGGGTCGAAATGCGTGTACCAGCCGTATTTGGAGTACGGTGCCTGATAGGGTTCCCACCGGAGACCGTAAGTCAGAGTCAGACGCGAATTCAACTTCCACGAATCTTGCGCATACAGGCCGATATAATTCTGCCGCTGGTACCACCGGTTGAAATTCCCCTGGTTCCACGCCGATGCCCCGCCCACCATGAAGTCCGCGAGCGGGATGCCCGTGACGGAACCATTGAAAGTGAACCGTCCCGTCGTGTTCAGGGAGCTCAGGAAGTTGGTCAGCTCGTGATAATAATCCGCTCCAAAACCGATCTGATGCGATCCCTTAACCAAACTGATATCCTCGGTCAGGTTCGGATTCGGTCCCTGAAACACGCGCGTGGGCATCGAGTTCAATCCGATCTGAAATCCATTTCCACTGACGTTCAGGTACACCATCTTTCCGGCGGGCGAACTCGCGTTCACGCCCAATTGTTGCCAGGTGGCGAAGTTGTCGCCCGGCCGATTGATCGCCATCCGGTTCACTCCCAATCGCAAGGAACTGATCATTCCAGGACCGAGCAGATAGGTGTCTCCGAGCGCGACCATGTACGCGCGATAACTGTTTGCTCCCTGGCTTAACGTAAGCGCGTTCTTGCCGTCATACGTCGTAGGCAACTGCAGATCGGAAATGACCGCCCGGCCAAAAACCGAGTGCCGTTCGCTCTTCTGGTAATCGATTCGGCCAACGCCGAGGTTTTCGTTTTGGTTCGAAAGCAATCCGAAGGTCGTTCGCCCGCAAGGGTTGTCCGGTGTCGGAAGCCGCGCGTCCAGCGTCAAAGCGGCCGGGTCCAGCTTTGACGGCGAGATTTGATTGTTCACGAATCCGAGGCTCGCCGGAAGCGTGATTTGCTTGCCTCCGTTACATGCGGGCGAAGCGATGGCCGTGAAGTCGCCCTGCAGCATGGCCGGCGTGGGGACGTAGGAAATGTTCTGCGGCGGACTGGATTTTTGGACCGTGCCCTGGTAACCGGCGAAAAAGAAGAGCTTATCCTTTCGAATCGGCGCCCCTACCGTGCCTCCAAATTGACTGCGCTTCAAAGTGTCGCGGGCGATCGCAAAGAAATCGCGGGAATTGAAATCGCCGTTCCTCAAAAACTCGAACAGGTCGCCGTGAAATTCGTTGGTCCCCGACTTCGTCACCGCATTCACAACCGAAGCGGAGTGATAGCCGTACTGCGCCGGAAGCGCGCTGGTCTCGACCTTGAACTCCTGCAGAGCGTCGGGGAAAGGCAGCGGATAATTCTGAGCTGTGAACGCGTCGTTATAGATCGTGCCGTCCACCAGGAAGGCGTTCCCACTGCCGTTGCCTCCTGCCACCGCAATCGTAACCGTCGGGTAGTTCCGTACCGAATTCATGCCGGCCGAGTAGCCTGTCACCGGCGTCGACATCCCCGCCAGAAAGATGAGTTCGGTTACGTTCCGTCCGTTTAGCGGTAGCTCCACAACGCGCTGGTTATCGACCACCGTTCCCACGCCGGTCGAGTGCGTTTCCACCATAGCGGCGTCTGCCTGAACCGTAACCTGCTCATTCACGGCGCCCACCTTCAGCGTAGCGTCGACCGCGCGGTTACTATCCACCTGCAATACGATTCCGGATTGGACATATTTGCCGAACCCATCTTTGGTGATGGTGAGGATGTAGGGCCCAATCGGTAGGTTCGGCAGCACATACGCGCCATCACTGCCGCTCAGCGCAGTGCGAACGGCGCCCGTGGCCGTCTGGGTGGCCTGGACCGCAGCGCCTGGAACGGCCAAGCCGCTGGAATCCCGAACCTCACCGTTGATCTGTGCGGTGGATGCAGCCTGCCCCCAAACGAGAGCACACGAGACGACTATCCCGGCCAGAAGCTTACACACCTGCATGGGAGCCCCCTTATTGCTCGACCGTTCGCGACCGGCGGAAAAACCGTCTTGCCCCAATCGGCCGAAGCATCCGTGCCCAGAAACCCCTGCGAACTTAATGCGCCGGCGCCAAGGTGACAGCCTCGAGCGTCGGACCCGGACGCCCGGTAACTCGTTTAAGCAAACTAGGGCCACTTGCCTTGAATACCGTGCGCAAATCCGTGCCGAGATCCGGTATCACGATGCCAATGAACGCAGCGCTCATCTCGTCCCAATTCTGAGGTCCCCAATAAACCTCCTTGGTGGGATCGGGGTTGAACTTGTTGTTCTGCGAGTTGTCGAAATGCGAGATCCCGACCAGACGAGTGCCTTCCGGTACATCGATCGGAGTCGCGAAATCATAGCCCAGTTGCCAGTTGAAATCCCACGGTCCCTTGTAAATTGTTTCGATCTTTCCGTCCGGGTAAATCAGCCGCATCTCATAATCTTTCCCGCGCACGTGCATGTGTGGCTGCACGTAAACCAGTTTGACGTCCCGTTGCGCGGTGACCTCGCTCACGACCTCTGCGTTCCTCTCGCCCGGAGGGATCACCAGATTGCCCGCAAAGGGGACGTTGGCGGTGTAATAACGGACTTTCGGAGGATTCTTCGCGAATACCAGCCCGATCTTGGATTTGTCCGTAGTCTCCTTACCGATCGACGTGTAGTGGATGTTGAAAACCAAATCCGAACCCTTCGGCACGAACTTAGCGGCCCCCTCCACCGTGAACTCCTGCGGGCCCAGACCGGGATTGAATTTGCCGAGGAGATTTTCGCCGTCGTCGTTTTTATTCATCACCTCGTCGCCGGTTTCATAGAACTTTCCCGGTATCGCATCCCTCATCCAAGTCGAGTGCGGACCGCGAACATCCCCGCGCATGTGGTGCACCACCTGAGGATTTCCAGGACGCATTTCGGCCGCCACCACCCACTTGTCCTCGGGGAAGTTTACCTTGATCAGGACATTCTGATAGTTGATGGTGCCCGTCGCCGGAACGTGAAATTCCTCGGGCATCTCGACGACCAGGTCGGGCTTGATATTCCACCCGTCCTGGAACGTTCGCGGAGCCGGTTTGTCCTTCGGATCGCCCTCGGGCGCGCCGCCGTTCGCCCAAGCCGATATGGTGTCGACGTCTTTGGCGCTCAGCGTCGGGTCATTCGCAATTGGCCTATACTGGGGATCGGCGAACCACGGCGGCATCTTCTTGCTGAGGACCGCGGCTCTCATGGCCTTGGCCCACGGGCGCGCATCTTTGTACGTCAGGAAGGACATCGGCGCCACTTCGCCCGGGCGATGGCACCCTTGGCAGTTCTTTTGCAGAATCGGAAGAACGTCCTTGTTGAAGGTGACCGCGGCCGGCGAATCTGTGGCACTGGCGATTCCCACCGTCCCAAGAAACAAGCTAATGAGTGAAAAACGAAGCATACTTGACCTGGGTCCTTTCCCCCTCGAGCCAACTCTCAATCGCCAAAATTGTATGTTAGGCGCACGCCAGCGTCAAGCCTCGCCTCGCCGCGTATTCCAACTGGCGCTACCGGCACGGGCGGGCTCCCCCCTCGGCGCCTTCCTCGTCGCAGCGGACCGACTGGCTTTTGAAGGCCGGTCTGCCCCGGCCCGGGGTTGCATGGGAGCGCGCTGCGCTGTAAAATTCCGAAGCAGGAGATATGGGCATGTGCACAACGAGATTCTCACACGGTGTTCCCGATGCTGTCGGAAAGCTTGCTCTGTTCAGCTTGGCAATGGCCTGTGCTGCGACGGCCGCGGCAGCCGAGGAACCCTTGTACCGGGTCTTGAATCCGACCGGCAATCCCCCGCCGATTGAGCGCAGGGCCATGGCGCCGCGTCCCGCGAGTCTGAAAGGCAAGACAGTCTACCTGGTGGATGAAACCTTTGATGGCGGCGACAAGTTCTTACAGCAGATGCAGGCGTGGATGGCCGTTCACATGCCCGATGTCAAAACCGTATTCCGGGCCAAGAAAGGCGCGTACGCCGCCGATGACCCGGATCTGTGGAAGGAGATCAAATCCATCGACGGCCTGATGATCATGGCCATTGGCCATTGAAGCACATGCGCGCCGGCGGTCGTCGGCCATGTTGCACAGGTTGAGGCGAATTATGGAATACCTGCCGTCGGAGTCATTATCGATGCGTTAGTCGATCTGGTTCATGACAAGGCCTTCGAAGAAGGCATGCCGGCTCTCCGGCTGGCCTTCACCCGTACGCCCGTGGGAGGAAAGACGCGGAAAGAGCTGGACGCGTATATCGCCGGCGACGATCCTGTCACCAGGCAGCCTTTCATGCAGGAAATCGTAGCCTACCTGACGCGGCCGCTGAATGAAGAAGAGAAAAAGACGGGCCTCGTCAAGCGAGAGAAAAAACGCGCCATCGGGCCGGACACATACGATAACATCCAACGGTATTTTGATCAGCGTTTTTGGACGGACCAGCTTCCGATCATCATGCCTACCGAAGAGCGCGTCGCGGCAATGCTCAAGGGCACCCATCACCGGCCCGATGAAATCGTCGGAAAGATGCGGGTCACCGGAGAGAGGGAGGCGTGGGAATACACCGTGGAGACGGTCGCCATCAACGCCGTGATGGCTGGCGCTAAACCCGAAATGTTCCCCGCAATCCTCGCGTTGGCCGCCTCCCAGACGAACGCGCACTCCAGCTCCACTTCCTCGATGGCGGCGATGGCCGTTTTCAACGGCAAAATCGTTAACGAGCTGGACTTGAACTCCAGCACCGGCGCCCTGGGACTCTACAACAACGGGGGCGCCCTCATCGGGCGCGCCTGGAGCTTATTGTCGATGAACGCCACCGGCGGATCCGTGCCGGGCCACACCTACGAAGGCGTTCAAGGCAATCCCATGGCTGACATCCCGGCCGTATTCGCGGAAAACGTCGCCGGTCTCCCCACGGGCTGGAAACCGCTGCAACTTCAGAAGGGTTTCCAAATGGACGAGAGCGTGGCCAGCACTTTCGACGGTTGCCAGAGTCAAAACACCATGATGGTCCTGCAGGACGAGGATTGGCAATATGCGCTCAAGCGGTTTATCGGCGGTCTCGGTTCTCCCCAGCGCGGCGGCAAGCTGCTGCTGATCGACCCCTCCGTGACACCCCCCTTGCTTCGGTTCGGCTTCGACACCAAGGAAAAGTTGATCAAATGGGTGAAGGAGAACGTGACCATGCCCCAATCCGATTATTGGCTTGACCAGGAGGTCATCAACTATAAGTTGGGGCCGGCCCGCGCCGGACGCGAGCCCTACGCCACCTGGCTGAAACTTCCCGCGGACGCCCCCATTCCCTATCTCGACAACGTCGAAGTGGTGGTGGTCGGAGGAAGCGGTAACATCCGGTGGAGTGTGAATGAATGCTCCTACCGCAAGAGCGTCAAGGTCGACGATTGGAGATAAGCAGCCCGATGCGCCCGACTTCAGCAACGGCCGCTTGCATCCTGACCGGTCTGGCGTTGTTCGGAATCGCGCCGCAGCCGTTGCGATCCGAAATCGCCGAGGGAGTCTGCAGCGCCGGCCCTACCGCCGCGAATCTCAACCTCACGCTCAAAGACATCCATGGCAAGCCGTTCGCGTTGTCCGATTATAGAGGGAAAGTTGTCCTGTTGGACTTCTGGGCGACTTGGTGCCCTCCTTGCAGAAAGGAAATCCCTGGATTCATCGAGTTGTACAATAGTTACAGGTTACGCGGTTTTACCGTGATCGGTGTTTCGATGGATGATTCCACCGCGGATGTGAAACGATTCGCCAAGCGGCTCAAGATAAATTATCCGATCCTGCTCGGCGCCGGACGGGACGACCTGGAACCAGCTTTTGGGCCGCTCCCCCTCCCCACTTCATTCGTTATTGCCCGCGACGGCAGGATCTGCGGTAAGCATGACGGTTTGACACCCAAAGAAGTGATCGAGCGGGAGATTGTCCCATTGTTCTAAGACGATTCGGAAATACCGTGACGTCCGGGAAGACTTTTATGGAGGCTCAATGAAACACACATCACCTTGCCGCCAGGCACGGCAATTCGTGCCGGCATTGCTGGGGGCTGCGGTGGCGCTTTGTCTGCTGGCGCCCGTTGCCGGATTTGCCCAGGAATCCAAGAAGGGCGCTTTCATAGACGGCGAATACGTCGAGGATTACGTATACGTCCCGGACTTCATGACGCCGGAGGAGTTGAAAAAGCATATCGACGAGCATTCACCCGGCATCGTGATTGTCGACACGGCGGCTGCCCCGATCTGGGAAGAGGAACACATCCCCGGCGCCGTTAACTTTCCCTACTCCAAGAACATCTCCGCGCCCGTGCCTCTGCCTCGCGAGAAGACGCTTGTGATCTATTGCGCCTGCAAAGATCACGAAGACTCCACGGATGTGGCACGCCAGCTCAGCCTTCTTGGTTACCGCAATGTCAAGGTCCTCAAGGGCGGTTGGTTTAAGTGGCTCGATCTGAAGTACAAGACCGTCGCCAAGGAGGAAGAGAAAGCGGCGAAATGATGAGGATCAACCTTCTTTGCAAGTTGGCAATCATCGCCCCGGCTCTGCTGGGCGCAACCGCCTTTGCGGCTGAGATTATTTCCGGCCTCCCCGTCGGCGCCACCACGCAATCGATCCCTGTTTCCGATGTCACGGGACCCTATAAAGGGGAACGCATCTGTTATGTCTGTGATTTCGACAAGGCGCCGGACGTCCTCGCGTTTTTCCGCGACACTTCAGAAGCCACGGCGAAACAGATTGTCCAGCTCAATGAGCTGTACCTCAAGAACAAGTCCCGCAACTTCAAAGCCGTTGCGATGATCGTTGCCGGCGAAAGCGCCAAGAAATGGCTCGAGGAGCTCAACCGCTCGGCCCATCTCGAGATTCCTCTGACGTTCTTCACGAAAGGACCGAAGGACGTAGCAGCGCGGGTTTACAACCTGAACCCGGCTGTGGCGAATACGTTCCTGGTCACCGTCAATCGGACCGTGGTCGCCAACATCTCCGATATTGGGCCGGAGCAGTTCAACCGGGTTGCCGACGCCACATCGGAAATGCTCGCCCCGGTCCGGTAACCGCGCATAACGGCAAGGCCCTCGCCCCGAACGATTGCTTTCCCCCGCGCAGCTTAGTGTAGGAGCAGCTTTTGCACCCGCAGATTCCCGATCTCGCCCACGAAGAGTGTGCTTTCGGTGCTGCAGTCGATGGCATTGACCGTTCCAAACTCCTTTAGCAATTTGCCGGCCCTGCCAAACTTGCCGGTCATCGTTCCGTCCAGGCGCATTTTGTAAATTTCACCATCCCGGTCAATGTCGGTTGGTGGATTGGAATTCGAGACGTAAAGCGCCTGGTTCGGTCCCTTCGTCATGCACAGCGCCTGCGCATTTCCGACGTCCGTGAAAGCCGTCTTGAAGCTGCCGTTGTTGTCGAAGACCTGGACGCGCTTGTTTCCGCCGTCCGCGGCATAGACATTGCCTTGCGCGTCCACCGCGATGCTGCGGACATTGGCGAACTCCCCGGTTGCGGTTCCCTTCTTGCCCCACGACTTCACGAATTTGCCCTCTTTATCGAACTTCGCGATGCGCGCATTGCCCAGGCCGTCGGCCACAAATATGTTCCCGGCGGCGTCCCAAGCGACGTCGGTCGGACGGTTGAAAAGGTCGGTCGGCTGTCCTGCGCCGTCTCCCGTGGCCGGACGCGCCGGCACGTTAACCGCTTCCGCCTTTCGCCCCAGCAGCATGGCGAGGCGCCCTTGCGGATCGAACTTGATGACCATGCTGGTCATCTGATCCACCACCCAAATGTTGTCGCTCGGATCCACTCGGACCTGGGCGGCGAACATGAACCCGTACGAGTCCTTGCCGATCTCGCGGACATACTTTCCGTTGCGGTCGAACTGGAACAGCCGCGAGCCGCCATGGGCGAATGGACGCGCGGTCCCGATCGAGATCGTGGGATGGCCGGTCCGCGTGTAGACGAAAATATCGCCGCGCGAATTCGTCGCCACGCCGCCCACTTCGCCCAGATAGAGTCCCGCCGGAAGCTGCAGCGCGTTCGGGACCGAATCGAATGCAATTTCAGGTGCTTGGGCGAGGGCCGGAACTCCGGCAAGCAGGCCCGCTGTCAGCAGGGTTTCGATCAGACGTTTCATCGGTGTTCTCCTCGTTTCCTCTGCTTCCTTACTGCGCGCCCCCTGCCTTGGCCGCCGTGGGCTGGAGCATGATCTTCTGCACCCGCCAGGATTCGATTTCCCCTGCGACGATTTCATTCGGATTGCGGCAATCCATCATGTGCACCACCTGGAATCCCGGGGCCAGCTTGCCCGGCTTACCGAACTTGCCGAGCACCGTCCCGTCCAGTTCCGCTTTGTAGATTTCGCCCGTGATGTCCCAGGTTCCCGGCATGTTCCCGTTCGGGTTCGAGTTCGACAGGAACGCGTATTGGTGAGGCCCCCCCGAAATGCACACCGTCCAGCCGACGCCCAGGTTCGTGATCTCGCGCTTGGGCTTCAGGTCGTTGTCGAGCACCTGGTAGCGAAAGTTGGAGCGGTCGGCAACCCACACATTCCCCTGCCCGTCCACCTGTAGGCCGTGCGGCAGATTGAATTGCCCCAATGCTGTGCCTGCCTTCTCGCTGCCTGCCTGCGCAATGAAGCGGCCGTTCTTGTCATACTTCACCACCCGGTTATTGCAGTAACCGTCGGAGACGAAAATATTGCCCTGCGGGTCCCAGCCCACATCCGTCGGCCGGCAGAAAACATACTTCTGCGCCGGCTGGTTCGGACCGGCCGGGAACGCCGTCGCGCCTTGGACCGCCGGCGGCCTGCGGCCCAGCACCATCAGCACCTTCCCATCGGGGCTGAACTTCGTGACCATATTGGTGCCTTCGTCGACTGTCCAGATGTTGTCGTCCTTATCGACGCGCACCGAGTGGGCGAATTCGAAGCCGTAATAGCCGCTGCCGATTTCCTTGACGAATTTGCCCGTCTGGTCGAATTCAAACAACCGCGTATTGGCGCTTCGGTGATACACAAAAATGTGGCCCTTGGAGTTGGTCGCCACCGCGACCGATTCGCCCAGATACTCGCCGGGCGGAAGTTTCAAGAGGTTCGGCGCCGACGTGAATGGGATGTCGGGCACATGTTCGATAGTTGCCTTGCGCTGGGCAAATGCAGGCGCTGCCGCCAGCACCGCCAGAACCACTGACGACGTCAGAATCTGTTTCATAGAAGTCTCCTACACCTCCAATCGGCCTTTCTATTCTATTGGAAATGAGCGAATCCGGGGGCGGGGGGTCAAACCAGCGCTACCAGTGACCCAAATCGGCGCCGTCCTCCATGCCTGACTCGGTAGCTCAATTCATCCGCGCCCGCAGGCGGGCCGCCGCTTTCATAGCGAGTTCGTAGCGGGGTTCGAGGCGCAAGGCTTCTCGGTACTCGGCCAAGGCCTCCCGCCACCGGCCTTTGCGCTCGTAAATGCGGCCCAAATTGGCGTAAGGGTAGTGCCGGGGTTCATAGCGCTTCGCCAGCTTGGCTTGCTCCAGCCAGGCAATGGCTTCGTCGAGCCGGCCTTCCTGCATCAAGTAGACTCCGATGTCGTTGTACGGATTTCCGAACTCCGCATCGAGCTGAATGGCCCGCTTACAGTCTTCGATCGCTTCCTCCAGGCGTCCTAGATGCGAGAGGGCCCATCCTCGAAAGGTGTAACCTTCAGCGGTCGGCTTGACCGCGATGCTCCGCTCGAACAACTCGACCGCCTCTTGCACCTGGCCCGCACCCAGGCGCTGGGTCCCCAATTCCCAAAGTTCGCGCGCTCTGTCGTCGTCTGTCATGTGTTTCAGGCCAACACCACGATCATCGGACACTGCACCGATGGAAATCCAGCGCTGCGCCAGGGTTGCCCAGGGTTGCTGGAACGGCTGGATCACACCGTTGAGCACCCCCGGTCAAAGCACCGGTAGGCGAACGGAATGCGATTCTGATGGTGCTCGACGAAGGCTCTATGGCCCTATCGAAGCCGGCACGGACGTTTCAGGATCTGCTGGTGTGGCAGAAGGCTCACGCCTTCGTGCTGGAGGCATACAGGCTCGCGGCAACGTTCCCCAAGCCGGAAACGTACGGCTTGGGGTCGCAGATGCGTCGTGCAGCGGTCTCCATTGCCGCTAACATTGCCGAGGGATTCCGCCGCCATTCTGGCTTCTGACTCCTGACTTCTGACTTCTATATCCCGAAGGGATATCAAGGGCGAAGCCCTTGGCTATACTTAGTGCCATGGTGACTCCGGCACTGACCATCCGGCCTGCGGGGGAAGCGGACGTCCCCCTCATTCTGGCGCTCATCCGCGGTCTCGCCGAGTACGAAAAGGCCGCCCCTGGTGCAGTACCCATCACCGAAACGTTGCTGCGGGCGTCGCTGTTCGGTCCGCGCCCACCCGTCGAGGCCCTACTCGCCTGTCTGGGCGAGGAGGTCGCGGGCTACGCTCTCTTCTTTCACAATTACTCCAGTTGGCAGGGGCGGCGCGGCCTCTATCTGGAAGACCTGTTCGTTCGTCCCGAGTCGCGCCGCCGCGGAATCGGCCGGGCCCTCCTCGGTGCGGTGGCTCGCATCGCGGTCGATCGCGACTGCGCCCGGATGGAATGGCTGGTGCTCGACTGGAACCGCCCCGCCATCGATTTCTACCGTTCGCTGGGGGCGGAACCGCTCGAGGAGTGGACGACATTCCGATTGGTGGGATCTGCTCTGCGAACGTTGGCGGAATAGCCGTGCACAAAACGAAAAGGGCGACCGCCTGCCCCTCCTGTCATCGCCAAGAAATTTACGAGCCGAACTGACTCGCGGCATCAGAACCGCGGCGCCGAAAATTTACTCCACATGGCGCGTCAAGACTCGTAACTGGCCAGCCGAGGAAGCCGGTAGCCGCCCTCATTGTGGACTGGTTCTATGCACTTCCTCCTTATTGAAGTTCCCTTTTTGGATAAAGGGATCTGGAGAACCTACTTCGTTCCCATTCACACTATGCACCGGAACCCCTCGGTCTGTCAAGCCCTGTTTAAGGTATTTCCGTACTGTGGGCTAAGGCTCGCGCTTCGGCTAAACACTCCGTAGTTCTTTGCTCGTCTGTGTCAGAATCTCGCAGCCGGAATTGGTCACCACCACTGTGTCTTCGATGCGGATACCGCCGAATCCTTCCAGGTACACGCCCGGTTCGACGGTTACGGCCATCCCCGCTTCGAGCCGTCCTTTGTCCCGTCTGCCGATGCGGGGCGGCTCGTGGATCTCGAGTCCCAGGCCATGGCCCGTGGAATGCACGAAGGCGCGATCCAGCCCGTACGACTTCAGCACGCCGCGCGCCTGCCTGTCCACATGAGCCGTGGTCACACCCGCACGCACCGCGTCCAGAGCGGCCAACTGCGCTTCCAGAACCGCGCGGTACGTGCGCTTGACTTTGGCCGCCGGTGTACCCAGGAAGAGCACGCGCGTCATGTCGCTGCAATAGCCATCCTGGATCGCCCCCATATCCACCAGCACCAAGCCCCCCGGCTGGAGGCGGGCCTGCGTCGGTTGGGCGTGCGGCAACGCACTGCGTATCCCGCCCGCCACGATGGTCTCGAAGGCAGGTTTTTCGGCGCCCAGGCGCCGCATACGGTACTCCAACTCCGCCGCCAGGTCCTGCTCCTTCATCCCGGCGCGCACTCGTTTCACGGTCTGCTCGAAAGCGCGCGAGTTGGTCTCCACCGATCGGCGGATCCACTCCCGCTCCTGCGCCGACTTGATCGCGCGCAACTCTTCGATCCACCCCGGCACTGCCTCGAGTGATGCTTTCAACGGCAGCCGCCCGTTGAGCGAGTCGAACCAATCGCAGGTCGTCCGCGCCGGCTCATACCCGATCCGCCGCAGCCGCCGCTTGCCGATCGCCGCCGCAATATCCAGCACCAGCGGCCCCTTGGCGATCTTTACCTCGCAGGTTACTTCCTGCCTGGCTTGGATCTGATATCGCGGATCCGTGAACAAAATGGCGGCGTCCGGCAGCACCAGCAGATTCCCGTTGCTGCCCGTGAACCCAGTGAGATAACGCAGATTGGCGGAAAACGAGACCAGCATCGCGTCCAGCTTGCGCTCGGCCAGACCCGCGGAAATGGTTTCCCGCCGCCATTCGAATTCGTTACCGGATGCCACTCAGCAACTCCCGGGCGAGCACCTGCGCCCGCTCTGCCAGCCCGTCCGCCAACCGCATATCGGCGCGCGACTGCGCATCATCGGACTGCTGTAGGAATGTCTCAATGCGAGAGATTACCGCGCGTTGATCCGCATTGAGTGTGCGCCCGTGAGCCTGGTCGAGCGCCTTGCGAACTTCCTGGCGGCGGGCCTCGGCGGATTCCAAGAGCCGTTTGGACTCGCTGGCGGGGAGGATCTCCTGGAC
>Ga0209698_10002356_pt1 | contig 21481 bp, 15 predicted proteins | sample LitLauG_LLR_2012_FD_187203 | JGI IMG/M metagenome (GOLD analysis project Ga0209698, IMG submission 187203) | Freshwater sediment microbial communities from Pennsylvania, USA - Little Laurel Run_MetaG_LLR_2012 (SPAdes) (version 2) | ecosystem: Environmental > Aquatic > Freshwater > Creek >...
GGACCCGATCACCAACTCCGACGTCGCCAAGCCCCCAAAACTGCTCCGGAGCGAATCACAAGCTGTTGGGGCTACCTGAGTCAAGTGCATATCCAGTATCGCGCATTCAGGCCGGGCGGACGCGGTTGGGGCAGGAGCCGCAACCAGGGCTCGGGTGATGAAGGAGGCGCCTTCGGGGGGGCGGATTGTCGACGGCGGGCGTTTTGCAGCGGGGCTGACGCGGACTGGGCGGGATCGACGGCCGATCGGGTTTTGAGCCCGATGCGGTCATTGCCGGCCTCGATGTAGGACTGGAGCAGTTCCATGCAGGCATCGCTTTGTCATCGCAAAGTTCGGGAACATTGGGCGGGAGGCGGACCACGCGGGGCGGGAAAACCTGTTTGGCGCGGCGGAACAGGTTCCCAGTGCGTCTCACCAACCGACCAGCCCGCCAGCGCACCGGACTCCGTGCCTGAGCAGGTGCCGGGCCGACAGGGCGACGGAAAAGAACAGAAATAACGCTTGGGGCACCGGCATGGAAGCCGGACCCGCCGGGTTGGGGGTGAAGCGCCGCAGGCCTTTTACATGGAAAGTGAACCACTGGAGAATCCCTGCCAGTTCCAGGCCGGCCAGGATACGCAGGATTGGCGAGGAAGTCGTGCCAGTCGCAACTTCGGCCAGGGCTGAAAAGTTGACCAAGTTCCAGGGCGCCGCCGAGCAGGAAGAGAAAGACCAGGGTAGTGCCAAGGCGGCGGCAGCGGAAGCGTTCCAGGGCCGGGAAGGCAGCGAGCACGGCGTACGCGGTGAAGTGCTCAACCTTGTCGTTCACGTGTGCCCGGTCGATCAGGCCGATGACAGGGCTCTGCGCACGGGCGAGGCTGCCGACGATGACGGCGGCGAGAGATACGAGCCAGACGAGGCGTAGGAACACCATGGGGTAGGGATGAGCTGCACCCAGCTACCTAGAGTATGCCTGAGATTCTGCCGATACGAGGGGCGTGGACGCGGGCGCTTTCGACGACATAGTAGTAGAGTTTATTGCCTTTTTTCTTAGCTACGAACGCAGCCATAGGGCAATACAATTATAGATATATAGATGAAAACGGCGGAAATCAAGCCGGGTACTGCAACATTGCGTTATAGAAATCTCTTATTTAGGGTAACACCAAAACTAATCGAATTCCGACAGGCTACGCGGTTGGTAGCAAGCACTTCGGAGAATAGGCGGGCACGTTACGAGCGTGTTCTCAGTAAACTCCCGCTAGACGCTTCGCGAATCGCACTGGGGAATCGGCCTGAGAAATGCTGGAGCATTTCACGGAAGGCCGACGCCTGGCTGATTCTGCAAGGGCGGCACCATTAAAAAGAGGCGGAGAGCGTTCGGTTCTTTGAAGAGGTTCTGGAGGGCCTGGAAGACGGTTGTGGGGCCAGCTTCGAGCAACGATGCAGCCCACATTGCGGTGGCGAGAGTCAAGAATTCGACTGTGTCGAAATGAAGGCGGAGACTCAGCGAGTTCTGCGCGAAGTCGCCGAATTGGGTGAAAGGAAGCCCAAAAGGCGACGAGCCGAGCGCTTTGTCACGCGATCCGATTCTTGGCAGCTTGCGAACAAAAATGGCCAACTGCAAAGTATCCGCCGAGGAAACGCCGGTCCCATAAAGTCCGACAGAGAAGATAACAGGTTTTTCAGCGCGGAGCGGGTGGCTGCCTAGCGCGGCGGCTGGTGTTGCAGCCTTGTTGGAGCCGGCAGGACGTTTAACCGGAGGAAGCCGAGCAGGTCCTTATCCCGGTAACATCCTGACCTCGGCCAGCGCGTTACCCAAAACGGTGAAGAGCACAGAACGGCTTCTTAGACAAACGGCTGCAACTTGACGAGCAGGCCGACCGCGCCGAGGCCGAGGCATCTGCCGGTTACAGGTATTTTGGGTTTGGGGAGCGGCGGAGCACAAAACCGGCCTAAGGAATTCGAGCGCAACCTAAGCTGTTGGGAAATTGAGAGTTGAGCCACGACCATGAAATTCGGGTGCATGCCAGGGAGGCTGCTGTCAAAAGGAATACCGAATGGAATCTGACAGCGCAATACTATGCCTCCCTGGCATGGTTCAAACTACGATTCACAGCTCCAAAAGGCCGCTGTCCCGCCATTAGACGCTCGGGGATAGGCACCCCGGTTTCGGCATTTTTGGTAAGGTCCTTCTCAATCAACCCTTGGCTACTGCGCGATGAGCTCGATGGCGCTGATGGTCGGGTATTGCGTGTATCCGGCTTGGAGCGTGATGCTCATGGTTCCATTCGTTACGGCCGCAGTGGTCTGTTGGACGATGCCGATGTTGGCCCCGCCGGCTGTGGCGAACACATCGAAGTTGCTCCAGACCGTGACGCCTTGCACTGCGACATTGAAGACGCGGCAGCCCACGTAGTTACAGCCGTCAATCTCGGCGAAGTGAAGCTTGACGGCGTAGTTGCCGGTGGGCAGATTCGAGAACGCGTATTGCAGCGGACCGCTGGTGTAACGCTCGGTCTGATACAAACGCGGGTCGGCTCCGCTCAGCGACGTGATTGCGCTTGTAGTGGAAAAAGTATAGGTAGTGCCGAGGTACCCGGTGTCGGCCTGCCACACTCTGCCACCGGTATCGGTGATGGAAGGGCCTCCCGCATTCACACGTAAGGTATACGGATTGCCGCCGAGGTTCACCGTGATACTGATAGTCGCCACATTGCTGGTTCCATGCGCGTCGCTCGCCTGGAAGGTGAACGAGTCGGGACCGTTGTACCCGGCGGCCGGCGTGTAGACGACGCTGGGCGGTGTTCCGGACAGCGCGCCGTGGCCGGGCTGCGTGAGGATGGTGTAGGTCAGAGGTTCGTTTTCGGCGTCGGTCGCAGTCAGCGTGATGGGGAGCGCTCCGCCGTAGCTGGTAAGTGTCTGAGAGTTCGCGACCGGAGGCTGATTGGCCGCCGTCACCGTGATGGACACGGTGGCGACGTTACTCTGGTAGAACCCGTTGCTGGCCGAGAAAGTGAAGCTGTCACTGCCGACGTAGCCGGCGGTGGGAGTATAGGCCAGACTCGGGGCGGTGCCGCTCAGGGAGCCGTGAGCGGGCTGGGTCGCAACCGCGTAGGTGAGCGGGGCGTTTTGCGGATCCGAGGCGGTCAGCGTGATCGGCACGGTGGCGCCGGAGGTGGTAACGGATTGGGAGTTCGCCACCGGCGGCTGCGTGATGCCGCCCGTCAGGGCGAAGTTCAGGGTAGCGGTGGCGCCGCTGGTGACGGTGACGGCTTGCGAGGTATTCGGGTAGGCACGGTTGGAAACCGTTAAGGTATATCCGCCGGGAGCCAGGTGCGTGAAGAGGTAGTGGCCGCTGGTATCAGTGATTTTCGAGTCCGTGCCACAGGCCACGAGGGCTCCGGAGATGGGGGTGTTCGTACCCGCCTGGGTGACGATGCCGGAGATGCTGCCGAACCCGGGCGAGTTCGGCGCCTGGAAGACGAAGTCGATGGCGCTGAGGGTGGGATAGAGGGTGGCGGCTGCCTGCAGCGTGATGGTCAGAGTGCCGTTGCTGACGACGGCACTGGTGGAACGCGCTACGGCGATGTTTCCTCCGTTGGCGGCGGCGTATGGGTCGAAGTTGTGCAGGAAAATGTTGCCCTGCAGGAGCACGTCGAACTGCCGGCAGCCAGTGTAGAAGCAGCCGGAAGCGATTTCCGCAAAGTGCAGGTTCACCGTATAGGTGCCGTTGGGCAGGTTCGGGAAAGTGTAGGTGAACACATTGCTGGCGTAGCGCTCGGTCTGGTAGAGGCGCGGGTCGCCGGTGATTGCAGCAATCGCCTGTGTGGTGGAGTACGTGTAGGTAGTCCCGCTGTAGGCGGTGTCAGCCTGCCAGACGTTGCCATTGGCATCGGTAATGGATGGGCCACCCGCATTGACTCGCATGCGGTAGGGCGGACTGGTCAGGTCAACCGTGATGCTTACCGTGGCGACGTTGCTGGACCCGTGGGCGTCAATTGCCTGGAAGGTGAACGAGTCGCCGCCTTGGTAACCGAAGGCCGGCGTATAAGTGACGGCGGGCGGTACGCCGGACAGCGTGCCGTGAAAAGGTTGCGAAACAATCGCGTAGGTCAGCGGCTCGTTCTCGGCATCAGTGGCGGCCAGCACGATCGGTGTCGCGCCGCCGTAACTGGTCACCGACTGCGGGTTGGCGACCGGGGGCTGATTTGCCGGGGTGACGACGATCGACACAGTCGCAATGTTGCTCTGGTAGTAGCCGTTGCTGGCGGTGAAGGTGAAGCTGTCACTGCCGACGTAGCCGGCTGCCGGGGTGTAGGTCAGGTTGGGGGATGTGCCGCTGAGGGAGCCATGGGCGGGCAGGCTGGCCACGGTGTAGGAGAGCTGGGCGCCCTGGGGATCGGAAGCGGTCAGCGTGACGGGGACGGCAAGGCCGGCGGTAGAGATGGACTGCGAATTGGCCACCGGTGGCTTTGTGATGCCGCCCGTCAAGGCGAAGTTCAGGGTGGCGGTGGCTCCGCCGGTGACTGTGACGAGCTGCGAGGCGTTGGGGAAAGCCCGGTTGGAAACGGTCAATGTGTATCCGCCGGGCGCGAGGTGCGTGAACAGATAATGGCCGTTGACATCAGTAATTGTCGAGTCCGTACTATGGGCCACAAGGGCTCCGGAGATGGGGGTGTTCGTACCCGCCTGGATGACGGTGCCGGAGATACTGCCGAACCCGGGCGAGTTCGGAGCCTGGAAGACGAAGTCGATGGCGCTGAGGGTGGGATAGAGGGTGGCGGCTGCCTGCAGCGTGATGGTCAGAGTGCCGTTGCTGACGACGGCACTGGTAGATCGCGCTACGGCGATGTTCCCTCCGTTGGCGGCGGCGTACGGGTCGAAGTTGTGCAGGAAAATGTTGCCCTGCAGGAGCACGTCGAACTGCCGGCAGCCAGTGTAGAAGCAGCCGGAAGCGATTTCCGCGAAGTGCAGATTGACCGTGTATGCGCCGTTCGGAAGGTTCGAGGAGCTGTATTGGAAGATGTTGCTGGCGTAGCGCTCGGTCTGGTAGAGCCGTGGGTCGCCGGTGACGGCGGCGATTGCTTGCGTCGTGGAATAGGTGGACGTTGCGCCGCTGTACCCGGTATCGGCCTGCCAGACGTTGCCGCTGACATCGGTGATGGAGGGGCCACCGGCGTTCACCCGCATCCGGTAGGGCGGGCTGTTCAAGTCCACAGTGATACTGACGGTGGCTACATTGCTGGTCCCGTGCGCGTCGCTCGCGCGGAAGGTGAACGAGTCGGCGCCGTTGTAGCTCCAGGCTGGAGTGTAGGTGACGGCCGGCGGCGTGCCGGTGAGAGTGCCGTGGAAAGGCTGGGAGACAATGGCATACGTCAGGGTCTCGTTCTCGGCGTCGGTTGCCGCTAAGGTGATGGAAATTGGTGTGCCGTACGTAGTGACGGACTGAGAGTTGGAGACAGGCGGCTGGTTGGGCGCCGTGACGGTAATGGACACCGTAGCGACGCTGCTGAGGTAGTAACCGTTGCCCACCCAGAACGTGAAGCTGTCGTTGCCGACGAAACCCGAATTGGGAGTGTAGGTAAGGTTCGGCGCGACGCCGCTGAGGCTGCCGTTTACGGGCTGAGTGGCTACGGTAAAGGTGAGGGCGGCGTTCTGGGGGTCGGAGCCTGTGAGGGTAATCGGCACGGATACGCCGGCAGCCGTCACCGACTGCGAGTTAGCCACCGGGGGTTGAGTGATGGGATTTCGCGGCGGAATCCACTGAACGAGGGGATTGATGATACCCGCCAGGATGGATGGGTCCGTAAACTTGACCAGGTAACCGTGGTGGCGGTCCGGCAGTTGGGACCAGATGCTGCGTCCGGGAATGCTGGTGGTGCTGTCCCACACTACGGTGGAGCCCTCCTGGCCGCCGATGCCGAAGTAAGTGCCGATGCCTCCACGCATCGTGTAGAGCAGGGCTGTCTGGGTCCACGCCGGAGTCGTGTTGGCACAATACAGACCGTTGGAACAATACAGGTTGTAGGCCAGTTTCACCGGGTTCACGTTCGGGTCCGCGTTGGCCGCCGGACCAGTGATCACATCAGACGTCTGATCGTCCGGCATCCAAACAATCTCGGTCGGCCAGTTCGCGATTACATAACTTGCGGAGTCCGGGTCCACCGCCAGGTTGCCGTGATCGTTATCGGAGGAATCCGGAAAGCGGCCGGCGACCGGCAGCAGACGCTTCACTTTCTGCGCAACGAGCTGCATGCCCGTCAGAGGCGAGATCGCGTCGGGACCGCTCTGCAGTAGGTCCATTAGGGGCCGGAAAAAGCCTCCGGCAACAATGTAAACGCTATGATCCGGCGCGGCGGCGAGTGCCTGGCGATAGACCGTCGGAGCGGCAGGGTAGTAGTTGCGGGTCTTGCCGGGATAGCCGAATTGCTGTGCTACCTGTGGGGTGTAATAACTGAAATACCCGTGATAAGCATTTGGGATACTTGTTTGATTCGCACCAATGGGCACGTTCGGATGGCCATAGTAGGTCGCGATCGCCTGCATGCAGGCGGCAGTGTAGTCATTCGTCGATGAGGCGATCAGCGCCAGTACGTTCACTTCGCCGTTGGCTGCCAGAGCCCAAAGCATCGCGTGGTCTCCCACGTCGTCGGCGTTGTCAGCCATGTCAGAATCGAGAATAACGTTCACCGGCCGCACGGGCGTGTCCGACATCGATTGGCTGGCGAGGGGGGCAACACAAGCAATAAGGCCCAGCAAAGCAAAGGCTTTCGGCAAAGTCAGTATCATCATTTTTCTCCGTCAGAACCACGTGCCCATCGCGGATGGGCTGAAATTAGCGCTTCGACGAGCGTAGACCTTTCGCTTTCCCACTTGGGGTCGAAGAAGGTCGGAATCAGCAGGTCGGGAAATCGCTCAGGAATAGAATAGTTGTTCTCCAGGCGGCCGCGCGTTTCCGGGCGGGTGACATCGCCGTAAATAACGGGTACACCGTTGCTTCTTGCGGCAGCCTCGGAAAGAAGTCCCGAACCGACAACATGAGCCTCCAGACTGCAAAACGCGTCCGCGCACGCGGTCCCTTCGGTGCCGCCAGTGAACAACGCAACCTTATCGCGTGAACGGTACCGAGTCATTCCGTCACAACCTCATCACTGAGAATACAGGAAGTAGATTTCTTAATCAATCAAAAGATGCTTAACCCGGGTCCGACTTAGTACCGGTCCACCCGGAGTGGAATCACCCCCCTGGAGTGTTTTTCGACATCCACTTACATTCTCCATCACAGTAGAACTAGGCTGGCGCGACTATCCTAGCTGAGTTAGCTGTAACTGGCTTCAGTCTGGAATTCCACCTCGTCAAAGTTCGTGATCGGCATAGGCTTGATGGTCTGGCAAGTCTCTTGACCATACGAGCGTGACTCATACGCCGCAGGAGCCGGCGTCATCCCGATCTCCGGTCTGCTCGATCCGCAAACTCCCGGAGGTGATCGCCGACACGGCCAAATAGGGCCGGACCCAGCACCGACACCGACCGGTAGCGGTGAAGAAAACTAGGGTCAGTCTGCGTGACTTGCTTAAGGCACCATCGAAGTAATCCCGTCCCATCCCGTTATCCGTGCCAGTAGCCACCACATCGCTTTTGCCTTGTTATCACAACTGGGATAGGTCGCATGGCCGCAGGCATTGTTATAGTCTCCGCCGCCCCAATCAGGATGCTCTGCGGGCAAGGTCTTGCCCGCAGAACATCCAAAGTTCGAACACCAGTTTGGGGCCGCATACGTGTACTGCCCCCCATTGCTCCAGGCATCGAGGTCACCGAAATCGAATAGGACTTTGTTGTTGTTTTTGACGAACGCTCTCAGTTGCCGATTGAACTGTTCGCGGACACAGCCTGCGCAGTCTCGTTCCTGAGCATTACCGGTCGCATACACAAATGTGATGTCCGGATACTTCTGTTCCAGAGATTGCATGTCTGTAAGATAGCCATCCAGGATAGGCCGCCAGTTGAGGGTGGCATGCTGGCCGCACCACATATACATCACGACGTTGATCCGCGGATTCGAGCTGAGTGTCCGGGCGATTGTCGGATAGAAGTCGGGGGTCCAGTCGTAGGCGCTGAGATCGAAAATATTCAGGGCACCAGGCTGATTGGGCAGACTGTTTGTTATTGCGAGGTCATATTTGGAGCCGTATTGCGATCTCAGCCTCAGCAAGCCGTTCGTGATCTGGGCCCCGTGGGACGTGTGACCGTAGTATACCTTGAGATTCTGCTTCACACGCTCGATCCAGGAATCGGGTATTCGCGCCAGATCCGTCGTTGTATGGTCAATGATTATGGGGCGGCTTGCCGGACTCGCGACACCCCGTTGCAAAAAGAGTAATGGCCGCCCGGTGCCTCGAAACCCGGCAGCCTCGACTTCGACAGCGTGGTCTCCGTCGGGAACTTCGGGAACGGTGATGTTGAACTGATAGACTCCGGGCAGGACCAATCCGGCGTACCTGAGTGAAGCCGGCGAGTTACCTACCTGAATCGCAACCGGGACGGAGATGGACGAAGGGTCCACGACCGGATCGGAGGTGGGGTGTAGTGGATCAGTGACCCCGAAACCGTTGCCGAACAGCATCACGACCTCGCCGGGTTGTGCGGGCAGTGTGTTGCCAGCCGGACACAAATCGTTCTCGCCGACGCGAGCACTGTCAGCGTGGATTGCGGCGACATATTTGTGCCCTTCGGCGTCGAAGGTAAACAGCGCTGGCGTAAGCCGCTGCTTCACGACGGATATCGGCTGACTGGCTCCGTGCGGAGTCGAGACCGGCAACGGGACGAGCCGTTCGGCATCGTCCTCCGGAAGCAGCCCGTTAATCTGGGTTGGGCTGATGTACGATAAGTACCCTGGCTTGCTATTGAGCAGGAGGGTCAAGCAATACAGGCTGGTTGACAACTTGCCTTGCAGCAGGTCGGTGTCTCGCCACATTCGCGTAGAGTCAGCGAGATCTGTTCCAAAGACAGTGAGCCACGTGGATGACGCGATCTGCGCCTCAAAACTGACGGCGTTGACCACCCCTTGGGGAGAAACGACGGGTACCGCCACCAATCCCGCCGGAGGGGATGCCACTCCATCGATAGCGTTCAGAATTGCTGCATCCTGTGTGATCAGAACGGAGCAGCCGAACAAGAACAGTCCAACAGAAAGGTGTATGTAGCGCATAGATACCTCCGGCGGCGACCCCTTGCAGGCGGTGCCAGCTTGGCCATGTCCGCGCGAGTCGATTGGCCTCTGTTAGGTTTGCACTGATCAAGACGCGGCACGGCCATGCAAGTCGAGATCACGTATCCCGTTCGTAAAGCCGGGATCTGCCTCACGCAAGATCGCGTATCGAGCGAGACACCGTTTTCTCAGACATGATGCGCCCAAAATGGTGATCCCCGTCCCCGGAGACGCGGCTTTGACAAATTCCATCGCCAAGGGCGGCCCGACGTAACCGAGGGCGATCAAGCCGCCACCGTCCGGCCAAGAATGTGTTCTTCCATATTCTTCCAGGTGATCTTACTCGTAGGTTGTGCGTTTGTGCCGTGTTAGCACGGGTCCTGTTTCTTGGGAGTTGATCTCGCATTGGGAATTGTGACGAAGTTGCCGGCATCAAACACCATTGCTCCGAGGGAGGGCGCCCGGGCGGGAAGCGACAGACCACGCGTGCCATTCGAAGGCGGTGGCTTGGCCGGCGCGATGGGCAGAGAGGAACTCGGCGCCGGCGGCAAGGATTCGTTGCACCAAAAGAGGATCCTCGGCGGCCCCCTCCAGAGAAATGGCAAGCGCTGCTCCGAGGAGATCCTTCCAGGTTTCGAAGTCCGGCAGAAAATGGAGTTTGATGTCGAGAGGGACGGGAAGGCGTCTGCCGACGACAAGGGCGTGAATTTGGCGGGTGCCGGAGTAGATACGGGCGTCGGAAAGGAACTCATCGAAGGTGCGGGAGTCGGCGACAGGATACTGACCGGCGGTGGCGAGGGAAGCCGCCCATTGCAGCGCCTGGAGGAGGGTGGGCCGAAATGCGGCGCCGGTGTAGCGCCTCAGGTTGGCGGTTGCATCCGGATTGGGTACGCGGACATAAGTGCGGAGTCGATCCAGAGACGAGGCAGTGTCGGGCGAGGCAATATCGAGGAGAAAGACACTTACGGCGGGGCTCAAGTATAGGCCGATTGCGGTCACGAACCTCCGAACGACAGGCGACCGCGTTTCATATTCGTTTTGATCCCGCCCGCGAAGCCTAATGCGATTGTTCCGCAGGACGCGCCACACATAATCGATGCTGACGTTACCGACGACCTTAGCCAGAAGGGGGCCGGTCCAGACTGCATGCGGTTCGGGCGGCACCTGATCCACCAGGGAAAGGATTTGGGCATCGATGGATTCATCGTAACTGCGCGGCTTGCCGGAGCGTTCAGCGGTCTGCAGGCCGGCGATTCCGCGAGCGGCGAACCGAGTGCGCCACTTCGAGACGCGGGCCTGCCGAATGCCAAGGGCGCACGCGATCTGCTGGGTACTGCGGTGCTCGGCGGCGAGGAGAACGATCATGGCGCGCTCAGCCATGAGTTGGTGTTGAGCCGCGTCTTGAATCCACTCGCGGAGGATCCGTTCATCGTCGGGCGAAAGGGAGACGACCGTAGCGCGTTTGGCCATGGGAGTCAGGAGCGAGCAAAGTCAGATCCTGCAGGCTGAGGCAAGTCCGAGACAGCGCGAGTTCGGGACGGTGCAACTGCCCGCGCAGGGACGCCCTGGACGAAGGCGCCGGGCGGCACGTCGGAGATGACCAAGGATCCGGGCGCGACGACGGAGTTTCGGCCGATGCGGATGCCGGGGCAGAGGATGGCTCCGCGACCGATGGAAGCGTTGTCCTCGAGGACAATGGGGCCCGCCACCTGGACGTCGGGGACAAGATGGCGGAAGACCCATGCCGCGCCGTCGTGGGTGATGAAGGCGACATCGCGGGCGATTTCGACCTGATTTCCGATCTTCACCAGGTATGCCTCGATCCCGACATCCATGTTCATGGCAGCGATCGAGCAGTCTTCGCCGACTTGAGCCCCGCAGCGGCGCAGGTATTCCGGGTAAGTGCGGGGTGTGTACCGTCGCTTTTCAAAATCGCGGCGGTGTGACTCGTATTTGTTGCGAAGCAAATCGAGAATATGCATATGGGTTGGCTCCCGAAAGGTGGGGGGATGTCAGATTGCCCGCGCCCAGAGAAGTCTGAACAGTCGCCCTGCAGATCTCGCGCGGTAGACGCACCGAAGACGGGCGGGGCAGACGAAATAGAGCAGAAGCTTGAGGAAAACGGGGAGCGCGACGAACCCGCGGTCGGAGGGTTCGGCAAAACAATGGCGACATACCCGGCCCCTCGGCTGCGGCATGCGCGGCAGTCCAATCGATTGGGCCTTGACGGGGGAGTTGATGGAGGGCGGGATGGGGCACTTCGCCAAGGCCGGCCGGCGCGCAGGCGAGCAGGAGCCTGTGGGTAGGGTCATTATTCCGATAGCCAGTCGGGCTGAATCATGGAAGGGGTGTAGCGGTCCGTGCCGGAGCAGTCCGGCAGACAGACGGCGGCGTTACGGCGCACAACACGGCCGACAAGGTACGGTCGAGAACCGCATAGGCGCTGGGGTTGAGGTGCGATCCGTCGGGGGCGGCAAAGTCTTCTCGCAGGTACGAGCCTTCCGTCTCCGTGCGTAGGGCCGCTTCCAGGTCGACGAGAGGAAGAGTCTGTTTGGTAGCGTACTCGCGGAGCCAGCGGTTATAGTCGAGCAGCATCTCCTGTTTTCGGGGTTCTTGAGCGGCGCGGGACTTGGTCACGGGCACGACTGTTGCGAGCACGACTTTCAGGCGGCGGTCCTGCAGCCGGCGCACCCATGATCGAACACTTTCCTTGTAGGCGGGGAGGTCACCGGGGAAATAAGAGGAGCACTCCTTGAGGATGACGATGTCCGGCGGCCGGGGCGGTTGTAGCAGAGACTTCAGATAGGTGCGATTCGGGCGGAATTTCACGGCGGGCCGCAACAGCACCTCTTCGGTGGCCTCGGTCTTATCGAACTGCCAGGCGGCGATGGACTCGGCAGTGAAGCCCGGGGTGCGTGTACGCGAGGGCCACTCTGCGAGATGCCAGGACTGCCCGATGGAGGCGCCTATGAGCACCACATGGAGGTTTTTCGAACTCTTGCTGAGTTGGATTCGGGAATTCCGATATAGGGCAAGTACCGCCGCCAGGATGGCCACCAGGACAACGGGTACCCCCAACCAGATTATGGGTCGCATAATAGACAGACTCCTCTCACTCAAAGGGGACTCGCCGGGTCCGGCGACGCACCGGAAAATCACGACAGTTGGTCATGGAAGACGGCGAGAAGATGCTCTCGGAGCAACTCCTGGTTAGTGGAGAAGTGCCGGGAGTTCCACCATGTTTCGCCGGGCTCGATGACGACATCGGGAGGACGTTGCTGCGCCCAGCGCTGCAGGCACTTCTCACGGTAACGGTCGAGCGAACCAAAGGGACGCGCCGGGACACCCATGACGACGGTGTTTGGGGGCACATCGGATGTCACTACGGATCCGGCGGCGACGACTGAGTTCGGACCGATGCGGACATTGGGGTAGATGATGGAACGGTAGCCGATAAAGCAGTTGTCGCAAATTACGATAGGGCCGTATGCCTGGACAGAGGGAGCGTCTCCGTGGAAGACCCAGGCGGTGCCGTCATGAGTCATGATGGATACACCGTTCGCAATCGCCACATGATTGCCGATCTTGAGCAGATAAGGTTCAATATCGGACTCGAGGTCAGTGGGAGAAATGAAGCAGTCCTCACCGACTTCGACCCCACACTTACGCAGGTAGATTGCCATGGTGCGAGGGGTATACTTACGCTTCTCGATGAACCTGACTAGATTCTTGAGTTTAGTGGTTAGCATATTCAGGCGGTGCAAAACTGGATTCAAGCTCAGAGGGGGCCAAAGCCAGCCCCAGGGGCTAAACTAGCGCGGCCACTGGTTCGCTGGATTGCCTGATCTTCAGGTTTTCCTTCAGGACTTTGCCGGCCGAATTCTTGGGGAGGGACTGAAGGACGACGATTTCTTTGGGAACCAGATGAGGCGGCATTCGTTCCTTGCAGAAGAGACGCAGACGGGCTTCAAGCCCCCCGAAATCGAGGTCGAGCGGGACGACAAACAGTTTGACCGCGTCGCCGAGAATGGGATCGGGCGTGGGAACCACAGCGGCTTCCATGACGGCTTCACATCCGAGGATCTGTTCCTCCAGTTGGCGGCAACTAATGCGCTGGCCGCCGCACTTCAGAAAATCTTTGGAGCGGCCCACGACATAGATGAAGCCATCGCCATCGACAGTCGCGAGGTCACCTGTGTAGAGCCTACCATCGCGAAAAATCGCAGCGGATTCGAGAGGCGCGCGCCAGTATCCGTGCGTGACATTGGGACCCTTCGCGACAATTTCGCCGACTTCGCCGGGTTTCACCGGTTCTCCCGACTCGGTCAGTACCTGGAGCGTAACTCCGGGAATGCCCTTGCCGATGGAGCCGAGCTTGTTGTCAAGGAACTCGGGCGGAAGATAGGAAAGGCGGGCGGTGGCCTCTGTCTGGCCGTACATCACGAATACCCTCGTTCCGGGCAAGGAATCCCGTAGAGCCTGGACAAACGGGGGCGCGAGGTGTCCACCAGCCTGCTGAACGTAGCGAAGATGCGGGAACTTCTTTTCGCGCAGGCTGGACCGGTGGAGCAAGAGTTGAAAGTGGCTCGGAACTCCAGCGAAGCCGGTGCATTGCGTGTCGACCATCCTTTGCAGGACGACTTCGGGATACATGAATCGCGAGTCGATAACCAGGCTCCCGCCGACTCTGAGATGGGTATGAAGCAGCGAGGTGCCGAAACAGTAATGAAACGGCAAAACGGTCATGATGCGGTCGGCGGCGTTGAGGCCGAGGTACTGAATGATGGACTCGGTGTTGGCGATGATATTCGCGTGAGACACCATTACCCCGCGCGGTCTTCCGGTGGAGCCAGAGGTGAACATGAGTGCGGCGAGATGATCGCCGCATCCCACGGAAGAGTAGCCCTCTCCGTTGGGGACATCAGAACCAAGATCGCCGAAGGAGCGGCAACTGAGGGCATCGGGGACGAGCGGGGGAACACTATCGGCGACCACGTGGCAGTTGCAGAAATGGCGGCCGTGCCGGACGACGACTGGGGCATCGGCGCAGACGATCCGGGCCTCAGTGACGTTCAGAATGTAGTCGAGGTCGTTGGGGGGCACGGTAGCTGGCAGCGGGACACATACGAAGCCCGCGTGTAATGCGGCAAGATAGGCGGTGACCCAGAATAGGGAATTCTCGCCGATAAGAATCAGGCGGTCTCCGGCGGCGCCAATAAGCCGCAGGTGGGCCGCGACCAGGGAGACGGATTGGCACAGTTCGCCGTACGTATGATCCGCAGTGGCCATGTACAGTGCGGTTCGCTCCGGCGGTTTGCCGACAAGCAAGAAATCGGCGACGTTTGTATGCCGCGCATCCATGTTGGGGAACACGTCAGACCTCCTCGACGAGCACGGGAGCGGCATGCAGATAGCGGGCGGCTTTACGTCGAGAATCAATGATGCCGTAGACCCGCTCGATTTGTTCGGGGCTCAGGCCGGCCACCGGGGCCAGATCAGACGGAGACACTCCATTGTTCCTGCCATAGAGGCAGAGGTCCATCTTTTCCAGCGGGAGCGAGAAATAGAACTCTTCCTGGGACTGCTCGAGCGAATAGGTGTCGGTTGTCGGCAGGCGTTCCTGGATCTCGGCCGGAACGCCAAGCCAAGCGGCTAGCTGGAAGACCTGGGATTTGTAGAGGTGCGCGATAGGCTTCAGGTCCGCCGAGCCGTCGCCATTCTTGACGAAGAAGCCGAGATCGTACTCGAGGCGGTTCGGAGTGCCAGCGACGGCGTATTGAAGCAGATCGGCGTAGTAGTACTCCATCAACTTACGAACGCGCTGCTTGCAGTTCGTGGCGGCAACGACGCCGAGGCTGGCGGTCGCACTCATCCGGACTTTGTGGATTTCGCCATCCGGCGACTGTACGACAACGGAGAAGAGGGAATAGCGATCGGCGTCCACCAGGTTGGGCAAGACGATCTTGCACTTATAGCCGGCACGATACTCGGGCACCACCTCACGGACCGAGTCGTCGCGGCGCTCGTATGAGCGCGCCCCTTTCAGGATGGGGCTGATATCCTCGACGACCGACCGGATGTCCAGCGCTAGAGCAACCATGCGCCCGAGCCTCAGGCTATCGGGAGAGGAGTCAGTTTCCGGGGTAAACAGAGCAAGGACGCGGTTCTTCCCGAGGGCGCGGGCGCAGAGATAGGCCACTACGCTACTATCGATGCCGCCGGAGACGCCGACGACGGCTCCTTTCCGCTTCAGTTCCGTGAAGACCGTCCGGCGTATATGGTCGACGATCCGGTCAGTCTCGAGGGCGGGATCGATACGCAGGATGTCGGGCGGCGCAGCGACAGGGGTGCTCATGCTCTGACTCCTATTGGTTCGGCGTCGGACGCAGCCAGGCTGCCGTAAGCCGAGGCAGACCCACTAGCGCCGCCGGCCAGTTTTCGAGAGACGAAGTTGGCCAGCTTTTGGAGTGAGTCGAGGTTGTCGGGGACGAGTTCCTCGTCCCCCAACCTGATGGCGTATGTTCGCTCCACAAAGCCGATCAGTTCAAGTAGGCCGGTGGAATCGATGATTCCGTTTTCCAGGAAGGAAGCGTCGTCGGTGAGGAAATCGTCTGTCCGTCCGAACAGAAAGTTTTCGGTCACAAACGCTCGTAGTTCGTCGATGAGTATGGGCATGTTATACACCTGTGTTGGAGTGACTTGAGAAGTTATATCCTGCCACGTTGAGCTTCGACAAGACGTAAGATCCGTCGGGCGGCGTTGCGCACCTCGCCGCGCTCGGCAGCGAACGCGGGAGCGGATAGCGCAACACGACTCAGGGACCGCAGGACCTCGGCGGGTGTTCTGCGCATGCAGGCTGTATTCTGCAAAAGGCCGAGCAGCGCATGGCCGGGGGTGAGCCTGCGCGATTGCCACTTGGCACCAGGGAGATACGTTGCGAACAAGAGAAGGCCGACCGGCAGGCGGGCGGTGGCATTGGGAGCGGCAAAAACGCCAGCGGGCAGCATGCGACGGGAAGTTCCCCCGAGCGAACGGACATGGAGGTTGCGGGCAAAGGGATGGACCATTCCGGCAGAATCAAAAATGGCGTATTCGTCCGAGAAATAGGTGGCGCCTTGGCGAAGCAATTCGATGACAAGGCTGGTTTTTCCGGTGAAGGTCAGGCCGGGCATGACCACTGCCGCTCCTTCCCAGCCGACCACTCCGGCGCGGACGAAGATGTAGGCGCGCGAAGACTGGGCGATCTTCCAATGCAGATGAGACAGTAGGGACATGATGGCCTCGGCGCGGGTGTCCACCACACCGATCTTCCGATTTCCGGCCGACAAGGCATAACCGCGGCCATGGGCGTCAATGGAGTAACGGTAATCTCCGGTCTCCGCATACGAGAGATCGGACGCGGGCGCCAAGCAGGAGAAGAAGTCCCGGAGCAACTTCGAGTCGTTGGTTCGAAGGCCGATGCTCAAGCCCCGTTCAACCATGACTGTCTCGTGCCAGCCGCTGTCCACCTGTCCGGCGGTGGCCTGTCGTAAGGGGACCGAGAGGCGGGGCAGCGATCGGGCCGGCTCAGCGGGATGGTTTTCGGCGAAGCCGGAAAAAAAGGAAAGACACGGATTACAGAAGAATCCGGCCGTAATCGTAGAGTTGCAACGTCCGCACTGATTCATAGGTTACGGTCTGGTTGGAAGTGTCTAATAAATTGATCCATTAGTAACTGAGTTGAGAGCACACCCACGACCGCCATGTTGTCGGCGGTACTGACAAGGCTCCCGCGCCGCGCTTTATCCACGAGTTTCTGGACGGCGAGTGGGTTGAACACACCGTCGCGCTGGATACGAGCAGGCGCCAGCAATTCTTCCACGTACTCATGTGCCCCGGAGCCGCAGAAGAAGCTGCGAGCGTCGGGAGCGCGGTAGGGCTGCTTGGGGCGGTTGACGACGGCGGGCGGCACGAATCCGGCCGCAAGCCGCTTGAGCAGATATTTCTCTTTGAGCGCGTTCATCTTCAGTCGGGGCGGAAGGCGCGACGCGAATTCGGCGATGCGGTGATCGAGGAACGGGAAGCGGCCTTCGACAGAGTGGGCCATCGCGACGCGGTCGCCCTGCGAAGATAGAATGTAGCCGGGGAGGAGATAGCGGGCCTCGAGATACTGCGCGCGGGTGAACGGGTCCCAGGCGCGGTATGCCGGCGGCAGGAGAGCATCCATGGAGGCAATGGGATCGCAATCGGACAGATCTGCCTTGACAGCATCGGAGAAGAAGCACTTCAGTTTTGAGGTAAGCCGCCAGCGGGGCAGATGAGAGAAGAAGGGGCTTTGGGTGTCATCGGAGCCGATGTGAAAGAACGCTCGGAGATAGGCGGGGGGCTGAGACTGGAGTTGCGGCATGTAGGGGTAGAGCCGGCGGAGCAGCAGGGGGCGCAGCCGGGAATGGGGCTGTGCGGCCCAAAAGGCGCGGATCTTGACCTCCTTAAAGATGTCGTACCCGCCGAGCATCTCGTCGGATCCCTCGCCGGTGAGCACTACCTTGTATCCGTTGTCGTGGACGAGCCCGGAGAGCAGATAGAGCGGCGCTGGAGCGGTGCGGATGATGGGTTTCTCGGCGTGCCAGACGACGTCGGGAAAAGCGCGGCCGATTTCATCATTGGAACACCGAATGTCCCGGTGGTCGGTGCCAAGGTGGCGGACGGCTTCGGCCTGGAATGGCCCTTCGTCGAGTTCGCTGTCCTGAAACCGGACCGAGAAAGTGGTCAGCCGAGCGGCGCCGGAGTCTTTCACGAGAGCGGCGATGAGCGTGGAATCCAACCCTCCACTGAGGTAGGCTCCAACTGGAACGTCGGAGCGAAGCCGCAGGCGGGTGGCGTCCTTTAAGAGGTGGAGAAGTTCCTCCGCGAGGGACTGCTCCTGGTTTCGGCCGTTCGGAGATGTAACGGGGGCAGACGTATAATCGAGATCCCAATAGGGAGTGACGGAGACTCTGCCGCGTGCGAAGGTGGCGGAATGTCCGGGAGGCAACTCCGAGATACCACGAAAGGCGGTGCGGGGCGGGAGGGTATGCCAGAAAGTGAAGATCTCGTCTAAAGCTCGAAGGTCGAGTTCGCGCGGAACAGCTGGGTGAGCGAAAAGCGCCTTGATTTCGGAAGCGAAGACGAAAGAATCGCCCGGGCTGGCAAAGAAGAGCGGGCGGACGCCGAGGCGATCGCGCGAAAGGAAGAGGCTGCGGTTGCGCGCGTCCCAGATCGCGAAGGCCCATTGGCCGTTGAGGCGCGATACGCAGGAATCCCCGTAATCCTCGAAGAGATGGAGGATCACTTCGGTATCGGATCGCGTGGCGAACCTGTGGCCTCTGGCGATCAGCTCGGCGCGAAGCTCGAGGTAGTTGAAAATCTCCCCATTGAAGACGATCCATAAGGAGCCGTCTTCATTGTGCATCGGCTGGGCGCCGCCGGAGAGGTCGATGATGCTGAGGCGCGCGTGGCCGAGCGCGGCCGCAGAATCGAGGTACACGCCCGTATCGTCAGGGCCGCGGTGGCGTATGGTATAGAGCATACGCCGGAGCACGGGCTCACCGGGCTGCCCGTCTCCAGTTATGAATCCAGCGATGCCACACATGGGAAATGCCTTTGAATCAGTCCGAGACTTGTCCTAAATCGCACCGACTTATACAATTCGGCGCCATCTTTCACACGCGCTGGTACATCGGACCGCAATATAATTACGCCGACTTCTGCAAGCTCGGTCTGGCCCCCGATGTAATTCCTTCCGCCAAATGGAACGAATTTCACGTTGCCTGTCAGCGGGTCTTGTGCCTCACTGAAGCGAAACAAGATAACGCACGGACCAGTGTGGTTCATGAATTGCTGTTTATCAAGCCTCACCGGCAGACGATTAGGTCTTCAGTTGCGTATTAGCGGAGTGATGCTACCGATCGATAGTCTTGTGTGTGCTGAGTCCCGTCCTGTAAAAGGGAGAGCAGTGGATCGTCAACCCCGGAAAAAGCCGGCTGGCGGGGCGGTCGACTTATTCTTGAGATCTCTTTGGGATCACGGCACTAAGATGTTTAGAAGGTCAGGTAGACGGATTTTAGCGGTCGTGTAAAAGAAAGCAGTCGTGTTGAAATTCGCATCAGTGAAGGAGCGAGAAATATGGTCAAATCGAGAAGGCATGGGCTTGGATTCGGGGCACGATCATTAGCCCTTTTCTGTTGTTTGATGCCGGCGACGGCATTCTGCGCCTCGCCGGCGCTGCATTACTCCGATATCAGTTGGGGACCAAAGAGCGGATGGGAAGGTTCCACAAGTAAAGGCGCCGCCGTGACGGTCTGGGGCCAGAATCTCGGCTCCCCGCGAGGATCGAACTATGTCACGGTTAATGGGGCGCAATTGACCGCCGATTCCGACTATGCGGAGTGGGGCGCAGCCAGCGGTGCCCGAAGCCAGCAGCGGATCACGTTTTGGCTGAATCCGAATTGCGGGAACGGCGCAGGAAGCATCACGGTAACGGTCAATGGAGTGACGTCGAATGCGATCCCGTTCAACGTGGCTCCAGGCACGATCTATTTTATCTCTGTGACGGACGGTAATAATAGCAACAACGGACTGTATTCCAGTGCTCAGGGCGGTGCGAACGGCCCGTTCAAGGACCTTTATATGTTCGGCCCTCAGCATAATCCCTCGGGTGACGGACAATACATCGCATATGTCCGCGGCGGCACCTATACGGCTCAGGATACGTCGGGCGACAGCACGATCATTTCCTATCGTGGACCAAGCGGCGGGGCGACCAAGCAGAAGGCGCTCGTCGGCTACCCTGCGGAGACGCCGGTCATCGATGCAACCGGCCTGACCCGAGGCGTGGTCTGGAATGCGGATTACAGCCCATACGGTCGCAACAGTTACTTGACCTATAGCAAATTGACCGTGGCAAACGGAACGGAAGCTTTCTACGTATACGGCGATTACATCCGCGTGATCGGAAATCATTTTCAAAGCATGCTGGATCCGGTCTGGTCCGGTATATTGTTCGTTGCGAACTCGCAGTACACCAAGATCTACGGGAATTTCTTCGAGCATTGCGGCGCGACGACTGATGGATCTTATAAACATCACATTTATCTCATAACCGAAACACTCTCCGAGATCGTTACTAACCAATACAGTGACGTTGGATGGAATGAATTCGCCAATCCCGAAGCCGGCAGTGACAACCGGGGCGGAACCATCTTTGCCCGCACGGATGGAAGTGTATCGTCGACGATCCAGACACAGAATTTCTACATTCACGACAACTACTTTCACGGCGGCACTCAGGATTTTATTGAGATCGGCGACGGCCCTCCGCTTAGGAATATCTGGATCTACAACAACATTTTCACCGGTGGATCGAGCGTAAACTCTTCCATATCTTTCGAGTGGACGACGGCGAATGGCAACCTCTATAACAATAGTTTTTACCTGGCAGGCACTCCGAGTGTTTCGATCGTGGACGTGGTCGGTATCACTCCACCGGGCAGCCAGGTGAATTCTGCGAACAATATTTTTTACGCCTCGCCGGGCCAGGATTTCTTCAACGTGGAATCCGGGAGCACGATCTCTTCGGACCACGATATGTTCTTCCGGGCTGATGGGACGGCCGCGGTACCATCCGCCTCTGGACTCACCCTGACAAACGGACGGGTCGGAGATCCGCTGTATGTGAATGGCGCTGGCGGCGATTTCCACCTGCAGGCCGGGAGTCCTGCTATCGATGGAGGTGCGACCGTCGCCGCGGTTACGGAAGACTATGACGGCACTCCCCGTCCCCAGGGCAGTGCGTACGATGTCGGCGCGTTTGAATTTGCTTCGGGGATCGGCACGCCACCTCCGCCGGTAACCATCAGCATTAGCCCGGTTTCTGCAAGCCTCGGCGGGGGGCAGAGCCAGCAGTTCACGGCGACGGTAGGGGGATCGGCCACTTCGGTGACGTGGTCGATGAGCCCCTCGGTGGGCACATTGTCCAGTTCGGGTCTATACACGGCGCCAGCATCGATCGCGAGTCAGCAAATGGTGCAGGTGACGGTGACATCGGTGGCCGACCCGACGAAGTCCGCCAGCGCGATCGTTACGCTGAATCCTCCTCAACCACCGGTCACGGTCAGCATCAGTCCGACTTCGGTCACACTCAGCGCGGGAGGGAGCCAGCAGTTCACTGCTACCGTAGGGGGCGCTGCCAACACTGCGGTGACGTGGTCGTTGAGCTCGGCCGTCGGCACTTTGTCGGCTTCGGGCCTGTACACGGCACCGGCCTCGATTGCC
>Ga0209698_10002357_pt1 | contig 21480 bp, 19 predicted proteins | sample LitLauG_LLR_2012_FD_187203 | JGI IMG/M metagenome (GOLD analysis project Ga0209698, IMG submission 187203) | Freshwater sediment microbial communities from Pennsylvania, USA - Little Laurel Run_MetaG_LLR_2012 (SPAdes) (version 2) | ecosystem: Environmental > Aquatic > Freshwater > Creek >...
GAACCGATTCGAGTTCTGCCAGCGGCGTGCCGGCGCGCGCCGTGACCACCATTTCGGTGGGTTCGTAGCTGGTGATGCCGCGCAGGGGCGCCAGTTCCAGCGGCGTGCCCTGCAAGGGGCCGCCGTAAAAGTCCTTGGTGGCCGTACCGCGGATGCACAACGGGGCCGCCCGCGCATGGGCGTCGCGCACCTGTTCGAGCAGGCGCTGCAGGGGCGGATCGGCCGCGCCGCCGGTGGTCGGGTTCATGGCGGGCCTGTTCAAAAGCGCGGCAGATCGGCAAAGGGCAGCATGCCCCGATGCACGTGCTCGCGGCCGTATTCGGCGCAGCGATGCAGCGTGGGCACGGCCTTGCCCGGATTGAGCACCTGGGCCGGATCGAAGGCGCGCTTGAGCGAGAGCATCTGCTCGCGCTCGGCCGCGGAGAACTGCACGCACATCGAATTGAGTTTTTCCACGCCGACGCCGTGCTCGCCACTGACCGTGCCGCCCAGGCGCACGCTGGTCTCCAGGATATCGGCGCCGAAGCGCTCGGCCCGGTGCAACTGGTCCGTATCGGCGGCGTCGTACAGGATCAAGGGGTGCAGGTTGCCGTCGCCGGCGTGAAACACGTTGCAGCAGCGCAGGCCGTACTGCTGCTCCATCGCCTCGATGGCGCGCAACATCTCGGCCAGGCGCTTGCGCGGGATGGTCGAATCCATGCACAGGTAATCGGGGCTGATGCGCCCGCTGGCCGGGAACGCATTCTTGCGTCCGCTCCAAAATCGCAGGCGCTGGGCCTCGTCGCGGCTGACGGCAATCTGCGTGGCGCCGCTGCGCTCGAGCACCGCGCGCATGCGGCTGATCTCCTCCTCGACCTCCTCGGCAGTGCCGTCGCTCTCGCACAACAAGATGGCCGCGGCCGCCAGGTCGTATCCGGCCTTGACGAAATCCTCGACCGCCGCGGTCATGGGACGGTCCATCAGTTCAAGGCCGGCGGGCACGATGCCCGCGCCGATGATGCCGGCCACGGCCTCGCCCGCCGTTTCGACACTGTCGAAACTGGCCATGATGCAGCGGGCCAGTTGCGGCTTGGGGGTGAGGCGCACCGTGACCTCGGTCACGATGGCCAGCATGCCCTCGCTGCCCACGACCAGCGGCATCAGGTCGAGCCCGGGGGCATCGAGCGCCTCGGCACCGAAGACCACCGGTTCGCCGTCGGCCAGATAGCCCTGAATGCGCAGCACGTTGTGCAGGGTCAGGCCGTATTTGAGGCAATGCACGCCGCCGGAGTTTTCGGCGATGTTGCCGCCTATCGTGCAGGCGATCTGGCTGCTCGGGTCGGGCGCGTAATACAGCCCGTGGGCGGCGGCCGCCTCGCTGATCGCCAGGTTGCGCACGCCGCACTGCACCCGCGCGGTACGCGCCAGCGGGTCGATATCCAGGATGCGATTGAGCCGCGCCAAGGACAGGCTCACGCCCAGGCGATGGGGCAGGGCGCCGCCCGATAGGCCGGTGCCGGCGCCGCGGGCAACGACCGGGACCCCGAGCGCATGGCAGCAGCGCAGCAGTTCCCCCACCTGCGCATCGGTCTGCGGCAAGGCCACCAGCAGGGGCTTTTGGCGATAGGCGGTAAGGCCGTCGCACTCGTAGGCGACGGTGTCTTCCGGCCGGTAGAGCAAAGCCTGCGCCGGCAGCACTGCCGCCAGGGCGCGATATACCTCCGACTGGCGCGCCACCATTTCCAGGGCGGCGGCGGCGTCGGTGGCACTTGCCTCCGGGGCGCCTTCAGCGTTGCTTGAGTCGATCACCATTTTTCAGCCAAAGAGGGGCGCGATCCTGCAACCACGCGCGCGCCGCCGCCTGCTGGCGCACGCTGGCGTCGAGAAACGCGATCGACACGGATTCGAAGGATGCCATGTCCAGGGCCGACTGCGTAAGGGCGCGACTGCGCACGACCTCCTGTTCGGCGTGCACGGCCTTGGCCGCCTTTTCGCTGGCAGGGTCTTCATCGTCGGATTCCGGTGCCATGCCGTCGCGATTTTCGCCGCCGCCGCCCGGTCCGCGCCGGCGCCGTTGGGTGCCGCCACCAGGCTCCCCGGGTGGTGGCGCAGGCCGGCGCGCGGTTTCTCCACCGCCCAGGGGGCTCGTGTCGCCACCCAGCCAACGATGATTGGCGTGGCCCAATTCGAGGAAATAGGACGGACCTGGTCCGAGGCGATCGAAGGCCAGATGGCGCTCGCGCGGGTCCGTGACCACGCCGTAGGCGTCGACGTCGTCGCGCCCGCTGATCATCAACATCGGTGCGTGTTCCGGCCGCGGCCTTGCATCGGGTGGCGGCGAGGCTCGCCGCGCATAAGGGCTGATCGCGATATAGGCCAGGGGCGACAAGGACCACGGCCCGGCGTGCACGGTGGCGGCGCCGGCGGCAATGGTTTGGACGGTATACGCGCCCAGATCGGCGCCGGCCAGCGTCACCCGGTTCCAGTCCAGTGCCTGCAAGCCGGCTTCGCCGCGCCCGCTGCGTTGGCGTATCTGGTCGAGCAAAACCGACAGGCGCGCCACGCGATCGGCCATCAGGTCGTCGGCGTAGCGTGCGCGCGCGACCCGTTCAAAGTCGCCGCTGCGCGCATCGGCCGTGCTCCAGGCCTGGGCGTCGTCGGCCAGTGCCTGGAGCGTCAGCACGGCATAGCCGGCGCGGGCCCAGGTGGCACACCATTGCACGGGCGCCGTATCGTCCTCGCCGAGGCTGGGAAGGAAAACGATCAGCGGATGCACGGCGTGATCGGCCGGTTGCACCAGGGTCGCGGTCCACGGTGCCTCGGTCACCGGGCCGTTGATGCGGCGGGTTTCGATGGCGACCGGGGCGCCGGGCGAATAGCCGCCCTCGCGGTAATGCCGTACCGCGGCTTCGTCGACCTGGGCCACGGGTGGTGCGCTGGCGGCGCAGCCGGCAAGGCCGATCACGGCCAGGCAGACCACGGTCGCAGCAGGCAAAGCGCGCACGCGCGCAAGGCGGCGTCGGAGCAGGCACGCCAGTGCCGGTAATACGGACATGCGCGATGACTCGCAGGCAAGAAAAGGGGCGGGGCGCAGTGTAGCCGCCCGCGCGCCCGCTGCCGCGTTGCCAGTGGCAGCGCCATGTGGCGTAGCATTCCGCGCCAGACGAACCATACGGCGAGGAGTCCGCGTCATGATCCTGGAAATTGCCGAAATCTTCGTGCGTCCCGGTACGCAGGCCGAATTCGACCAGCAGATCGAGCGTGGCGTACAGACCGTGATCGCCAAGGCGCGCGGATTCCGGCGCTATGAGGTGCAGCGTGGCATCGAGACGCCGGAGCGCTATGTGCTGATGATCGAATGGGACACGCTGGAGGATCACACCGTGGATTTCCGCGGCTCGGCGGCCTTCGTGCAATGGCGCCAGATCGTGAGTCCTTATTTCGCCAAGCCGCCGCACGTGGAGCATTTCACGCGCGTCGGTGGCAGCCGCTGAGGCGGCGCCGGCGTCGCCGCTCAGCCGCGCTCGGTACGCAGCGCGCGGCGCAGGTGGCGCGTGGCGCAGACACTCAGGAAATCGCGCACCCGTGCGCCGTGGGCGAGCCGCGCCAGTTCCTGTTCATACGGACCCTTGATCTCGGCAGCGGGTTTCTTCATCTCGCCGGCCAGCGCGTCGATAGCGGCTTCATGCAATGCCGCCTCCTGCTCGTTGGCATAGAGCGTTCCCATCATTCTCCCTCCGGAGGTTCTGGCCGCTGTGCCGCAGCACGCGGTTGCACGCGACGCGCACTTTTACTTTTCTGCTGCTAAGGCACGGGTGCGATGCGCAACTATCGCCGATCGGTTCGCGAGCGGTCAAACACTTTTCACGATTTATTTGCGCTTCTAGACATACCGCAAAAATCCGAGCAATAGATGACGGTTACGGAACGATGACAATTCCGTTTCATCGTTCATCACGGCGTTTCGTTGCCTCTCCGCCCGGCCAGGGCAAGTGCTGTTTTTGTGCTTCCTGGTGCCAACGTCGCTCTTCTTCGTGGATGTAACGCTGCGTCGTGCGGCGGTCCGCGTGACGGGCATCCTTCTGGACATAACGCTCTTCCATGCCGGCATCGACCTTGGCGGTGATGCCGGTATGTCGGCCCCAATGCGCCGAGGCGGCCCGCAGCTTGTCGGCCTTGTGCGCGTTTTCGGGACCCAGGCGCGCGGCGGCCTGGGCGAACAGGCGCTTGAGTAGCTGATTGAGGCGTCGTGCCGTGATCGGCGCTCGGTCGCGCAATCCGACCAGCAAGGGCGTCGTGTCGTTGCGCCGCGGCACTGCGCTCAGGCCCAGATGGCGCCGGTAACGCACCAGCGCCTGCATCATGTCGTCGGGAACCGGGATCTTGGCCTGCTTGGCACCCTTGCCGGTAACGTGCCACCACCACAGCCCACGCTCCTCGCGAAAGCTGTTCATGCGATGGCTCTCCAGTTCGCCGGCGCGCGGCGCGAGCAGGTACAGCAGCGCGCAGATGAAGCGCAGGCGCTCGTAATCGTCGCGCTGGCGGGCGCTGGCGCGGGGCATGGCTTCGACGGCGTCCGATACCGCGGCCCACATGTCGGCGTCGAGAAAGCGTTCGATCGAGGTCGATTCCGGCGCCATGACGGCACCGGCGGCGCTGCCTGCACCGACCGGCTCCAGGGCGAGCTTGCGCCGGCGCTGGCGTATGAGGCCCAGCGGATTGCCGGCCAGATAGCCCGCATCGACGAGGTAGGCCATGAGCGAGTTGATGGCGGCGATGGCCGTGAGCAGGGCCGGCTCGCTCAGGGGCCCCACAAAGGGACGCCAGCTTGGCCCGGCGCGATTGGCCTTGGGGCCGCACCAGCGCTCCTGCGGCTGGGGATCGGCCAGGAAATTGAGGTAGCCCTCGAAATCCTGGCGCGTCAGGCTCGACAGCGGCTTGCTGCATTCATGGATTGCCCACAGCACCAGGCGTTCGCATTCGCGCTGGTAGATGCGCGCCGTGCCCGGCGAACGGTCGTACTCGGCCAGGAAGCAGGCGACGGCGTCGCGGTCGTCCTCGGCGGCAATCTGGCAGCGTGCGCGGTCGGCGCGGTTGTCGCCGCTGCGGCCCGACAACGCGGCGGGAATCTGGGTCTGAGCCAGCGGGCGGATCGGGAGGGCGGACAGCGGGCCGGCAGCGGGCGTTTGGTTCATGGCAGATGGCATGATAGCGATGCCGCAGGGTCCGAACGCCGGCGCCCGCGCGCTGCGGCCCGGCGTGGGAGCGGTGCGGCCCTGACCGGCGCAAAGGGGCGCGATGCCCGGGAGATTCGGTCGTGGATATCGAAGAATTTCGCGCCCAGGCGCATCGGTTTTCGGATTGGATGGCCAGCTACCTGGCCGGCATCGAGCGTTACCCGGTGCGTTCGCCGGTGACACCCGGGCAGATCCTGGCGCGGCTGCCCGAGGCCTGCCCGCCGGACGGCGAGCCGATGGACGCGATCTTTGCCGACTTCGAGCGCACCATAATGCCCGGCATCACGCACTGGCAGCACCCGCGCTTTTTCGCGTACTTCAGCGCCAACTCGAGTCCGCCGTCGGTCCTGGCCGAGATGCTCACGGCCACCTTGGGCGCGCAGTGCATGCTGTGGGAGACCTCGCCGGCAGCCACCGAACTCGAACTGCGCATGATGCAGTGGCTGCGCGATCTGATCGGCCTGCCGGGCGAATTCTCCGGCTGCATCCAGGACTCGGCTTCGTCGGCCACCTTGTGCGCGGTCCTGGCCGCCTGCAACCGCGCCACTGCCGGGCGTTTTGCCCAAGAGGGCCTGGCCGGCGGGCCGCCGCTGGTCTTGTATACCTCGTTCGATGCGCATTCCTCGGTCGAGAAGGCTGCGCGCATTGCCGGGCTGGGCGCGGCCAACGTGCGCAAGATCGCCACCCTGGCCGACGGCGGCATGGATGCCGCGGCGCTGGAGGCCGCGATCGTGGCCGATCGCACGGCCGGACGCGTGCCCGCGGCGATCGTCGGCTGTTTCGGCACTACGGGTGTCGGCGCCTGCGATCCGCTCGCGGCCCTGGCCGCCATTGCCCGCCGCCAGCAGGTCTACCTGCACGTGGACGGTGCCTGGGCCGGCAGCGCCTTGATCCTGCCGGAAGTGCGCGCGCTGGCGGCGGGCCTGGAACAGGCCGACAGTTTCGTCTTCAATCCGCACAAATGGCTGCTAACCAATTTCGATTGCTCGGCCTTTTTCCTGCGCAATCCGGCCGAACTCACCGCGGTCCTGGCGCTTACGCCCTCCTACCTGGAGTCGGCGGGCGCTGGGCGCATGCCCGAATACCGGGACTGGAGCGTACCGCTGGGGCGGCGCTTTCGCGCGCTCAAATTGTGGTTCGTGTTGCGCAGCTACGGGGCCGAGGGTCTGCGCCGCCTGCTGCGCGAGCACCTGGCGTGGACGTGCCGGCTGGCCCAGCGCATCGAGCAGACCCCCGGCTTCGTCGTGACCACGCCGCCGCGCCTGGCGCTGCTGAGCTTTCGTTACGAGCCTGATGCCGCGCTGAGCCACGCCGCGACCGACGCCCTCAATGAGGCGCTGCTGCAAGGGATCAACGACGCGGGCACCTTGTATCTGACCAAGACGCGGCACCAGGGGCGGATCGTGATCCGTTTCGTGATCGGCCAGACGTACACGCGCTGGCACCACGTCGAGCAGGCCTGGGAGGCCGTCGTGGCCGCCGCCGGCACCCTGCCGCGCGCGCCAATTGCCTGAATTGGATGGGGTTTTGACCGCTCCAGCGCCGTAAATCGTGGCTCGACTCGGCAATACTGCGTGGCTGGGGTGGTGTGCCGGGCGCGCGATTCGTCAATCCTTGAGTGAAGTCAATAGACATTCGCGCTGCGATTGCGCGCGGCAGCCATCAGCGCCTAAGGTACTGACCCGGACGGGTTGAAGGCGCTGGCGGCAAGGGCCAACGCCCCCGCGGTAAGGATTGTGGTGCCGCCGCGCGCGGCCCGGCGGATCCCGTGCCGGCGGTGCCGGATTGGCGTTTGGGCCTGAGGGTAAAGCCGAGTATCTGCATATCGATGAGTAGCTTGCGACTGCCTAGCCTTGCCGCATCGCCCTGGTCGCGCTACGCGCTGGCGCTGGCCTTCTGGCTGCTGGCACTGGGGCTGCGCGTGATGCTGTTGCCGGCCAGTGCCGGCTTTCCCTTCCTGATCTTCTATCCGTTCCTGCTCGGCTGCCTGTTGGTGTGCGGCTTTGGCCCAGGCATGCTGATGGCGGCCTTGAGCGCGGCCACGGCGCTGTACCTATTCATTCCGCCGTTCAATTCCTTCGTGGCGGGGCCCGAGGGTGCGCTGGGGGTCGCGATATTCCTGCTGGCCGCCTGGGTCACGGCGAGCATCGTGCGCCGCATGCGCGCGGTGTCGATGCGGGCCGCGGCGCTGTTCGACAGCGCCTTCGGGGCCATGGTGGCGCTGGACGCGGCGAGCCTGTGCATCGTCGAGGCCAACGCGGCGGCATTGCAGTTATGGCGCTACGGGCCATCGGACATCATCGGCGAGCGTTTCGATGCGCTGCTGCATCCGCAGGAGCAGGCGGCGTGCCGCCAGCGATTGGACCAGCTGCTGTCGGGCAGCCTTGCGCAGACCCGCTTCGAGTGCCGCTACCGGCGTCTGGACGGCGGCGATTTCTGGGGCGAGTCGCAGATGGCGGCCGTGCGCGACGACGCCGGCAAGGTGGTGATGATCATCGCCAGCACCTTCGACGTCACGCAACGCCGGCTGGCCGACGAATCCCTGCGGACGCTGTCGATCGCGGTGGAGCAAAGCCCGACCTCGGTCGTGATCACCGACACGGCATCGAACATCGTGTACGTCAACCCGCGTTTCACCGAAGTCACCGGGTTTACAGCCGCCGAAGCGGTCGGGCGCAATCCGCGCCTGCTGCAGTCGGGACTGACGCCACGCGAGGTCTACGCCACGATGTGGTCCCGGCTCAAGGCCGGCCAGCCCTGGCACGGCGAGCTGGTGAACCGCAAGAAAGACGGCGCGATCTACTGGGAAGAGGCCTACATCGCTCCGGTGAAGAACCCGGACGGCAGCGTGATCAGCTACGTGGCGATCAAGTACGACGTGTCGGACCGCAAGAGCCTCGAGATCGCGCGCGAGGAAGCCCTGGGCCGGCTGCTCAAAATCGCCGAGCACGTGCCCGGGATGGTCTTCCAGTACCGCCTGCGCCCCGACGGCAGCGCGTGCTTTCCCTTTGCCAGCAATGCCATCGTCGACATCTACGGTGTCAGCGCCGACGCGGTGCGCACGGATGCCACGGCCGTGCGCGAACGCACCCACCCCGAGGACCGCGCGGCGCTCGAATTGGCCTTGGCCGAGTCGGCCCGGACGGCAAAGCCCTGGCAACAGCAATTTCGCATCCTGCGTACCGACGGCGAAGTGCGCTGGATCGGCGTCAACGCGGCGCCGCAGCGCGAAGACGATGGCGCGACCTTGTGGCATGGATTTTTGCAGGACATCACGCAACGCAAGCGCGCGGAAAACGAGCTGACGCAGCGCGAGCGCTACCAGCGCGCCCTGCTCGACAATTTCCCCTATGCCGTGTGGCTCAAGGACACCGACAGCCGGTTCCTGGCCGTGAACGAGGGCTTCGCACGCATCTTCGGCGCGAACAATGCCGAGGAAATGGTCGGCAAGTCCGATTTCGACATCGCGCCCTTCGAACTGGCCATGGCCTACCGCGCCGACGACGAAGAGGTGCGCCGCTCCGGCAAGAAGAAGACCATGGAAGAGCAGATCCTCACCGGCGGGCGGCTGCGCTGGTTCGAGACGCACAAGGCGCCGGTGCTCGACGTGGGCGGGGAGCTGCTGGGCACCGTGGGCTTTGCGCGCGACATTACCGACCGGCGCGAGGCCGACGAGGCGATCCGGCGCGAAAGCGAAAAGAGCCTGGTGTTCCTGCGCAACGCCAGCGACGGCGTGCACATCATGGACAGCGACGGCGTGCTCATCGAGGTGAGCGACTCGTTTTGTTCCATGCTCGGCTACCGGCGCGAGCAGATGCTCGGCATGCACGTCAGCCAGTGGGATGCCGTGGCCGATCGCGAGCAGCTGGTCGTGGACATCACGGCACAGCTGCAGGGGCGCTTTCCGCACCAGTTCGAGACGCGCCACCGGCGCCAGGACGGCAGCACTTTCGAGGTCGAGATCAGCTCCAATGCGCTGCAGCTGCAGGGCCGCATGGTGCTGTTCGCCTCGGCGCGCGATATCACCCAGCGCAAGGCCTTCGAACGCAGCCTGGCGCTCAACAAGCAGGTGCTCGACGCGACGCAGGACGGCTTCTGGCTGGTCGACCGCAGCGGCAGGCTCGCGGCGGTGAACCAGGCCTACGCCAACATGAGCGGGTATGCCGTGGAGCAGCTCGGGGCGATGCAGATCGGCGACCTGGAGATCGCGCTGGCATCGGACGCGGACGTGCTGGCGCACCTGGAGCGCATCGTCGATCACGGCTCGGATACCTACGAGAGCACGCACCGGCGCAAGGACGGCTCCCTGATGCCGGTGGAGATCACCTGCACCTACGTGCGCGACGCCGAGCGCTTTGCCGTGTTCATCCGCGACATCACGACGCGGCGCGAATCCGAGGAGCAGATCCGCAACCTGGCCTTCTACGACACGCTGACGCAACTGCCCAACCGGCGGCTGATGCAGGACCGCCTGCGCCAGGCGCTGGCCGCGAGCAGCCGCAGCGGCATGGAAGGCGCCCTGCTGTTCATCGATCTGGACAACTTCAAGACGCTCAACGATACGCTGGGCCACAAGATGGGCGACGAACTGCTCAAGCAGGTGGCGCAACGCCTGGTGAGCACGGTGCGCGATGGCGACACCGTGGCGCGCTTCGGCGGCGACGAATTCGTCATCGTGCTCGAGAACCTCAGCAAGGAGCTGTTCCTGGCGGCCGAGCGCGCCGAGGACATCGGCGAAAAGATCGCCTACGTGCTGAACCTGCCCTACCAGCTGGGCGAGCACGAGAGCCACGTCACCTCCAGCATCGGCGTGGCCCTGTTCAACAAGAACCCGCTGGGAGTCGATGGCCTGTTCAAGCAGGCCGACATCGCCATGTACCAGGCCAAGAAGGCCGGGCGCAACACGCTGCGTTTCTTCGATCCGCAGATGCAGGAGACCATCGATGCCCGCGCCGCCCTGGAGGTCGAGATGCGGCGGGCACTGGACCGCGGCGAGTTCGAGCTCTTCTACCAGGTGCAGGTCGATGGCAACGGGCGCGTGCACGGCGCCGAGGCGCTCATCCGCTGGCGCCATGCCGAGCGCGGTCTGGTGCCGCCGGGGCAGTTCATTCCGCTGGCCGAGGAGACCGGCCTCATCGTGGCGATGGGGCAGTGGGTGCTCGACGCCGCCTGCGCGCAGCTGGCGCACTGGAAGGCCAACCCGCTGATGGCGGGCCTGACGCTGTCGATCAACGTCAGCGCGCGCCAGTTCCGCCAGGTCGAGTTCGTTGACGACGTGCGGCGCACGGTGCGGCGCCACGGCATCGCGGCGGCCCAGCTGATGATCGAGATCACCGAGAGCACGCTGCTGGAGGACATCGACGACACGATCGCGATCATGAGCGCCTTGCGCGAGATCGGCGTGCGTTTCTCGCTGGACGATTTCGGCACCGGGTATTCGTCGCTGCAATATCTCAAGCGCCTGCCCATCGACGAGCTCAAGATCGACCAGAGCTTCGTGCGCGACATCGTCGTCGACGCCAGCGACAAGGCCATCGTCAGCACCATCATCGCCATGGCCAGCACCTTGAGCGTGGATGTGATCGCCGAGGGCGTGGAGACGCAGGACCAGCGCATGTTCCTGCGCGGCGCCGGCTGCCGCCTGTTCCAGGGTTACCTGTTCGGCAAGCCGCTGCCGATCGAGGCCTTCGAACAGTCGCTCGCGCCGGCCATCGGCGTTAGCTAAGGCGCGGTTCACGCGTCATTCAGGATGCGCTACGCGCGCGGGCCAAGCGCCTAGCGGTAACGCGCGGTGCGCGCGCAAGGTTAAGCTCGCATTCATTGCACGGGATCATCGTCGGGTCGTGTTCGAACCAACCACCCAACAGGAGATGACCATGACCCGACTCGAAACTTCCGCCCACCGCGTCGTGCGGCTCCCGGTTCCCGCCCCCAGCTTCCTGCAGGTGGTGTCGCTGGTGGCGATGGCCGCACCGCTGCTGATCGTGCTCATCGCCCAGGCGATCGGGGTCGACGCGCTCGACCGCGCCGATCTCGTGGTGTCGAGCCTGGAGGGCACTGCCGTGGCACTGGGCGTCGCGCTGCTGCTGCGCGGCCTGCTGCAGATCGTCACGCCACACCTGCCGGCGGCGGCCATCGACAGCGACTTGACGCACGACGGCATCACGCAGTGAGCTGCGGCTGCCGGGGTCGCGCGCGCGGCGCGCGGGCCCGGCAGGGGCCGTACCGCCTGCGCCTGCGGGCGGTGCGGCTGGGCTGCCGTGCGCAGCGGCCTCAGTGGGTTGCAGCGGCCGCCGATGCCGCGCGCTGCCACGGCGGTTCGGGACCGAGGCGGGCCGCCAGGTAATCCATCAGCACCCGCACGCGGTGCGGCACGTGCCGGTTGCTGGGCAGCACGAGGTAGATGCCTACCGGGCTCACGGCAAATGCGCCCAAGGTCTGGCGCAATGCGCCGCTGGCCAGTGCGTCGGCGGCCATGAATTCGGGCGTCAGGCAAAGTCCGAAGCCCGCCACGGCGGCATCGATCAGGGCGTCGCCGTTGTTGGCCTGCAGGCGCGTCGGCACCGCGACGCCGTGCGCACGCCCGTCGATCTGGAACTCCCAATGGCTCGGATTGGAAGCGCCGGTGTAGGCCAGGCATTCGTGGTGCGCGAGTTCCTGCGGGTGCTGCGGTTCGCCATGACGCGCCAGGTAATGCGGTGAGGCAACGACCAGCATGCGGCTGGAACTGATGCGGCGCGTGATGTCCCCGGCTTCCAGGCGGCCGGTGATGCGGATGGCCAGGTCTATGCCCTCGGCGATGAGCCGGCTGCGCCGGTCGATGTAATCGATATCGAGGCTGACCTCCGGATACTGGCGCGCGAAGTCGAGCAGGTGCGGGCTCAGGTAGCGCCGGCCATAACTCAGCGGCACGCTCATGCGGATCAGGCCGCGCGGCGCGTGGCGCTCGGCGGCGACCCCACTTTCGGCGGCGTCGACCAGGTTCAGGATGACACGGCACTTCTCGAGGTAATCGGCGCCGGCCGTGGTCAGCGAAAGGCGCCGCGTGCTGCGCGCTATGAGTTGCGTTCCCAGATGGGATTCGAGCGCCGCGACCTGCCGGGTAACGATGGAGCGCGCCAGGTCCAGCTGTTGCGCCGCGGCCGAGAAGCTGCCCAGCTCGGCTACGCGGACGAATTGCTGCATGGCCGCCAGTCGGTCCATTGTTGCTCCTTTAGCAACAAAGAATAGCAGATTGTCTACTATTTCATCTTGGTTTTGAAGCGCACAGTGGCGCCATGTCACATGCCATCGATTCCGTCCGTTACGCCGCGCAGCCGAGCTGGTTCGTGCCGCATGGTGCGCCGACTTTTGCCCTGCATCCGGGTGCTGCCGGTGCTGCGCTGGCGCAGGCGGCCGCGCGCCTGGAGCGGCCCCGGGCCATCGTCGTGGCCAGCGCGCATTGGGATACCGGGCAGCCCACGGTCGGCAGCGCGCCGCGATTGCAAACCCTGCATGACTACTGGGGTTTTCCGGCAGAGCTCAACGAGATCCGTTATCCGGCCTCGGGATGCGCGGAGGCCTCGGCCGAGGTGCTGCGGGCGCTTCGCGCGGCCGGATTCGATGCGCTCGAGGATTCGACCCGCGGCCTGGATCACGGGGCCTGGATACCCCTGCGCTTGATGTTTCCGGATGCCGATGTGCCGGTGATTCCGCTGTCGATCCAGGCCGGGCGCGATCCGGCGCATCATCTGGCGCTGGGGCGGGCGCTGGCGCCGCTGGCCGAGCGCGGCTTTCTCGTGCTGGCCTCGGGCAATCTGACCCACAATCTGCGCGACTGGCAGCGCGCCCGCCAGGCAGGGCCCCAGGTGCCGGTCTATGTGCGGGCCTTTGCCGACTGGATGTGGGAGCGCCTGCGGGTCGGCGACGAGCAGGCCTTGCTCGATTACCGCCAGCGCGCGCCCGGGGCGGTCCAGGCCCATCCGCAGGACGACCATCTCTTGCCGTTGTACGTGGCACTGGGCGCGGGCGGCGCCGCGGGCGACGCACAACGCCTGCATGCCGGCGTCGACGAAGCCGTACTGGCGATGGATGCCTTCGCCTTCGGTGCCCGGCGGCGCAACGGCGCCGGACTTGCCCTCGTCTTTAGCCAGGAGTGAAACCGATGAAACAATTGCTGCCGGCGGGCCTGCTCGCCCTTGGCCTAGCGCAGGGCGCGGCCGCCATAGAACTCACCGCGATCGACCCCGAAAAAAGCTCGCTGAGCTTCGTCTTTCATGAAATGGGCGTGCCTATCACCGGGCACTTCAAGCGCTTTTCGGCGCAATTGCGCTTTGACCCGGCCCAGGCGACCAAGGCCAGCGCGGCGTTGGACCTGGATCTGGCCAGCATCGATGCCGGCTCCGACGAGGCCAACGACGAGGTCGTGGGCCCGCTGTGGTTCAATACCAAGGCCTATCCGCAGGCGCGTTTCGTGGCCAGCAGCGTCAAGGCGCTGGGCGGCAATCGCTTTTCGCTCAGCGGCAAGCTGACCATCAAGGGCCACACGCAGCCGATCGAGGCGCCCTTCACGTTCACGCCCGAGGGCGGGGGCGGGGCCTTCGATGGGGCCTTTGCGCTCAAGCGCGCGGATTTTGCCATTGGCGAGGGCATGTGGGCCGACTATGGAACGGTTGCCAATGACATCCAGATCCAGTTCCACCTGGCGGCCAGCGCCAGGAAATAGCTTTCTCACCAACCCGTCGTAACCACGACGTACCAGGAGTTTGTTCATGAAGCGTATCGCCTTCTTCGCCGTCTCCCTTGCGCTGGCCGTGCCGGCAATCGCGGCCCCGCAAACCTTCGTCATCGATAACAATCACACCTTCCCGAGTTTTTCCTACAGCCACTTCGGCTATACGATCCAGACCAGCCGCTTCGACAAGACCACCGGTACGGTCGTCCTGGACAAGGAAGCCAAGACCGCGGAAGTGAACGTGGTGATCGACACGACCACGGTGGACACCGGCTCGCTGCTGTTCAATGGCCACATCCAGGGTCCCGATTTCCTCGACACCCCCAAGTTCCCGACGGCGACCTTCAAGTCCACCAAGGTCACGTTCGACGGGGACAAGCCGGTCAGCATCGATGGCGACCTCACCTTGAAGGGCATCACCCATCCGGTCACGCTCAAGGTCACCGGGTATCAACTCATGCCGCACCCCATGGCCAAGAAGGACGCGATCGGCGCCAATGCCACCACGACGGTCAAGCGCAGCGATTTCAATTGCGACAAGTACGCGCCCTACGTCGGCAACGACGTGACGATCAACATCGCCATCGAAGCCATCGCGCAGTAGCGGCATCCCCCGACCAGGAGCCACGACCATGACCCAAGCAACGATCGCCCAGAAGTTCCCGTATGCCGTGGATGTCGAAGGCGGCAAGAGCTACTACTGGTGCGCCTGCGGCAACAGCAAGACCCAGCCGTTTTGCGACGGCAGCCACAAGGGCAGCAGCTTCACGCCGCTCGAATACCAGGCGGCCGAGTCCGGCACCGTGTATTTCTGCGGCTGCAAGCAAAGCGCCAATGGCGCCTTGTGCGACGGCAGCCACAAGAAGCTCTGAGCGGCGTCCTGCCGGGCGCGCCGCCCGGGGCGGCAGCGCCCGGCGGCGCGCGCACGCGGCAAGGCCGGGGTGCGAAGCACTGCACGCCGCCGGCCCAGGCCGCGGCCTTGGTTTCCACCGCTACCCAGGCGAGGTAAGTTCCGTGCCCAGTTTCTCGATACGCGAGGCCACGCTGTCCGACCTTGCCGCGGTGCTCGATATCTACAACGAGGTCATCGCCAACTCCACGGCGGTGTATTCCTTGCTGCCCACGACCTTGGCGGAGCGCCAGGCCTGGTTTGCCGCACGCACGGCGGCCGGTTATCCGGTGCTGGTTGCCGACGACGGTGTCCAGGTCATCGGCTTTGCCTCGTTCGGCGAATTTCGCGGCGCGTGGCAGGGCTATCGATATTCGGTAGAACACAGCGTGCACGTGCGCGCGGATCGGCGCGGGCAGGGGGCTGGCACGGCGCTGCTGCAGGCGCTATTCCCGCTGGCCCGAGCGATGGGCAAGCACGTGATGCTCGGCGGCATCGATGCGGCCAATGCCGACTCGCTGCGCTTGCACGAACGCCTCGGGTTCGAGCGCGTGGCGCATTTTCGTGAGGTCGGTCATAAGTTCGGTCGCTGGCTGGATCTGGTATTCGTGCAGCGCTTTGTCGATGCGCCGGGCGCAGCACGCGATACGCAGGGCGACGGCAGCAAACCTTAGCCGGCTTCAAGATTGCGCGCGTGCGGGCCTGACGCCGCGAATGCGTCGCGTATCGCGCGGCGCGGACGTCATAGGGGCATTACGGCGTTTGGCCAATTACCAACGGCATTGGCATGGTTAAACTGGGCGATAGCGCACTAATCGGCGAGCGTGCGTGTCGCCGATACAACCATGAGCCACCTGAAGCCGACGCTGGACGACATACCGTTCGGCCTTGGTGAGTTGATCAGCCAAGGCGACGACACGCTGCGGGCGCGGCGGCGCTATCGGGCGAGCATGGTCGTGGCGGTCGGCGTCAGCTATGCGATCGACACCGTTTTCCTGGCCTGCTTCTACCTGCTGGGCAAGGTCATGCTCGCGGTCCCGCTCGGCTATGCCCTCGCCGGATTGGCGCATCTGCTCATCTTCGGCGGCTTGCACCTGAGTGGCGCCAGCGACCGGTCGCGCAATCCCCATCTGACCGGTTGGCAGATGACGATGGCGCTGGCCGTGCAACTCACGGCCTTGACCTACGCTCCACCCATTCGCGCCTATTTTCTGGCCATTATCTTCGTCATTTTCGCTTTCGGGGCCTTGCGCCTGACCATGCGCGGGGCGGTGCTGCTTTGGCTGCTGGCCTGCGGCGTGACCATCGTGGTGTTGCTGCGCCTGCCCGAGCCTCTGGCCCTGACGCCGACCTCGGCGGCCGTCTACGAGAACCTGACCATAGGCGTGGCATTTTCCTTCGTGCTGTTGCGCTGCGTGCTGCTCAATTACTACGCCACCCACCTGCGCCTGCGCATGATGGAGCAAACGGTGCAACTGACCGAGCGGGTCCGCGCCGCACAGGAACTGGCGACGCGCGACGCCCTCACCGGCGCGCTCAACCGCAACGGGATCCTGCCGCTGATCGATACTGGCCTGGGGCTGGTGCTACGCGGCACGACACCCGCCGCCGTGGCAATGGTCGACATCGATCACTTCAAGCTCATCAATGACGATCATGGACACCCGGCAGGCGACCGGGTGCTGCAGCAGCTCGTTTCGGCAATGGAAAATTGCATACGACCGACGGACCGCATCGCCCGCTATGGCGGCGAGGAATTCCTCGTCTACCTGCCCTCCACCGATCTGGCCGCGGCGCGCCAGCTCTCCGAACGCCTGCGCACGAGCGTGCAGCAGATCGGATTCGTGGTCGGTTCGCGGTCAGTCCGGTTGACGATCTCGATCGGCGTGACGGCGCTGCGCGAACACGACACGGTGGACGAAGCCGTAGCGCGGGCCGATCGCCACCTGTATTGCGCCAAGAACGCCGGCCGCAATTGCGTCATCGGGGACGAAGAGACCGCGCACGTGGACTAGGGCAGCGCCGTGGCAGCCATGGCCGGATCCTGGCCGTGGTGGGCCAAGGATCGCGCCACGAAGCCGTCGGCAAGCACGTGTTGGACAAAGCGTTGCAGCAGGGCCTCGGCCGCAGCTCCGCGCCCTGCCGCAATGCCCATGGCCTGCTCGATGACCATGAAACGGCCCGGCAACAGACGCAGGCCGGCATCGTGCAGGGCCAAGGCCTGCAGTTGCGGCCGTATGCCGGCAGCGACGTCGGCACCCGTGTCGTGGAACCATGGCATCACGAGGGTGGGCAGTGGCGCGCGCAGGATCTGTGCGGCCTTGATGGTGCGGCCCAGGTACAGGTCGTAGGCACTGTCCTGGCTGACGACGATGCGGACGCCGGCGCGGTCGACCTGATCGTTCTCCTGCAGCGGCGAACCGGTGCGCACGAGGTAGGCGCCTTCGATGCGCAGGTAGGGCACGGTGAACGCGATGCCGGCGCCGCGCTGCGGATCCACCGCAAAAAAGCCGATATCAGCGCTGTCACCGCGTACGGCCTCGACAGCGCGGGCCGCGGCTTCCACCGCCACCAAGGACAGTTGCGCGCCCAGCGTGCGCGCCAGCTCCTGTGCCAGGTCGACCGACACCCCAAGCAGCGCACCGCTTGCCGTGTCGCGGCGCGCCAGCACGGCATTGCCCAGGTTGATCACGGCGCGCAATACGCCGCCGGGAGCCAGTGCGCCGGCGGCCAGGGTGTCGGTCACGTTGTGATCCTTCGCGAAAAGCGGCGACAGTAAAGGCGGCCCGCGGCCTTGACAAGTACGGTGCGGCGGGCCGGAAGGCTCGACCTCGCACTGGCGCTGCCCCTGCCTGCCCCCACCGGCACCCACCCTGGCAGGAGATGAAGGGGGGGTCAATGCGTCTCAAATGCGTCCTGCGCCGCACTGCGGCGGCCCGCCCCTTCGGCCAAAGTTGGCCGAATTGAGTCCAGATCAATACCGCCGCGCCCAGCGCGGCTAGCCTGCGCTCATCCGCCGCCTGCCCGTAGCGGCAAGGCCATTCCGAAGGAACGCTGCAATGCCGATCATCTGGAACTCCACGCTCGAAATGGGTATAGGCGTCATCGATTCGCAGCACCGGCGCATCGTTGCGTACATCAACAGCCTGGAGGAAGCGCGCCTGGCCCGGGACCGGGTGCGCGTGGGCAACGTGATTGAACAACTCATCGATTACACGCAGTCGCATTTCGGCTTCGAGGAATCCTTGATGGAGGAAGCCGGCTACCGCTTCCTCAAGCCGCACCAGAAGGTGCATGAGCTCTTCATCCGGCGCGTCGGCGAATTCACGGTGCGCGCGGCCAAGGGCGAAGACATCGCCGAAGAACTGCAAAAGATGTTGACCAACTGGCTGCTCAATCACATCTCGCACGAGGATCGCGACTATGCCAGCGCCGTCAAGCGCATGACCGACGAAGAAGAAAAGCGCCAGACACCGGTCGCGGTCAAGAAGAAGCGGGTCGGCCTGTTGCAACGCTTCTTCGGTGCCCACGACTAGAGCGAGGGCATAGGCGCATTCGCCACTGTCCGCCCTTGTCGGGGCATTACGTATTCCCGCCAAAGGGCAGCGGTTCGACGTGACCAGGTTACGGCGTCGCCCACGCGGGTCCCGTATAGTCGCTCAGCCGCTTTGCAGGGAGTTGCCCCATGCCCGTCTACGTCCCGATCCGCGGCAGCCATCGCCACCTGCTGCCCAATTCACGTGCCATTGGCCCCGTCGATCCGCGCGAGCTCGCCAGCGTCAGCGTGCGCCTGCGCTCGGTCGGCGATCCGGGCGCACTCGTTGCCAAGGTGTATGCGCTGGCGGCCACGCCGCTGGCGCAGCGCCGTTACCTGAGCCATGCCGAGCTCGAGGCGCAGCATGGCGCCGCGCAAGCCGACCTCGATGCGGTCGAGCATGCCGCCCAGCGGCATAACCTGCGGGTGGCGCACCGCAGCGCGCTGGAGCGCAGCCTGGTGCTTTCCGGTCGCCTGGGCGATATCCTGGCGCTGTTTCGCGCCGACCTGCACCTCTACCACCATGCGGCAGGCAGCTACCGCGGGCGCCGCGGAACCATCTCCGTGCCACCGGAACTGGCGCCGCTGATCACCGGTGTCTTCGGCCTGGACACGCGCCCCAAATACCGTTCACCGCACCGCTCCAAGACCGCCGCAGCCGGCGGGCCCGGCGGACAAAACGGCGTGGCGGCCAGCGAATTCGCGCAGCGCTACAAATTCCCCGATGCCCAGGCCGGTGCGCCGCTCGATGGCTCGGGGCAGACCATCGCGATCGTCGAACTCGGTGGCGGATTCCGCGGCAGTGACCTCGACGCCTTTTTCCAGGAAATCGGCACGCCCACGCCGAAGGTTTCGGCCGTTTCGGTGGATCGCGCCGGCAACCAGCCGAGCACCGCCGATTCGGCCGATGGCGAGGTCATGCTCGATATCGAAGTTGCCGGCGCCGTGGCGCCCGGCGCCAACATTGCCGTCTATTTCGCGCCGAACAATGGCGACCAGGGTTTTCTCGATGCCATCAGTGCCGCGGTGCACGACACGCAGCGCAAGCCGGGCGTCATCTCCATAAGTTGGGGCAGCCCCGAGTTGAGTACCGATCAGCAGAGCATCGACGCGTATCACGAGATCTTTGCCGCGGCTGGCGCGCTGGGCGTGACGATCTGCGTCGCCGCCGGCGACCATGGAACGGCGGATCTGGATGCCAGCCACTGGGACCAGGCGATCCACGTGGACCACCCGGCCAGTGACGACCTGGTGCTGGCCTGCGGCGGCACCCAGATCGATCCGGCCAGCGGCCGCGACGTGGTCTGGAACGACGGCACGCCTTTCGACGTCAACACGGCGGGGGGAGGCGGTTGGGCGGGCGGTGGCGGCATCAGCACCGTGGTGCCGGTGCCGGCGTACCAGGCCAATGCGAATCTGCCGGTGTCGCTGGCCACCGGCAAACCCGGCCGCGGTGTGCCCGATATCGCCATGAGTGCGACCAACTATTACACCCGCGTCGACACCTTCGAAGGGCCCTCGGGTGGCACGAGTGCCGTGGCACCGCTCATGGCTGCCCTGGTGGCACGACTGAACCAGGCGCGCCAGAACAACGTCGGATTTCTCAATCCCTTTTTGTACGCCAATGTTGCCAAGGGCATCGTTACCGATGTCACCGTTGGCACGAACGGCATTGTCGATACGGTCAATGGATATGCGGCAGGGCCCGGATGGGACGCTTGCACCGGGCTGGGCACGCCGGTGGGCACGGCCATACTGGAGAATTTGCCCTAGCCCAGCTCCTCACGCGCGTCCCTCTCCCGGTGGGGAGAGGGACGACCCTGGCGCCGACCCGCGACGTTTGCCGGGGCGGGCGACCGCCTCGGCATCACGATACGCGGGACGGTGCGGCAAGGCTGCGGCTCGCCGGCTGTGCCGTCATGCTGGCAGGGGCGGACACGGGCGCTGGGCGCAGCGTTGCGTAGCCTGCGTCGGGCGTGTCGATGCGCTCGACGCCGGGCCCTTGCACGGCGGCCAGCACGATCCAGGCGATGCCGACCGCGAGCAGTCCGGTATTGAGCAGGGTGTCGGTGCGCAGGGTCTTTTCGTATTGGTTCATGATCATCCTTTCGGTGTGAGTGGGGTGGGGCTTGTCGCCTCGGTGCCGGCGCAACCACCATGGCCACACTGTACGAAGCGCCCGCCGGGCCTGCATTCGGTTTGCGACGAAACGCACAAACGGGCGGGCAAAATGCCGCAGGCTCGAATGGCCGGTGCGCGATTGCGCGCCGGCATCGGCGCCGTGGCGGCCTGCAGCAAGGCGCAGCGCCCCGCGGGGTGGCGCGTCGCACTGGCGGCGGCGCGGGCACGGGACCCGGGCGAGCCGCGCGTCGGCGCCGGTGTTGCGTTCCCGGAGCATTTCGGGCCGTGCGCGCGGGTTTTGTGTTCCGTATGCGCAACGGGGTTGCTGGCACTGCGCCGCCCATGTGCTTGGATGCAACGCCACCGCGCCCGCGCCAGGGGCATGGTGCGGGATCGCTTGCCTGGGCCGGTCGCATGCGGAACAATGCTGGTCTGACCGCTGGCACGCCAGCGCGCGTCTGGTCGCGCATAACCACCAAAAAACCTACAAATCCCCAATCATCCCAACGGCCAACTCGAGGAGAACTGCATGGCTGGTCGAAATTTCCTGTTTGTTCCGGGCCCCACCAATGTCCCGGACCGCGTGCAACGCGCCATGGTCGTGGCCATGGAAGACCACCGCTCGTCGAAGTTCCCGGAATTGACGATGGGCATCATGGCGGCCCTGAAGAAGATCTTCAAGACCACCACCGGAACGCCGATCGTCTTCCCGTCGTCGGGCACCGGGTGCTGGGAGGCGGCACTGAGCAATTGCCTGAACCCGGGGGACCGCATCCTGGCCTCGCGCTTCGGGCAGTTCAGCCACTTGTGGATCGACATGGCGCAGCGCCTGGGTTTCCAGGTCGAGGTCGTGGACTGCGAGTGGGGCACGGGCGTGCCGGTGGAGCGCTACCGACAGCTGCTCGAGGCCGACAAGGAGCACAAGATCAAGGCGGTGCTGGCCTGCCACAACGAGACGGCCACCGGCGTCACGAGCGACATCCACGAGGTGCGCCGCGCCATCGAC